>Ga0315314_1002619_pt1 | contig 14715 bp, 20 predicted proteins | sample TDP9_MG_FD_203631 | JGI IMG/M metagenome (GOLD analysis project Ga0315314, IMG submission 203631) | Freshwater sediment microbial communities from Lake Towuti, South Sulawesi, Indonesia - TDP9 | ecosystem: Environmental > Aquatic > Freshwater > Lake > Sediment | place: Indonesia: South Sulawesi...
ATGAACAGACTCGCCTCTCAGCAGAGACTTGTTTGTCCACAGTTTCTTGGCTTCCTTCAGCATCAGATTTGACAAGTCGAGACCCGAGCATTCCAGTCCCAGCGACTCGAACCATCGTGTAAAGTGAGCCGTGCCGCATCCAACCTCAAGTAGACTCCTAGCTTCCGGTAGTGTGGCCAGAAGTTTCTTCAGCAAGATTTTTTCTAGTCTGTCTGCCCGCTTGTACTTACCCGTGTACCAAGATTCATAAGTCTTGACAATGTCCTCTTTGAAGTACCACGCGTCCTTCGTCATCTTCAACCGCCTAAACGAGATATTCGATATTCAGAGCCTTTCTCAGACCTCGAAGAACCACGTAGGAAACCGGCACATAAGCAAGGTCGACAAGCGTCCCCAAAGTTATGAGAGCCCAACCGAAGCCGAACAAGTACCAGTCCGCCACGAAAAAGATAACAGTCTCAATCAAAACGCCAGTAATCATTGCTATCAACACATTTGCTTTCCGCAGAATCCCAACTCCAAAGCCCATAGGACCCCTCGCAACAATTATGCCCCAGAGAAACACGTAGAGATACCCTGCAGGCACAGCAATGGTTCCCACGGTTGCTCCAGCTAGGAAACCGAGACCCGACCCTATGGCTGTGGCAGCCAACCCTACCCACGGCCCCATCAGAATGCCCGTTATGAAAATGGCGATTGGAGCTAACGTTATGGTAGATAGTGGAGGTGGCATCGGTATGGCAATCATCGTTGTTACGGCAATTAAAGCTGACATTACAGCGGTCAGGGCAAGCCTAACACTAGCTCGCTTTGAAGGCCAAGTTTGAGACATGTTTTTTTCCCTCCGCCAGTATTGTCTGGTTCAGGTTCTAAGGGTCGACGACACTGTTTAGTCGTCCTCTCAGCCGAGTCTTTTCTCAGCTCCCCTAGATTGCAGCACAAGAAGAGATTCAACTATATAACAGTAACCATTTGTCAGTCTCCAACGAGTTATTGAAGGCGACAGCCAATTACTTGGGTGAATATTCTATTATCTCAGCCACTTTCGCCGCTGTCTCTTGACCCATGATGATTTCTATAATCTTAAGTCCCACATCTACAGAGGCTGAGACGCCAGCCCCTGTTATGATGTTGCCTGCGACCACAACTCTCTGTCTAAGAGGCAAGGCGCCTTATTTCGAGAGGTGTTCCAAGTTTGTATGATACGTGGTTGCCTTTTTCCCTTGAAGAAGCCCAGCCTTGGCTAGAACAAGAGCACCTGTGCAAACCGAACAAACGAGTTTTTCATTTTTATGCGTCTTCTTGATTTCATCCAGAAGTCGTTCGTTTTTCACCGCCTGCTGAACTCCGGGGCCACCTGGCACTACAACAACATCATATTTCGTCAAGTCGCCAAGATATTCATCAGCTAGGATTGTTAAGCCATGAGCGCACTTAATGGTCAGTTCAGGCTCGATGCCCACTGTTTGGGTCTTGAAGTGGTCTTCTTTTTCTAAGTGTTGGGTTGCTGCCAGCGTCTCCCAGACTCCGGCTAAATCGAGTTCCTCTACTTCAGAGAACGCAATCACTGCGGCCTTGTATGTTTTCGCCATGTAGTTCTCCTTTTCTGAGTTCGCATAATGATGACTATTTCGACACTGCCTCAAGATTTCTATCGGGCTCTTGATTGAACTCTAGGCTCTAACAGTGTCCAAAGCCAGTCGACGAATTCTCGTAGGTTCTTGGTTTGAATGTACACGTCTCCAGGTCCGGTTATCTCGGTGACGAGGCCTTCTCCGCCTAGAAGAGTCTCTTTCAAGCCTCCGAACTTGATCACTTTGTAAGGGCATGTGTCGCTAAAAGCCACTAGATGGAAATTGTCGACTATCATTTTTTCTCCGGTTTTTAACGCGTGTTTATCGATGGCTCCGAACGTGTTGATGAACAGTAAGCCCTTGCCCGAGACCTTTATCATGAACAAGCCTTGTCCAAACAAGCCTTTGGTAAATCCCTGCCACTGAACGTCTAAGTTTACGTCTTGGGTTGACGCTATGTAGGCTGCCTTCTGAATTATGTAACCCTGATTGGGAGTAACTTCGAGAACCTCAATATCGCCCACGGGCGCTGAAACAAAAGCGGCTTCTGCCTGCGCACCGGTTGCAGTGTAGTCGTTGACGAAGAAAGACTGTCTCCCCAGAAACGTCAAACCCAGTGTGCCTAAGAAGCTCCTTTCTCGCATTCTTGTCTTGACTTCAACGTTGGGGTTCATGTAGGTCATGGCTCCAGACTCAGCTGTCACGGTTTCGCCTGCTTCCAAATGGACTACAAGCATGCTGTAAGACGGCTTGTACCGAATCTCATACTTCAAAGCGCCTCAATCCTCCAAATCACGTGAACCACTCTGTACGTGGAAGCTATTAACTGCTCCGAACTTGTGGCAGGATCCTCTGCTATCAGCTTTAGCCATATTACCAATGTTGAAATAATGACTTTAATTTTGGAAAACAATGGTGCCTTTAGAGATTCTAATGACCGCCCCATCGAAGAGAGAAGACTACTCCTGTTTCGGCGACGAAACCGAAATTCTTGAGCGAACCATTAACGGAAAAAGAGTCAAAACGCCATGGAAGTGGGCGGATTTCAGGTCAACCGAAGGCTACCCAGTCGACGACAACTTGATGTCATGGGTGATCGGTCAAGATCGCGCACTTCAGGAATGTTTTCTCTGCCTCGACGAGTGGGCACACAAGCTCAAAACGCTTGAAGAACAGAAGTGGTACGAAGAGTGGAAGGATCCGCTGGCTGCAAAGCCAGCCATCAAAACCAAGCTCAGTCCCGGACCTTACCTTCTTTTGTTAGGCGACCCAGGCACGGGCAAATCGCTGCTTGGACGAGCACTAGCCGAAAAGTTAACTGAAATCTACCAAGGGAACAAGATCAAGCTTTTCGATGTGTTATGCTGGAAGAACAAGATTGTGCCCAGTGAACCCAAAATATCCATAAACGAGGCTGGAAAGGGCAAAGAAACAATCAGGAAGGAAAGGCTGCACCAGGAAAAAAGGAAGTTCCTTGTATCTGGCGCTCTACGCGTAATTCAAACCTTTCTGCTAGTCTTCGGCGTGGTAATGCTGCTCATAGGCATGTATGGCATCTACGAATTGATTGACACTTGGCAGTTGAACCCAGCAGTGTCCGACGGCGTCTCCCTGCGGGAGATGTTCAACTACAACTTCTTTGATTACTTCGCCAAATCCTTTCCGTCGCTTGTGCTGATTTTCGTGCCAGCAGGCTCACTCATATTTTTCGGAATATTCATCTGGTGGTTCGGCAAAATGAGCGGCGGCGCCCTCAACCTAGGCGGCATAGGTGGGGCTCAGCAATCAGGCGTACCAAAACTCCTAGTAGACAACTCTTCTGAAAAAGCGCCATTCGTCGATTCAACAGGACACATGTCTTCGCAACTATTCGGCGACATAGCTTGGGATCCATTCCAAACCGGCGGCATGGGCACACCAGAACATCAACGCGTCACAGCTGGCGACGTGCATAGAGCTTCTCTGGGCATATTGTACATCGATGAAATCAAAAACCTAAGTCCTCTGGAAGCCGTAACTCTGCTCACTGTGTTGGAAGACGGGCAACTGCCCATAACGACCCGAGGGCACCTTTTGACCAGCGGCACAGCAGCTATGGCTGTTTCAACGGAGCCAATACCCTGCATGTGCTTCTTAGTCGGCGCGGGCAACTTCGACTCCATCGGGCACATTCATCCAGCTTTGATGGATCGGATTTACGGGTACGGCAAAGTTGTGCGCATGAACAACGACATGCCGAACACGCTTGAGAACAGACGCAAATATGTGCAGTTTATCGCGCAGGAAGCTAAACGGTTCCATTTAACTCCATTCAGCCATGAAGCATGCGAAGAAATCGTGGAGGAAGGCAGACGCCGAAGCAATAAGCGAGACGCTCTGTCAACCAAGTTCCGACCTCTAATCTCCTTAGTCAAGACTGCGGCTACCCTAGCCATGAATGAAGACTGCGCCGTTGTTGAACGCCGTCACGTTCAGGAAGCTATTGAGAAACACTGCAAGACTATTCAGCGTCAAATCTTGGAGCATCAACTTAGCGAACGAGGCAAGCTCTTAGAAATCGACCCCCACGGCACACAACTCGGACAAATCTACGGGCTGGCAGTCGTGACAGACCCGTACAGCAGCGAGATGACCGGCAACGTGCTCACAGTTAAAGCCCAGATGATCAAAAGAACTCATGTCCCCAGAGACTATCCGCTTCAAGGATACTACAAAGTCACCGGCGTAGCAAAAGGAAAGAATGATTCCTTCATATCAGACAGCATCGACAAAGTGCGTAGCGTCATATTGCACAAGTACGGTGTCGACATAGCTCAAGACTACCTTACCCACATCGATTTTTCACAAGCCTACGGCGTAGACGGACCATCCGCAGGAGTCACGATGGCTATTCTGCTCTGCTCACTGATCGAAGGACGCCCGATAAGGCAAGATGTTGCTGTCACAGGCGAGATCAACCTAGGCGTCGGCGACCAAATCATGGTCACGGCTGTAGGCGGACTATATGAGAAAATCAAAGCAGCCGAAACATGGGGCTTCACGAAAGTGGTTGTGCCCCAAAAGAACTACGAATACTCATTGGATGCCAGAGACTACAAAGTAGAGGTTGTACCCGCCAAAACATTGGATGACTACCTCAAAGAATGCCTAATCTGAAAACCTCTTTTTCTGTATAAGATTTAAAAGGCGTAGGCATCACTTGAGAGTAGCCAAAACAGAATTACAGAGAATGTGAGATTTTCAATGAACATCGTGTGTCGCACTCCTAAAGAATTAGTCATTCTGGAATGTACTCGTTATCCGTCTGTTGATGCTTTGTCAAGAATCGTGGCTGTCATCATGAGTAGCGGGGAGTCCGTGATTTTGAAGTGGGCAGAAGGCGTCGTGTTTTCCTACTCTCCAATTTCGCCGTCAACTGAGCTTCTCGTGGACGAGTATGTGAAAGGCAGAGTATTCTGGTCAGACGTGGTCTACGCGCTTATGCCTGAGTACAAACAATCGATTCGCGTGGGCACCTACGACATTCCAGTCATCGACGTGTCTCCAAACCCGCTGCTGGGCGAAGCGGCAAAATGGATGAAACAGCAAACCTGACCCCATTCAGCGCTTCTACTCGTCGAGAAATTTGCTGTAAGCGATAAGGTCCAAGCCGTAAGAATGCCGTCTCATATAGCCTTCAGGCACAAATCCCGTCTTGACGTACAGTCGTATTGCGTGGTGTAAATTGGGAGACGTGAACAACCACACCTTGTGAGCGTTTCGCTTCTTCGCTTCCTCCAAGAATCTATTGAGCAGGTGTGAACCTGCTCCTCCTTTTCGCCGTTCTTTCTTGACGCCCAGGAATCCGAGCATGCCTACACCGTCTTCTCTGACCCTTCCCGTGGCTAATCCAATGATTTCGTTTTCCTCTTCGGCGAGCAGGTAGATGACCTCTCTGTTCTGGAGCATTTGCTGCCAGTTCTGCAAGTATTCAGGTCGCCGAATGTAATCCATGTTTGGACTAACAAATGAGTCTGGCAGCCATTCCTTGAGGCTTTCCCAAATCTGCAACTCCGATTCCCTAAGCCTTTCTAGGTTTTCAACTTTCGCAAATCTGACCTGAGCCATGTCGCATCCTTTATGGTTGAGCCTGTTAAGGTATTTAACCGTCTCTGCTGATTTAGAGAAACAAAGTCTTGTGGGATTGCAATGAGCGGTTTAACTCGAGAAGACTATGAGATGTTAAGCAACATGCCCAAGGAGAAGTTACTCGAGCTCTTCCACATGCACATACGAAATCTCTGGCGTGTCGACGGCTTGTACTTCTTGGGCATTGAAGAAAGATTCGGCACAGAAGCCGCCACTCAAATCGACACCGACTGCTGGAAAATTCTGGGCAAACTCGAAGCCCGAGAACTCAAGACCCTCTTACACATCGAGAAAAACGATATCCCAGCCTTGACGTATGCTCTGAGAAACACAAGCTGGTCACTCTATCAGGAGGAAAAACAAGTCGAATCGTCGCCCTCCAAAGGAGTCTACAGGGTCACCAAGTGTCGAGTGCAAGAAACTAGGATCAACAAAGCATTAGGGGTATTTCCATGCAAGAACGTGAGATTCAGCTACCTCAAAGCCTTCGTCGAAGAATTCAACCCCAACATCAAAGCTAAATGCCGCTTAGCACCACCAGAAGAGCGCCCAAAGAACGTCTGGTGTCAATGGGAATTCACGTTGTGAATATCGAAGCCTACGTTGGCTTTCGAAGGGAAAACGCAGAAACCATCGACCTGATGAGACACTGGAGAGACGATGCTGCAAAGTTGTGAAACTAGAGGATGAATAAAGTCGTCTCTTAACTTTAGAGTTCGAGCTTTTCATGTTTTTTCTGTTTCTGTCTGCATCGGTCGAGTACGTCGACTGCGCGGCGTAGATGCGGAATCGTGATCGAGCCGCCGACCACTAACGCAACGTTCAGTGCTTCGAAGAACTCCGCGTCGGACAGGCCTTCTTGAACGCAGCGTACGACATGGTACGTGATGCAATCATTACAGCGTAGAATCGTGGACGCCACCAAGCCCAACATTTCTTTTGTCTTAGTGTCCAAAGCGCCTTTCTCGTAAACTCGACTGTCCAAAGCAAAGAATCGTTTGATTCCAATGTTGCCTGCTGAAAGGATACGCTTATTCATCTTTTCGCGATAACGTCGAAACTCTTCCAAAGTGTCCATGCATAATCACGCGGATAGACATAAGAGCCGACATCGTAAAAACGTTTAGGCACTCAGCGCTTAACGCCTAGTCTGCTATGAATGAGATGGTGCGACTTGACGAAGTGTGAAAGCCTGTCATTGGAGACGCTCACAAGACTCCACCTAATCAAGCATCACCTACTCAAGAAAGCCGAGAAAAAAGACCTTGTGAAAATCGTTGATGATGTTTGCGGTCTGCATGCTCAGGTGGCAACGACGCCATATTTGTCGTTGTGGAGCCGTGTTGAGGATTTCGAGGATGCAATGCTGGATGACGCTCTCTACAGGACCAAGTCACTAGTGAAAACATGGGTCACACGTGGAACCTTGCATGTGATACCGTCGGCTGACCTGCCGATCTACAACAGAGCGCTGAGACGAATGTGGTTTGAGCATCACGGTCTTTTCATACAAGCGCCTGACTGGCCCTCAATCGATGAAAGAAGAAACATAATCTATCCGAAGATAATCGAAGCGTTGGCTCGAGAGCCGCTCAAGCGCAAAGACCTGAACGACAAGGTGCGTACGCTGTTGAAGGATGACTCGAAGCCTTATGATCGGCTGTTCTCAGGTTGGGGCGGCATTCTCAAGGAAACCGCATTTGAAAGTTTAACCATCTTCGCCCAGCCTGTGACAGAGAAGCATGCTTTGCACGATTGGACAAATGGCTACCCAGCATCGGCTTGAGCAAGGTGAGCGAGGAAGAGGCTCAGAAAAACCTTTTTCTGAAGTATCTGCGCGGTTATGGTCCAGCCACGCAACAAGATTTTGTTCTATGGAGCGGGGTGATGGCAGGCGACGCTAAGAGAGCAATAGAAAGCTCAAGCGACATGATTGAAGCGGTCGAAATTCTAGGCGTGAAAGGACGATTCTGGCTCTTAAAGAAAGATTCCAAGACGTTGACTTCGATAAGCCTCGATGAAAAAGCGCCTGCTTTTTTGCTGCCTAAGTTCGACTCAATCCTCTTGGGACACAAGGACAGAACACGCATAATACGAAAGGAATACAAGAAATGCGTCTTTAAGCCCGTAGGTGGAGACATAGCCGCTACAGTATGGATCAACGGGCATGTAGCTGGAACGTGGAAAACCAAGAAAACAAAACAAACGCTTTCAATTGCAATAACTCCGTTCGAAAAGATAGGAAAAGAAGACCTGAGAGACCTTGAAAAGACGGCTCAAGAGCTGGGTTCGTACATGCGTTTCAGAGAGACCAAGCTCTTACTAGCTGGCTGATAGGCTATTTACTGAACTTTGGATCTGGGTTTCCACCTTTGACTTTTTCCTCAAGCCAAGCTCTCGTGCCTATTTTCTTCCTGTAAGCCAGTTGACCGGCTCGGTAGAACACCCGCCACGCGCCTTCTTTTGGATCGTATGTTGTCAAGTAATAGGTGCATGGGAACTCAGTGCACAAGCCACAGTGCTCAACGCCTTTTTCTCGCACGCATGAGTAGAAGCGGCATTCTCCCCAAAACGGTTTTCCTTTCACGTAGCCGCATTCCGGGCAGCCTTGCTTGAAATACTTGCATTCGCCGCAGTATGAACCGCACGGTGCTGCTAGGTTGAAATCCAGAGGCTTCTCCAAGACGCTTAACTCCTACCCTTAAGTTTTTGTTCGCTAACCCAATATGATTTTGCTTTGCCCTTCTTATCCTTAATGTGCTCTTTCTTGAATATGGGCGCCTCTTTTTTATAGCGTTCAACTGCCTTGCGCAAGACGGGAAACACGTTCTCGCGATGGCCTCCAGCCACTAAGACGTAGACCAAGTCTTCGCCCAGTTCAAACTCACCTGTGAAATGGTGAATCTGCACATCAACTATGCCCTTTTCGGCTTGAAGGTCTTCGCAAATTTGCTCTAATGTTTCGTCAGCCTTTTCGTCGTACGCTTCAAGCTGCAAGCGGCTGACAGATTCACCCTGCTTGGTTTCACCTCTGACAACGCCTACGAAAAGGCTCATCGCACCTACTTTATTGTAGTCTGGATGCTTCTTGACGGATTCGATGACTTCAGAGAGCTTCAGCGAGCCTTTTGGATGAACCCCTGCATGTTTAAACGGCATTCCAGGTCACAAGTTAAGCGTTTATGATCGTAGATATAAGATCAACGACTAAACCGTTGAGGCTCGGCGACAAGCCGTCAACATAGGGCTTGGGCTCCTTGAGTATGCCGTCAATTGCCCCAGCCTTGACCACTTTGTTCAGCAGTTGCATTTCTTTCTGTCTGTTGTGGCTGTAGTCCAAGTCATTTAGCATGCTCAGGCACGCGGCTACGCCATAGGCTCCCCAATTTGAAACGCCACTGACAACAAGGTGATCCGCTGGAGTGGCAGCTGCGATTCCGGCTTTGCAGGGACACTGGCATTCGGCGCCGTAGGGCACGTGTTTACGCACTGCTTGGAGTATGAGTCCGCATCCAAGTTCGTTGCCGCCATCTCCCACACCTACAGTGAGCGCACCTCTTCTTTGTCCAAGGCGGAACAAATAGTCGGTTTTGCCAACAATGTTCGAAATGCTCAGACCGCGCATGTTGTGGTACTCTTGCCTGCTGTTCCATCCAGGGCGCTCAATTGCGACCAGTGCTGCTGGATTGTACTCTTGCAGCAGCTGTTCAGCTTGAGATTGAGCTTGCTGCGGGCTGATCGAAAATTCAATGACCTTGATCTTTGGGGCTGCGGCTTTAACAATTCTGCTGCATAACTCATCCGTGACCAAGACTGGCTTGAGCCCGTTGGCTTTCAGAGTCTTCACCAGCACAGCTGCGCCTGGTGGTCCGTCGGTTTCTGCGATGTTCATTGGCGGTATTGGAAACCCCGTAAAAACGAATGTATAGTCTCCTTTGTCCGCGGTTTCTGCGATTTTGTGGGCAGCCGTTAGGCAGAGTGGCTTACCGCTTGCCGCGTTCAAAGCGGCGTCGTAAAGCTGACGTACGACTCGGCGAACGGGCAGGTCTATAGATACAGCTTGATCTATCAAGTATGCTTTCTGTTCACTGTCCATGCTCGATCACTGCATCGTTAGGGAAGAAGGCGTTAAAGGTATTTTCTCATGTCTTCCACGGTTGCTGATGGGACGGGCAGGTCTTTCATTGTGAGCAAGCCTGGAGGCGCGTTCATTATTTTCGGTATGGAGTTTACGATTATGGCTACTGTGGCAAGGTCTCCGTGGACGCACGGCGAAATCTTCTGGTGAATCGGTGGCACACCGTCGATTGTTACAGCGTCGTATTCCTGTTCGGCGCCGATGTACGCTTGAAAATCGACGGTGATCACGTCTTTGCGGTTCACTATTCCTCGTGCATTTTGTCTCAAGCCCGAGACCTGTCCTTTTATCACCGTTATGGCATCGCTTCGCACCTGTTCCACGGCTACTACGGGCTCAACTCGTCCAACTTGGATTTTGTCCAGTTTCCATCTCAGAGCTGCCGTGACCATGCCGATTGATTGCTCCAGTCCGACGTGACCAGTGATTTCTTTGGATGACATCTTCTTTTCGAATTCGGTTAGCGTCAGTCCCGCTCCTATTTTCTTTTGGAAGGGCACTCGCCGTGTGGCGGCGTTCATCACTCGTTCGACTCTTATTGTGTCTATTTCTTGACATGCGCCAGTTAAAGCGATGACCAGCGTGTCCATCAGGAAGCCCGGGTTGACGCCCGTGCCCAAGAAGGACATGGCGTACTTTACGCCTAGAGCCTCGAGTTTTTTCGCCAATTCTGGTTCAGATGCGTATGGGTAGGATAGTTCTTCGCATGTTGAGATCACGTTGACTCCATACGTGGCTATGCGCGCGATTTGTGGGAAAACATCTTTAAGATATGAACTTGTTGCGTGGATGACTACGTCGCAGCAGGCTTTTTTCATGACGCTGTCAACGTCATCCGAGACTGTTACCCCGAGTTTCTTGTTGATTCCAAGCACTTGGCCGAGGTCTTTGCCGATTTTGTCTTTGGCTACGTCTATGGCGCCTACGACTTGGACGCCTTGTTTTGTAAGAAGGAATTTAGCTATGCGGGTGCCGACTGCGCCGACGCCGTAGCATACGACTCGGATTTTTTCTTTTTCTTTATTCATCGTGTTTCACCGGATGTTGTATGGTTTTTAGTGTCGATGAGCAAATATGGGTTGCGCTTCGGCAGCGAGAAAATGCTCTTGGTTCTTGGCGTCCCGACCTACGCATATAAAACGAGCATGGTGCCCAGTTCTTACAGGATGCCTAGCTTGATGGCTACGTCTGTGGCTTTGTAGTCGGGGTGTAGTCTGACGTAGGCTTTTTTTTGGCCTTTGGCTGTGATGTTCGTGGTTACTCTTTCGACTTTTACTTCGTAGAGTTGTTCCACTGCTTGTTTCACGTCGTTTCTAGATGCTTTGAGGCTGACTACGAATACAAGTTTGTTTTCTGATTCTAGGATGCGGCTGGCTACTTCGGTCATGACCGGGTGCAGGATTACGTCGTAGGGGTCCATGTGCTGCTGTTTTCTCCTTTTAGGCGTGTAACTCGTTTAGTTTTTCGAATGCTGATTTGGTCCACACTGTGAGTCTTCCTGGGTGGGTTCCTGGCGCTAGGAGTTCTACGTTCAGGTTGTTTACGGTTGAGATGTCCACGCCTAGTAGGTTGCGTGCTGCGTTGGTGATGCCGTCGTTTTTGTCGATCACGATTAATGGTCCCACTGCGTGTTTAAGTCGTCTGCCGCGTGTTTTGCCTTTTCCGGCTCGTTCCTTGAGGCTTTCTTTGACTCGGATGATGTCTGGTAGGAGTCCGAGTTTTAGGAAGGCGTCTTCCACTTCTTTGGTTTTCTTGAGGGTTTGGATGTCGTCGGCGACGACTAGAGGGAAATCGCGTACCATGTCTACCATGTGTCCTCGCGTGGCAACAGTTTGTTTTTGACCTGTGGCTGCCAGTGCAGAGCGTAAGGCTAGGTGCATCTCTTTTTTTGGGATTTTCACAGCTATTTTTTTCCATGCGACTGGTGGGCTAGCCTGTCTGCCTTTGACTATGCCGACTCCGAAGGCTGCGGTTTGTCCGCCTGCTTTGAGTCTGGGCACTCGGGCTATGCCGTGTCCCGCGCCTAGGGATTCGACGCTTCTGCGTTTTCCTGCGAGTGGGTCTCTTCCCTGTGGTTGGTATCGGTGTGACTGTAGGGCTGTGACGCCTCGTTTGATTACGTCTGGTCTGAGTGGTGTCTTGAAAACCGCTGGGACTTTGACTTTGCCCACTGCTTTGCCTTGTAGGTCGAAGATTTTGCTGGTTGCTTTGCCCAATGTGTTCTCATCAGCCCTGTGGTGATTGCAGTGAGATTTCGACTATTTTTGGTGGTGCTTCGGGTACGCGTCTTGGCGGTCTGGCAGGTATTCTGAGTCGTATTAGGCGTTTAGCAGGCCCCGGTACGCTTCCGTTCAGGATGGCGTACGTGCCTTTTATTGGTCCGTAGCGTAGGAAGCCGCCTTTTGGTGTTACTTCGGAGCCGTCGGTGCCGATTTTTAGTATGCGTTTGTTGTGCTCTACTCTTTGGTGGTAGCCCATTTGTCCGCTTCGTGGCACGGTGTATAGGACTCGGTGGGGGTTCCATGGTCCCAGTGTGGCTACGCCTCGTTTCATTTTTCGGCTTTTGCGGTCTCGGATTTTGACGCCCCAGCGTTTGATTACGCCTTGGATGCCTTTGCCTTTTGATACGGCTATGACATCAATGTATTGGCCCTCTTTGAACACGTTTGTTATGTTGATGGTCTTGCCCAGGAGTGGTTTGGCGTAGTCGAGTTGTTGTTTGATGTCGGCGCCGTCGATTTTGATTTCGATGAGTTCGGGTTTCTTCTTGGGCACTCTGGCTAGTTTGGGTTGTGTGGCGGCTAGGACGCGGAGTTCGGCTATTTGGGCTAGGTTTTCTTCAAGTTTCTTGAGTCCGTTCTCTGGGTTTGGGTTGTTGGGTGGTGTTGTCAGGCGGTTGATGTCTTTGGGTGGGTTTTTCATCCAGGTTTCGGTGAGGGTTCTTAATCCGTATGGTGTCTGCTGGTAGGCTCTTATGCCGATTACCGTGGCGGGCGGTGTGTCGATTATGGTGGCGGGTTTGGCTACTTCTTTGCCGAAGTTGGGTGAGCCTTGCTGGTCCTCTATCATGAATATGTGGGTCATGCCTGCTTTGTAGCCCATGAAACCGAGTAGAGAAGGAGCAGTGGCTTTGAGTTTGGGCCAGTAGCGTATGCGTCCTGTTGGGCTGGCAGCGCGTCCCTTGGGTAGGTAGGATAAGGAGCCTCGTTTGGGGGCGCTGACCTTGCGGTGACCCATGGTAGTGTCATCCGTATGGTGTTTCGCTGTTGTTGATTAGAATCAAGCGTTATAAATGTTGCTAAGCTGGTTATGATGGTCTGTGGCTGCGAGGAAAGAAATCTTAAAAGAAGAAGGCGCCATTCGCTTAAGCCCTTCTTCTACCAGTGTTGGGGTGTGTTGTGCGGCTGAAAGCTGTGGATGTCGTCGTCACACTGTTCTAGGTGACATCAACGCCCAGAATGCTATGGCGGTTTCTTTTTCAGATGTTGTTAATTTCCGCTTAGAATCACTAATAATACCGAGGTGGTTGCGTTCAGAAGTAGTTGTCCGTGCCGCGCGTTTGTTGACTACTACTTCTCTCGTGCTGCCTTATCTATCGGAATCGACAAGACTTTGGTGAGGTATAGAGCGAGTCACCACTGAGGAAGAATTCTCACATGCTTGCCGAAGAGCAATTGTTCAAAGCTGACATTGTGCGGTTGATTCTAGGGAAAGAGATGCAGGAGGCTCTTGAAGCTCTCAGCCAACATTATCGTGTGGACGTTCCTAGGTTGAGGGTTGGCTTACCTAAACGGTCTCGCGGCAAAGCTGGATGTTACGTTTCAGGCACAAAGACGATCCACGTGGCTAGCATGGAGAAGCTGTATGATCCCTTTCTGATCTTACACGAGTTCTACCATCATCTTAGAACGCAAGGAGGCAAGCATAGAGGTACTGAGAAACACGCCAACAATTTCGCAGAGCAATACATTGTTGCACATCAAAATGCTGGCAGGTTTTCTTTTCGGTTTTCATACAGATACTGAAGCCAGCGTCGGGCAGGTTCCACGTGTTTTCCTCTAGAGATAGATTCTGAATTCATAAGCATAAAATCTATGCGTCCAAGGTTTATGACGTAGGGGAATGCGGTCTTGAACAAAGAGACAGAACGATTAGTTAACGAAGTCAAGAAGGAGCTGCAGGCATTAAGGGCTAAAGTCGAAGAGAAAGACGACCCGAAGCTCTTGAAGACCTATCAGAAAATGCGGTCAACGTTGGATTAAAGACAAGCTTAGGATGAAGATCTTACGGCCTTCTTTCGTATTCGGTTTATGAGTTCTAATCCTTTTCCTTCCAAGCGTTAATATCTTTAGGGATGCAGATCTGTATTCGTTTGGTGAAATTGGAGAAAGCTGTCAAATCAATGTATGAACGACTAGCTGCCGTTCTAGTGGAAAACCTGGCTTTCGCAAAAGTGTCGAATATTCTTGAGGTTGGGTGCGGAAGCGGGCAGTTGACGATTCACTTTGTTAGGAAGCTGGCGGAGATTAAGCCAGATTTCAGACTTATTGCTCTTGATCTTTCTACAGGTCCCTACACAGGTCATTTGAATGTCCTGAAGAGGCGCGTTCGAAAGGAAGGGCTTGACGGTTGATTGCGCCCGTGAACGCAGATGTGAGAAACTTGGATGTTGTGAGCGATGAAAGCGTTGATCTTGTTGTTTCTAATGAAACCCTCTGTGAGCTTGACCGCATGGGTCTTGAGATGGCTCTTCGGGAGTTCTACAGGGTTTTGAAGCATGGTGGGCAGATGGTGCATGGAGAGTTGATTCAGGCCTTTGAGAATGAGGCTCAGAGGCTCGTGATTGAGGCGAATCTGCATTCTTTGGAGACTTCT
>Ga0315314_1002620_pt1 | contig 14708 bp, 13 predicted proteins | sample TDP9_MG_FD_203631 | JGI IMG/M metagenome (GOLD analysis project Ga0315314, IMG submission 203631) | Freshwater sediment microbial communities from Lake Towuti, South Sulawesi, Indonesia - TDP9 | ecosystem: Environmental > Aquatic > Freshwater > Lake > Sediment | place: Indonesia: South Sulawesi...
TGCCTCCGCAGTTTCCGGAACATGTTTCACACAGACTATTATGTCCAATACACCTTTCCTCTCCTCAAACGCCTAACTTTCCTCTAACTTCCTTATGCTTTCCTATATTTATGAGCCAAATTTTTTAATCCTTTCTGTGAACAAACAGAAGGGTTTTGCGCTCTTGCAAACTGATAAAGGCACATCGCCCTAACAAACCCTCGTGTCCTGTTGCAGAAATCTCGGAAAAACTATAAACGTGAGTCTACAGATTTAGGTGATTCACTCTAAACAACAAATAACGGGAGATTTGAATGGAAACACTAACCCACGACCTAGTCATCGTCGGAGCGGGCATAGCCGGTCTCAGAGCCGCTATCGCCGCGGCCGAGTTTAGCAAAAAACTGGACATAGCCGTAATTTCGAAACTTCACCCGATAAGGTCTCACTCGGTCTGCGCACAAGGCGGAACAGCCGCGGTGATGCGAGAAAAAGACTCACACGAACTACACGCCTTCGACACAGTGAAGGGAGCCGATTTCCTCGCAGACCAAGACGCAGTGGAATTTTTTGTGAAGCAGGTTCCAAAGGAAATAGTCACGCTAGAGCATTGGGGATGCCCATGGAGCAGAACCGACGACGGAAAAATAAATCAACGCCCCTTCGGCGGTCACAGCTTCCCGAGGGCGTGCTTCGCAGCCGACATGACAGGCTTTCACGAGATGCACACGCTACACGGAAAAGCCACGTCATACGATAAAATAAAATTCTATGACGAATGGTTTGTCACATCCCTCATTGTTGAAAATAGCGCTGCAGTAGGTTTGACAGCTATAGAGTTGAAAACGGGCGAAATGCACGCGTTCCGTGCGAAAGCCATCATAATGGCAACTGGCGGACACGAGCGCATATACGAATTTACAACGTTCTCGCACACCACAACCGGCGACGGGATGTCCATGGCTTATCGTGCAGGAGCACCTCTGATGGACATGGAGTTCGTCCAATTTCACCCCACGGGCCTCGTTCCCTCCGGAGTGTTGATAACCGAAGGAGCCCGTGGCGAAGGAGGATACCTGATCAACGCTGAGGGTGAACGCTTCCTGAAGCGCTATGCTCCAGAAAAAATGGAGTTGGCTCCTCGCGATGTAATCTCCAGAGCCGAACAAACAGAAATTCTTGAAGGGAAAGGATTGGAAGGACCATACGGACCTTACATAGCCTTAGACATTACACACTTGGGCGAGGAGAAAATAAACGAAAGACTACCCCTCATACGCGAAGTCGCAATAAAACTCGGCGGAGTGGACCCTGTCAAGGAGTGCATACCAGTTAGACCGGCAGCCCACTACTCGATGGGAGGAATCCGAACAAACGTAAAGGCCGAAACACCGATTTCAGGCCTCTACGCCGCTGGAGAGTGCTCGTGTATCAGCGTGCACGGAGCAAACAGGCTTGGCACGAACTCGACGGCTGAATGTCTAGTTTTTGGAGCGGTTGCCGGCGAAGAAGCCGCAAAACATGCTTTATCCAGCAGCCTTCACGAAATCCCACGTGAAAAAGCCTTGGCTGAGGAAAAGAGAGTCTTTGACGAAATCTTGGGCAGCGAGGGCAGCGAAAGAGTGCCCCTCATCAGAGACGAGATGAGACGCGTCATGAACTCGAAAGTGTGGATTTTCAGAAACGGCGACCAACTCATGAGTGCGTTGAAAGAGATAAGGGAGCTAAAGCGAAGATTCAGGAACATAAAGGTTGAAGACAAGGGTAAACCATTCAACACTGGGTTCACTTCCGCCCTGCAGCTCGACTTCATGCTAGACTTAGCTGAGGTCACGATAGCTAGCGCACTTGCAAGAACAGAGTCGAGGGGAGCCCACTCCAGAGTCGATTACCCGAAGCGAGACGACGAGAACTGGCTGAAACACACACTGGCACACTACACGCGAGAGGGACCTAAGCTTGAGTACACCCCAGTTACGATAACCAAGTGGCCTCCCGCCGCTAGAGCCTACTAGGAGGTGTCTGCATGAACTCCAAAGTGGAGAAAACTGTTGAATTGAAGATACACCGCTTCGACCCCAGAGATAAGAGGCGTTACGTTTCCACGTATAGAGTGCCCGTTCGCAAGGGAACAACCATCCTTGAAACACTCCAGTACATCAAGGACAGCCTGGATGAGACGCTCACTTTTAGGCACTCGTGCAGAATGGGCATCTGCGGAAGTTGCGGCGTCAATGTCAACGGAAAACCCATGTTAGCCTGTTACACGCAGGTGCTCGACCTCGGGGTTGACTCGCTGGTGATAGAGCCTCTTTCTAACATGCCCGTCATAAAAGACCTGGTTGTCGACATCCAACCGTTCTTCGACACGTTCAGAAGAATTAAACCGTTTCTCATAAAGCCGGAAGAAGAGCTAAAGAAGCCCTTGGAATTTGTTCAGACCCCACTTGACCTCAAGAAATACTGGGACCTGTCGCTCTGCACAAAGTGCTCAATCTGCTACTCAGCCTGCCCAGCCGCGATAGACGAAAAATTCCTCGGACCCTCCACCTTAACCGCCAACTACCGGTTCATAACAGATTCGAGGGATGGAGGCTTAGAAGAACGACTCAAGCCGATGACCGACAACATATGGCTATGCACCTCGTGCAACTCCTGCACAATGTTCTGTCCGAAGCTGGTGGACTGCTCAAACGCCATAGTTGACGACCGCAGCCTCGTGGTAGAGACAGGATTCATCCCAAGAACTGTGAAGGATGTCCTTGAAAGCGTCGTCAAGTATCATAATCCAATGGGAACGCACCCAAGCAAGAGAATGGAATGGAGCAAGGATCTAAAAATCAAAACGTTTCCAACGACCGCAAAGGCTGACGTTTTATACTTTGTGTGTTGCCTGGCAGCCTACGACCCGAGGAATCGAGAAATCGCCAGGTCTTTGGCTTCAATCTTTGATAACTTAGGCACCGACTTCGCAACACTAGGCGCTGAAGAATGGTGTTGCGGGGACCACATACTCAGACTCGGCGAGAAGGGACTGTTTGAAACTCTCGCCGGACACAACATACTCATGTTCGAGAAGTTTGACGCCGAGAGAATCGTAACGCTTTCACCCCACTGCTACAACACATTCAAAAACGACAAGCCATACAGCGATGCCAAACTCCACGTTCAACACTATACACAGTTTGTCGCCGAGAAAATCGAACAGGGCAAACTAAGACTTTCCAAACCCGTCAAAAGAAGAGTTGCCTACCACGACCCCTGCTTCCTAGGCAAGCGCAACGAGATATACGATGCTCCAAGACACATTCTCGAATCACTAAAAGGCTTGGAACTCGTCGAAATGAGGAGAGCAAAGGAGAACAGCTTCTGCTGCGGTGGAGGAGCCGGAAGAACATGGACGGAAGACGCGACTCCTGAGAAAAGACCTTGTGTAAATCGGGCTAGAGAAGCACTGGAACTCGGTGTTGAGGTTATAGCCACAGCCTGCCCGTTCTGCGTAACAACCCTTGAAGACGCGGTGAAGGTGTTGGAAGCAGAAGACAAGATTGCGGTGAAAGACATTCTAGAACTTTTGAAGGAGGCAGTGTAGCGCACTCAAAACCATAGACCGCTCACTATCGTTTTTTCTCTTTCTTGGCTCAGCATCCCATCTTGAAGGGTTAGAGAGCCTCACTGACTAACTCCATGATGTCCTTGACTTGGATTTTACCTTCCATACCCGCTGTCTTGACGGCGTCATCAAACGTCAGAAGACAGAAGGGACACGCCACGGCTATTACCTCCGCTCCAACCGCTAGAGCCTCTTTAACCCGGGTTTCCGCGAGGCGTTCCCAATCTCTAGCGACGTCGTACCACATCCTTCCTCCCCCACCCTCGCAGCAAACGCTACGTCCCCTCGACATGCTCAGTTCAACAAATTTTATGCCCGGAATGCTCTCGATAATCTTTCTGGGCTCCTCGTAGACGTTGTTGTGCCTACCCAAGAAGCAAGGGTCGTGATACGTGACCGCCTTTTCGACTTTCCCTGAAAATTTGAGCTTTCCCTCGTCGATTAGATTTGCAAAATACTGCGTGTAATGTTGGACACCGAGGTCTTTTCTTCCGTATCTGTTCTTGAACGCGTTGTAGCAGTGTGGAGAGGTTGTAACAATATTTTTTATGCCATGCTGATCGAAAAGACCCAGATTCTTGCCAACCAGCTCTTCGAAGAGTCCCTTCTCTCCGAGGGCATATATCTCATTTCCACAGCAGTTTTCGTTATTTCCGAGTATCGAAAAGTCTATGGCTAGCGCGTTCAAGTTCTTCGCCATGGCTTTAGCAACTTCCTGCGCGCGGGAATCATAGGATGGGGCGCAGCAAACAAACCACAGCAAGTCCGCCTTCTCGCCCTCGGAGACGTACTTCACTTTAAGATCTTTCGCCCAATCAGACCTCTTGCTTCGACTCATCCCCCAAGGATTTCCATACTTGTAAACCCCTTCCAAGGCGTCTCCTAATGTTCGGGGGACTAGTCCTTCCTCAACGATGAGGCTGCGTAGACCGATGAGTATCTCCATCGGGTTTGCGTCTCTGGGGCATCGGTATGCACAGGTGTAACACGTTGTGCATAACCAGAGGTCTTTGTTTGAGATGACCTTGTCTCGAAAACCTAACTGAGCCCTTCTGATCAGGTTTCTTATTCGAAAGGGAGTTATCCGCCCGAAGGGGCAGCTTGCTGAGCAGGTGCCGCACTGGATGCACAAGTTAATCTTCTCGCCGCCAGCCTTGGCGACCGCTTTGGAGAATCCCATGTCAAGTTCATCTAGCCTGATGACCTTTTTCTGGGGCTCTGCCACAATGTTAGCCTCCGCCCTGTGATTCTATTGAAGGTATTTATGGGAGAGTAATGTGATGTGATGAGGCGACCTAATAAATCTTCTTTCCCATGCGTTAAGTTTAGCGGAAGCTTGAGCGAGATTCTTAAAAGTTGGAAGTGTTACTTATGGTTACTCTGCAAAAACCCTCAAACAACTCAAGATTCAGAGAGGTCGCATGAAGATGGCGCAGACAGAAGACAAGAAAGTGGGAGTTTACATCTGTCACTGCGGCGGAAACATAAGCGACACAGTTGATGTGACAAAGGTGAAGGAAGCCGCCGCCCAGTTTAGAGGCGTCAAGATCGCTGAAACTTACGAGTACGTCTGCAGCGACCCCGGCCAAGAACTAATCGCCAACGGAATAAAGGGGCAAGGAATCGAGCGCGTAGTGGTCGCAGCGTGCACACCCAAGATGCACCTAGACACGTTCAGACGAAACATAGAATCAGCCGGCTTAAACCCGTACTTTCTCGAGATGGCAAACATACGTGAACAGTGCAGCTGGGTTCACGACGACAAGGCGACGGCGACGGCTAAGGCTATAGACCTTGTTCGCGGGGCGGTGGAACGAACCCAGTATCTTCAACCCTTAGAACCGAAAGCCATGCCCGTGAACAGGAGCGTGTTGGTCGTCGGAGGTGGCGTCGCTGGCATAATGGCGTCCATCGAGTTGGCTGACAAAGGCTTTCAGGTCTATCTCGTTGAGCGAAGCCCCAGCATAGGCGGACACATGGCACAGTTGAGCAAGACCTTCCCGACGCTGGATTGTTCGCAGTGTATCCTCACGCCCAAGATGGTCTACGCCTCGCAGCACCCCAACATTAAGATCATAACCATGGCTGAGCCGACTGCTGTGGAGGGCACGCCTGGCAACTATCGAGTTCTGATAACAAAGAAGCCTCGCTACGTGGATTCTGGCTGCACGGCGTGCGGCGAGTGCGCCAAAAAATGTCCGATTAAGGTTCCAAGCGAGTTCGAGGCTGGCTTACTTGAGCGTAAGGCTATCTACACGCCCTTCAAGCAGGCGGTTCCACGCACGTACGTGATTGACACTGAGCACTGTCTCTACTTCACCAAGGGAGTCTGCAAGGTCTGTGAGAAGTTCTGTAAAGCGCACGTTGTCAACTTCGACCAGAAAGAAGAGATGATCGAATTAGACGTGGGCGCCATCATAGCCGCCACGGGCTTCGAACAGATCGACCCCAAGACTTTGGACGAGTACGGTTTCGGAAAGCATCCAGACATCGTGACGAACATGCAGTTTGAGCGTCTCATGCTTCAGGGAATACACAAACCGTCGAACGGAAAGCCGCCAAAGAAAGTGGCTTTTGTTCTGTGCGTCGGCAGTCGAATGCTGAACAAGGAAAGAGGAGAGGAGCACTGCTGCAAAATCGGTTGCATGGCTGCGATTAAGCAGGCGCTGTTGCTTCTGAAGGCGCTCCCCGAGGCGGAACCATGGATATTCTACATTGACATCAGGGCGGATGGGAAAGGCTACGAGGAGTTCTACGCCAATGCACAAGACCACAACGTCAAGTTTGTGCGCGGCAGAGTGGCTGAGGTCACGCCCGTGAGTGAAGACAAGGTCATGGTTAAAGCTGAAGACACCCTGCTAGGCGAGGATTTTGAAGGAGTCTTCGACCTCGTTGTTCTGAGCGTGGCTATCAATCCTCATCCCACGGCTGCTGAGCTGTCTAAGAAGTTGGGCATTCAGTTGAGCGCCGACGACTTCTTCTCCGAGAGACATTACAAGCTTAGACCTGTTGACAGCCACCGTGAAGGCGTGTTTGTGGCTGGCTGTGCCTTGAGTCCCAAAGACGTGAGGGAGGCGACTCTTGAGGCGATGGCTACCGCTTCGAGAGTGGCTACGTTCGTGGGTAAGGGCGAGATATCGGTTTCACCAGAAGTAGCCTACATTGTACCGGAAAAATGCGACGCCTGCGGTGAATGTATTAAAGTGTGCCCAGTGGCAGCCATTGCGACCTCGCCAACCAGTATAACGATTAATCCAATCTCTTGCATTGGGTGTGGCGTCTGCGTGCCCCGCTGTCCCAAGCAAGCCATAGACCTGCATCACAACACGGAGGCGCAGTTGTTGGCGCAGGTTCGCGGAGTGAGCGAAGGCGACGTGCATCCGAAGACTGTGGCGTTCATAGAGAGGAACACGGCCTACGGGTCGGCTGACCTGGCTGGTCAGACTCGGTCGAGTTACACGCCCAACGTGCGCATAATAAGCGTCCCAAGTGTAGGGCGAGTTGGCTTGAAGCACGTGTTGCGGGCGTTTGCTTCGGGTGCAGACGGCATAATATTTGTCGAAGGAGACGACAGCCTGTTCAAGGAAGACAACGTGAGAGACTACGTGACCCAGCTCAAGAAGGAACTGGCTCCGTATGGAGTTGAGCCGCTGCGACTAATCTCGATAACTACGACGCTGCCACAATACGACAAAATCCTCAACATATTCGAAACCACAAACACGAGAATCACCAAAATAGGACCCCTCAGAGAAGAAGTCCGCAAGAAGGTTCAAGAAAAACTGGCTGCAATAGCTTAGCAGCTCGTTCTAAAGGGTTTTTAACATCGGAAAATTTACTATAGAGTAGAGAAGAGACTTAATCACTTTGGCTGGGGAATGTGTCATGCGCTCACTTCGGTCTCACGAACTAAAACGTGAAGTGAAAGATTTCTTAAAAAAGCAAGGTGCCTTCAAGGTGAGAGTCGCCGACCCGCATAAGGGCTTTGAGAAGACTTTGGAGGGTTGTCATCCTCTTGACATTATGAAGGATTGCCGTTCGGTTGTTGTCTTCGCCTTCAACATCGGTTTAGACTACTACCTCTCAATGGACTATCAAAACAAGAACATTCGATTGGGCCACCTCTATCGCGACTGGACAGGCCTACAGCTAATCAGCTTTCTGAGGATGAAGGGATACGATGCGAGAGAGGTGCCTTTAGGCTTCGTTGACGAAGGCAAAAAAATCGCCCGAATGTCATTCAAGGTTGCAGCCTACGAGGCAGGCATAGGAGTTTTTGGAAGACCGGGCATCATAATCACGCCGGAGTACGGTCCAAGAGTCAACTTGGGCGTGGTGCTGACAGACGCCAAACTGGAACCCGATGGACACATGACTGGCTTCAACCCCTGTAACAACTGTACTATCTGCGTTGAAAACTGTCCAGCAAAAGCCATTAGAGAAGACTTGTCTCCTCCTTCAGGCTTCAGACGAGACAGATGCGTCGGATTTTTCGACTGGATTCGAAAAGAGACCAAGGATAGGGATATGACCTGTGGATACTGCTACGAACAGTGTCCGGCGGGTGAACTAGTAAAAGAGACGGTGAAAATCAGGCGTTGGAACAAGCTGACGGACGCCGATGCCAACTTGAGGAAGCAACTAGTTGATAGCTACTTACGTAGCTGAAGGTAAACAGTCGGAACAGTGTGAGGTAGAATCGAACTTGGAATTTGTTGTGGGCTATGATTTAGAGGAGTTCAAAAGGTACTCCAAAAAACCTGGAGTTAGAGTAGACATCGACGTCCTGGAGATACTCCTTCCAAAAAATTCATCTTCTCTTATTGTCTGGAAAGAAAACAACGAAATCATCGGTCACGCAATCTGGCATGAAACTAACACCGAAGAACACAGGAAGGGAGATCCCCGAGACAAGGAGGACACAGAAATCTTGAGGAGGCTTCTTGGAGGAAAGAAGGATTTCGTTGAGCTTCACGAAATTTGGCTAATGGAAGAGTATCGAGGAAGGGGTTATGGAAAGAAATTCATTGAGTTCTTTGAAGAATTCATTAGGAACAAGGGATACGACTCCATCGTGTTTTACGCAAGCCATCCTGCTGCTTTGACCATATGCCGACAACGTGGATACAAGGAAGACTATTACAAGGAAATAGCCGAGCACGTCTTCTACAAACAAGTAGATAATGGATAGATAGAAAGAGGGGAGAAGAAGTTTTCTTCTCAGTAGTTTACCAGTGTGTCTATGAGTTTTCCGTCTGCGTTCACTATGTCTAGTCGCATGGGTACTCTGCCTGACAAGTCGTGTGTGGCGCAACTCAGGCACGGGTCGTAGGGGCGAATCACCATCTCGATTCTGTCGAGTACGCCTTGATCGTATTTTCCGCCCTTGATGAGGGCTTTAGCCGCCTTCATTATCGACATGTTGATTGCGGCGTGGTTCTGACAGGTCGCGACAACCAAGTTACAGTCTTTCACTATACCGTTTTCGTCAGTCTCATAGTCGTGTATCAAAGTGCCCCTGGAAGCCTCAACAACGCCGATGCCACGTCCAGCCCTCGGCGTCACAGAAACCCTAGTGTTCTCGCTTGTAATCTCTGGGTCTTCGAGAAGGTTGACAACCCTCTCAGCGCACTCAACCAGCTCAATCAGCCGAGCCCAGTGATAGAGCAACGTCTGCTGCGCCGGTCTGCCAAACAGCTTCCTAAACTCTTCCAGCTCCTTCTGCGCTAACGGTGTAGACATTCTGTCGCTGACGTTGATTCTCGCCAGCGTGTTCACCCTGTAGACTCCAACTGGGTTGTCTGGGTCCATGACCAGTTTGCCCGCCTTCTTGTAATATGGGAACTTCAGGTAAGTCCAAGGTTCCACTTGCTCAGCTATGACATCCAAGTAGTTTTCTGGAGCGAAGTCTTCAAACGAGCCGTCTGGCTGCATCATCCTAAGCTTGCCATCGTAGAACGTGTGGGTTCCGTCGGGCGTCACCAACCCCAAGAAACCGGTCTTAATCACCGCCAGACTCTTCACCATGTCTAGGTATTTCGGGAATATGTTCTCCTTAGCCAGCTTCATGGTAAACTGTGCAAAGTCTAGGAGTTCCTTAGCCATAGGCAACGCCTTGTCTCTCTCCTCGGGCTTCAAGGGTTTCGTCCAGCCACCGGGCACAGCCGCAACTGGATGAATCCTTCGACCGCTTATCATCTCGACCATTTGATGCGCCAAGTGGTGGTGACGAATCACTTTTTTGCCAAGTTCAGGATTTGCCTTAACAATCCCTAAGACGTTTCTGACGGTGTAGTCTGCGTCTGGACCCATAACGAAGTCTGGACCGGAGAGGATGTAGAAGTGCAGGATGAAGTCCATGACCTTGTCGCCCAAGTAGGCTAGTTCACGCAGTTTTCTTCCAGCAGGCGGTGGGGTCACGCCGAAGCAGCCGTCTGTTGCCTTCGCAGACGCTATGTGGTGCGCCCACGGACATACTCCACAAATTCTAGTCGTTATCAGTGGGAGTTCTTCGACTGGTCTTCCGATGCAGAACTGCTCGAATCCTCTGAGCTCAAGCGTGTGCATCCTGGCGTCGGCGACATCTCCATTCTCGTCTAACTTAATGACAACCTTGGCGTCGCCTTCGATTCTTGTCACGGGTTGAATCACAATCTCTTTAGCCAAACTCAAATCACCTCGTTACACTTTGCGCGGTCTCAGAACGTTGTGTCCTCCAACGAATCTATTGAAAGTTGCGAGACGGTCAAGAATCAGTTTGACGTCTAAGCCTATCGTTGCCAACGCACCCATCATGTCCACCATCTGGTTTCCGCCGAACTTTAAGGGTCCCATGCAGCCTCTGCACGGAAACATACCAGCAATGCAGCGAGGCACCTTCTCATGACCACCGCAGCCGGTTCTCGTGGCTGGTCCTAGACAGAGATAACCCTGTTCTAGTAGGCATCGCTCTCTGCTCGAGGGTGTGTCCAACGGACGCTTTATGACCGCTATTGCCTTCTTCTCTCGCTTCAGAGGGCAGTCTTCACAAACCGCCTTCTCCTCGAGCTTGAACGGCTTGCCCGTCAACAGAGCAGTCACGGCGTCAGCGAACAGGTCTGGAGAAGGAGCGCATCCAGGTATCATCACGTCGACCTTTATCACCTCGTCCACGGCGTACACGCGGTCGGTCCATGGAGGTATGTTCATCGTTGGAAACTCTCCTGGCACGGTGCTCCGAGTGGTCTTGTAAACCTTGTTAAAGACTTCGTCCTTTGTGTACATGTTCGCTAGGGCGGGAACCCCGCCGAAGCAGGCGCAAGAGCCATACGCTATGACGGTCTTACACTTGTTCCTAACCTCTTTGGCAACTTCCTTGTGTTCTTCGGTTCTGACGCCGCCGCTGATTATCCCTACGTCTGCTTGCGGAAGTTCCAGCGTCTTGCCTTCGCCTGTTTGACCATAGTATTTGTGATCCATTAAGACGGGTATGTGAACAAACTCTAGCTGTGGCAGCAGGTCTAAGAGGGCTTCACCGACGTCGAGTATGCTGCACTCGCAGCCTCCGCACATGTTGAGCCACTCTTCCAAAACCTTCACTGGCATCTTTTTTCACTCTCTCAAATTTGCGAATAGAATTACTTAATGCGGGTGTTAATCTTTTAATCTTTTTGATAACTATCTTCCATAGATTGTGTTTGCCACGGGAAAACTCTCTCGGTTGGAGAAGAAGCGGGTTTTGAGTCAATCTTATTAAGGAAACAGACAATATAATTCATTGTTAATGCAGTCGGCGTCATCTTGTTTGGGAGTGAATCTAATGACAAAGGTAAGTTGTAGAGAGTGCTACTTCCTCAAGGCAACTGGTGCAAACATCGACCACGTGATAAGGAGGGTCAAATCAGCCATAGAGGAGGTAGGCGTCCCGCCTAAATATCACATAAACGTCTACAAGAACGTCTACGCCTGCTGCGGAGTCTCAGGCTCAGGCATCATAGTCGAAATCATCGGACCCGAGGAAGAAAAGATTAGAAGTCTAGACTTGAAGGCTGTCTCGAAAATCTTGGAGATATGCGAAAAAGAGGGGATTGAACACCACACTTTTGAGCCGCTGGACATCGGTTAGATTTACGGTTTAGACCACTTGTTTCGCCACTATCATGCTTGATGTCTCTTTTATGCCTTTAATTCTCCTTATCTTTTCAAACAGGAATCTGTCAAGATCTTCAATGGTTCTGAAATTCACCTTGATTACAACGTCGTATGATCCATAAGTAAAGCTAGCTTCCTGCACTTCCTGCAACTTCTTCAATTCTGCAAACACTTGATCGTCCATTCCCGCCTCCATTTTCATCATCATGTAAGCCGTGACCAAGTTATTCACCGCTTGGTTAGTTATGCTTGTCTGCAATGTTAATAAGATTTTGCGTTTTGGCAACTATTTTTATATATGGCTTCGAGTATGGAGTTTGTTTCTGACAGGGGTGCAAGACTTGGCTGAAAAACCAAAGATTGCTCCAGAAAAGGCGAAGGAGATGCAGGAACGCGCCAAGGAGAGAAGCCTCATACTCAGGGAGATAAAGAATCAGGGTCCCTCGACTCTGGATGAACTGTCGAAGGTCACTGGCATAGACAGAGAGAAACTGTTCAAGCACATAATAGCCATGAGACAGTTCGGAAAAATAGCCATCGCAGGTGAACGCGACAATCAACTGGTGTACGGCCTGCCCGAAGGAGAAGAAACCAAATAATGGCAAAAACCGTCATTAATTTTTGACGAATCATCATTCTGGGAAAAAGATGCGCTTTTTGGATGCGCCTCTGAAGTATACGGGAACGGCTCTGACGATGTCTCTGTCTAGGATTATGCCGATTATCTTCCCCTTTTCCTCGACGGGAAGCCTTCGGATGTTGTTCTTGATCATCATTTCTACTGCCTCGTCCAAGCTTGTTTTGCTGTCAACTGTAATTAGTGGGGTGGTCATGATTTCTTTTACCGCGATTTTTTCTGGGTTTTGTCCTCTGCTAAGAACTTTATCAAGCATGTCGGCTTCGGTGATTATGCCCGCGGTGGGACCCAACAGGGCGTCTACGTTTCTTCTCACGAGTAGATAGCCGACCTTGCGTTTGGTCATCAGCCTTGCGGCTTCGCTTACCAGAGTGTCTTGCTTCACGTCGATTACTGGGCGCAGGATTTCCTTCACCGTGACCTCTTCTGTCTCGCTCATCCAACCCTCGCACATGGCGTAGTTCTCCTTAGCGAGGTTTGGTTTCCTTTTGACGTGTAGTTCGATGCGGTCGTTTCTGTTTGCGAAAAGGAGCGGAGGCTTGATGTCGAAGTAGAATTTTGTCACAGATTCCTTGGCTATGCTCTGTGTCTCGACCTGGTCGCACGTCCTCAGGAGGTCGCTGACCGTGCGAAAGTTTCTGCTGAAGCTCTCTGCGGTGGTGAAGACGCTGAAGACTATGTCGGCTTCGCTTTTTTCGATGGGGTTTATGAGTGTCACTATGACTCTGGATATTGCTATCGTCTTGTCTGGCAGTTTCGCCCACTTGAAGACGTAGGGAAAATCTCTGACGCCTTCAAGGTTGGGCGTGCTCACCCGATACTGCGTTCCCTTAACAGCAAAACTCATCTCCCTCACCAGAAAGGAAGAGAAAAGGCGAAACATATATGACTTACTCTGTTTTAAGAACAGAAACGCCTCATCTCATTCCATTTCTAAGAGAACTGTAATAATTAGATCTAAGCACACACACGCACATTTAGGCTCAATGTGCTTTTTCTAGCCTCATTCCAAATAAGAAACGAAGTAGATTTATTCGTCTTATAATCAGTATCAAAAAAATTATTATATCCATTGACGCTGCACTAATTAGAAGGTATTTTACAACGACGCTAAGGTCCAAGCTGACAATGACAAAACCCACTGCCAAAATTATAGGCTGATGAAGTATGTAAAATGGCAAAGCACCTTCATTCGCGTCTTTTAACCATCTGCGATTGAGGCTAAGGTATGTGCTACCCAAACTAAGTATTGCAATGACCCAGAACCAAGAATAGAAGGCACTGAGAATAGAAAATAAAACATATCCAAGAATATAGTCGAAGGAAGAAACGTTCCAAGGGGTTATCAGCAAAAACACCGGTATGCTTAAGATTGTACCCATGACCAGTGCAATTCTTCCATGTTTTTTTATGGTCTCTTTAAATTGATCAGACGCTAGCAGGTAACCGTAAATGAAATAGATTAGGTAAATGAAAAGATTCCACCCACCGAAATAGACAAAACTACTCCATCTACCCAAGAGTCCATCCGGCTGAAAAAGTGAGTCCGTAAAAACGAGGGTAAGGGCAAGGGGAATGGCAAGCAAAAAAATGGCTCCAGGCTTCTTAAAAAATGCTGCCATCCTTGAAATTGCGTTATGTCTAGTTTCTTTCATAAGGTAAAGAAAAAGTGGTAGGGTGAGCAAAGAGAAAACAAAAAGAAAAAGCAGATACCACAAGTGTAGGCCCATCCAGGCAAAATTTCCTCCATAGCCATAAAGCCCGTCAAAATAGTGTGGGTAGAATTGGATAAAGGACCCAGCAAATTGTGCATTGCTTACGCGTTCTAGGTATATCTGCGGAGGTGCCAGTACCAATACACCAAATATAAATGGAATAATAAGTCGTTGGAATCTCTTACGAATATATTGCCCAGCTTTCCGAGAACGCAGCGAAAAGCACGCACTTTCACCTGAAAGTACGAAGAAAAGAGGCATAATCCATTGAACCACAAATGCAACAAACACGCTCATACCAAAGCTCAATTGGCCATTCTTGACATGCCACTGATCATAGTCAAAAAGCCTCGCACAATGAAAGAAAAAAATCGTGATCACAGCAAAAATTCTCAGCCAATCAATGTCATAACGTCTTTCATGTTTACTTATTGTTGGGTTTTGTTTTCCTTTTTCCATTACAGCCAGCCTTTCCGTTCGGACAAGTTTGTTATTGTCTTCAGATATTGTACCTACCAAGGGCAAACGTGCATATATACGACGGTGCGAAGAAACGGGTTTATGGTCGCTACAAAAATTTCACGTAAAATTCTTGTAAATACATGCCGACGCTGTGCGCAATAAGAACTGATTG
>Ga0315314_1002621_pt1 | contig 14708 bp, 14 predicted proteins | sample TDP9_MG_FD_203631 | JGI IMG/M metagenome (GOLD analysis project Ga0315314, IMG submission 203631) | Freshwater sediment microbial communities from Lake Towuti, South Sulawesi, Indonesia - TDP9 | ecosystem: Environmental > Aquatic > Freshwater > Lake > Sediment | place: Indonesia: South Sulawesi...
ACCAGAAGCTCTTTAAGCCTTTCCCCTTAATCCCTTCGATTTTCATCGGTATAAAGCGCACCTGGTAGTGGTCCATGATTTTTTTTTCTGCTTCCCGGCTGCTTCCAACAAAGGTCAAATGAATGCGGCTGTCTTTTTCTCTCAGCTTCTGGCCCAGGGTCAGGGCAGGGTAGATATGTCCGCCTGTTCCTCCGCCGCTGATGATAACTTTTCTTTCTTTCCTTTCTTTCATGGGATGAATCTATTCGTAACCTTTCTCTGGGAAATGTGGAGAAGAATTCCAACGGAAAAGAGATTGCAGAGGAGTGAGGACCTGCCGAAACTGAAGAAAGGGAGTGGGATTCCTTTAGGGGGGCCAAGGCCACAGACAACCGTGATATTGAGCAAAGCCTGAAGACAGATGGCCAGAGTCAATCCAGTCGCTGCGAGCTGGCTGAAGAGGTTTGGAGCTTTGAACGAGATGCGGAGGCCTCTCCACAGGAAGATGATAAAAAGAAAGAGAGTGACGAGGGTTCCGACAAGGCCGAGCTCTTCGCCAAGTATGGCGAAAATAAAGTCCGTATGCGCGCAGGGCAGGAAATAGAGCTTCTGCGTGCTTTCGCCTAAGCTCACTCCGAGCAGGCCTCCTGAGCCGATGGCCATCTTGGACTGGTTGACCTGAAAATTGATGCCCTGGGGGTCGAGGTCTGAAAAAATAATGGAAAAAATTCTATCCAGTTGGTAATCCACCTTAACCAGGTAGAAAACAAAAATAAGGAGGGAGATTATCCCCAGATAGACAAAATATCTGGGTTTTATGCCTCCGATAAAGATGAGGAGGAGGCAGATAAAAAAGATGAAAAAGGCAGTGCCAAAATCAGGCTCTTTGAGGATGAGAAGCGCGAAGAGAATAATAACAGACAGGGGTGCTATCCAGGTTCGAGCATCCTGCAGCCTATCTTTTTTCCGTTCAAGATAAAAAGCGAGAAAAAGGACAAGGCTGATTTTGGCGAGCTCTGATGGCTGAAAACGAATTCCGAGAAATTCAATCCAGCGGTTAGTCTTGGCATGAGCTGGCATGCTGAAACAGAGAGCTAAAAGGAAAAAATTCAAGAAAAGAAGCCCAAAAATAAAATAAGGAGTTTGGTAGAAAGGTTTTTTTATGGAAAGTATGATAAAAATTAAGGCTAGGCCGGCGATAACGCCGGCCCCTTGCTGGATGAGAAAATAGAGGGGTTGATGATACTTTTCCCCGGCCAAGACGCCCGAGGCGCTAAAGACCATGATCAGGCCGAGGAAAATCAAACCCAATGTCGTCAAAAACAAAGGCTTATCAAAGTGGTAAGGCCTGAAAACTTCAATTTTTTTCATGTCTTATGGCTTTCCACACTCTTGGCTAACTCATAGACTTCCTTTTTAAATACCTGGCCTCTTTCTTCAAAGTTCTTGAACATATCAAAACTTGTACAGGCAGGCGAAAGAAGGACGATGTCGCCTGAGGAAGCTGATGAAAAACCGAGAGAAACAGCTTCTTGGAGTGAAGAAGCGACTTCTACGGGAACGATGCCTTTCAAAGCTTTGCCAATTTTATTTATGGCTTCACCGATGAGAATGGCCTTCTTCACCTTTTTCTTGACCGGCTTGCGAAGCTGGGTAAAATCCGCTCCCTTATCTCTCCCGCCCAGAATAAGAATCATTTTCCGGTCATAACTTTCAAGAGCTCTGGTTGTGGCCTCAATGGTCGTAGCTTTAGAGTCGTTAATAAAATCCACTCCTCTAAGAGTCAGAACTTTTTCCTGGCGGTGCTCAAGGCCTTCAAAACCTTTAATGGATTCTCGTATGGAGGGGAGGGGAATTCCAAAGAGATGGGCGGCCAGGGCAGAGGCCATCACATTTTCCAAGTTATGAGCTCCGGGCAACCGGATTTCAGATAGAGGCATAAGTTTTTCTTCCTCCTGGTCACAAATAATCAGGTGGCCATCTTGCAAAAAGCAGCCAGGGGAGACTCGCGTTTTCCGGCTGAAGCCGTAGGCTTTCGCTTTACCTTCTTTTTTGAGACGCCAGACAAGAGGGTCGTCACGATTGAGGATGGCCTCATCGCCTTCTTTTTGAAATAGGAAAAGCTTCTTTTTAGTCTTGTAATAGCTTTGAAAAGAAGGATGCCAGTCCAGATGATTGGGAGAGACGTTGAGGAAAATAGAAACAGAAGCCCTGAATGTTTTGAGGTATTCAAGCTGAAAGCTCGAAATCTCTGTGATATAGATATGGCTTTCTTGACTTGTCTCGACAAAAGAAATTAAAGGCGTTCCGATGTTTCCGGCCAGAAAGGCCTCGCGTTTCCCTTCTTTGAGAATTTTATGAATGAGTGTGACAGTCGTGGATTTTCCGTTTGTTCCGGTGACGCCCACGATTTTTCCTTTTAAGAACTGAAAGGCAAGCTCAATTTCAGAAATGACAGGTATACCTTTTTTCATGGCTGCTTTTAGCTCGGCAAGTATCGGCACGCCCGGGCTGGGGACGATGAGGTCAGAACTCATAAAAGATTTTAAGTCATGCCTTCCTGTTTCGACTTCAACACCACGATTTGTCCATTCGTCGATTTTCTGACCGAACTCAGAGGCGGACTTTATTTCGCTGATTTTAACCCTGGCTCGCCGCTTGAGGAGGAACTGAGAGAGTGCTTCCCCTGTTTTTCCCAGGCCAACGACAAGAACCTTTTTTCCTTCTAAATTCATCGTTTCATCGCAGTTTTAAGGTAGTCAGGCTGAAAAGGGCAAAGATGATGGCCAGAATCCAGAAACGAACGACAACCTTTTCTTCTGGCCAGCCCGAAAGCTCAAAATGATGATGGAGGGGAGCCATCTTGAAGACCCTTTTTCCTCCGCTTAATTTGAAATAAGAGACTTGGAGAAGGACAGAGAAGGCTTCTAGGATAAAGACGCCGGCCACAGTGAAGAGAAGGAATTCCTGTTTGATTAAAAGAGCTATGATGCCCAGACTCCCGCCCAGAGAGAGCGCGCCAACATCGCCCATGAAGATTTGGGCTGGATGAGAATTGAACCAGAGAAAACCAAGGCAGGCCCCAGTCAAAGCCCCAGCAAATACAGTCAGCTCTGCTGCTTGAGGAACGCGGGCGATATTAAGATAATTCGAGAAAACAGCATGACCCGCCACATATGTCAGGGCTGTTAATGCGCTGGAACTGATTAGAGTCAATCCTATGGCCAATCCATCCAAGCCGTCAGCAAGGTTGACAGAATTCGAAGAACCGACAAGGATAAATATAATCCAGGGCAGGTAAAACCAGCCTAGATAAGGAGTCCATTTTTTCCAGAAAGGGAGAAAGAGATGGAGGTCAAACTTGCCTGTGAATCCCAAGTAGATGAAAACTAATCCAAAGATGGCAGCCAGGAGAAACTGAAAAATTAGTTTATTCCTGGCTTTGAGGCCTAAAGACCTTTTTTTTCTTAATTTGAGGCAATCGTCCATAAAGCCGATAAATCCGAAGAAGAGCATAGTAGCCATGCCCGTCCAAACATAAATATTGCTCAAATTTCCCCAGAGGAGCGTGGGCAGGAGAGTCGAGCCGATGATGATAAGGCCGCCCATGGAAGGGGTCCCTTTTTTCGGATAATGGGATTGAGGCCCTTCCGGCCGGATTTCTTGGCTGATTTGATAACTTTTCAGAAGGCGAATGATAAAGGGGCCGAAAATGAAGCTGATGAAGAGAGCAGTAATTCCGGCGAGCGCTGTCCTGACTGTGATATAGCGAAAGACATTGAATAGAATAAAATATTTTTTGAGAGGCACTAAAATCCAGTAGAGCACTCTATGGCTCCTTCCAATCCTCTTTAAGTTTTTCGACAATTTTTTCAGTTTTTATGGCTCTTGACCCCTTAACCAGAATGAGGTCGCCTTCCTGAATAATGGCCATGATATTCTTGGAAGCTTCATCTGAATCCTGGAAGGAAAAAATTTGACTCTGGCTCATGCCTGAAGCGCGGGCGCCTTCTGCCATGTTCAAGCTCAGAGAGCCGACAGTTATGAGAATGTCCCATCTCCAGCGGACAACCTGTCTGCCAGCTTTGGCATGGAAGGATTTTTCATCTTCTCCGAGCTCCAGCATATCCCCGAGCACAGCCACTTTTCTTTTGGCAGGAAGCGCAGCCAAGCTCTTCAGGGCTGACTCGAGGGCCACAGGGTTGGAATTATAAGAGTCATCGATGAGCACAACATTTTTTTTGAGGCGGAGGATAATTCCTCTTTGGGCAAAATGTTTGAGTTTGGGAATTTGACTTGAAACTCGTTCCAGCGGAAGCGAGAAAGCATAGGCGACACTTAAAGCGGCCAGGAGGTTGTAGAGATGGCTCTCATAGAGAACTGGAGCGAGAAGCCTTTCTTTTTCTTTTCCGTATTTCAGCACGAAGGCTAGACCTTCATATCCCAGGCTTTTAATGTTTCGTGCCTGGATCTCCGCTCCTTCAGCAAGGCCAAAATAAATTTTTTTCCATTTCCAGTTCCGGCCGATTTTTCGGACTAGAGGGTCATCATGGTTAAGAATGGCTGTGCCCTGCTTTTTTGTTCCCTCCAGTATTTCTTTTTTGGCTAGGGCAATGTTCTCCGTCGTTTTAAAAAATTCAAGATGAACAGGATTAACATTGGTCACCACAGACACATCCGGAGGAGCAATCCGAGTCAGGGCTTTGATTTCGCCAGGTGCGCTCGTTCCCATCTCGAGGATAGCCACTTCGTGGTGTTTCTCTATTTTGAGGAGAGAGAGAGCAAGGCCGAGGCGGTTGTTAAAGTTTGCCTCAGACTTGAGCACTGAAAAATTTCGGGAAAGAAGAGCGGCTGTGAATTCTTTGGTCGTTGTTTTTCCTATACTTCCGGTAATGCCCACGACTTTTGTTTTCTGTTCAGAGAGGACTTTTTTTGCCAGCTTCTGGAGGGCTGCCAGCGTATTGTTGACGCGAATGAGGACAAAGTTGTGATTAAAAATTCTGACATCCTGGGAGATGACAGCGCCACGGGCTCCCTTCTCTGCCGCCTGAGGAATATAATCGTGGCCATTGCGATGGGCGATGAGAGCAAAGAAAAGCTCCCCGGGGTCGGTGAGCCGAGAATCAATGTTAAATTTATGGAAGGTCATGGAGGGAGCTCCTTGCAAGATCTTCCCTTTAACTTTTTCAGCAATCTGGTCGGCGCGGAGTTCAACCATTTTGGCTCAACTCCATTTTTTTGAGGATTTCTCGAATGACCAGAGCATCATTAAAAGGAATAACCCGGTCCTTCAGGATTTGACAGTTTTCATGGCCCTTGCCTGCGACCAGGATGTAATCTCCCTTTTTTCCGAAGGCCAGAGCTTTTTCGATTGCCTGGCGGCGGTCGGGCACGATACTGTATTTCTTAGTGCCTGTTTTGAGCACGCCCTTTTCGATTTCGCGAATAATGGCCATCGGGTCTTCTGAGCGCGGGTTGTCTGAGGTCAGGAAAATCCAATCCGCATAGGTGCCGGCGACTTCTCCCATTCTTTCCCTTTTAAATTTATCTCTGTCGCCGCCAGCGCCAAAGACAAGAATAATTCTGTTTGGCTTGAGCTCGCGGACTGATTCTAAAAGATTCTTCAGGGCGTTATCAGTATGGGCATAATCGACATAAACCTGAAGCCCTAGACTATTTTCAATTTTTTCGAACCTTCCCGGAACTTGATGAAGGGAGGCGATACCTTCTTGGATAGCTTGAGCAGGAACATTCAGAGCGAGGGCGACGGTGAAAGCTGCCAGGATATTATAGAGGTTATATTTGCCTGAAAGAGGAGAAGTGATTGTTGCTTGTCCGCCAGGGTATTTGATCTGGCCCTCGATGCCAAAATTGTTAACCTTGTATTTTTCACCCCTGACAAGGGCTGTCGGCTCGAGGCCAAAGGTGAGGGTCATCATCGGGAGCTCAGAAATGAGTCTTTTTCCCCACGGGTCGTCTTCATTGACTACAGCTGTTCTTTTCTTGGTATTCAGATAGAAAAGCTTTTTCTTGGCTGCAAAGTAATCTTCTAGGGAAGGGTGATAATCCAGATGTTCGCCACTGAGGTTCGTGAAAAGCGCGACATCAAAGCTTATGCCCCAGACTCTCTTCATATCCAAAGCATGAGAAGAGACTTCAATCAAGCAATGAGTAGCTCCCTGGTCCAGCATTTCTTTCAGTATCCTTTGTAGGTCTGGAGCCTCAGGAGTTGTCCTCTGAGCCTCAGCCGAAAAATTCGGTCCCCTGTAGGAAACCGTGCCGATCACGGCCGGGAGGTAGCCGGCTTTCTTGAGAATGGCTTCGAGCAGATAGGTAATGGTTGTCTTTCCTTTCGTCCCCGTGATGCCGATGACTTTCATTTTTTGAGAGGGATGAGAATAGAAATTCGCCGAGCAGAGGGCCAGAGCTTCCCGGGCATCAAAAACCTGAATCCAGGGCTTTCTTATGCTGGGCGGTTTTGGCCGGTCTGAAAGAATGGCTGCTGCTCCTTTCTGGATAGCTTCTCCGAGGAAATCAAACCCGTCTTTTTTCGCACCTTTTAAAGCGGCAAACAGGAATTTCGGCTCGACGGCTTTTGAAGAATAAGCGATGCCTCGAATTTCAACATGTCTTTTGCCCGAGAAATGGAGGGTGGGAACCCCTTCCAGTAATTTATTTAATGTCATAGCTAGTTTTCTCTCCAGTTCTTAGCCGCGATCAGGGTCGAAGGCTGTTTTCTTTGGGGAAAGATATGAAGATAGCGAAGGACACGAGAGGCAATTTCACGGAAGACAGGAGCAGCTACCTGGCCACCGTAGTGCTCTGTTTTTTTGGGCTCGTCCAAAACCACAATCATGGAAAAGGCTGGCCTTTCGACAGGAACAAACCCGACAAAAGAAGCCAAGTGCCTGGAATTAGAATAGGCACCGAGGGCAGAGTCAAATTTTTGAGTTGTGCCGGTTTTTCCAGCGATAGTATACCCCTCGACTTGTGCGGCCTGACCTGTTCCTTCCTGAACCACGCGCTCTAAAATTGAAATGAGTTCTGAAGCTGCCTCTTTAGAGGTGACCGGTTTATTTGAGAAAAGGCTCTTTTTAATCTTTGGCGGAGAACCTGAGATTTCTCTGACGATTCGGGGAGGAAGATAATAGCCATGGTTAGCAATGATATTCACAGCCTGGAGTATTTGAATTGCTGTGACAGAAATTTCATAGCCAATGGACACAGAAGCTAGCGAGCGTACACTCCAGCTGTTCAAGGAAAGGAAAATGCCAGATTCTTCAGCTGGCAGGTCGATTCCTGTCTTCAGGCCGAATCGAAAAGATTTTATGGCTTCATAAAGAGCATTCTCGCCAACCTTCTGGCCGATTTTTATTGTTCCTACATTCGAAGAATGAATAAATACTTCTGGGAAAGAGAGAATCCCAAACAATTTATGGTCTCTGATGGGTCTTCCGGCCTGCGTGACCAGACCTGCCCGGCAATCAAAAGCATCATTCAGGCCGACAGAACGATTTTCAAGGGCGGCAGAGGCGGTGATGATTTTAAAGGTTGAGCCTGGTTCAAAATTAAAGCGGATGGCCCGGTTCATTTCTGATTCTGGGGATGGCGGATAATGGTTCGGGTCGTAGGTGGGGTAGCTGGCCAGGGCTAAGATTTCTCCTGAAAAGGGATGCGAGATGATGACTGTGCCCCAGTTGGCGCTGTTGTCCAGCACGGCTTTTTTGAGTTCCTGCTCAGCGATATACTGAATGGTTTCATCAATGGTCAGAGTAATATCTTTTCCAGGCTCAGCCTCTTTGATGGTTTCAATGTGATACTCTCTTTTTTTTGCATCCTTCAGAATGAGATACTCGCCTTTTTTCCCCTGGAGCGTGGAATTGTATCTTAGCTCGATTCCGCTCAAGCCTGCGTCATCAATACTAACTCCGCCCAGGATGTGAGCCGCTAGAGTGCCCAGCGGGTAGTACCTTTTGTTTTCCCGCTGAGTGAAGACACCGCTCAAATCAAGTCTTTTCACGCTTTTGGCCGTGGCCGCATCAATCTTTCTTTTGACCCAGATAAATCGGTCTTTTTTTTCTATTCTTTTTTTGATTTTTTCTATGTCTCTATCGGTTAAAGAGAGGATATCTCTCAGGTTCAAAATAGTTTTCTTCCTAGACTCAGCAGGCTCTTTTTTAAAAGGTTGATAAAATACGGAAGTCATGGGAATACTTCGGGCCAGAATTTTTCCGTTGCGGTCAAAAATAGTCCCCCTCTTAGGGATGAGCACTCTTATGTTTTGACTTTGTTCGATGGCTTCTGAGCGAAAGCGTGAGTGGCTTATGACTTGAAGCTGAATTAGACGCAAGGCTAAGCCAAGTATCCAGAGACTGATAAAGAGGGTCAAGAAGAGTATTCTCCGTCGAGCTTTTTTTTGGTCGAGGTCGTTAAGAAAGTTCATCTTTAAGGCTCAGGCTTAAAATTTTCATAAATAATCTGGCCATTTCTGGGTTCGGTGAGTGCTAATTTGTCTCTGGCAATTTTCTCGACTCTTTCCAGCGAAAGAAGGGAAGCTTTTTGGGCTTCCAATTGTTGGACCTCTTCGTGGAGAGCATGGATTTTATCTTCAAGCCTTTTTATTTCATACCCTATCCTGATATTTTCAGTGAGCTGCCAGAGATAAAAAGTAAGAATAGAAATAGTCAGCAGTGTGCCGAAAACAACCCAACAGATTTCTTTTCTACTATATTTTTTGCGTACCATTGGGAATCCTTTCTGCGGCGCGGAGCTTGGCTGAACGAGCTCTCGGGTTGAGGGAAATCTCTTCTTCGGTTGGAGTCAATGGCTTTTTAGTCAGAACCTGAAGGATATTATGATTGTTGGGAGATTGAGAAAGGTCGGCAAAAGTGTGTTTGATGATGCGATCCTCCAGGGAATGAAAGGAGATAGCAACAATCCGCGTCTGGGGCGGAACAAGGTAAGCGAGTCTCTCCAGGAATTCATGGAGACTTTTCAGCTCCTGATTGACCTCGATGCGCAAGGCCTGGAAGACTTTTGCGGCCGGATGGATTTTTCCTTTCTGAGGCTTCCAGGGAATTATCTCTTCGATGAGCTGGCGGAGTTCTGTTGTCGTTTCGAGTTTTTCGACTTTTCTCCTTGAAACTATGTTTCGGGCGAGTTTAGTCGCCTGCTTGAGTTCGCCGTATTCCCTGAAGATTTTGGCCAGTTTCGATTCTGAGTATTTATGGATAATCTTGAAAGCTGTCATTTTATGACGCAGGTCCATTCTCATATCCAGCGGGCCTTCCAGGGTGTGGCTGAAGCCCCTTTCTGGAGAATCGAGCTGAAAAGAAGAAATCCCTAAGTCAAGCAGAATTCCTCTTACTTCTGAAAAGTTAATTTTGAGGTCCGGGAGATACCTGAAATCTGAATGGAAGAGAGTTGTTCGTTTGGCGAATAGCTTCAGATTTTCTTTGGCCTTTAGGAGAGACAGTTCGTCAAGGTCAAAGCCGACAAGCCGCGCCTTCGGATTTCTTATCAGAATTTCAGAGGCATGTCCTCCCAGCCCGAGCGTACAATCGACATAGATGCCTTCCCTCTGGACGTCTAAATAATTGATGGCTTCCCTGAGAAGGACTGGAATGTGCTTTCTTTCGTTCATTCCGGCTTTCCGTTCGACATAAGCTCGGCGATTGTTTCAAAATCTTTGTCGGTCAGGGGCTTTTTTTCTAATTTTTCATCGAGAGTGTTCTTATCCCAAACTTCAAGGTGGTTAGTCAGGCCGATAACCTCAACTTCAGCCTGGAGACTGGCTCTTTCTCTCAAGGATTGACTGATGAGAATTCTTCCTTTAGAATCAATTTCGCCATGATTTCCCTTCCGGTTAACCCGGCGCAAAAACTCTCTGACAGTCGGGTTGAGATGAAGCGTCCCTTTGTTTGTAATCCCTGTCATTTCTTCCCAGACTGAAAGAGGAAAGAGCTGGATAGATTCATCTTCAAGAGAGGTGATAAAGACTTCTTTTCCGTATTGGGCTTCGATGGCAGCTCTAAATTTCTCTGGAATCTTTATTCGACCACTCTTGTCGAGCTTGGCTGTGTAACTTCCTATCAGTAAATTTCCCATTTTAGCCCGTTTTATCCCATTTTTTAGGAAATATAAGGAAGAATAGAATAAAAGTCAAGAAAAAAAACCAAAAAAATTTAAATTTTTTTTAAATTCTATTTCTGGTAGGAAATAATGGAGATACCACAAAATATAGTAATTAAAAATTCATTAAAAATATTTTTTTTGTGGATAGGGATGAAATAAGAGTTGAGTTATAAAATAAAATTATTGGTCTATTTTTTCTTCGTTGGATTCTTTCTTTAGATTCCTTAAAAGCTCTTCGGCCATGTCTATATCTTTCTCAGTTACTACAATTTTTATCTCCCCCATGCCATCCGTTGAGAGGGGCATGACGGATTGAGTCATCTGGCATTGTAAAAGGCAGCGGATGCCGTAGCTTTCAAGAAAGCTCTTGATGACATCAGCTTCAACTGGGCCCCAGACTTTGCATAATTCTTTAAGTTTAGTTTCTCGTTCAGTCTTTTTTTCTTTTCTTTTTTCTTGATTCATAGCAGTTTCCTCTTTGCCTTTTAAAATAATCAGCCAGAATTTTTTTATGGTCAAAAGCAAGTTTGAACGGGACCTCATCTTCAGTAAATACGCCAATTTCTCTGGCATCATCCTGGGCTTTTGGCTGACCTCTGGCCTCAGCCACATAAACTGTGGAAATCGTATGGAGGCGGGGGTCACGATTTGGGTCAGAATAAGTGTGAAGCTGATAGCGGAGTCTAATTTTCAGGGAAGTCTCTTCCTCAGCTTCACGGACAGCAGCTTTTTCTAAAGACTCGCCGAAGTCAACAAACCCGCCAGGAAGCGCCCAGCCATAAGGCGGATTTTTTCTCTTGATAAGGACAATCCCCCTTTTTCCTTTTCCCTTCTCAAGTTCGATGATGACATCCACTGTGGGAACCGGATTTCTTCGTTTTTTCATTGTTTTAATTTGTTCTGAGCAACTTTTTTTATTCGCGATTTATCTTTTGAGTTGTAACAGAAGAAGGCATCAAATTCTCCTGTCCTCATTTTTTTCCCTTTTTTAAAGAGGGTTAGAGCTTTAACCGCGAAGCTTGAATTTCTTTTCCAATTTTGCCAGCTTTTCAACAACTCCGCCGTATTCGAGTTCACTGTAAGGGAGCATGGCCGGACCTGAGAAGCCTTGGCGTCTTATTTCTGTGGCCTTTCGGGAGACTTCTGTTCGGACATAATTCCAGTAAGGATGGTCAAAAACATCGGCTGGCTCAGTGAATTTTCCTTCTTTGACACAAAAGGCAGCGCCAGTGATCACCGGAGGCCCGTCAAAAAATGAGATGGTCGCATTCAAGGAGCAGGGCATGAGCGGCCCGTTATGACTTCCTCTCATAAAGCCTGCGACATAATGGCCAATGGCAAAAGGCGCCAGCACTTCTCCTGTGGCAGGGAATTCACCCTGAACGCGCACTAAGGCCACGGGGTCGTCTTTTCCTGTGTATTTTCCTGCAATGTTGTGGAGGCGGGTAGTGGAAACAGCCACAGCCTGATTTCCTGTGCTCCTGGCAAAAATGCTTTCGATGACGTATTTCTCGTTATCTCTGAGCAGCGTGGCGATGTCATAGAGCTCTTCAGGAGCGCTGAGTTCGATGATTTTATCTTTCTCAGTGTATCCGACATCGATGATGCGGAAGGTGAACCCTTCGCTTATTTTGGAGCTGAGGAGCAATCCAGCGCAGTACATCGGGTCGGCAAAGGCCAGATAAAAAGGAAGATTATAGGCGCCAGGGTCAGTTTTATCAGCGGCGAAGAATATGAAAGGTTCATTGGGCCGTTCTTCAAACTCTATTTCAGCCACAGCCGGGCCCATGCCTTTGATGTTGCCGCTAAAAGAATCTTTTAAAAGGTCCTGTCCTGCTCCATAAAGACCCTGTTTTTTAGCTACCGCAGTTCCTGCCTGGAAAGCATCCCAAGCCAGTTTATGAATTTTTTCGTTTAAAACGCCTTTTTCATGAGTGCAGAGTATGGCGATATCATCGCCTGTTGAACTTAGATAGAAATCGATGATTAGGTTTTTGCTGTTATTCTGGACAAAGTTTTTTACTTCATTAAAAAGAGCCTGGCTTGGCTTGATATGTCCGCCAATACTGCCGATATCTGCTTTTAAGACGCTAAGAGTGATTTTCATTTGACCTCCTTGGAAATCTTTTTTAAATGCGGATTCATTTTAGTTTTTCTCAGTCTTTATTGTCAATCCAAAAATCAATAGAGAAAGCATCATTTTTTCCGTGATGAAAATGATTGGTCAGCCTGTTTAGTGCCTCTATAAGGAAAAGGAAAGAAGCGGACCTGCCAAAAAAATAATATACAAGTGTCCGAAAAAGAGGACAAAAAAGCCTGAATTGGCCTAACTTCTCCCTGGAAAGACTTGGCACAAAATTCGCCTTTGATATATTTTGGATACATTTTATGAGGAGGAGACAAATGACGCGAAAGGGCATATGGCTTTTTATTCTTCTATCTTTAGTTTTAGCTTTTCCTTCTTTACTTGTTTCTTCAGGAAATTACAAAATCCTTAACGGCCCTAAAGATTTTTATTTCGGACATATAAGCCTTGTCGAGATTAAGAATGACGGCAAAGACCCTCAAGTCTGGAGAGAGGGAAAGACAACTCCTGAAATCGCTGATTTAAACGTTCCTTTAGGCCCTGGTGATACTATCCGCACCTCAGATGCTCGGCGCTGCGAAATTCAATTTGACAACGGAACGATCGTCCGCCTTGACCTGGATACAGAGCTCAAGATTGAGACAATCATGGCCCAGGCGCTAAGCTCGTGGAATAAGATGTCAAACCTTGTCCTCAGCCGGGGTGGAATTTATCTCATGTACAAGAAATACAACTCAAGAGAAGTGTTCCAGGTTATAACGATGAATGCAGCTATCAAATTGACGCATAAAACTGTGGCCATGGTCAGCTTGAATGATAACGGGATGGATATTCAAGTGAAATATGGAAGAGCCTATGTGCTCTTTGGCCCGGATGCAGGGCATCTGCAGGATGTGGAAGTCAAGAAACTAGAAAGGGTCACAGTCTACAAGGACCATCAATTTGCCCGCCTAGCTTATCTTCAAGACACGGATTTTGAGGCCTGGAACAAGTCCATCAACGAAAGTTTTAACGAGCTCCATGAAGGGAAAAATTTTCTGCCCAAGCCGATCTTAAGATATCCAGAGGCAGTGGTGAATTTTGCCCTGAAATACTCAATGTATGGCGAATGGCTCTGGCATGACCTTTATGGCTATGTCTGGCGTCCCTATATGGACCAGTATTATCCCTGGAATCTCTGGATGCCTTACGTCTACGGGCGGTGGACAGAAATCAATGGCGAGTTGTTCTGGATTCCGAGGGAGCGCTGGGGCTGGGTTCCTTCTCATCTTGGCTATTGGGTCTGGGACAAAAACAAGGGCTGGCTCTGGATTCCTGGCTCGGTTTTTGCTCCATCATACGCTGGTTTTTATTATTATTATGGTTATTATGCCTGGCATCCCTGGACTCCTTGGCCCTGGGACCTTTATTTACTCTATATCCACTATTTTGGTGATTGGCCTCGTTATTGGAATTTTTACCTGCCTTATGTTTCACTCGTCTTTCCAGGTGCCTATCCTTCAGCCGGTTATTGGGATAAACCTCTCCAGACTATAAGCATCAATCAGCTTAAAAAGTCTCCGAAAGTTCATTTGCCAAAAGAATTGGAGAGATTGCGCCATGAAATTTTAAATGCCCTAAAAAGAGGCGATACAAGAATACTCGCTTCTTTGGAAGCAATGCCCAGAATGCTAGTTCTCGTCAGGGACAAGGATTTAAACGCACGAGGGATTCAGGAAAGAGTCGTGCGGCTAGAACAGTTAGCCAAAAGAGGGGAAATTCCTTTTTCTCCAAGACAAAACCGGCTTCTCCTTACAAGCCAAAATGCCTATGAGGGAGCAGTTAGAACGTTTATCCGGAACAACATTGTTTCTGAGCTTAGAGAATATGTCGTTTCAAGTTATAAACAAAGGAGTGAGCCAACAAGGCCCATTTCTTATCAACGTTCAATTCCTGAATCGATAAAATCTCTGCTGCCTGCTCCTGCGCTCCGCTTCCGTGATTGGAATCCTGATATCCGAGTTGCTCGTGATTTGGGAGTGAGCATTACCTATTCTAGCCGAAACAATGAAGTCCGCTGCCCCCAGTTAAACATATCCTCTCGTGACGTAAGTTGGCCAGGCCGCTGGAGCTCCTCCCATGGGGAAGGGAGGTTTGCTTCTAGCGGGTCTTCAGGACATTCATCTTCAGGCTCTTCTTCAGGAGGCTCTTCATCATCAAGTGGAAGTAGCGGTGCTCATCACTCTGGAGCTTCTACAGGCCATTCTAGTCGGGGAGCTGAGAAGAACTAAAAGTTAGTTCTTACGTTTCCTTTCGATTTCCTTTTTGACCGCGCTGTGAAGAACAAGAAAATAATAGGTGACGAGGCAGGTCAAGATGAGCGCAAAGCGCAAGAAATTTCCCTGGACAAGTGAGATTAAGGCATAGATAACTATCCCTATAAGAAGAAAAAGATGGAAAAAGGCAAAAATTAAACCCTGCATGTGAATTTTTCAAAAACCTATTATATCAAGAAGAAATATATAACTTT
>Ga0315314_1002622_pt1 | contig 14706 bp, 14 predicted proteins | sample TDP9_MG_FD_203631 | JGI IMG/M metagenome (GOLD analysis project Ga0315314, IMG submission 203631) | Freshwater sediment microbial communities from Lake Towuti, South Sulawesi, Indonesia - TDP9 | ecosystem: Environmental > Aquatic > Freshwater > Lake > Sediment | place: Indonesia: South Sulawesi...
CTGGGATTTTATGCCACTGGGGCGTACGTTTTCCAAGGGACCCAATAAACTCCTATCTTGTCAATTCTTCTCCTTTCTTTATAATGTCTTTATTGTGGTTTATATCTGGGATAAAATTTCTTATTGACACCTTCCAAGCCAACTCCTAGTGGTTCTGCTTAGGATCAAACATAACCTTGCATTTTTCCCTATAGATATTCGTTTAAGTTGAAAATTGAAGGAATTCTTGCTCCACAGGCTGTCAGTGTTATAGTTAATATAGGCTTTGTTGCATTATCAATAGTTCTCGAAACATACGTTGACCAGCCCTCACGGTTGAAAGGTGTCGATTGATGAGAAAAGTTGCCATCGTAGGCGGCGGAGCAACCAAGTGTGGCAAGCGAGAAGCCAGCTGGCGCGACCTCATGCAAGAAGCTGGGAAAAGCCTGTTCGAGAACATCCCAAACATCTCGCCCAAAGATGTGGACAGCCTCATCGTGGGAGCAGCCAACCCCGAACGCTTTGCCTTTCTAGCTCACGTTGCCCCATTGGTCGCCGAATACTTGGGCATAGCGCCCAGAAAGGTTCTCGCGAGAACCGAACTCATGTGTGCCTCGGGGCAAGCAGCCATTCGATACGCTTGGGCATGCGTCGCCACTGGCATGTCCGATGTAGCCGTTGCCTTCGGCGTAGAAAAAATGTACATGCCTGACATGGCTGAGGCTCAGACAAGCATGAGCAGCGTGCTCGACCGTGAGTGGGACGGAGTCAACGCAATGTCAGCGCCGCCGTTCTTCGCCATGACAGCTCAGCGTCACATGCACGAGTTTGGCACCACAGAGGAACAGATGGCTCAGGTCTGCGTCAAGAACCATCGCTATTCAGCCTTGAACCCTCTGGCGCAGTTTCCAAAGGAGGTGACGGTTGAAGACGTGCTAAAGTCTCTCGTTGTAGCGCCGCCCTTGAAATTGCTCGACTGCAGCGGAATAACAGACGGAGCCGCCGGCGTCGTGTTGGTTCCAGAGGAAGAAGCTAAGAGGTATACTGACACGCCCATGTACCTGATTGGAAGCGGTCAAGCCAGCGTCGGAAACGCCGTGAACAACCTAGCCAGCCTCACCGATTGGGTGCCCCTCAAAATCGCCGTCAAAGAGGCGTTGAGAACAGCCAACATATCTCTCGAAGACATCGACATCGCAGAGCTGCACGACTGCTTCACAATAAGCGAGATAATGGAGTACGAAGCCTTCGGCTGGTGCGAAAAGGGAAAGGGCGGAAAATTCATCGAAGAAGGACAGCCTTACATAGGCGGAAAGGTAGCGGTAAACCCGAGAGGCGGACTCCTCGGCTGCGGTCATCCATTGGGCGCCACCGCCATATTGCAGGCTGTGGACATCCTGCAGCAGTTTAGGGGAGAGGTTCCCAAGGGGAGACTTGTCGAAGGCGCCGAAGTGGCTATTGCCCACAACCTGAGCGGACCAGCCAACGTGCACAGCATCATGGTTTATTCGAGGTGAAAAACGAAAGATGGGCAAGGTAGAGTTTGACAAGGTAAAGCGTCCTGAAACAGTCAAGCTGCCGTTCATGCTCGACTTTTACCCGCTGGAAGACGGCAAAACCAACCAAATCAGCCAGTTCTTCCAGAACCTGAGGCAGGGGCAGTTGACGACCACAAGGTGCAAGAAGTGCTCACAGCTCCTGTGGCCGCCCCGGATTGTGTGTCCAAACTGTCTGGGCAAAGAGTTCGAATGGGCTGACCTGGGCAGTGAGGGTGAACTCTACGCGTTCACTGAAGTTCGGATAGGTGCGCCTCTCGGCTTTGTTCAAGACGCGCCTTTCAGTGTTGGACTAGTGAAAATCGGGGGCTTGCTTGTGTCGAGTCGAATCGACAACGCCAAGTACGACGAGCTCAAGATTGGAGACAAGCTGCAGTTGAAAATCGTGGAGTTGGAAGACGGAAGAGTGTTCTTCAGGTTCACGAAACCCAAGATAACATAGGCTTGACTAGCTGTCTCGGTCTTGTTTCTTCTCTATTCTTTGAAAGCGGATGATGTGTACCAACTCGTCATCGTCGTATTTTCCGTGTTTCTTCTTCCATGCCCGCTTGAATTCGGTTAGGCTTGAGTATCCTTCTCTCCTTGCGTCTTCGTTGTCGAAGAAGCGCAGGCGCTTTCTTTCAACCGAGACCACCTGTAAGCTGGCGAAGTTTGGCACGTAAACGCTGGCTTGCACGCTGGTTCCAGTCTTTATTTTCGGGTCGGGCGCGGTGCGGCTGACGACCTGTGTCTTCGCTCCGTTGAGTATGGGTTCCATGTCGCTTGGTTCAAAGAACAGTTCTAGAGGCTCTTCTCTGATTTGGATGAGGATGTCTTCTATCTTTTTCTCGGGTGATTTTGCGGCTTCTTCGATGACCCGTCTGGCAAGTTTTTGTGACACGCCTTGGCTTGCGAGTTTTTGTCCGAGCTCCACCTGCCTCTCCGGTTCAGATATGTGCCTCATTATGGTCGTCGCGGTTGTGTAATCGATTCTTCCCTCCGGCGTGCCTCTCCTCTCCACCTGCGCTGGGGCAATCATCCTCTGAATCTCTTTGGGAGCCTTCGTCAGCTCAAGCCATGTTTTCACCGTGGCAGAGGAAACATCTATTCGCTCAGCCAAGGCTTGAACGCTACCGAATCTTTTGGGATACTTCTCCAGAAGTTGTCTGCAACAGTTTCCCTTCTCCACCGCGCTCAGGTCTTCTCTCTGAACGTTCTCGACGAGGTTCAGTTCAATGACCTCTTCATCCGTGTATCGTCGAACCATTGTGGGCACCGTCTTTAAACCCGCCTGTTGCGCGGCTCGGTAACGGCGCTCGCCCACAACAACCTCGTAGCCGTCGTCGACAGGGCGCACGATGAGGGGCTCGAGCAAGCCAAACTGCTTTATGCTGTCGGCTAAGTCGTTCAGACGCACGATGTCAATGCTTAGCCGCGGGTTCAGACGATTAGGACGAATCTTCTCGAGCTCTACTTCTCTCATTTCCCCATCCAAAGTCCATGCCCTTCTTCAAGAAATCAGGTTGATACCGAACACGCATACTGTTGCTATTAAGAGTTTTCTCGTATGGATTCTGAGAACGTAAGATTAATAGATAGCGAGACTTCTTTTTCTGAATCCAGAAGAAAGTCAAGCAAGCAAGTTTCAAGGTTTAGGTCAAGGCGTCATGAAGTATCTGAGCCACTCAGGGGTTCTCGTACCCAAACCATACGAAGCCAAGGGCTTCCACATCAAAATTAAAGGCGAAACCATAGCCCTAACTCCACATCAAGAGGAAATGGCAGTAGCATGGGTCAAGAAGCTGGGAACCGAATACGCAGACGACCCAGTTTTCAGGAAAAACTTCTTCCACGACTTCTCAGACGCCCTAGGAAGAGACCCAAAATCCATTTCGCCAGAAGACTTCGACTTCTCAGAGATAGTAAGACACGTTGAACGAGAAAGACTGGTAAAAGCAAACCTGTCGAAAGAGGAAAAGAAGCGGCAGGCTCAAGAACGCAAGGCGATAAGGGAGGCTAACAAGGAAAAATACGGCTACGCAATCGCAGACGGCATACGAACCGAGGTTGGAAACTACACGGTTGAGCCGCCATCAATCTTCATGGGAAGGGGACAACATCCTCTCCGAGGGCGGTGGAAGCCAGCCACAAGCGAAAGCGACATCGTCCTAAACCTTTCTCCAGACGCGCCTAGACAACCAGGCAACTGGAAGGAAGTCATCTGGCAACCCGACTCCATGTGGATAGCTAGGTGGGACGACAAGCTCGCGGGCAAAGAAAAATACATATGGCTCTCAGACTCGTCACACGTGAAGCAGGAGAAGGAGATAGAGAAGTTCGACAAAGCCCGAGCGCTTGCGGAGAGAATCCATGACCTGCGAACGCACATATGGAAGAACTTGCAGTCACCAGACGTCAAGACACGCAAGATAGCAACCGTTTCCTACCTAATCGACGCCCTAAAACTGAGGGTTGGAGACGAGAAAGATCCCGACGAAGCCGACACCGTTGGCGCAACCACGCTTCGACCCAGCCACATCGTAGTAAACTCAAACGGTAAGGTCATCTTCGACTTTCTAGGCAAGGACTCAGTAAGATGGAGAAGAGAAGTACAACTGCCAGAGGAAGTTGTCCAAAACCTAGAAGCCTTCAAAAAAGAGGCGGAATCAGAAGTGTTTCGAGGCATAAGGTCGGAACACGTAAACAGCTTCCTCAGCGAGGTCATGCCAGGCTTGACAGCGAAAGTCTTCAGAACCTACCACTCCTCGGAAGTTGTGAAGAAACATCTTGAGAAGGCGGCTGTCTCAGCGTCTCAGCCCACGGTTGTGAAAAAGCACGTAGCCACCATGGCTAATCTTGAGGCTGCAATTATTTGTAATCACAAGCGAAAGCCGCCCAAGAACTGGGAGGAGTCGCTTGCCAAGAAAATCGACAGGTTAGACGCTCTTGAACAAAAACCCAAGAAAACCGAGAGTCTGAAAGACAGGATTGAAGCGCTCAGGCTGAAGATTATGGAGGTCAGAGCCACGCGTGACTACAACCTGAGGACTTCGTTGAAGAGCTACATCGACCCCCGCGTATACTACTCCTGGGGAAAGAGCGTTGACTTCGACTGGAAGCTCTACTATCCCAAGACGCTTCAGGGCAAGTTCTCATGGGTCGAAAAACAAGGAGAATAAGAGGAGTCTTTAGACTGCTCCCAAAGTCTACTTTATCTTCACGCTGGTCGGTGGTGGACGCTTCTCCTTCACGGGAACCGTCACCGAGAGTAGCCCCTGTTTGAACGTTGCCTCTGCCTTCTTCGGATTGACCTTCAAAGGAAAGTGCAAATGTCCAACAAGGGTCTGGTCTGGTCTTTCCGCTTTGACTGAAACCAGGTCTTCGTGCATGTTGAGCACTATGTTCTTCTTGTCCACCCCGGGCAGTTCAATTTCAACGAGGTAGTTTTCACCCTTGTCATCGAGGCAAGCGAACATCTCAGCCGGAACCGCAATCTTCTCTGCCTTTTCCGCTTTTTTACTCATAATTATCACTTCCATAACTACATCTGTTGCATTATTTAAAACACTTTTGGAAATCGTCGTCGAATGGAAAAGAAAAAAAAAGAGAAAAATTGGGCTAATGGCTAAGACAGTTTTTCTCCACAGTTTCCACAGAACTTCGTTCCAGCAGGGTTCTTGGTGTTGCACTTTGGACAATTGACCTCAGAGACGGCTGGTTTAGTGATGGCTGCGCCACAGTTACCGCAGAACTTCAGGTTTGCCGGCACCTCAGCCTTGCAGCTGGGGCATGTTATCTTTGCAGGTGGGGCAAGGCTTGCTCCACAACTTCCACAGAATTTGACGTTTACCGGGTTCTTTGCGCCACAGCTTGGACAAACGACCACCTGTTGAGGCGCCCCCTGCATCTGTTGAGCCATCATGAAGGGCATCGATAAGCCTATTCCTGCGCCTATGCCCGCGGCTGCTGCTCCTCCTCCAGGCGCGACTTTGAGCTCTGCGGCTGTTTCCTTCATGTACTGCATGGTCATGGCTTGGGCTCCGACTCCTGAGGCGAATCGTCTGGCTTCCTCTGGAATCTTGACGCCCTCGAAAACGCAGTCTATGATTTTTAAGCCGACTCTGGCGCCTTCGTCGCTGATTTTCAGGGCTACCTTGTCGGTTGTGGTGTCCACGTTTTTCACTAGGGTGAATATGTCGAAGTCGCCGAACTCGTTTATGATACGCTCGTTGATGAAGCCTCTGATGTAGTCTTCAACGTCTTTGGATGTGCTTGCGCCTCGGTTTCCGAAGAACTCTGTGACGAACAGTTTGGGGTCCTCGACCTTGAAGAGCGTGTACCCGAAGAACCCGATTTCAGCCTGATACTTTATGTCTCCGCTCGGCGCAGAGTACCCGTTTCCTCCGAAGTTGCCTCTGAACTGACTGTTGCTGACGAACACAACCTCGCATTCGAAGATGTCGCCGAACAAGCCTATCTTCTTCAGTGCGGCGGTTAGGAATGGAATGTTTGCGCTCGTTATCGTGTGCCTGCCGGGTCCAAAGACGTCGTAGGCTTTTCCGTCCCTGAAGAAGACCCCCCACTGGTTCTCCTTAACTACCACTTGGCTTCCGAACTTGAGGTTGAGCTTTGGGAATCTGTAGGCTATGTCTTGGGCTCCGGCGTAGTCCCACGAAACCTTTTCAATAATGGGCATCTCTCATCAAACCTCCAGTGGTCTGAACTCTCTTTCTCGATTGTCCCACTTGGATTCGAAGCCGAGAACCAGCGACTTGATGTTCTTCAGCTTTGGAGCCGCTTCGGTCCATCTGTCTGCTTCGCTGTCGCTGTAGAGGTTGTCAACAGCCGCTATTATGGCTTGAAGATCGTTGCTCAAGGCTTTGTCAAAGTTGAAAACACGAGCGAGTTCTGTTTCTCTGACGTGCCCTTTTCGATCCAGCAGACCAGCGTATCCGTAGTCTGCGCGATTCACCTTCTCAGCAACCCTGTCGATGACCTGCATGATCTTCTTAAAGTCGTCTCCGAGCGTCTTGAGACCAGCACCTAGAGCTGATAGGTATACGTCTTCCCACTTGTGGCGCAGGCTTCGAAAATCTGCGTAGTAGAATTCTCGAAGCTTCTTGTCGAGCTCGCGGAGGTCTTCCTTGGTTGCGTAGCCTAGGCCGAATATGTTCTCTATCTTTGCGATTAAGCCCTGTTTGTTTTCGACTGCCTCAATGGTTCTGCCTTCTGACATTTTTCTTCCTCCTTTTTGTTATGAGAACTTGAACAGCGGTCTGCCACCGCCCAAGACCTTGCCTTCGGAGCCGTCGACGAGTATTACGTAGTTGTCGCCCTTCAATGAATAGTGCACAAACCATATGGGGGCGTGAACCAGCTCTCCCTCGCCAACCGCTACGCTTGTGCTACAGGATTGCAGTGTGTCCACTCTGCCGCTTGCGAGCAGCCTCTCTCTAGCCTCAACCTCCGCTTTGACTTTTGGCTTGGCTTCCTCTTCGTTGAATTCGGTGTTGAGAAACTCAGCGTCCGGCGCAACCTTTCCAGCGTCAAACGGAATCTTCCTTGCAGCCGGCACGTCGTAGTAGTTAATCTCGGTTATCATCGTCTTCCTTGCCAAGATCGGCCAAGCATAGTGCGATGAGAACGATAGCGAAACGGTTGTGGGTTTCCTGTCCTTCTGCTGCATCTCCATGTATGCGCTGGCGCCCGCCTTGACGAGCTTTCCAAACTTGCTTAGTTTGCTAGCTCTCTTGTCGGTTAAAGCCGCCTCTACCTGATGAAATTCACCGCTTAGCCCGGCTCCTGTCACGCCGCTGAAGCTTGTTTGCGTGGTTGCGGGAAACGTCCAGAAGGGAACAAAGCGTAGCTTCACGTTCGTTATCTGAGCCTCTCTGGAAACGCCTGAACGGAAGATTCCCTTGTCCATGTATTTTTGAGCCGCTTCAACCGCCTGTTGAGTGAAAAGATGATTTTCGAGCATGCTGTGCTTCTTTATCTCTTCAGAAGTCGCCAACGAGATAGTGAAGCCGCAGTATCTGCAGGTGATTATGAGGTCTTCCTGGCTCGGGCTTATGGGTCCTCCGCATCTTGTGCAGCTTGTAATAATCTCTCTTGGAGTTGGAGGCTTCGGCGTTGGAATCTGCATTGGCTCTGTTATTGTGGGAGCAGCCACACTTGGCACGGGCGTGGTCAACGAAGCGGGCATTGCAGGTATGGGAGTAGGTGTGGACGTGAGGGCTGAGGGCATGGACACGTTGATGTTTCTGGCTGTTTCAACGTCTGGTCTTCCGCCAACGGCGACGACTCCTTTGATTGTCCACGTTCTTTCGAGCCGTTGCCCGTCGTGTCTCAACCCTTGAAAGGTTGGTCCTAAGCCAGCTGGAACCGTTATCGTGAAGCTGAATTGCTGGCTAAAGCCAGTTGGGATTCTTAACTTCTGGCTTACCTTTGCCTGTCCACGGTGCATAATGTACTCTCTCAGGGTTCCGCTTTGGACGCGTGGGGCTGAGGAGCTGTAGAGTCGTGTCTCTGGGGTTTCCGACGCTCCTCTGAGGGGTTCTCCGCCTGCGCGTATTTTTTCGACGCCTATGAGGTCGATTCTGATTTCGTCTGCCTCAAACTCTTCTTGGGATGAAACGAGGATTTCGCCTGTGATTGTTTCTCCGAGTGCGAAGTTGTCTTTGCTGATGTTGAGTGAGACTTGGGCGTTTGGTGTTTTGAACGATTTAAACAGTGGCAAAACGTGTTCCTTCCTTTTTTTGAGACTTTATGTTTGATGGTTGAGCAAAAATATCTTGTTGCTTGAGAATTCAGATTGACGCTCAGAATCACTGCTGAAGCGTTTTCATCATTGATTTTTCAGATTGGTTTATAAGAGAAATATGACTTATGTCATAACTCAGCAGAGAACACAGCCCAAAGTGAAGAGAAAGATGGCAAAAAGCCTAGAGTTCGTGTTCCAGTTCCCGCCCATACAGGGAGTGTTCGACACTGGCTACGGAGTAGTCTACATCTTTGGAACACTACACGAAAACGAGATTGAAGACATCATCATCCACGAGACCCTGCACTATGTCTTGCTGAAGGTTGCGGGAAAAAGAACCAGCCTTAAACTGGACCGAGTCTACAACGAGGTTCTCCCAGACTAAAAGGACGAATATAATTAGTTCATTCTTTCCGTCGAATGTAAATAGTCCTGTACTTCTCACAGTCGCCCTCGAAGCAGTTCTTGCATATCTGGTTTAACTCCTCGAAAGAAGTGGGCTCCAAGTGCACTTCATAGCCGATTTCTCTGTAGAGCTCAACCGCCTCGCTGAGCCGCGGCTCATCGGTCACAAACTGCCTGATCCACCCCTGCCTCTTCAACTCTTCCTCCCTCTGCTTGCCGCCGCCACAGCGCAAACTCAACTGCTACTCCTCATAACGATATGTGCTTAAACAGTCTATAAAGTTTAATTGACACTCTACAATTCGTCGCTGAAAATATATTCTAGTACAGGTCTTCTTCTAATCCAACGTTTTGCTTGGGCATCTTCCCGTGTTTCTTCATAAACTGTTGAAGCAGTTCACTCTCGCGCATAGTGAACATCTTTGCCTCTTCGTAAAGGAAGTGCTTGGCTTCCTTGTTGGTTGACAGCTGCTCCATCAATTCTCCGCGCAGGTTCATGGCGCCCTTGATATAAATGACCGTCTTTTTCTCGTCCAAAAGCTGGAAAACACCCTCAGACTCGGGAACCCCAGCCAAAGCCTCAGCCTCAAACTTGAGCCACTTCTCAGGCGGCAAGACTGGTTGACGAATCTGCAACCGCAGGTCACATCGCAAACAGCGTTTGGCTTCGGCTATCGCCTTGTCCTCCTCCAAGCCCGTTTCGACCTCAGCGAAGCTTCTCAAGCGTTTCTCAACTGGCAAGCTGGGCATTTCAGGTCGGCGTCTGGACGCGAAGCCTTCTTCTCGCCCAAGCCACGGATTCGGCTTTTCCAACTCCACGAGTTTTTCTTCAACGTTCCCGCTACCGCCCAGGTACCTGTCAATCGCCGACGCAGCCTTTCTGCCCAAGGCAACAGCGTCTACGATGGAGGCGGGCCCCTTCACAACGTCGCCACACGCGAAAACCCCTTTCACACTCGTCTCCAAGGAAGAATCGTCAACCTCGACTGTTCCCATCCTTGTGAGCTTCAGAGAGCCAGCGCCATCCCCATTTAATCCACTGAGCTCGGACGCTTGCCCAATCGCAAAGACTATCATCTCGGCTTCAATGGTTTCTGTCGTTGACTCGTCAAAGCTCGGGTTGAACCTGCCCTCCTTGTCAAAGACTGAAATGCACCTGACGAGCTCTATACCCTTGACCTTGTCGCCTTTTTCGACCAGAACGCGTTTTACGCCCAACGAATTGTGAATGCCTACGCCTTCCTCAACCGCCTGCCTTATCTCCCATGGAAACGCAGGCATCTCCTCAGGCTTCTCGAGGCAGGCTACCTGAACCTGTTTGGCTCCTAGTCTCAGAGCTGTTAAGGCTACGTCCATGGCTACGTTGCCGCCGCCGAACACTAAGACGCGCTCTTTAACCTTGACCTCCCTTCCAAGGCGAACATCTCGAAGGAAGTCTAAGCCTCCGAGCACGTCGGGACTTGTCGACCCTTCCAAGTTCAAGACTCTGCTCTTCTGCAGACCAGCAGCGATGAGAACTGCGTCGTAGCCCTCCTCTCTCAGTTTTCCGAGAGACAATCCCTCTCCAACCCGCGTGCAGACCTTCACATCCAAGCCAACGCCAAGGATTCTTTTCAAGTCCTTCTCGAGCACGGTTTCGGGCAGGCGATACTCCTGAACACCGTAGCGCATCATACCACCTAGTTTGGGCATAGACTCAAAAACGGTCACAGAGTGACCAAGCCTAGCCAGATAGTAGCTCGCGGTCAGCCCTGCAGGACCCGAACCTATGACAGCCACACGCTTGCCTGTTGAAGAAACGGGCTTCTTCACATCTGTAGGCTGTTCAGTAAGGTTGTCAACGGCAAACCGCTTGAGCGCGCATATGGCGATTGGCTCGTTGACCTCTCGGCTTCGACACACCTTCTCGCACGGTCTGGCGCAGGCGTGTCCCAGCACGGATGGAAAAGGAGCTTTCTCCCGAACAACCACAACAGCCTCACTGTATCGACCTTGCGAAATGAGATTAACATAGCTGGGAACGTCTATGCCCGCTGGACACGCGTACTTGCAGGGCACTAGGCTGAGCTCTCGCTCACCAGCCTTGACCTCCTTGTCCATCAACACACCCGTTGGACAGACTTCCACGCAGGCTCCGCAGAACTTGCAGGCGGAATCTTTCAGGGTTGGTGCCACCGAGCCCACGTAGGCTTCGCCGTTTCGGTAGACGAAGCCCAGTGCCTTGACTCCGCGTAGGTCTTGACATGCTCGTACGCATCGGGTGCAGTTGATGCATAGGTTGTAGTCGCGCATGAATAATGGCTCGTCCTTCATCACGGGTTGGTTAGTGGGAAGATAACGGGGCGTGTCTTCTCTGATTCCAATGTATTCGGCTACTTTCTCCAGTTCGCAGTTTCCGAACTTGCTGCAGCAGCGTTCGGCTACGGGCACGTTCGTGGAACACGGCTCACGGGTGCAGCCTTCCTTTTGGGCGCAGATGAGGCAGGCGTGTGGGTGCTTAGCCAGAATTCGCATCAGCTTCTCTCTTCGAGCTTCTCGAACCCGCTCTGTGTCCGTTTGAATCCTCATTCCTTGGGCAACAACAGTATCACAGGCTGGAACAAGGTCGGGCTGACCCTCAACCTCAACCAAACAGAGGCTGCAGCCCTCAAACTCCTTCTCAGGAGCGTCTCCAACGACCTGTTCATCCCCACGATAAACTGTGTTGCCCGCCCTTGCCTTGCGTGATGAAGACAAATCCGGGTGATAACAAAGAGAGGGAATGTAAACCTCGGCGTTTCTCGCCGCTTCTAAGACGGATAAGCCCTTGGGCGACTTGACCTCAACGTTGTTGACGAGGAAGCTGACAGTTTCCATCACGGTGGACCAACGCTGAATTTGTCGGCGTTACCAAGAGTGCTCTATAGCCTTTGGCTCGCAGGCTAGGACGCAGGGAAGCTTTCGTTCTCCTGCAACTGGCTTGCACGGAGCACAGCTGTACTTAATCTTCTTGCGGTGCTCCTCCTTCACCGCAGCCATGATTCCGCCTTCGATGTCAAATTCGTTTGGAACAAGCTCTAAAACCTGATATGGGCAAGCTGGAACGCACTTGCCGCAGCCGTTGCACCTGTCTGTGTCTATGATTATGAAGTAGTCGCCCGAGCCGTCCTTGTAGCCGTAATGGGCCTTCAAAGCCTATCGAAGCCCCTGCTCCTTCTCGTACAGCGCCTTGGCAAACAAGCCAGCGCCCAGGGCTCCAGCCAGTATCGGGTCCATCTTGGGCTCGAGCGCCTTAACCTGGAGAATCCTCTCGAGACGCTGAACAACGCCCATGTTTTTTGTGACGCCGCCCGTTATGACAAAGTCTTTCTCGACGCCGACGCGGGTGAGCAGGTCTACGATTCTGTCTGCCATAGCCGCGTGGTAAGCAGCCGCAACCCTCTCTTTAGGCCAGCCCTGACGCAGCAGAGCGAGGGACTCAGCCTTAGCGAATATAACGCATGTGTTGCTGACAGGTGAGGGCTCCTGATCAACGCTGAGCGAAACCTTGCCCAAGTCTTGGATGGGTACGCTGATGAGGTCGGCGAACACCTCTAAGCCTCGTCCCGTTCCAGCAGCGCACTTGTCGTTCATGAGAAATGATAGAACCTTGCCCTTGTCGTCGCATCGAATCGCCTTGCAGTCCTGCCCGCCTATGTCGAGCACAGTTCTCACGGTTGGACCATAAATGTAGTGGGCACCTCGGGCGTGACACGCGATTTCGGTTATAGTCTTCTTGGCAAAGGGAACGTTGACCCTTCCGTAGCCAGTTCCCACAACGTAATTCAGGTTTCCAACATCTATGCCCGTTCCCTCCAGAGCCCACGTCGTTGCCTTTATGGCTGTTTGCTCGCTGACACCACCAGTTCGCATCACAGAGTAAGCGTAGAGCTCGCCGTCGACCAGAACCGTCGCCTTGCTGCCAACTGAGCCAATGTCAACGCCAGCAGTGATAATGCCGGAGTTGCGCCAGTCTCGTTCGGAAACTGTTCGTCTGTACTCGGGCCATCTCCAATATTCCTGCGTTTTGACTTCAGTCTGAGCCATACCTTGTTCACCTCGATGGGTTTGCCGCTCTCGCAGCGGCGCCCAGTGCGCTCACGAATTCTGGAAACTGGGGCACTGTTATGCTTGTGTGCAGTTCTTTTTCCAGGGGCGGCACGAAACCCGGGTTTAGGGCGCATCCGCCGATTAGGACAACGTCTTTTTCAACCCCGATTCTCAAGACCATGGAGCTGATTCTGCCCGCGATTGCGTCGTGTATAGCCTTGGCAATGTCCTCTTTCGATATTTTCGAGTGAATGAGAGAGACCACCTCGGACTCGGCGAAGACGCAGCACTGAGCGTTCATGGGAATCGAGTTTGCAGACTTCAGCGAGAGTGGACCCATGTCTTCAACCTTAACCTCTAAGGCTCTGGCCATGGCTTCGACGAAGGTTCCAGCTCCAGCCGCGCAGCGTTCGTTTATGACGAAGTCCTTCACCTTGCCGCCCTCAACCTTTATTCCGCGACCCTCTTCGGCGCCCACGTCGATGACTGTCTTAACCGTTGGGACCACCTGGTAGGCTCCAGCTGCGCCCGCCACGACTTCTGAGACGGCTTCGTCAGCGCTTATCGGAGGCTTCTGCAGTATGGCGTTTCTGCCCATGCCTGTTGCTACGACTCTTTGGATGTCGCTTCTGGAAAGCCCGGCGTCTTTTAGCGCTGTTTCGAAGACGTCGCTGGCTGATTTCAAGACGTCGAATCCTACGAGCGCCTTTGCCCTCGCCAATACCTGTCTGTCTTTGAGTATGACAACCTTGGCGAATTTGGCTCCTACGTCGACTCCAGCTGTTATCAAGGCTTTTCTTCACTCCTTCAGTTTCTTAAGTCTCATGCTTTCGAAGAATGCCGTTAACCGTGCCATCGTGCCTGCCAAGTCGAAGTCTCGTTCGTCGCCCATGTTGCCCTCGAACGGAAAGACGGGAATGCCAGCTTGAATGAGTCCGTAGCGGTTTTCGGCTATGTGTACGCTCAGCCCTTCGCAGCCACGGTTATAATGGAGCAGGACAGCGTTGACACCCCACTGCTTAACAATGCTCTCCATCATCTTAGTCTTCAACTCAGGCTGATAGAAGTGCGCCCACTCGGGTTTGTGCAGGGTCCATCGGACTGTGGCTTGCAGCGCTTCTTCTCTCGTCTCAGGCTTTCTAGGCGGCATCGGCTTTGGTATCCAAGTGCCGTCGGGCTGGTACTGCCACATGCCTATCAGGCCGAAGGTGTAGAGAGAACCAACTGACACGGCGCCGTATTTTTCCATTTCCCTAAATATTTTTAAGAAACCCCATGGAGGCTGAGTGTCCGTTATCACACGAAACCGTTCAGTCCCAACAGCGGCTACGCCTCTCTTAACGCGGTCCTTGACCTCGTCTCGAAGCGTCTCATAGAACGAAACGCATTCAGGTCGATGCTTCATCAACGTCCCCATCACGTACAAGGAGTACATGGATTTCTCGTCCAGAGGCGCGGGGACTGCTTGGTTCAGGGCGCAGATTCCCGCCCACAGCGACGTTGCCTTCATCTCGTTCCACACGGCGTCGCAGAGCAGTCTGTCACTGTATTTTCTTCCAGTTACTTTCTCCAGCCAGTCGATGCCGTCGCTGAGTTGCCCTACAATGTAATCGACCTTGTAGTCCTCTTCAGGAGCAAAATCAGATGGATAGCCGACTGAAACGTCTACCGAGTACATTGGAACCTCCTTCCCCCGCTTCTTCTCTAGCCACTTCACCAGTTGATACCATTTTCCGTGGCTGCAGCAGATGTGGTCTTGCCAGATGAAGTCTGGAGGCGGATACCCGTCCACAACTGTGCCGTCTGTGAGAATGTACTTGTCCAGCAGGATTGAACCCCAATAATTGCGCATGTAAGCACAGAGTGTACGTGGAAATCCAGCCGCTTCGGTTGCGTCATGGCACTTGGCAGCGAAATCCTTGAAGAAGGCGATTGTGGCGCCGTAGGGTTCGCCGG
>Ga0315314_1002623_pt1 | contig 14704 bp, 15 predicted proteins | sample TDP9_MG_FD_203631 | JGI IMG/M metagenome (GOLD analysis project Ga0315314, IMG submission 203631) | Freshwater sediment microbial communities from Lake Towuti, South Sulawesi, Indonesia - TDP9 | ecosystem: Environmental > Aquatic > Freshwater > Lake > Sediment | place: Indonesia: South Sulawesi...
CATATCAGGTCTTTTTCGAGTCAGCAATTTGTCTTCGCCATAACCTAGGCAATAAACAAACCTAACAAAACGTAGTGGATAATTGGGAACTATCCTATGCAGAATGAATCCGTCGCATTCTATTTCAGAGTCCTTTTCATTGGTGTAGACATGTGACTCAGCTAACAAAGCCACCTTTATTCTTTCAGGCTTCCAGAACTGTCGATACTCTTCAACCTGCTTGACGACTTCTAAGGAGTCTATTGGAATACCATTAGAAACAGATTTCTTTATCAATTGATATGCTCTTTCGATGTTTTTCCCGACTTCTGTATCTAGATCCATTCCTCTTCAATGCCCCTTAGGTCTTCCTCTTCGTTATAGCAATCCCAGAGCTGACTCATCGTCGGGGAACCCTTTAGCAGCGACAAGCTGCCTGATAAGGCGCTTAGCTTCGTTGAAAGTGCACCTTTCCATCGGATAACGCTCCGTCAGCCTTGAATCCGTTATCGACCGCCAGATATAAAAACTATCGATCCAGACGACACTGAGGCAAGACCAGCGTCGCGTGCCCAAGCGGAATGCACACTTAGGTGGTATTTTTCAGACTTTGAACATTAACCCGCCTTTGAAGGGTAGAACCTTTAAAGCCTTGTGTGCATAATTGGATGGCGGGTGCAAAGGTTGGTTCTGCCTGCGAAGATCTTCGAGGTGAAAGAGGAAGCTGACATCGGGTTTCTGGTTCAGAAGCTCAAAAACTTCAGAGAAGAGGAGCCGTACCAAGCCGAGAAAGGAGAGGCACTAGACCTCGTGACGGAGATTCTCGACCTCAAACTGGAAAAGAACACGGTTTCAGGCGTCTTTAGCCAAGACTTCGTGGGGACACATTTCTTCAGACGGGAACCCGTTGAGACCCCAGTCACGGAGGAGGCTCCATTCTGGATCAAACCCTACGCTGACAGAACATTCCTGATTGTGTTGGGGCCTTCGGTAGCCCGTGGCGTAAAGAAGCTATTGACCAGTCATGTGGCTAATAGGCTGAGCAGGGTTCTCTTTATTAGAGCTGGGGCAATTGTCGAGTCAAGGATTCCAAACGAGACTCTTAGGAGCCTTCATGAGTCTAGCCCGGCTGCGACGAAGCTGATTTGGTTTGACGATGTTGACATACCCGGCGTCGAAAAGCTCTGCCTCGCGGGTTCGGACATTGCTGATACACAGCTGTACCGCGACTATCTTGGGCATGGGAAGATCTGGTACGTCGTCTTCGAGGTTCAGAAACGTGGAATCGTGGTGGGCATAACACGAAACAGCGTCGTAACCCTCTTCAGCAAAAGCACAGTCGATGAGTTCATCAGCTACATCCAGGAAGACCTGATAGGGCTCATAGAATAACCGGATCTGACAAGCGTGACAGACCAGGGTCCAGCGAATATCATGTCAGGAGATGAACTCGGCTGGAAAGCGCTTTTTATATGCATGTCAAGCAATAGAAGGTATAACTAGACATCGCTACGAGGTTATGGCATGGAAATGGAACCTTTTATCATTGCCTCACTGATTCTGATAGCCTGTGTCCTGTTCGCGGTGAGCGGCTACCAGATCGGTTTCTTGAGGGCGGGGAAAGGTTTCGGAGCGGGTTCCGGTTTGACAAAGCCTGGTCTGAGGGATGTGACAGTACGTGGGACATACCGAACGCAGAAGAGAGGCATGAGGAACCTTACGAAGAAACTGAAGGACTACTTCAAATCCTCTGGTTCTTCAGAATTCGCGGTGGAAAAGGACGGGGAAAGCCGCATTGCGATTCGCAGACTTGTCAATGAGGGAAAGGAAGAGGAGCGCCTCAGAGAACTGGCTGGTTTGAATGACGTGATCCCGGCGGAAATGCTCCTTTCCTTCTCCGCAGAGGACAATGAGACTGTGATCGATGCGGAATGCAGACCGGGCATGTACCTCAAGATTTCCCGTTATGTTCAATCGGATTTCGAGGCTTCAAGCGTGAAACAGGCTCAAGAGGGGTGCGGCCGGTTCATGAACAGGGTTCTTGTGGAAGCTTTGGGTGCTACACCAGTCAGAGGTCCTCAGCCAGAATCAGTGAGCACGCTTGAGGAAACGGTCCTGGTACGCAATACTCCGTCGGAGAGTCAGATCAACGAGAAGATCAGAGATTTGATACTGAACGCCAAGCTAAAAATACTTGTTGCCGACTGGATTGACAGGGAGCTCTTCAGATATCTCAAGAACATAAAAGGCAAACGGAAGAGGCTTGAGGTCAGAGTCATCACGAAAGATCCGAGAGGCGCAGGAAAGGCCGCGAAACTCGATCTTGAAAGACTGTCGAAGATCGTGAGCCCGGCGAACGTCAGGGTAAACCCAAGGTTTCACGACAGATTCATCGTCTGTGACGCTACGTGCATAGTCGGTTCTCCGTCCTTGGCTTCCACAGGCAAAACCAAATACGAATCCGCGATCTGCACGAACGACCCTAACGTAGTTAAGGGACTGGAAACCCATTTCGAGGAAATCTGGAACGACGAAAAATCAAAGCGTCCGAAGGTTTGACAAGGACCGTTCAGGCTTGAACAGCAAAGAGGGATCATCAGAAAAAGGTTTCGGTACGCGTTCCCCAGCTCTTCAGTTTGCTGTGAAAGCACGTTTCTTCGCCCAAGTGGCATGCTGGTCCGGATGGCTTGACCAAGAATAGAACTGCGTCGCTGTCGCAGTCAACTAAGATTTCGCTGACCTTCTGAACGTTGCCCGAAGTTTCGCCTTTCTTCATGACTCTGCCGAACGAACGCCTGAAGAAATATGCAAAGCCAGTCTCCAAGGTCTTTTCAATGGCTTCACGATTTGCATAGGCCAGGGTCAGCACCTTTAGAGTTTCGCAGTCTTGGACGACGACTGGAACCAAGCCTCCGCCCTTCTCAAAGTCTAGGTCGTCAATGTTGACCAGTTTTCTGGGCTTCAAAGTCTAACGGGCACACCCCTTTCAGCTAGAAAATGCTTCACAATGGGGATCGGATACTTGTCATAGTGGAACACGGACGCAGCTAACGCGGCATCCGCCCTCCCAACCGAGAACACCTCGAGGAAGTGTTCAGGCTTCCCAGCGCCGCCGCTCGCGATGACCGGTATGTCGACCCTCTCCGCCATGCTTCTGGTCAGCTCGAGGTCGTATCCGTCTTCGGTTCCGTCCCTATCCATCGATGTGACGAGAATCTCTCCCGCGCCCAACTCAGCCACCTGTTCAGCCCATTTCAGGGCGTCGATGCCCGTGGGCTTCCCCCCAGTTCCGCCGTAGATGTGAACCTCAAACCAGCATGGCCCCTCAGTCGTCTCGACCATAACCTTGTCTGGGCGGGACTCGTACCGTCTTTTGGCGTCGATAGCCACGACAATGCATTGGCAGCCAAAGGTCTCGGCGAGCTCTCTGACTAGTTGAGGGTTCTCAACGGGAGCCGTGTTGATTGAGACTTTGTCCGCTCCGTTGCACAAGACTGCACGCGCATCTTCTATGCTGCGGATTCCGCCCCCCACGGTGAAGGGGATGTCAAGCTCAGCCGCCACAGCGCGAACAACGTCCTTGAGTATCTCCCTCTTCTCCGGAGAAGCCGTGATGTCCAAGAAGACAAGCTCATCGGCACCCTCTTCGCTGTAACGTTTGCCGAGCTCAACGGGGTCGCCGGCGCCTCTGTGACCGACGAAACGAACGCCCTTCACAACCCTGCCGTGGTCCACATCTAGACAGGGGATTATCCTCTTCGCAAGAATCATGCTCTTTTCTTCCCTTTGGCTTCCTTCTCCTCAAGCGATTCCTAAGCCGCGAACAACTATTAAATGTTTGCCGGTGGAGAAGTCACGAGGAAATAGCTCAAGGGGCATTGGAAAGGTTCGCAGCTTTCACCTAACATGACCGTTAGGTATCCCTCAGGACCGGAAGGTCTCAAGATATTTCCTGACACGTGGTTTCAGTTGTGGAAGCCTCTCTAGCATTTCAATTATGGCCATGAAAGTGCATTCCTCAAGGTACTGGGGACTCGCTTTATATGTTCTTTCTTTGCTCAAGCTAAGATCCCATCCGTTCCTGCCTCGTCAGGATTCCCTTGATCCGCTCATAGTCTCTGAGAAATTCTCTGCCTTTCAGCGTTGTCTTGAAGATCCTCATCCCATCTTTTCCTTTCGAGACTTTCATAAGCCCTGCTTTGGCCAGATAACCTGTGTACAGACCGAGATGGGGGAGATCAAGGTCAGGCTCCTGGCTGAGTTTCGTTCCAATGCAGCTCCTAAGAATGAACATAATGGTCTCAATCCTGCTTCGAGGAAACATGTGAGGCCTGTTGTCGTTCTCGGACATAGAAAACTCCACGCAACTTGCTGCTCCTGGTCTCGCTTTGCCAAGACTATTCGTCATCTTTCAAGATTTCTTCAATCTCAACAAGTCTTCTGGCGACGATTGCGCCCTTCTCGGATAGGTAAACTTCCGTTGTCTTTGGAAAGGATTGGGTTACCGATTCTTCAACTAATCCCAGCTGTCTCAGAACCTTGAGAGCTGAGTAGATCGTTTCTGACACAGCCTTAACGTTCTCCTTCAAGTCTGTTCTCTTTGCCGACTTGCTCTTATGCAGGTAGGAGAGTATCTGCAACGCTGCTATCTTTTCAAGATCTCTCAAGGACATTTTTCTGCCTCATATACTCGAGCTGTGAAGAATTGCCAACCGCCTACTGCCCATATAAACCTATCTCCGATCTTCTCGATGTCGACTTTGTAGATAGGGGGTTGCTCTAGAAAGAACCTTCTTTGTCTTTCCTGCTAGGCAATCGAGGATAGAGATGGACAAGAAAGGATGAAGGCGTTGGACATGTAGAGCGAGAGAAGTCAAGCAGTCGTAGATGATAGGTAAGTGTCTCACTTCATGATGTTGCTCAGCAAGAAGGCTGGGGAGATTGGGGTCCAACCGGGTCCCAGCCACAAGTTTCAGGGGTCATGGCGGCCTAACCTTAGGGCTTCTCTCAGACTAAGCAAACCCTCGTAAAGGGCTTTGCCAACAACCACTTCGCGAACGCCAAGACGCTTCAGGGCGGCGATATCCTCGAGGCTTCGTATGCCCCCGGCTGCGATCACGCTTACGCCCTGACGGCAAAGCCGGGCTAAAGTCTCCAAGTCTGGTCCCGAAAGAGTCCCGTCACGGACCACAGAAGTAACCAGAAAGAGTTTGGCGCCTAGCTTGGAAAACTCGACGACAGCATCGTCAACACTAACGTCTGCGGAAGCCTTCCACCCTCGGACAACGACCATCCCGTCAAGGTTGTCCAAAGCGACTACCACGCGGTCTTCGCCAAACTGCCGCAGAAGAGCCTGCAACGAAGAAGGCTCATCGAATGTGAGCGAACCCAAAACCACCCTAGTGGCACCTTTGCCGAGCAACGTGCGGGCTTGGTTGAGGCTTCGGATTCCGCCGCCAACCTGCACGGAAACTCTGACAGACTCTATGATCTTTTCGATAGCCCCGACATTGTCTCCTAGGCCTAGGGCTGCGTCCAAGTCGACGACGTGGATAGTCCGCGCCCCCTCCTCTTCCCATCTCCTCGCAAGTCTCACGGGATTCCCTAGGTATTCGTAGGATGTGACAAACCTAGGATCTCCTCTGAGAAGCCTGGCAACCTTGCCCCTCATTATGTCTACGGCTGGAACTACTTCCATGTGCTCCCTCCGCTTCCTACCTCCTAATGAATCTCACAAAGTTGCGCAATACTTGCTCCCCGGGTTTACCTGACTTTTCTGGATGAAACTGGGTGCCGTGCACGTTTCCTTTCGCTATGACCGATGCGAAACTCAAGCCATACTCAGTTTCAGCCACGACCACATCCCTCTCAACGGGGCTCGGGTAGTAGCTATGAACAAAATAGAAGAAGTCCTTTTCGTCAATGCCATCTAGGAGCTCACTGGCTTTAATGAACCTAAGCGTGTTCCAGCCCATGTGCGGAGTCTTAACCCGCCTAGGAAGTTTCAGAACCCCTCCTCTGATCAGGCCTAGGCCTTCTCCGGGGCTTTCTTCGCTCTCATCGAAGAGCAGCTGCATCCCCAGACAAACGCCCAGAAGCGCCACGCCGCTTTCGACCAATCTGACGATGTCCTGCCTAAGAATTCGAAGATTCCGTGACCCTGCTCTAAAGTTGCCAACACCCGGAAGAACAATCGCGTCCGCATCCTTAAGGTTCTGTGAAGCTGAGAAGATGGTTAGGTCTAAACCCACCTTTCCTAGGGCGCAACTCAGGCTGAAGAGGTTGCCCACGCCGCAGTCAATTATGGCCACTTTGTGAATCTCAGATGACCCCCTTGGAACTCGGCACCCCCCTCCTTGCCGGGTCAATGGACACTGCCTGCCTCAGAGACAGAGCTAAGGCTTTGAAGGCAGCCTCAACCTTGTGGTGGTCGTTCGATCCGTATTGAACCCAGAGGTGCACGTTCGCCCGCAAAGCCATGGCGAGAACCTCTAGAAAGTGGTGGATGTTCTCGCAGGGCAGATCCTCAACCTTCTTGCCGCGGAGTTTCAGGTCTACCTTCGCGTAGGGCCTCTTCGCAAGGTCTAGGGCAGCATAAGCCAGAGAGCAGTCCATTGGTACGATGGCGTATCCGAACCTCCTTATTCCCTTCGAGTCGCCTAAGGCATTCAACAGAGCCTCTCCGAGGCAGATCGCCACATCCTCAACTATATGATGCTTCAAGTCTCCCTTAGCCCTAGCCGTCACGTCGATGAGGCTGTGGGTTGCCAAGGAACTGAGCATGTGGTCCAGAAACTCTACTCCGGTACCGACTTCGACGGCGCCCGAACCGTCAAGGTTCACCTTTACATAAACATCGGTCTCACCCGTCTTTCTAGAAACTTCGGCTGTCCTCATTTCCTTTCTCTCCTAAACGCCTCCAGTACACGAGGTAACTCGTTAACTGAGGGTATAACCATGTCGCATCCGGACTCGAGGAAACTGCGCTTTAGAGCCTCCTCTAGACCCGAGTACTCGTAGACGCCCGCAAACAGAAAGGGCTTCCCCAGCTTCCTCGCTTCCTGCGCCATCAAAGCGTCCTCCATGGAGTCGCCCACATGCAAGGCGCAATCGAAGAAACCGAAGGCTTCTGTAGCCTTAAGAAGCGAGAAGGGATGCGGCTTCTTCAGGTTCACCATTGAGCCTTCTGCAGTTGACTGCTCGTGTTCAGCCCTTTCTATGGTCTCAAGGAAGATCAAAGCCTCAGGGTTGAGACGTTCCAAGAGATTGCCCAGAATGTACCTAGCAGGCTCAAACCTACTTCCCGAAGCGATGCCGAGATTCGCCTCGCCCAATACCGCTGTCAAACGATCAAGAGTTCCACGTCGGATGATGAGCCTCTCGTTCTCAACCATCCCGCGACCCCTATAGAACTTGGGCTTAACGCCATAGGTTCTCTGGAAAAGCGTTGAACCACAGAAGAACTCCTCGAAGACCCTAGAGATGATGCTCTGATCCACACCGGCTGGGTAGTAAAGGAAATGTTTGAGCGTGCTGTAGAAGTCGACGAAGGCTGGAGATGCCCCAGGCTTCTCCACAAGGCTCCTGTCAACCGAAGCTGCCCCCGTCGCGTCGAGAAGTCCCGTGAAACGTTTCAGCTCATCAACCATCCCATCAAAGAACCCATCGCCTAGACCAGCTGGATCAACATTTTTCTCAGCCGCCTCTTCTGTTGAGGAAAAGCGTTCGAAGGGATCGTGTCGCCATGCAACTCCTTTAATCCATTTTTCAAGTTTGCCTCTGATCTTCTCAGGTAGACTGCTTAGTAGAAACATGAGGATTCCGTAGACGGTGTCCCAGTCGTTGTTGAAGCCTCCGGTCTTTCTAAAAAGGAATATGACATCGTTGGAGACCAAACTTTCGGGAATAGTTTGTCCTGTCAGACCTTTGAGTATAAAGGCAACAGCTTTCGAGATGGCTCTATTGTAGGAATCCCTTATATCGACAAGCACGCCGTCGCAGTCAAAGATGATGGCGTCAACCCTTCTCAACTGGTCAAGATTGTCCTTCCTCACGTAGGCTTTCTCGCCGTTAAGGCTCAGCGCCACGTATCCTTCAGGTAGCATCTTCAGCCAAGACCTCGCTTAGGGCAGAGAGAAACCTTTCGGTCATGGGGGGCGGGCCAACGGTCACTCTGAGACAGTTGTCGAAGCGGAGAACCGGGCCTATGTTTCTCACGATGACCCCTCTGTCCAAGAGTGCTCTGTACACTTTGTCTGAGCTGCGGTCAACTTGGAAGAGGACGAAATTCGTCTTGGAGTCGAAAGCACGGACCCCCTCCAGCCGGTCAAGCTCTCTGATAAGCCTAGTTCGCTCAGCCTTCACCTCTTCAACCGCGGCCATTATGATCTCGGTTTTTCTAAGGAGTTTCAGGGCTGCCTTCAGAGCTACAATCGAGACCGAATAGGGCATCTGGAACCTTTCATCCATCACCCTTGCGAGTTCACGGTTCGCGACCATACAGCCTAACCTCAACCCGGCTAAACCGAAAACCTTCGAGAAAGTCCTGAAAACAACAAGGTTTACGAAGCCTTCCACAAGGTCGATAACAGAGCCCTCAGCAAAGTCCACATAGGCTTCATCGACGGCTACAAGCCCCCCAAAATTCTCAGCCAGAAGCCGGACTTCTCGGCTGTCAAACTGGTTCGCTGTTGGGTTGTTTGGCGAACAGAGAAAGAGCAGTTTGGTCCTTGGAGTGGCTGAAGCCAGAATCTTCTCCGTATCGAGGGTAAAGTCGTCTCGAAGGGGCACAGCCTTGTAAAGGGCTCCTTGAACCTTTATACAGCGCTCGTAGATGGAAAATGTAGGAACTATGGAAAGGGCCTCGTCGCCGGATCTGAGGAAAACCCTTGAAACTAGATCGATCAGCTGGTCGCTTCCTGTTCCTATCACGATCTCTTCCGGTGAAGCGTTCACGTATCGGCTCAAGGCTTCTCTGAGCTCTTTCTGCTCGTCTCGGGGATAGATGCGGGGGTCAACCTCCTCCACGACCTCTCTAAGTACATTTCTCAGCAGATCCAATGGGACACAGAAGTTCTCGTTCGAGTTGAGCTTTAAGATCTCCGAAGGCTTCCTGCCCAATCTGCTTGCCAGACCATCAATAGTCTCGCCTACGTCGTAGGCGCTCAGGCGTTGCGCCTCCAGAAGAACTTGCCTAAGGATCGCTTCACCGCGTTTACACATCTACGAACCTTGCCTCCACAGCCAAGGAGTGATTAGGCAAACCTTCACTCTCAGCCAAGACCTTCAGCGGCTTTCTGACTTTCATAAGGCCTTTCTCAGAGCATTCGGCAATGCTGAAGCGTTTGACGAAGTCAAGAACAGACAGTCCCGAGTAGACGTGGCTGAACCCGTTTGTTGGAAGAATATGATTCGTTCCTAGGCAGTAATCGCTTGCGGAAACAGGTGTATACTTGCCAACCAGGATTATGCCTGCAGTCGCAATCTTTTCAGCTATGCCCCAGCCATCCTCCATCATCACCTCAACATGCTCAGGCGCAAACTCGTTGACGAACCTGACCGCCTCTTGCACATTCCTGCAGACCACCGCTGAAGCATTACTCGATAGATTCTTAACAACTGTGTCTTTGTCAGGCAGCGAGGAAACCATGTGCTCCAATTCCCTAGCGATAGCGTACGCAACAGCTCTAAATGGCGTTACGAGAACGGAAACTCCCTCTGTATGTTCAGCTTGAGAGACCATATCAAAGGCAACGGTCCTAGGATCAGCTGAATCGTCAGCAAGGATGACTATCTCGCTTGGACCGGCTGGAATATCCGTAGGCACATCCTGCGACACCAGCATCTTGGCCATCAAGACATATCTGTTGCCCGGTCCAAACAGCTTGTCTACAGGTCTAACTGTCTCCGTTCCATAAGCCATTGCCGCAATAGCCTGGACTCCCCCAACCCTGTAGATTTCGTCCGCCCCGCATATGTCTGCTGAAACTAAGACTAGCTGGTCAATCTCTCCTCCGGTTCTGGGTGGCGAACAGACAACCAGACGGGGGACTCCGGCAACCTTCGCTGGAACTAGTGCCATGACCAATGTGCTGGGGTAAGCTGCTTGGCCGCCTGGAACGTAGCAGCCTACTCTTCGAATCGGAGATGTGCAACTCCGAATTCTGACTCCTTCTCTTTCGTATTCGAAACTGATCCGTCCCAGAATCTCTTTCTGAAACACCTCGATGCGACCCTTCATAAACTCAATAGCGGAGATCTGTTCCTCGCTGACGTTCTCGTAAGCCCTCTCGATGTCTTCGCGGGTTACCCGCAGACGGTCAGGAGACAATGGCACGCCATTGAACTTAAGAGTGAGGTCAACTAGGGCGGCGTCGCCTCGCCTCTTTACTTCGTCAATTATGACTTGTACATAGTCTGCCAATTCGGGGTCGAGTTTCTCGACGTTCGGCCATCTCTTCGCCAGCAACTCCTTGCGCGCAGCCGAGACCTCTAACAGCTTTACTTTGAACCTGTCTTTCACGCTTCTTCCTTTCCTCCGAAGTTTATCTCGTCAAGTGACAATACCTGTCTGGGCTCGTAGACGACTAGTCCCTGGGCGAGCCTTCTCAGGGTTGGGAGAAGCTCAAGAAAACGATCCCTTTCGATTACTGTGTTGACTGAGTACCAGTCTTTATCTGAAAGGGGTGCGATCGTAGGCCTCTTTAGGGCTGGCAGACTTTTCAGGAGTTCATCTATGTTGTCCTTGTTCACGTTCACGAAGATGTGGAGCTTCTTCCTTCCGTCCACAACTCCCCTCAGCAGGGTCAGAATATCATAGATCTTTTCGCGTTTCGCGGGGTTCTTCAAGGCCTTCCTGTTCGATATGAGGATGGCTGTCGACTCCATAACGGTCTCGATTGCCTTCAGATTGTTCTGTTCAAGGGTCGCCCCCGTCTCAATGACGTCAACTATGGCGTCAGCGTTCTCAGGCGGCTTAGCCTCAGTAGCCCCGAAGGAAAGGAAGAGAGCGATATTCTCGTTTTCGCCTTTCTTCCACCATGGAGTTATCGTAAGGGGTTCCGAATCGCTGTAGAGCCTGCGGTAGACCGAGTTGCCCATCAAGTATTCGGCTGAGAGGTTGAGATACTCCGTAGAGATCCTCAAAGGCTTTCCTTGCTTGTAAAACTCTTCCAAGAGGTCTGAAAGAGAGTTTACCGTCGTCCAAGGCTTCGACACCGCCATGACAAGTCTGACCCGGGAGTATTCGAGGTTTAGGAGGACTTCAACGTCAGCGGCCGTTTCCTGCAACCAGTCTAGGCCAGTGATGCCTAAGTCTTGTAGTCCTTCGCTGACGAAGATTGGTATCTCTTGGGGACGGAGGACTTTCAGCTCTATCTGAGGATCGTTCAGTGTCGGACGGTAGGAGTACTCCTCGCCTGAGATTACATATCCTGCGCGTTCAAGCGTCTGGAATGTGGCCTCCTCGAGGTGGCCCTTCGGTATGGCAAACCTAACCTTCTCCATTGCCTATCACCTCAACTTTGCATAGTCCGAAAAGTGACATAGCTGACGGCGGGTAACGCCAAAAATCGGTGCAAGATAGATAGAGATTAGAACAGCAGGGAAGTGGTGTCCAGTCTAACAGAGAGTCACGCGAGCTAAGGATGAAGGCAACCGCCTCGGGTGAACTCGATCCCTCACTTCACACCACTCGAAGAAATACGCACTTTCTCTTTTTATATAAATGTTTCTGTCCGTTCCTGCCTCATACGGTATAGAGAGTGGTTCTATGTGCTGCCAAACCGTAGACGAGTCAGATCAATTTAAAAGCTGAAAATGGCAATGAATTATCTGAGCGTGTCTAGCATGTTCCCCAGATTTCTGTCTGCCGCCTTGAAGTTGCTTGTAGTCCTGTTTCCAATCGGGTCGGGACTCTTCCTAACGGATCTGGGAGTTGTCAGGCTGAACGAAGCAAGTTTTGTTTCAGGCAGACAGGAGATCACGTCGTATGGGTTTCTTGTTTTCAGCTCCACGCAACTCCAGCAAGTTGGATCCCACATATGGTTAGGCGTCTCCTCGGTAAAAGAGGATGAAGGCCAGTGTCTCATTCACTTCCCATTTGAACTGAGCAGACTGAGTAACGCTTCTTTAGGTGAGCACGTGATCGGACTCCAGATCCCCTGCACAGCTAGATTGTTGGAACCAACTTTCAACGCCGAGAAAAACGTAACAGAAGAAACCTTATGGATTGAGGAGGAAGGTGGACAAGGAAAAGCCAGAGCCGTAATCAAAGAAGTCAAAGTAATACTTACAGAAGAAAAACAAGAGAAACCATCAATAGTATATATAAGATTTGTGACATTGCCGAATGTTCTCAAATACAGGGGCACAATAAACCTGGACTTACAAGGGTTCACGGTTAGAGAAGAATTCTCAACATACAGCATAGTCTTCCCCGTGGCACAATCCAGACTGACCGTGCACCCAGCAGCTTACGATTACTGTCCCGGGGCTTACGCTTACTACGGGGACAACCTAAGCTTGTTGATCGGGGTTAACCTACCGGAGAACTGTGAACTCAAAAGAATCCATCCTTTTCCTGATGGAGAACAGATAATGCCAGGTGGTACAAGACGCTTCTATTGGACCAGCCGGTCCGAGTTCAGGACATTAGAATCTCCGCATCCTGTCTCAGAGTGCATTACTGTGACGACTGAGCTTAGGTCAGAGACAGAGTTGCGTAACCGATTGCTTTTTGACTCGGGGTTGTATATGGGTCTCGGCGTCAGCCTCGTCTTTGGCGGCGTTCACGAAGCGTTAAAGATCGCGATAGAACTAAAGAGAAAACGAACAGCATCCGACATGGTTGATGCCGGATTGTTGAGTTCCTAAGAAGGCGTCAACAATGGAGGGAGAAATGCTGAATCTGACTTCCTTCACTCTTGACAAAGCTACCGGCGGCATGTCTGACGACTTACATCATATGCTTGGCTAAAGCTGCTTTAACATCTAAGCCTTTGTGAACTATCCCGCATAGCACTCTGACCATTTTTGCTGGGTTCTTGTGCTGGAAGACGTTTCTTCCAGCTGCAACGCCGGAGCCGCCAGCCCGCACCGAGTCGTAGACCATCTGGCAGAACTCCTCATCTGTCTTGGTTTTTGGACCGCCAGCCATGACAACCGGAACCGGGCAGCCTTTCACTACTTCTCTGAAGGTCTCCTCGTTTCCTGTGTAGTTGGTTTTGACGATGTCTGGCCCTAACTCGGCGCCTATGCGAGCGGCGTGCTTAACAACTTCGACGTCGTATTGGTCCTTGATCTTCTCGCCTCGCGGGTACATCATTGCTAGCAGAGGCATCCCCCAGTCTTCGCACGTCTTGGCTACTTCTCCAAGAACCTTCAGCTGCTCTGGTTCAGTCTTCGACCCCACATTGATGTGGATCGAAACAGCGTCCGCGCCGAGCTTGATGGCTTCGACAACGTCGGCCACAAGCACCTTGTCATCCGGGTCGGGACCCAACACCGTGCTTCCAGAAAGGTGCATTATCAAGCCAATATCCTTGCCATAGCCCCTGTACCCCGCTCTTATGATTCCCTTATGAAGGAGAACGGCGTTCGCTCCCCCTTCAGCAACTTGGTTCACGCTGACTCTCATGTCCTGAAGCCCCTCGATGGGACCGACCGTCAAGCCATGATCCATAGGAATGATCACTGTTCTTCTAGTGTCCCTTTTCATTATCCGGTCCAGTCTGATTCGTTTCCCGATCTCCGTCACGATTCGATCACCTTTTCTGCAATTGCTCTGTTGAGAGATTCACCCTAGAATAAAAGAGGTCTCGAAATAAAAGACTTAGCCTTCCTCAGTCCCTTATGCCATCAGGAAAACGGCGGCTCCAGACAGATGGGAAAAGGAGGAGAAGGAATTCCAAGTGCACAAAGGTTATATACGGAGTCATCGTAGAGACGGAGACGCGGAGAGCCTCTTAATGAGGGATAAATGTAGCCCAAGGCTTCTCTACGCGATGCGAAGGATGCGCTTCTTCAGCTATTTTGGTAGCTGCTATACTACAACCACATATTAAGCCGGAAGAGACGAAAACTCTCGCTTCTTCGGTCTCTTCCTCTTCTGGGGTGTGTTGATTTGAATGGAAACAAAAACCGAAAACAGTCTGATCGTCTCGTGGTCAAGTTCGGAGGAACCAGCCTAGCTGATGGTGCAAGCATATCCCGCGCGGCTGATTCTGTTGCCAAAAAGGTCAAGCAAGGAGTTCAGGTAGCCGTCGTGGTCTCAGCCATGGGAAAGACAACAGACTTCCTGATTGACACCGCGAACCAGGCATGTGGGAAAGCCGTCTCAACGGCCGAGCTGGACGACATCGTGGCGATGGGTGAACGCACCATCGCAAGGGTTTTCGCTGCGACCTTGAAAGCTCAAGGCGTCAAATGCCATTATTTTGATCCTGTCGATTCTGACTGGCCAGTCGTAACGGACGGCAGGTTCAACAATGCTGATCCGATCCTGCCTGTTTGCAGAGAGAGGATCAGGAAATGGGTTCAGCCTCTGCTTGAGGAGGGAGTAGCTGTGGTTGTGCCCGGGTTCATCGGCAAGACTGAAAACGGAGCAATAACAACGATGGGAAGAGGAGGAAGCGACGTTACGGCTCTTATCTTGGCTCAAGGACTGTCTGCAGACCAGGTCATCCTCGTTACCGATGTCCACGGCATCATGACTGCCGACCCAAAG
>Ga0315314_1002624_pt1 | contig 14703 bp, 8 predicted proteins | sample TDP9_MG_FD_203631 | JGI IMG/M metagenome (GOLD analysis project Ga0315314, IMG submission 203631) | Freshwater sediment microbial communities from Lake Towuti, South Sulawesi, Indonesia - TDP9 | ecosystem: Environmental > Aquatic > Freshwater > Lake > Sediment | place: Indonesia: South Sulawesi...
CAAATTGTGCAGGGCAGATTTGTAGGCACGGTTTTAACCGTGCAACGATGATTGTAGGCACGGTTTTAACCGTGCAAAATTGGCTGGAGTCATCCAGAAAGGGAGGAAAGAGCACAGATTGAATCTGTGCCTACAATGGCAGGGACATAACCCCCGATTTCATCGGGGGACTCCAGAATCTATTAAAACTTTATGGTGAGGGTGGTGTTGACATCAACGGCAAAATAGTTATTCACGGGTAAAACACGATTAACGAAAAAGGTCATCCCACTTCCTAAAGTTAACATCAAGTTTGTGCCCACATTAAAATCACTCGATAAAAGAGTGGAATAGGTATCCGTATTGTCCCTCTCCACATTGAGATCGCTTCTCTTAATTTCAGCACTGAAACGGCCCTTGACTCTCATCTCACCTGCTGTTCTTACTAGTTTTCCAATTAGTGGAATCTTCCACAGTTCGGGCAACGCAATACGCGCTTCCACATCTATGCTGGGTGTATGAATTCGACTTTCGGTAGTCTTTTCCCCTCCGGTCTCTCCTTCCTCCTTCTTATAGCCATACGCGAGGTTAAATCTCCAATCCCCCCACCAGGTAAAAGTAATCTGAGCGTTATATGCTTTGCTAAACCCCTCTCTACTGGCCTGCCAGGAAGGTGCGCTTTTTACCTTGTTCCAGGAACCTTTGTAGGTTAAGTATAAAAAGTAATCTTTGAACAGTTTAAATCTCAAATCTTCAGTAAAGCTTACTGTTGTGCCCGAAGATACATTTCTTGTATACTCCCTGGTCAGGATATACTTTGTGATGGCTTCCCCCTCCTGCATCACTGAGCCGAGCAGAGGAAATTTTTCCAGGCTCGTCATCCTTATATCCAGATTGGGCCAGATACGCTTCTCACTATCGAGCACTGTTGGACCCTGATGGTTCTGTGTGTGCGTATAGTCTATATCAGTAGTTACGGTCTTGAAAGGATAAAGGTAGCCTTTTAAATCGAGAAATTCCAGGGGCTTCCAGTTACTTTCCACGGTTAGAGTATCCTGGATAGAGAAAGATTTCAGTCGGTCCTCAATTCCTTTCAGTCTTTTATACCCCAGGCCTTTGCCTCTCAACCACAACTTCCCATAGATAGGATAACCTTCCCCTATGTTCTCATAGCTGTCGCCATCATTCAATCCATAGGAGGAGGTGATGTTCAATGAGGCTACGGGCTTAAATTCAGGAAAGAGTGATTTCGCAACAAAAGGTAAACTTAGTTTCGCTGAACTGGACCTGGTAAAATTCTTCTGTTCAGGGATTGAGGTACTGGTAATGATTATGAAATTTTCATTATTAGTTATCGTGTAATCCACGGAAGGCTTGAGCCATTCAAAAAATTGGAGAGTTGAACTCAATCCCGCTGTCTGACTGCCCGACCTGGGGCGGTCAATCTTACCATCAATATGCACTCTCTCCTTCACTTTTCTCAAAGAATAGGAAGGAAGAATCGATAATTTAGATAGCGGCCTGAAGGTTGCTCTTCCCGACCAATCATTTGTAAATTCCCAGAAATTGTTTTGTGTAGTGACAGTGCTTGTGAATTTGTTAAATTTATCAATCTTTTTGTAGGAACCGCCTAAATCGTAGGGTAGAAGAAAGAAGTGAATCGGCAATTCATATTGATAGAGAGTAACTGAATATGTATCCGAATCTTCCTTCTTGCCTTCAGGCTGACTGCGCTCAACAATGCTTTTAGCATAACTTGTCCCCAATCTGGGCAGTTTTGGTAATCTGAGTTCGGCGCTGGCACTCCCCTGATGGCTTACCACAGTTCCTTCATCCTGGACGCTTAAATCTGCGACATTTACCACTGAAGGAGTAACTGTGGTGGTCTTGCTCCAGTTCAATGACAGTGGTAGGTAACTAAGTCTATTGAAATTGGTGTAGGCTGAGATTTCTTCTCGGTCTTGATTCTTGCTGGGAACAGTAATCGTCTCGAAGTTCCTATCCATACGCCAGTACTTTCCGCCAAAAGTGAACCAGTCGGGAAGCTCAAAGTCCGCTCCCAATCTACCTGCCCAACCTTCCTTTTTCCTCACGCCTTTCAGATGAATCTCATTAACCCAGATTTCGCCATCAGAAATGGTACTTCCCGTATCATTCACAATCATCAATTTTATCTCTGCAATGTTAGTGAGAACAGGCTTCCCCACTCTGGTTATGGTTCCGTCCGTACTTTCCATTGCGTCTGCTCCGTACTCCCCATCCTTATTAACCAGGCTGATTGTCAAGAGTTTCCAGTCTGCCGAGTCGGGCTTCTTTTCAAACTGGTAATAATCAGTTGGGGTGCCCAATCTCATTATGAAGGTAGGATTCTTTGTCGGATAATCGGGATTCTTGATGAAGAATCTGAGTTCCTCGTATCTTGAGTAGTCTTCAGCTCTGGTAAATGTACATTTCGTGTACCCTGTAGCGCCACCAGTTAATGTGTAGTTAAGCGAAAGCGCCTGCTCCACTTCCTTTTCTTCAACAGGTCTCTCTCCGTAAAGGTCTTCGTAGTCCTTGTTATCGAGCAAGCCGCGGCCATAATAAACATTGCCATAAACATCATAATAATCATCCTCAGTATTCACAGCACCAACTGAAAACTTATCGCTTGGATTCTCGACAACTCCTCTTTCCCACTTATTTCCCACTACGCCGATTGAAATAATTTTTATACTTCCTGAGCCACCTGCTCCCTTCAATGTTATTCTTATGTGCTTTATGGCTGTCCAGTATGGGACAGTGGTTGTACTGATACCGAGGTCCCACGTCACTTTCTGCCAGCCAGACCAGTCTATAGTCTTGGAGAATTGGCCACCATCACCTTTATCCGCTTCTGGACCTACCCTGTCCCCATCCAAATCCTCTGTATCAATCTTCCCATTCTTATAGCCAATCTTTCCGTCCTTAAGATAAATTTTCTCATCGTCGCCAGTCCATCCAGAAAAAGGCCAGCCAACATCTTCGCCTACATTTAGAGTCCCATCGCCATTAGCATCCTCTGTATCCAGATTTCCATCCCCGTCGGCATCCTCAGGAATACTTCCCAATCTAATCTCGAGAGCTTCTCCCTTTCCATCGCCATAAACATATAGTTCCAGGCTCTCCTTCTGTGAGTAGTCCACTCCTCGAGTGGAAATAGGATAGACAATAGATGCTTCCTCACTCCCACCCAAATCGTAATTAATCTTCAGGGCTTCCTGCTTCTCATCTTCACCCACATCGGCATTGGGCTTAAACTCCTTGATTCGGACATCCTCATTATCCCAGCTGATAGCTCCTTCTGGAGTGGGCGCTCCTGTCGGGTTACTGGCTATCTGCCATACATCTTTATCCGTGGGCATACCATCAATTAACTTTATCCCTTCCATGCTATCAATTAATGCCTTTCCCCAGGTGTTGGGATTATTGAGACTCCACGCCAATTCGCCGGAAATCTTTGTCTTGAAAGGAAAAAACGGCTGTGGGTCGAAAGAGAAATCCGAATTTGCGTCCAGAATGAATTTACTCCCCGGAGTCGCTCTCACATTAGGGATAGTTGCCGATTTAGCTGCACCGCTATAGAGGATTGTGGAACCTAAAAAGAACCTGTCAGTAGGTGCCCATTCTCCCCTTGCGCCCAACAGTGTCTCCTGATAGAGACCTGCGAACGGCATATATTCGTAGTTAATCTTAATTTCTGTCTCTTCATCAATCTCTTCTTCATGAAAAAATGTAATAAAGCCAGATTCGTAATCAATGAAGTAATCTTCATCTTTTTTAAGTAACCGGCCATTTATTGTAATCTTTTCGCTTCCCTCCACAATGTTCGGCCGCAGGAAATAGGTCTTCTGCCGATATTTATACTCTACATATATGATGTAATGGTGCTGTGGATTTGTTTTATAGTAAATATCAGGATAGGGTGGGTCAAAGGGTGTGCGGTCCGTAAATTTCAGTATCCCCTCATCATAATCCATTTCAATCAAGTCGTAAACGTTCCCAAAGGTCGTCACTTCATTACGGTTCAAATCTAAAATCTTTACAATAAAGTCCCTGCCCTCAACTCCCTGAACAATCTTTTTTTGTCCCAGGTCATAATAATTCATCATCTCCTGGTCCAAAAGTTCATTCTCGTCTTTAAGTATTTTGGGCTCCTGGCCGGGGACATTCTCTTCGCGCAGCCAGGTATTATCAGACTTTTTATAATCCACAGCAATAACATAATTTTCATAAATAGTCTTCCTGAAAGCAATAATCCCTTTGATATAGTCTATCGTATAATCCTGTCCCGGAACCTGAAGATTAAAGTATCCCCAATATGTAGTGCTGGGAGAAAGGGCAGCATTTCTCACCATCATCCAGGCACCGTTCTGGTTATTTGTGCCATCCCTGTCATCAATATAGACCAATTCGGTTCCGCTCTGAATGTACTTATCGTTCCACAACTCGTAGTATTTTCGCCGCCGGTACGATGTGTCATTTATATCCCTCTTCTCAAACGTGCTCGTACCTTTGAATTTCTTCTCTTCCGGTATTCCTTTGGTCTGTGAGCCGATAGCCATCAATTTAAATTTATCATACTGTGCATTAACTTTTCCCCCAAATACGCTCTTCGTATAGCCAACAAATTCGGTTGCCGGAAGCTCCAGCGTAATATCCCCGAACGCAGCTTCCTGAACAACTTCCTCAGGGTCTCCTTTGTAAACTACGGAAATATCCCTCTTATCCTCCACGGTATCATCATAATCCACATTAACTGTAATTTTTCTACCTACCTGCCCTTTAATCTTCACCTGGAGTTCCTGGTCCATATCAAACCCTTCAGTCACTCCAGCCGGAGTGCCGGTAGTTGTTCTCTTCTCCTCATCCTTATAGAATACAGAACCGTACTTCATCGAGATCATTTTCCTTCCCGATATACTCAACCTCGATTCAAACGGAAGAATTATACCAATTCCTTCGGGAGGAGGAGGAACAGCTTCTTCCGCTAATGGTTTTAGTTCTTCCACTTCTTCAACCCTGGAGGGGGCCAGAAGCTCCTCTTCTTCTACGAATACTCCCTGCTCCTTTTCATTCCTCATCCCGTTCCATTCTTCTTGACTATAAGAGATAAATTCTTTCTTCTCCTGCTCTTCCTTTATAAAAGCATCAAAATCATCGAGCGCACCAGCCCACGCATTCATAGAGATTGTTGAAGCAACCCCAATGCAGGTGATTGAGGCTAATAGAATAATCTTCTTAGAAGGAATCATCTTTCCCTTCTCAGCCTTTGTAGGGGTTCGATTCATCGAACCCGCTTTGTAGGGGTTCGATTCATCAAACCCGCGGGTCGGATAAATCCGACCCCTACAGTAATTGGTAAATCCCATTGTAGGGGCTCGATTTATCGAGCCCGCGGGTTCCGATTTATCGGAACGCCTACTGTCCACCACAACAATTTATGGATAATTCTAACTAATTTAATTCCAATTTACAATAAAAAAACCGCTCCCCAGTCTTCTCCAAAAAACTAACTCAACACCCCAACCACTGGTTTGCGGCTAAGCAGTTGTCTACGTGTCTTCCTTCGGTAACCCAGCCTCCCGCAATGCGGGACTGTGGCTTTGCGTCCTCCGATTTCTCGAAGTTTGCCTTTTCGGAGAAGACAAACTGACCTTATAAATTATGTAGTTTCTAAAACGATTATATCACAGACTTCCCCTATTGTCAACCGCAATATACTTATGTAGCAGCAAAGCGTAAGCTTTGCTTTCTTTCATTTTGTAGCGGCAAAGCGCAAGCTTTACCTTCCTCTTAGCAGAGCTTCGCTCTGCAGCCACATTCCGTTGTAGCGGCAAAGCGCAAGCTTTGCCTTCCTCTTAGCAGAGCTTCGCTCTGCAGCTACATTCCTTTTATAGAATTTTATAATTGATATATTGGTTTGTTTTATGTATAATCATATCGAATAATGAAATAATTCTGCATTCTTTTCTCGGAATCGATATCAAAATGAAAGTTCTCCATCACTATGTTATTACTGAATTTATACCTCCCACTTTTCTCGCTCTTTTCCTATTCACCTTTATTTTAATTATGCAAACGATATTCGATTCAATAGACCTCCTGATTAGTAAAGGTGTGAGCTTGTTGTCGGTTCTCCAGCTCCTCGGATATACCCTGCCTTCCTTTCTCGTTTATAGTATTCCAATGGCAATCCTGGCAGGCACTCTTATCTGCTTCGGGAGGCTTTCTTCAGACAATGAGATAACTGCAATCCAGGCTTCGGGTGTAAGCCTCTACAGCATTTTCCTCCCTATCATTATCATAAGTTTGATTATGAGCATACTTCTTGTCTCTTTCAATGAGAATATAGCACCCCGGTCTTACGGTCAATTTCGCAAACTATACTACCAGATACTCCACGAGAATCCCGTCATTAAACTCGAAGAGCGTACTTTCGTCGACATAAGGAATTACAGGCTCTACGTAGAGAAGATTAAGCAAAAAAAGGGGAAACTTTCGGGCATAATTATGTATGAAATGGAAAAGGACGCCTTTCCTACACTAATCACAGCCCAGCGCGGGAACATGGTAAGTAGTGAGCACCGAGTGGTTTTCCAGTTATTTGATGGAACCATTCAAAAGAAGGATAAAGACGATCCCAGCAAGTACAGCATAACCTATTTTAAGAATTACAATATTTTACTCGACCTTAGCCAAACTCCGCCCCCGAAAGCCAAACGAACCAGACAGATGGAAAAATCTGAACTTTTACGAGAGATAAAAAGACTGAAGCGAGATAATATCCCTACTTATTCATTAGAAGTAGAATATCATCAGCGTAAGTCCCTCGCTTTTGCCATTCTGGTTTTCTGCTTAATCGGAATTCCCCTGGGAATAAAAGCACGCCAGAAAGGAAAATCGATTGGATTTGGTTTGAGCTTGCTCCTGTTTATATTATACTGGTTTCTCCTCGTGGAAGGAATCAGGCTGGGAGAGAGAGGAATTATGCCTCCAGTGCTCGGAGTGTGGATACCAAATCTGGCGATAGGAATAACCGGGCTGTGGATGATTTACAGAACAGTGAAGTAGGGGTTCGATTCATCGAACCCGTGAATGAAAGCATCATTTCCAGGCACGGTTTCAACCGTACAAAATTTCCCGGAGTCCTCCCGAAAGGGAGGAATGAGCACAGATTGAATCTGTGCCTACAAGGATTATGTTGTCATTGCGAACCCTTCGCTTTCTGTCATTCTGACCCTGACCCTGAACGAAGTGAAGGGGAAGGGGAAGAATCTCAAGATACTGCTCAGGGTAAACCCTGTAGTGAGCAAAGCGAATCTATCCGTGAAGTCCTGATTTATCGGGGCCACGCCTGTTCCTTCGCTTCGCTCAGGACGGCTCGCAACGACGTTTGTAGGCACGGTTTCAACCGTGCAAAAACAGGAATGTTTAATGCGTATTTTGACCCGCTACATATTGAATGAATTCTTGAAACCGTTCCTGCTCGGGGTGGTTGCATTTGCCTCGCTACTGATAATCTCTGAATTATTTGTCCAGCTCGACAGATGGGTCGACTTCAATACTCCCTTTCTGGTCTGTGCAGAATATCTCTTCTGGCGAACACCTGAATGGCTGGTTCGGATATCCCCTGTGGCAGTTCTTCTCGCTACTCTTTTCTCTTTGGGAGGACTCGCTCGCCATAACGAACTTACAGCTATGAAGGCTTCTGGCATAAGCTCATACAGAATTGTACTTCCTCTCTTAGTTCTCTGCCTGTTCCTCGTCCTCGGGTCTCTTTCGTTCAGCGAGCTCGTCCTGCCTTATGCCAATCAGAGGGTAGATTACATATATGATGTCAAAGTGATGCATCGAGAGATAACGAATTATCAAAAGCAGGAGAACCTAATAATAGCAGGAGAAGAAGGAAGGATGTACACCATCAAGTACCTCGATGGAGAGAAGAAATTAATGGAAGGAATATCAGTTGACCAATTCAACAAGAACTTTGACCTGATAAGCCAAATCCACGCCAAGAAAGCTATCTGGAAAGGTAACCACTGGATATTTTACGATGGAGTCTTTCGCCAATTTGACTATGGCGAAGGAAGGACAATTAAAGAAGAGAAATTTGAGGAAAGGGCTTTCTATTTGCCAGAGCGCTTAGACCATTTTTGCCGTAAACAAAAGAAGCCTGGCGAAATGAACTATTTCGAGTTGAGAACTTATATTGCCAATCTGACCAAAAATGGGATTCCCGCAATTCGAGAAAAAGTAGAACTCTATTCGAAAACATCTTTTCCCTTTTCCTGTCTTATCATCATGCTCGTCGGGATTCCCTTTGCCCTGGAGACTTCAAGAAGCGGGAAAGTAATGGGATTTGCTTTGAGCATCTTTATCTGTTTCCTCTACTGGGGAATGTTCTCTGTAGGGAAAGCAATTGGAGAGAACCGCGTCCTGCCGCCTGTTTTGGCCGCCTGGTTTGCCAACATTATCTTTGGAATTTTAGCTCTCACCTTAATCTCAAGAATCCACAAATAACTTGTAGCGGCAAAGTGTAAGCTTTGCTTTCTTTGCCTTCCTTTTTTGCACGGTTGAAACCGTGCCTACAAAATCGACTTGCACGGTTGAAACCGTGCCTACAAAATCGACTTGCACGGTTGAAACCGTGCCTACAAAATCGACTTGCACGGTTGAAACCGTGCCTACAAGTGATATTGTAGGCACAAATTTAATTTGTGCATAACTATTTTATAACCGCAAGCCTTCCTGCTTTCCTTGTCCCATCAGCATTAACCACATATATATAGATTCCCGAAGCCACCCTCTCCCCATAATCATTTCTGCCATCCCACTCATATTTGTAAATATGTCTGTTCGAGGGATCAATCCCCCTACAGATTATTCCTGTCCCTGGAGCCCTAAGGACAAGTTCTCCAGCTAAGTTATAAATGTCAATACTCTTTTCTCTCACCAGCTCCTTTGTGGTAAAACAGATAGTAGTCTGTGAAATTTGCGCAAGGCGAAAAGGATTCGGAAAATTCATTATCCCATAAACAACTTCTTCTTCCAGAGGTATAGACAGACCCAGAGCTTTCTCTGCATTCATCCTTCCATAACCGGTATATATATCCCAGCCACCACTTTCTATATCGTCAGCGGAACTTTCAATAATATCCGTAACACTGGAATTGGTCAAGCCTGGGTTACGGGACCAGATTAGAGCTGCCAGCCCAGAAACAAATGGTGCGGCGTAACTCGTCCCTGAGTCTTGTCCATATCCGCCCCCAAGTAATGTACTACGAATAGCTTTCCCTGGAGCAACCACATCCAATTCTGCTCCATAATTACTACCCTGAGGTTTCCCGTCTAAGTCGTACCCCCAGTCGCTCACATCACATCGCTCATCATTCTGATTAGTGGCACCAACGGCAATCACATTATCGTAGGCTGCAGGATAGTCCACAGATGGGCTGTTGCTGTTCCCCGAAGCAGCCACCAAAAGGCATCCCTTGTTATGTGCATAATTTACCGCATTTTCCAGTGTAGTGCTTGAACCCGGACCTCCCAGACTCAAATTGATAATGTCTGCCCCCTCATCAGCTGCATATACTATACCTAACGTTATAATAAAATCATCACTGTACCCGTTGTCATCGAGCACTCTAACTACCATAATTTTAGAATTCCAGGAGACCCCAGCAATTCCTGTCGCATTGTTTGTTTCTGCGGAAGCAATACCGGCACATAAAGTCCCATGATTTCTCACATCCATTGGGTTATTATCTTCGGCAGGGCTCTGCCAATCCGCACCAACAAAGTTCCAGCCATAGTAATCATCGGTCTTGCCATTTCCGTCATTGTCAGTTCCGTCTATAAGGTCGTCGTTTAACCAGATATGTTCATTTAAATCTGGATGGTTGTAATCTACACCACTATCCACTATGGCAATAATTATACTGGAAGCCCCTTTCTCCGTATCCCATGCTTGCGGTGCTCTTATCTGAAAAATTCCCCATTGTGTAGAAGGATTACATTGTGGGTCGCTCGGAAGGAGATAGGCCTTTCTTATATAATTTGGTTCAGCATATTCCACATTCGGGTCTTTCCTATACTCTTCAATCATCTCCAGAACTGTCTTACCAGCGGGAATTTTTATACAATGTACATCAATTTTTTCGATTTTTTTCTTTATTCGCCCCTTGAATTTCTCATTGATTTTATCTATAGTTTCCGCTTTAACCCCTCGCTTAAATTTCACTAAAATTTCATCAACCACTACAGTTACTTTACGGTTAGTTTTAGGGTCAATAATAGATGCTTCTCTTATCTCGCTTGCCCACAGGTTCAGAGAAAAGGAAAGAATGTTGAATATCAGAAAGGCGAAAAATATTTTCTTCTTCATCACCATTTTTTGTTCGATAGATTCAACATCTGGAGTCCTTGCGAATCGCGTAGGGGCGACCTTCATGGTCGCCCGAACCTCCCTATCGGGAGGACTCCGAGGGGCCTGGAGTCCTTGCGAAAGCAAGGTATTGCACGAAGGAATTAGAAATTAAAGGAGAGGCCAAATGAGCCGAATGCAGCGGTGGGAAACTTTTGGCTATCGCCTATGCTTGTGCTTTCAGTACTTATCGCACCAGCAAAATCTAACTGGAGATGGAAGAGATTTAAACCAAGTCCAGCGGTGAACATACTTCCGTAACTCTCACTTAGATTATCCATAAATCCGCCACGCAGGGCGAGGTTTAACCAGGACCTGTTGAGAATATTCACCTCAGCGCCCAGACCGAGCATTCTGGACTCGTATCCATAAAGGACCGTCTTATTGTTGGTCACATCCAAATCTGCAGAAAGTGTTATGAAATTCAAAGGCCAGTAGGCTGCCCCAACCCTCACCTGGGGTTCTATGGTATACTTGTCTAAACCTGCTGCTTTCGCTTCTTTCGGCTGACTGAACGAAGGATAGTTCAGATTTCTCACCACCATTCCAAACCTCAACCCCAAACTTTCCTTCAAATCGTAAAGCCCACCGATATCCACTCCGATTGTAGTAGAAGCCTTCGTAAAATCATTATAATCTTGATATAGACCTTCACCCAGGTCCTCTCCTGAAAATACATCAAACCGAGCGAACCCCACAGTTCCATACATAAGTTTGACATTACCTCCCACATAGAGATTCTTTACCCAGGGCAGTTCTCGTGCATAAGTAACCGGAACTTCAAAAAGCATTAATCCATTAAGTTTGATATTTGAAGTATTATCACTGAAACCTGGACTCGTAAGTAGGCTAATTGCCTGGCTGGCAGCCACCAGGGCAATCTGACTGGCTACGGTGGCAATCTCACTATCGGTAAGACCTGCCAGAACTCCAGCCTCAACCAATTCCTCAGCAAGTTGTTGTTTCGTCCAGTTGAAAGGAGGTACGCCCATCTCAGTTAGAGAGTTTGCTATATCATCTGCTATCGCCCGCTGTGCCGTATTTAAGTCTATCAGACCGTCCCCTCCGTCTCCTGCGCCATCTAGTGCAACATCTACACATAAAGCATTCAGTGCATCTGTATCCACAACTCCCTCTCCCAAACCAATATGGATGAGGTCCAGGCTAGGGTCTGCCCCTAACTCAGTCATATTAATCACTCCTAATCCTAAATTGCGAAAGCGAATGTTAAGCCCGGCGTTTATATCCAGAACCAAACCCAGTCCGGATTTATTCAAATCATCCAATTCGTTAATTGCTTTGGTAAATTCTTCTATCAAACTGGCATTGAATGGGTCACCTCTCTCCTGGGTATCCTGTATCTGACTCACTGTATCGGCTATATCTCCCAGGTCATCCACTTCCTTAATTAAACCTTGTGTGGTCTCCATACTAACTCCTACGGGAATCTGGATGTCGAGCCCCTTCTGGAGAGCAAAGCCTGCTGGATTCCAGTACTGGGCAACTGCATCCTCAGCAACTGCCACAAACGCTCCTCCCATTCCCAACGGTCTTGTTCCCAGAATCTTGAATGAACTTGCCAGACCAATCCCACCCAGAAGCACTACCATTGAGACTGCCACTGCAAGACTAACAATCTTTCTCATTCTCTCCTCCTTTCTATCGATTATGACAAAAACCAAATTGTAGGGGCTCGATTCATCGAGCCCGCGGGTCGGATAAATCCGACCCCTACTTTTAATTGAGCCCCGACCTGCCTGGAGTCCTCCCGAAAGGGAGGCTTCATAAACAGAATCCTCCGATTTCATCGGAGGACTCCATAATTATATTATCACAGGTTTCGGAATTTGTCAGTAACTTTTTTCACAAATTTTATGTTCCCATCTCCCAAGAGGAGAGATACTTCTTCTGCTCGCCTGTTAAGGCATCAATTTCTACTCCCATTGTTTTAAGTTTCAATCGGGCAACTTTTCTATCTATACTTTTGGGAACCGTGTAGACCTTTCTTTCCAAATTCTTACCTTTCCAACTCAGATACTCCGCACACAAAGCCTGATTGGCAAAACTCATATCCATCACGCTGGCTGGATGTCCCTCTGCTGCAGCAAGATTAACTAACCTTCCTTCTGCCAGAAGATTTATTTTTCTGCCATTAAGTAGAGTATATTCCTCTACAAACTGGCGAACTCTCCTTCGCTTCCTTGAGATTCTCTTTAAGCCTTTAATGTCCACTTCCACATTGAAATGTCCGGAATTACAGACTATCGCCCCATCTTTCATCCGGCGGAAATGTCTGGGTCCAATTACATTAATATCGCCAGTCAAAGTCACAAAGATATCTCCAATTCTCGCAGCTTCCAGGATTGGCACTACCCGAAACCCATCCATCACTGCTTCCATTGCTTTCAACGGGTCTATCTCGGTAACCAGCACATTGGCACCCATTCCCTTTGCCCTCATTGCCACTCCCCTTCCACACCACCCATAACCACAGACAACAAAATTTTTTCCAGCCAACAAGATATTGGTTGCCCTAACTATCCCATCAATTGTAGATTGTCCTGTGCCATAGCGATTGTCAAATAAATGCTTAGTCTCGGCATCGTTTACGGCAATGATGGGATATCTTAAGACGCCAGACCTTTCCATACTTCTCAGACGGGTAACTCCCGTTGTAGTCTCTTCCGTCCCGCCAATTACATTCTTAATAAGTGCTCCTGCACGCTCAGCCTTAGAATGGAGAGTGGATACCAGGTCGGCTCCGTCGTCCATTGTGATGTGCGGTTGATGATTTAAAGCTGCTTTAATATGTTGGTAATATGTTTTCTTGTCCTCGCTACAGATGGCAAAGACTGGAATCCCGAAGTCCTTTACCAGCGATGCTGCCACTCCATCCTGAGTTGAGAGAGGATTTGACGCACAGAGAACCACACTCGCTCCGCCACTCTTCAAAGTATTGAGTAGATTGGCAGTTTCGCTTGTAACATGCAGGCAGCAGGAAATGCGCATTCCTTTTAATGGCCTCTCTTTCTTAAACCTTTCTCTGATTAATGTCAAAACAGGCATCTCCTTCTCAGCCCACTCAATTCGCAATTTTCCTTCCCTCGCCAGTTTTACATCCTTGATATGGTACTGCATAAATAAATTCCTCCCACTTTTGATTTGGCCCAAATTACTGTAAGGGTTTGATTCATCAAACCCGTTTTTTTGTAGGGGCTCGATTCATCGAGCCCGCGGGTCGGATAAATCCGACCCCTACACATAATCCGTATGTGCCTTTGTAGGGGCTCTATTTATCGAGCCCGCGGGTCGGATAAATCCGACCCCTACACATAATCCGTATGTGCCTTTGTAGGGGCTCTATTTATCGAGCCCGCGGGTCGGATAAATCCGACCCCTACACATAATCCGTATGTGCCTTTGTAGGGGCTCTATTTATCGAGCCCGCGGGTCGGATAAATCCGACCCCTACACATAATCCGTATGTGCCTTTGTAGGGGCTCGATTCATCGAGCCCGCGGGTCGGATAAATCCGACCCCTACACATAATCCGTATGTGCCTTTGTAGGGGCTCGATTCATCGAGCCCGCATTTTCGGACGCCATAAATGTCGCCCCTACAATTTATAGAACTGTTCAAATTTTATTTTTTCAGCTAGTGGATTATTTTGTATGTATTCTCGAATTTTCAAAACGGCGGCCTCGTTTCTTATCACGTGCTCATAATAGTTTCTCTGCCAAAAATTCTTTTTCCCAGTTTCTTTGCTGACTAATGACTTAAAGGATCTTACAACTTGCCCAAGAGCCGTTTTCCTCTGCTCAAACACAAATATCACATGAAGATGGGTAGGCAGTAAAGAATAATGGTCTATTCTTAAGCCAAGAAATCGAGTAGGAAGAGAAAATAAAATCTGTTTTACTGTTTCATTATATAAGCTGATATTCGGTTGTTTATCGAAGGTACAAATAGTGACAAAGTAATAACCCTCTGAGGCATAGTTATAGTTCTTTAGACGGATTCTTTTTCGTTTTGGTAAATTTGTTTCTTCTAAATTCATTCTTTGTGGTAGATGGGCTCAATGAATTGAGCCCCTACTATTAGTGTAGGGGTTCGATTTATCGAACCCGTTATCGTCGGGCTCAATGAATTGAGCCCCTACTATTAGTGTAGGGGTTCGATTTATCGAACCCGTTATCGTCGGGCTCAATGAATTGAGCCCCTACTATTAGTGTAGGGGTTCGATTTATCGAACCCGTTATTGTCGGGCTCAATGAATTGAG
>Ga0315314_1002625_pt1 | contig 14701 bp, 19 predicted proteins | sample TDP9_MG_FD_203631 | JGI IMG/M metagenome (GOLD analysis project Ga0315314, IMG submission 203631) | Freshwater sediment microbial communities from Lake Towuti, South Sulawesi, Indonesia - TDP9 | ecosystem: Environmental > Aquatic > Freshwater > Lake > Sediment | place: Indonesia: South Sulawesi...
TCATTCTTTCGAATACTCAAGTCTTGCCGTCAATTGCTGTGATTACACCTCACCTCCAACACAGTAGGTTCTCTCTTTTCGACTATGGCAATGCGGTATTTGTGGAGGAGATTTTGGGTATACCTGAAAATCGTACTAAGCATGTATAGGGGTAATGGGCTAAAGACTTTTAGGAATTGTTGCCGTATGTCAAGCTGGAATAGGGGGAGAATCGTGGACTGGCGCGAACGGCTGACGACCAGAATCTTACGCATATCCACGATGCTCCATCTCAACCAACTGATGCGCTCAGGATCAAGCTACGCTCTTACTGACTACTTCAGAGGTTTAGAAAAGATTGAGATTGTGAGAAAAATCTTTGGTGAAAAGACAGAAGAGGTGATTCGCAATCTCCGAGTTGAATTTACTTGGATAAGAAGTTATATGTGGGTCGATGGTTCAGATGGACACCTTGTGGTTAGCTCTCATTATTTGAACAAAGGTGACAAAATCGACGTTTACTTAGATCTTATCCATGAACTTGTTCACATAAGGCAGTTTATGGAAGGAAAACAGCTATACGACAGCAACTATGGATATAGTGAGAGACCGACCGAGGTTGAGGCTTACCGATATGCTGTGGAAGAGGCACGGAACTTGGGGTTAAGTGACAAAAGAATCTGCGAATACCTTAAGGCCGAGTGGATGACCGATGAGGATCTGAGACGGCTGTCAGGGATTCTAGATGTTAGATGTTTCGCCCAAAACCCCACAGAAGAATAGACCGATAAGAGACTTTGGTCCAATCGTCCGATCATCTGGACAACCACGAGCACTTGATTCCCAAAAATGCAGAGTATGTAGATGGAGGTGTTGCCCTTGAGGAATCACCGCGCCAATAACATACCGATCCATGTTCGGATCGTTATCCTAGACTCCCTTTTTCCTAGCGTGCAGACAAGAGAGCCGAGCCAAACTGTGCCGTACTTGCGAAGTTAGATGTGCTTACTCCATCAACACGTCCAAGTTCAGATTCTCCAAAGCAACCATGGCGAACCTCCGTTGCAATCTTAGACGATGTCAGGAATTCTGCTATAGGGTCACAGAGGTTTCTTTTCATGACACCAAACCGCCGTATGAATTCGCTGCAGTTGACTTTTCCAAAGACATATAAGAATCAAGCCATGTCCCGTGTTTAGGTGCTAGATGCTCTATTCCAGCTCTGGAGGTCGCGCAATGGAAAGCGGCGGCACTAGCTGGAGACCTTTCTTGAAGGAGTAAATGTAGGGAATAGCCACATCCACCTTTTCGCTTGATTGAATTTCTTTATAGATCCTTCTGGTCAGCTCGTATATTATTCTAGGCCTCTCGGTCGCAAGGGTCATGAACCTTAGTCTCATATAGACCCCATACCAATCAGACATATCAGCCCGGATGTAAGGCTCTTGCCCCGTCTCTTTTATTATCCCTGCTGTCACCTCCCTGGCCGCACTTAATAGAATCCTCTCAGCCTCGTCCCAGTCTGAGTCAAAGGTCATCCTTAAGACAAACTCATCAAGCATGTACCCAGACTCAGAGGTTCTGGGTTCTGCCAAGAACCTCTTCTGGAACTGTTCAATGAGCTTCTCCTGATTTTTCGGAGTATAGTTGATGAAGAGCGTACCGAAGAGCATCGCGTTTGGTATCAAGATAGTTCTATTAGCTGGTTCCTCACTGCCGACGCTCCCGCCAACCTGATTAAGTATTGTGTAGAGAGGAGACACAGCAATGACATCGCCGACCAGACCGTAGGACGGTAGCTGCACTCGATCTCCAACACTGAAAGGTCGGATTATCGATATTAGGAACCATCCTGCAAAACCGCTGACAGGACCCTGTAGAGACCACCCAAGGAACATCCCACCGAATGCTGCGAAAATCGTCCCGAGGGTCCCAAGCGAGAACCACTCGCTGATTACTGTGAGGAAACCCACAAAAATAATCGCCGTTCTTAGCACCCCATTGATCATTGTAATCTCGCCCTCTTTTGCTCCAGCCTTCAGCATCATCGACCTAAGGGCAAGAGAGATCAGAGCGTAAAGGATTACGAACCCAGAGACCAGGAAAACTAGGCGGATGACACCACCAGCATACTCAAGGGACACGTACTGCCCAAGAAGACCAGCCCCGCCTAAGACATAATACCACAAACCAAACATGACGAATACCAATAGGGCAACCAAAGTGCTTTTCCTCAGCATAAGAAACACCAGACCTCTTCGAACGGTTGACAAGTTCATAGATATCTGGGTCCTATTAATATATTGCGATACTGCAGTCGGGCCATTCGCAAACTCTGAAGTTGTCACAGCTCATCAGCTCTCGTGACATCGTCGGACTTTGGACCCGACCAGTCGCAAAGTGGATTTCCGTGTTAGCTGTAACCGCGGCTCTACCACCGGCTTGTCTAGTCACTAGCAAGAAGGGCGGTTTTCACTTTGTTCTTTGACATCTTTGGTGATAAAGATCGTGGTCCATTGTCTCAAAAGGAATCGTTCAAAGTTAATCTAGCCCAATGTCGATCGCGGCAAGAATATTGGAGTATATTCATGCATGTTAAGAAGGAATAAATCTGCGTCACCACGTCTCTACGGATCAAGGGGGCATTGTTTGCCGAAAACTGAGTCAGTCACTACGTTCAGTGGTGTAGACAGGAACTGCAGAGAGGCATACAAGGTGGCAAGCTACATTACGGACATTGCGAAGAACATTAAACCACTCATTGGACAACCAGGTCCAACCCCACCAGGCTCTAGGCTCACAATACTAGGCATCGCCGTAATGGCCATTCCCGAACCAACGTTAGTAACAGACGCTGCGGGAGCCGCACTGATCGCTGTTGGACTCTTCCAAGCTAAGCTGAAGCCGGTCACTAGGCCAGATGTAAGTGGAGAAGTTCAGTGCATAATGAGGAAGTTGAAAGATTTGACGTGGGATGTAACTCTTTGACTGGACTTCTTGAGAGGTGATATGTTTGATGAATGACTCGGTTCTCAGGTATGTCTCATCCAGATGGATGGATTCAAATGAAAGTACGATTTCTTCATGCTTGGTTTATGATCCTGTTCAAGTTGAGGTATCGATCGAGAACCCAATGCGAAGACAGATAGTTACGAGCTTGGTAAAAGTGACGATTTACAAGGACAATGCTTTCTTTCCTGACGACAAGGTGAGGGAAGAAACCCGTGTAATGACGCTTGCTCCCCTCTCGGATCGAACAATCTCGATATCTTTCAAGCCGACGCAGGAATCAGGATATCACTACACCGTTCATATTGAGGGGCAGAAGATTTATGATCAACCGAAAAAGTTTCCCCCAAGGATCTATGCATCACGAAGGGCTACCAGCCTTATCCTTAATGAACCGGGAAACAGCATTCTATCAAGTCCGCCCCTTACGTTAACGGGAAGATTGGTCAGTACCGATACAGGTGAAGGCATAGACGATGCGAAGATCCATATCTTTGACGTTAGACATACAAGAAGAGATAATCTGATGACGTCAGTAACGACCGAGATTGACGGAACCTTTGCCATAGAAAATCTGACGAAGAGGTTCCACCGGTGGAGCAAGAACTTCGGGATCTACGTGAAATTTGACGGAGACGATGTCTACAAGCCCTGCGTGACCAATCAGTATTCTGTTGATCTGACATCTACACCATCCGTTGAAACTGCGTTGATACCGCAAAGATTGAGTGACCATACAAAATCTTCATCACAGTGACCTCATTCTGTTTTTCCGTATTTCACTTGTGCAGACCTATCCTACCTTAGTGAGCGCATAGATGAGGACCTTATATCTAAGCTCGACCACTTAACAGATCGAAAAAGACAATGCGAATTCTGAGCGAAACTCAACGCCTTCTTTATACTCATCGAATCTTCCCAGACAAGCGTCTAGACCAACATTTCATTGTTGAAGAGGCAATTCTGCAGAAGATGATTTCCTATGCCGAAATTGGGCAGGGCGAAGTTGTACTCGAGATTGGTGCAGGTCTAGGGTTCCTAACTGAGCTGCTTTCAAGAAGATGCAAGGAAGTTATTGCCGTAGAAGTTGATCCCAAACTCCTTGAGATACTGAGGGAACGCTTTTCAGATGCTGGAAATATAAGAATTCTGGAAGGCGACATTCTCAAGATAACCGTTCCTCTTTTCAGCAAAGTGGTGTCGACACCTCCGTACTCAATCTCCTCTCCGCTTCTATTTTGGTTGCTCAATAGAGATTTCATGTGTGCAATCATGGTCCTACAGAAAGAGTTTGGTCAGCGGCTCACAGCCAAACCGAACAGCAGAGACTACAGTAGACTAACCGTAGTTGCCCATTTTCGGACCGATGTGGAGATCTTGGACGATGTTCCCAGACCCATGTTCTGGCCGGCGCCTAAAGTTGGTTCCGTTATTGTGCGACTGAGGACAAGAAGAGCTCCGTACACTGTCAAGGACTTTCCCCTCTTTCTCGAGATTCTGCGTATTCTCTTCAGTCAGAGAAACAAGAAAGTCAGAAGCGCCATCAAGCCCTTCCTAGAAGGATTGAATCTCCCTGATAAGGATGCGGGTGAATGGCCGAGATCACTACCCTTCACGGGAAGAAGGGTTCGGGAGCTGAACCCTGAGAATTTCGCGTCGATAGCTAACGAGCTTGCTGATAGGCTACGTGGCGAGGTTGAAAAACGATTTATTCATCTTCCACCAAATAACAGCATAACGTTGCCGAAACGGTGAATCTGGATGATAAAGATCGGTTGTGCGGCCTATTCATATAGGGAATACTTGAAGGATGGCAGAATGAGCTACGAGGATTTCATCGAAGAGTCTCACAGACTTAGATTGGACGGCATCGAGATGACCCTATATTGGGTTTCTTCAAAGGAACTCTCCTACTATAGGAATCTCAAGAGACTATCGCTTCTGCGCGGACTGCCCATATCGTGCGCCGGCATCTCTACCAACTTCTGCAACCCAGATATCTCTGAAAGAGAGAAGCAGGTGAGATCCGTAGAAGAGGGCTTGAACATGGCTCACCAGCTCGGCGCGTCTTGTCTCCGGGTATTCGGCGGATACGTGCCCCAAGGATACTCAGAGACTGAAGCGACGAGGTGGGTTGTGGAGTCCCTCAAGTCCTCCGTAAGATATGCGGAGGATAGAGGAGTTGTGATAGCCTTGGAGAACCACGGAGGCGTAACTGCCAGAGCCGATAATGTGGTAAACATCGTAAAAGGTGTAGATTCACCTTGGTTTGGGGTGAATCTCGACCTAGGGAACTATAAAGAGTCCACGTATGATGAGATTGCTAAGACCATTCCCTACACAGTTCACATCCATGGAAAGGTAAGCTTGGCGGAGGGCGTAGAACTCGACTATCAAAGAATAAAGAAAATCCTTCGAGACGGAGGCTACAACGGTTTCCTCTCTATCGAGTATGAGGAGAAGGAGGATGCGAAGACTGGGGTGCCAAGATTCGCGGAGTATCTCTTTGGCCTTTTCGGTTAGAGGAGCCATTCTCTCTACCCCCAAGAAGGAATGCTAGCACGAGAGACAAGTCTGACTGAGGGTTGAAGTTTCTTGAATAGTAACCTAGCGATTATGGGAGGACCGAAAGCAGTTCAATCCGATCCAGGAGACATTTTCAGATGGCCGACTATCACTAAAGAGATTGAGGATGCAGTTCTAGAGGTCCTTCGGGCTGGCAAGATGTCTGATATCGACGTTACCATGGAATTTGAGAGAGAATTTGCCGACTGGATGGGTGTGAAGTATGCACTTGCCCATAATACTGGAACGGCAGCTCTTCACAGCGCCATGTTCGGCATAGGTCTAGGCCATGGAGACGAGATCATATGTCCCAGCGTCACCTACTGGGCTTCATGCTTGCAGACCTTTTCGTTGGGTGGAACGGTAGTGTTCTCTGATATCGATCCAGAGACCCTTTGCATCGATCCGCACGATGTTGAGCACAGAATTACGCCGCGGACGAAGGCGATCATGATTGTCCACTATCTCGGAATGCCGGCCGAGATGGATGCAATCATGGAGATTGCCAAGAGACATAGCTTGAAAGTGATTGAAGATTGTTCACATGCTCACGGCGCCCTATACAAGGGTAGGATGGTAGGTACGTTTGGGGATGTCGCAGGTTTCTCCGTAATGTCCGGTAAATCCTTGGCTGCCGGTGAAGGGGGCATTATGATCACAAATGATAGGAGGGTTTACGAGCGAGCCCTGGCCTTTGGCCACTATGAGCGCCATGAAACTCTCTCCGTTGCTGATATTAGAGCCGGAGCCGGGCTGCCTTGGGGAGGATGCAAGTATCGGATGCACCAGCTAACATCTGTTGTGGGACGGTATCAACTGAGATACTATCCTGCGTTGATGGCTGAGATCGACAAAGCAATGAACTACTTCTGGGATCTGCTTGAAGGTGTCCCCGGAATCAGATCTCATAGACCTCCAAAGGATTCGGGAACAACTAAGGGAGGATGGTACGCTCCTCACGGATTGTATCGACCTGAGGAGTTGGAAGGACTCTCCGTCCAACTCTTCTCAGAAGCAGTGAGAGCAGAAGGGGCTCCCTGTCGCCCTGGCTGCAATCTCGCGTTGCACCTACATCCCGTCTTCAACATCATCGATATATACCATCATGGCAAGTCGACTAGGATCGCCAATTCTCCAATAGGAGTCGATGTGAGACAGCCTCCTGGAAGTCTGCCGGTATCGGAGGGCATCCAAGACCGCGTCTATACCATTCCATGGTTCAAACATTACCGTCCCGAGATCATCAAAGAGTACGCATATGCCTTCAAGAAGGTGGCGCAGAGCTGCGTTGAGCTTCTCCCGCGAGACATCAAAAGAGATAGATCCTTAGGCGGCTATTCAACGACTCGTCCAATCGAGAGTCCGTGAGCGACACCGAACATCCTAGATTACTTATGAGACCTGAGGATTGGCCCCGAAACTTCTAAGATGGGAGAATAGCACATTCTACATTTCTGATTCAGTCTACGAGCCGGCCGAAGACACATTTCTCCTAGCCGGGAACCTCGGTGTGGAACGGGGTGACATCGTGCTCGATATGGGCACTGGATGTGGAATATTGGGGATACTCGCGGCCTCAAAAGCCGAGAGGGTTGTGGCGGTAGACGTTAACCCATACGCCGTCAGGTGTGCGAAAGTAAACTCCAAGGTCAACAAAGTCTACCATAAGATTGAGTTGTTACGAGGCGACCTCTTTGGTCCAGTGAAGGGAGACGAAATATTCGATTTGATCCTCTTTAATGCCCCCTATTTACCCACAGAAAAGAATGAACTGAACGACTGGATAGACTGGGCTTGGGCAGCAGGAGAAGATGGGAGAGCCGTTATTGATCGATTTATAGTTTCTGCGACAGGGTATCTGAAGCGTGGAGGACACATTCTCCTCGTCCAATCAAGCCTTTCAGACGTAAACAAGACTCTGCATAAGTTGAATACGCAGGGCTTGGAGACTGTTGTCCTTAGCGAGAAGAAAGCACACTTCGAGACAATCACCCTTATAAGAGCAAGGAAACGCGGCGACTAGATCTCATGTTCAAATCCTTTCTTGGCATTCCTCCGAAATCCCACTCCTTGTATTAGCGAGATCTCTACAGTTCCTTTCCCAGCATCTTCTACTGGAATTAGAAATCCTTTGATCATCCCCTATTGATTCTCTGAACTTTATGCAGTTTAGGTGCCGATATGGGCCCATCTCCTCACCTATCAATCCGATGTACTCTTGCTCCTCAAGAATCTGGCCATCGTCTAAGCAGATTCATATCTGCATTGATGCGTCTGAAAAGAAGATACGCCAAAATTCTCGAAGTTATGGCCTTGAGAGAACATCCATGCCTTCCCGATTTGAAGGTTCTTCCATTGACGGTTCGCCTAGTCGTCCCGTCTCGAACCAAGATTGCGGGATCGCCGAGCGATACGCGACCAAGTCGGACGAGTCGCTCTGGTTTGGTGAAGCCAGAGCGCCTCATCTTCTCCATAGGCGACAGACCTGGGGACTGGAAGCCTAACTGATCTACTGTCCGTGAATAGCCGGCTTTGCCTCCTCTGTGAGATCTGTCTTGCTCATCGAAAAAAGTCTGCTGCTGTTTCTTCTGATTCTGACTTTCAGACCTTTAACACTGTCTTCAAGTATCGTACGGCCTTGGACTGGAGGTCTTCTTCCTTATCCGCCGGAGTTCCTAGATGCTCCGGACATATGACGCCATCGTAGCCTATAGCCTCCAGAAGCCCCAGGGTCTTGGGCACATCTATGTCCCCCCCTCCCAGAAACACCTCCTCGAAACGGTGAGGATATCTCAGCTTCTTAAGATCTCTGGCGTGGGCAAAAAAGATTTTGTCACTGAAAATCGTGATGGCCTCGTATGGATCATCACCCATCTGATACAGTCCCTGACAATAGGCGATCCCACTGTATGGGCTTGGATTCTCTTCCATGAGCCTCATCAATGTTCTCGTATCTCTCACAATCTTCCAGGGATGGTAGAAGGCATGGTTTGCTAACCTTACTTTAGCCCTCTCTGCAGCGTCCACCAGAACCTCGTAGAACCTACGGATACCTTTCCAACACTCTTCCTCTCGAAGTCTGCTGACAGGTCTGTCTACTTCAGGATATATGAGCACAGTCTCAATCTTCGCTTTCCCGAGGGTTTCTAGTGTCAAGCAGAGAGCCTCCAGCTCCTTCTCTGACCCCGGTCTACTTAAGAGGACTTCCTGGCTCGGCCATCTGCTAATTATCATCTCGGATAAGGTGATTTCAGCTTTCTCCATCTCGCCCTTGAACATCCTTAGGGCTTCTAAGTCTGGGTATCCTCTTTCGTCATAGCTTGGGATAGATGAGCAAGCAAGAGACACAGCGTCGACACCAATCTGATGACAGTATTGAATCAGTTTGACCGCGTCCTTCTCACTTGAATGAATCCCGATTCTCAACTCTTGTCCCTCTGGTTAGAATGTCTTGTGAAGACTTAAGGTTTTGTCTCAAAATGGCGGAAGAAGGATGTTCTTGAAAGGCCCCGAACGGACGGCCAAGAGAACTTTTATAAGACCAGCTGGAGGAAACCTTCTACGAGACAGTCTGTCTGGCGACTCATCTTGCGAGTAAGGCTAACATGGCTGGGTCACGGCAGCTTCAAACTCGAAACAGCCGAAGGCCGCTTAGTCTATCTTGATCCATGGATTGAAGGGAATCCTGCTTGCCCTATTGCACTCAGCGATATCGACAAAGCGGACATTGTATGCGTCACACACGGGCACAGCGACCACATCGGCGACTCAATAAAGATTGTCAAGAAGTTCGGAGCGGTACTCGTCGGCACACCGGAAATAGGCTTCTTCGCTAGAAAGAACGGCATACCAGATGAGGGTGGAGACATATGCCCCTTAAACATCGGAGGTTCATCCACTATCCGGGGGATAAAGGTAATAATGACCAACGCTGTCCACACATCAGACATAATGGTGGGTGAGGCTGAAGTTGTGGCTGGTTCCGGAGCATGTGGCTACGTCCTAGTGACCGGGGACAATATTCGTGTTTATTTTGCAGGAGATACAGGTGTCTTTGGAGATATGAGGCTTATTGCCGATCTCTATGAACCGCAGATCGCCATAATGCCGGTTGGAGGAAAGTACAATATGGGAGTGAGAGAGGCCGCTCTCGCAGTCCGCCTAGTCAGACCGCAGGTCTTTATTCCTATGCATTACGGAACATTCTCAGATCAAATGGCTGATTTAGAAGAACTAGAAAAGCTCGTAAGAGTGAGCGCACCCTTCACCAAATTGGCTATTCTCAAGCAAGGTGAATCGTTCGACTATCCTTCGTAAGTCTTCTGTTGTCATGGAGATAGGTAGCACATGAAGAAACATCGTGCGGCGTGTCCATCTCGCAATCGCAAATATTGATATTAGACCTCAGGCTATCGTCTAATCCGCTGTTCACATGTTTGAAGGTTGAACGTATGAGTGAAAGGCAGGTGGCGTTGCAGCGTCTTAGTAAGCTCTTTCAGTTGGCAAAAGAGTCCATACGTTCAGATCCAGAACTTGCACAAAGATACGTTGGGACCGCGCGGCGCATCGGAATGCGGACACGTATCCATCTTCCGAGACATCTCAGGCTTCTAGTTTGTCGACACTGCAAAAGCTTTATCTTGCCTGGCGTCAACTGTCGCGTTCGGAGCCAGCCAAGGAGAGAAGCGCACGTAGTAATAACCTGCCTCGTCTGCGGCAAGCATATGCGCATACGAACTAGAGGCAGGAAGCGAATTGCTAAAGCCTAAGATCAGAGCCCGGATGAAAAGAGAAATGAGCGAAGAGAAGCCTACCATATGGATCGGAAGAAACGGAGTGACCGACCAATTACTAAGAGAAGTCTCAAACCAGCTCGATAGGCATGGGATCGTCAAGATGAGAATCCAGAGAAGCGCCCTAAGAAGTGAAGATGCAATGAGCCTGATCCAGAAGATTGTTCAAGGAACAGGCTCCATGTTGATCGATCAGAGAGGACATGCTTTTGCCCTCCACAGATCCAGGAAAGGAAAAAAGCCTTTATAAGGCGCCCCACCGAAATAGTCAAGGAAAAACGTTCCGGCGTGGAAGGATTAAACCTTGCCGACACCTTACGACGTTCCGCCGTCCCTGCTGATCGAGAGGTTGGCAAAGTACTTGAGGGATAATATAGATGAGATCAAACCTCCTGATTGGGCTCTCTACACTAAGACAGGGGCGCATACAGAGAAGTCGCCAGATGATCCGGCTTGGTGGTTCACCCGTTCCGCGTCCCTGTTACGAAAAATATACCTGAAGGGCCCAATAGGCATAGAGCACCTTCGTGCGGAGTACGGGGGGAGGAAGGATAAGGGGACAAGGCCTGAACATGCAAAGAAGGGCAGCGGGGCTGTTATCAGGAGAATTCTTGAGCATTTGGAAACCGCTCGATTGGTGGAAAAATCGAAGCGAGGACGTATACTAAGCAGGAAAGGAAGACAATTGCTGGATAGGATATCCACGGAGATCAGTGATGATCTCGAGAAAGTGCGGCCAGAGTTGAAGAAATACTGATGGTGGTGGTTCGTGAGCGAAGTTGACGAGGAAGAACTCGAGGAGATACGTAGAAGACGGCTCATTGAACTACAGCAGCGCATGACACTGGAACATCAAGAGACCCAGGCCAAGCAGCGCCTAGAACAGCAGAAGGCGACTTTGCTTCGTAGAATACTAACGCCGGAGGCTAGACAGCGGCTCACAAATCTTAGGATGGTTCGACCTGAATTTGCAGCACAACTTGAGTTGCAGCTAATCGAAGTTGCACAACAGGGTAAGGTGAATCTTCCAATCACTGATGAGCAACTGAGAGAGATGCTCAGACGCTTGCAATCGAGCCGCAGAGAAATAAGGATCAGGAGGATTTGAGGTGGCGCGGCATAAGCCGACTGCAAAGAAACGCAGACTGGGAAAAGCGGGCAAGGAGATAAGACCGGTCCCAACGTGGGTAGTGGCAAAGACCATGCGTCGCGTAAGAGCTACCCCGAAGAGAAGGCATTGGCGGCGTTCTAAGATAAGAGCTTAGGGGATTTTCATGGTGCAAGAAGACGAGAAAGTCGATACTCAAGAAGAGGAAGAAGACGCTATTACGGAAGAGGCGGCTCCCGTAGACGATGAGATTGAGAAAACCGAGGTGTCAAGAGAAGAACAGGAGCCCCAAGAAGCCGAAGAGAAACCTCTCGAGGAAAAGTTAGAGAAGAGAGTCGAGGCGGAAGAGGGTATAGTTGAAGAAAAGATCTATACTGTTCCGCTTGGCAGAGCCTGGATCTCACCTCGAAAAGACCGAGCTCCCAAAGCCATCCGTATTCTCAAGAGTTTCATAGAGAGGCACATGAAGCCCGAGTCAATCATACTCACTGAAGAGGTGAACGAACGGATCTGGCGAAGGGGAGTCGAGAAGCCTCCACGTAGAATCCGCATCCGAGCGCTCAAAGACGAGGACGGCAAGGTTAGTGTCCGCTTGGCAGAAGGTGACTAGGCTTTGCCCATTTTTCTTCTCAACACCTTTGGTAGCGCGAGCATAGGTGTCTTCAGTCTTGTAACCGATGATCTCGCCGTTGTGCCAAAGCCAATTCCGGAGACTCAGGCTAGAAAAGTTGAGACTTGGTTGGGTGTCAAGGTGATTCGCGCAAATATCGGAGGATCGATACTTGTGGGTTCACTAGCCCGCGCCAATTCTAATGGTATGATTCTTCCACATTTTATTACCCATCAAGAGATGGAAATTCTCAAGTCTTCTTCAGACATTAACCTGAAGGTCATGGAGACAAGGAGGACCGCATATGGCAACCTAGTCCTTGCTAACGATCATGGAGCCCTCGCTGATCCACGTCTGGGAAAGCCTGAGATAGAAGCGATAGAAGATACGTTGGGCGTGGTGGTCGTTCAGGGCGAAATCGCCGGACTGCCCTATGTTGGTTCGTTGGCTACCGCGACCAATAAAGGGGTCTTTGTCCACCCGATGGCCACCGAGAATGAACAGAAGATGTTGAGGGATGTTCTAAAGGTTAACATAGGTATCGGTACAGTAAATTGTGGCATCCCCTATGTCGGTACAGGACTTCTAGGCAACAGTCAAGCTGCTATGGTAGGCTCGCTCACAACAGGTCCTGAGCTTTTCATGATTGGTGAAGCTCTCAACGTGGTAGATTAGAATGAGCGAAGTCAGAATCTACAGGGTTCTTGGCAGAATTACGAAGCCGAATCTAGAGACCGGCTTCCAGAAGGAAGTCAGAGCACTGAAGCCTGAGGATGCGGCTGAGGAAGTTTATAAGACACTCGGAAGTAAGCATCGCGTCAAGCGCCATCACATAAAGATCGAAAACATTGAAGAGATCAGGGCTGAAGAGACATCAAAGACGGTCGCGTAGGGAATATGGCTCCGTTCACATAGCATCTCAAACCAATTCCCTATTAAGCAAGATTTGCAAAACACTATACCAGAACCATGACACATGTGGAGTTACCGTGAAGGTGAGTCTATGTCAAAGGACGAGGAGGAGCTGAGGAGGTTAGCAGTGGAGCTACGAATTCTCGAGGGGACAGCTGAATCTCTACGCTCAAGATTAGGTTTGGTCAATGTTGCTCTAAACGAACTCAGCCTCGCCAATATGACCTTGGAAGGTGTCGAGAAGGAGAAGAGCGACGCTCCACTATTCGTTCCTATGGGCGGCGGATCCTACATCAAGGCGAAACTGGAAACCCCTGACAGGATTGTTTACGGGGTAGGCGCCGGAGTAGCAGTAGAGAAGACTGTAAAGGAGTCCAAGGAGGCTATCTCAAACCGCATATCCGAGCTGAATAGAACCAAGATGTCTCTCGAACAACAACTCACCCAGGTCTTAGGTAGAATAGAAGAGGATCAGAGTAGATTAAACGAACTTGCTGAAAAGATCCAAGGGGAAGCAGGAGCACGCAATGTTTGAGAGGCTTCGAGAGAAGCTTGACGGCATCATCAACCGTCTCACCACGACTGAATTGAAGCCTGAAAGCATTCATTCAGTCATGTGGGATCTCAGACTAGCCCTGCTCGAAAACGACGTAGCGGTGGCTGCTGCGGATCACATATGCGAAGAAGTCGAGAAGAGGCTTCTGTCAAGGCAGGTGAAGCGGCTTGAGGATCGTGGCAAAATAGCGAAAGAAACCCTGCGGGAGGTTCTATTTGACACACTTCAGATGCCTAGCGTCAATCTTGTCGAAGCTGTTGAGAAGAAACGAGCTGCTGATGAACCCTACGTGATCATCTTTGTCGGAATTCATGGCACCGGAAAAACGACAACCATAGCGAAGGTAGCATACTTCTTCTCGAAGCGTAACTATTCCGTTGTGCTCGCATGCAGCGATACCTATCGAGCTGGATCAATCGAACAATTGGAGGAGCACGCGAAACGTTTAGGCATCCGAACAATTAAACATCAGTACGGCGCGGATCCGGCTGCCGTTGCCTTTGATTCAATCGAATACGCCAAGGCTCATGGCATCAATGTAGTCTTGATCGACACGGCAGGTCGCATGCAGACAAATCGGAACCTTATGAACGAGGTGGAGAAAATCATTCGTGTGGTCAAGGCGGATCTGGTTCTCTTTGTAGGCGACGCATTGGCAGGGAATGACGCGCTCATGCAGGCCGAAGAGTTCAACAGGTTTGTTCACATCGATGGCTCTATCTTGACGAAAGTTGATGCAGATGCCAAGGGTGGTGCCGCCGTCTCAATATCCTATGTAACAAAGAAGCCGGTCCTGTTTATCGGGGTTGGTCAACGCTACGAGAATCTCGAATTCTTCAATCCGGAGTTTCTTGTGAATGGAATCCTCGGCCCCAAGTGAATCTGCTGGCTGTTTGACGAAAGCCATATCTGAATCTGCAGGTGTTCTAACTTATTGCGGTGCCGGATTTTGGGCAAATCGAAGCAACGAGATTTCCTGACCTTGCAAGACTATTCAGCTGAGGAAACATGGGAAATGCTGAGTCCAGCGAAGAAGATCAAGGCTCAACCTGAAAGATTCGATGGGTTGCTAAGAAGTAAGAGTATTCTTTTGCTCTTCCAGAAGGCATCGACTAGGACCCGGATCTCTTTTGAGGTCGCCGTCAACCAACTGGGAGGTTTTCCAATAG
>Ga0315314_1002626_pt1 | contig 14698 bp, 17 predicted proteins | sample TDP9_MG_FD_203631 | JGI IMG/M metagenome (GOLD analysis project Ga0315314, IMG submission 203631) | Freshwater sediment microbial communities from Lake Towuti, South Sulawesi, Indonesia - TDP9 | ecosystem: Environmental > Aquatic > Freshwater > Lake > Sediment | place: Indonesia: South Sulawesi...
GCTTGTTCCTGGGCTAAGAAGAAAAAGCGACGTGGCAAGGCACATAATAGAGACAACGAGAGGCGACATCACCATCGAAGCCAGAAGGAGCACCCTCGAAGAATGCATGAAAAACCTTGAGAAAATCTTTAAGTCAAAGAAGAAACGTTGAAAAAGGGCATGTTTACGCCCAAGTTGCCCCACAAACTTGACGCAAGATTTTCTGTTGAAAAAGCTCATGCCATGCAATTGCGCCTATCTAAACACGTCATACGAAAGGACACGCTCCCTAAGACCATTCGTTATGTGGCTGGTGTGGACACAGCCTACAGTGCTGACCTATCCATTGGCGCAGTGGTGATCCTCGACTACAACTCTTTTTCAGTTGTTGAATCTAGAAAAGCATGGATCAAGACAAGTTTTCCCTACATCCCGACTCTGCTGTCTTTCAGAGAGCTTCCGCCAACCTTAGCTGCGATTAAGAAACTGGAGACTCGCCCCGACGTTTTTCTAGTCGACGGTCAAGGAACCGCGCATCCGTACCGCCTAGGATTTGGGAGTCATCTGGGCTTGGTCTTAAACAAGCCAACAATAGGTGTGGCGAAAAGTCTGTTGTGTGGAGAAGTTGGAGCCTTCAACGAAGAGGGATGGGCACCAATAAGCGACAAGGGTGAAGTTATAGGGGCGGCTGTTGCTCGAAAGGGTGAAAAGCCCGTGTACGTGAGTGTGGGTCACATGGTTTCACTGAAGAGAGCCATACAAATTGTTAGGTATTGCACAAGACTTCACCGTATTCCAGAGCCTATCCGAGCAGCCCACATCATAGCAAACGAAGAGAAACAAAGACAAAGAAAGGAATAACGCCCAACGTTTTTGGCGCCATCTTATATTTGGCAAATTCAATAATTAAAGAATACAATTATGTCTGGGAGCGTTTTTGCTTGAACCCTAAACTTATGATAGTTGTTGGGAAGATTCGTGACAGGTCTCTTAGAGAAAAAGTGAAGGCTTTTGTAGAGAACCCAACCGTCGAGATAGAGGGCAAAGTCTATTCTGGACTGCCGTTGGAAACCTCACCTGCGGGCGTTTCTCATCATCACAGCTACCAAGGCGGCTTCATCGAACATGTTCTCTCCACCACAGAAATAGCGTTAAGGCTCTGTGAAGTTGTCAAGAGAGTCTATCATGGAAGGGTTGACCGAGACCTAGTTGTGGCTGGAGTTGTTCTGCACGACATTTTCAAACCTCTAACATACGTGGCTATGGAAAACGGAACCTACGGTTTGACGCCTCTAGCCGAACGTCTAGACCACTTAACCCTCATCGCGACTGAATTGGTTAAAAGAGGCTTCCCCCTCAACCTTGTGCACATAGTTGCCTCCCACATGGGTTGGCAGCACAGCCCCATCGGACCAAGAACCGTAGAGGCATTGATTGTGCACTTAGCCGACGTGGCTGACTCTCAGCTCAACGGAGAGGTTCTGCGAGCGGCTCAATTCCTGTCCCGAGAATCAACAGGTGCAGTACTGGAACGGCTCACGGCCAAAGAGGCGTTTGAGATAGTCAACGCCAAAACCCTTCAAGGCTGGGATGGAGCAAGAAAAACCGTGGAGAGGATAAGGCAGAGACGCCTCAAGGCTCAGTAGATTTCTATCGCATTCTAGAACCGATAAGTTTCAGTTTTTCTGCGCGGCTCAATCTTTTGATTTCACGTTCTCTTTTCATGGCTTCGCTGCGGGTTTCAAACTTTTCCAAGCAAACAATTTTCTTTGGCTGATGTGTTCTCACGTATTTGGCGCCTCTTCCCAGTTTGTGAAGCTTCATACGGGCTTCTACGTCTCGGGTGTAGCCTGTGTAGAAGGCTCTGTCTTTACAGATGATAATGTAAACGAAGTAAGGCACCTTTAACAAACCTTCTCATGGATAAGTGAGTCCTTAAACGGAATGAAAAAATAGAGAAATATGTAGCAGGTTTATTCGTAGTAGATTAATCCCTGGTTTTCCAATTTTTGATGAAGCTTGTTCACGGCTAAGTAAACATCTTCCTCACGCTTAGCTCCTGTGCAGACCAGTTTTCCGCTGGCAAACAAGAGAATAACCACCTTGGGGTCGTCCATACGATAGATGAGTCCCGGAAACTGCTCCGGCTCGTACATGGTTCTGCCCAGCTCATACGCAGATTTTTCCAAGTCAATCATGCCGCCCAGGCTTGCTGAGGCAACTATGTTCTGAATCTTCAGCTCCGGTTTGCTTATGATTATGATTCCGCTCTTCTTCAACTCCTTGATAACACGCATAACCGCTCGCCTTGCTTCCTTCTCGGATTTGGCGCCGGTGCAAACCATCTTGCCAGAGTTGAAAATCAGCGTGGCAGTTTTGGGTCGTTTCAATCGAAACACCAAACCTGGAAACTGTTCCGGTCGATATTCCACGCCTGGGTAACCCTTCACTATGGAGTTTAGGTCCACTCTTTGCTTCAGAGTCGCGGAGGCAACCACGTTTTCGATGTTGACTGTGGCCTTAACCTTCGGCATTTCCTACACCCCTTCTTCTCCCTATTTATTAACCAGTCCCAAGAATCATTATAACGACGTATTTATAAAGCCTTAGGCTTATGTTTCTTGACTCAGCCTCATGGTCTCATCATTTTCGATTCTGTGATGCTAAGAACAAAGTCGCCTCGTCTGTTTTGAATTTCTAAAAGGAATTTATTTTGAGTTTCAATGTTAGCCTTCGCCTGATAGTTGCGACGCAATAGAAATCTATTGAGGCGCAAAGAAAGCTTAGCGTGCGTTTTCAACTTTCTTCTTCCGCAAAGAGGGATACTTCAGTAAAATGACAAAAAACGTGAACACAACGAGTAGGAAAATTGCCTCGGGAGTTCGCAAAAACACGCTTGCGGAAAGGGGAATATAGCCTAGATAAGGTATCTTGCCCGCAACCTTGCCGATCAAGAATTTCTGATGAAAGTACCCGTCTCCCCATGTATCTTCAGCCTTCTGCCCCTTGCTACACCTATAAGGCGAAGAGGCGTTGTCTCCTTGGGTTCTGATGTACCAGACCCCGTTAACTAGGGTTTTGTTTATGGCTCTCTGTACGATGAGTTCGTTTGGGTTGCTTGGTTTACGGAACAAGATGATGTCGCCCTCGGTTTTCTCAGCGGCTTTGATTTCTGAAGCGTTTGGCAAGCCCTGAACAACGACGAGGTCTCCAATGTTTAACGTAGGACTCATGCTTCCACATTCGATGGGAAAAAGAGGATAATCCGACTTGAAGGTAGCTCGCAAGCCAAACCAGAAAGGAACAATGCTGCCCAAAACAAGTAGCACTGAAAAGGTTGCTCTTGCGTAACCATTCTTCCACAGCCTCGATATCTTCAGTCCTTTCAACGATTTTCGCCAAACCAATGGTTTTGATTTGTCGGCTACTTTGATTCTGGTTCTTGTTTTCCCCAAAGCTCGGGAATGTATTCAATCAACAAGACCAGAATATACAAAAACACTATAACAAACATCCCCAGAGGCGTGCGTATAAACAATGGCACGTTGCCGATAATCGGTATCACACCTATAACTTTGCCAACAAGCAGTTTTTCAGAAACCATTCCCTCCCAAGTCGTGCCCGGTGGTCCACTCCAATAATCGGCTTCTGAGTTAGTTAGTCTATTATCTCCTCGGGTCTGGAAATACCAGACGCCATCGTGTGAAACCATGTTTATGGCTCTGTGCACAATACGCGTATCCCAATCATAGGGTTTATGAAACACGATGATGTCGCCTCCCAGTTCTGGAGCTGCCTTGATTTCTAAAGCATTTGTGCCCTGAACAATAATGATGTCACTAACGTCTAAGGTTGGCACCATGCTTGTGGAGGCAACCACTAAAAGGGGATACTCGGTCCTTAACGCAACTCTGACACCAAACCAAAAGGCGAAGACACTGCCCAGAAAGATTATGCTCAAAATTGCCAGTTTCACGTAGCTATTCTTCAGCACCTTTGACAGCTTAGACCATGTCAATGTTTTTTTCATCTTTCCTCTTACACAAAATGCTTATTTTCGGTTAAAAAGTTAATGTTTTATCGAATAAAATCTAGTGTCTAGGGGAACTTTACTGTTGGAGGCTAATAACGACTTCTCTCTTTGGGATGCAGCTGGCTGTGCTGGAAGAGTTATATCTCGGATGAGCAGAATTACTCTCAAAAATTTAGTGGTTCTCATGAAGTCACAGGTGATTGCCCTAGTGATTTTGAATGCCCTACTTTTGTTCATTGCCGCTTACGGCGTGTGGGGAGCCTTTTGGATATGGCAACCTGGTGCAGATCCGCCTCAATTGGTGCCATTGTATGGTTCTCAGTCATATATACAAAGCGTAGTGCAAACTTTAGAACATAAGGGCTATAATGTCACTACTGCTGCACTTGTTTATGGTTTTCTTACGTATCACGTTGACATTTGGGTTGATGGAACCCAAAAGTTGGGCGTCACAAGGTTTGATTGGACACAGTTTGCTTTAACATTGCTCGCTATCTTTGACGGTTGGACGCTGATAGATTTCCTTAGAACACGAAGAACGGGAAAATCTCGTTGCACAAAAAGCTGACTTTTACATAAATCTAAAAATTAAAAATAAAGAGGAGATGGCGAGCTGCCTTTCTCTCTCAGGGTCGGGTGATAAGCGCCTAAATCTTTCGTTTGCTCAAGACGGCTCTGAATGGTTTCTTGCATCTTGGGCAGTCGAAGAGACCGATTTCTAGTTGCATCCTCTTGCCCGATTTGTCCGGTCTACCGGCCATCGTCCATTTCTTCTTTGCTGAGCCAACGTCAGTTCCACATTTAGGACATTTAGCCATGTTGTTTCCTCCATTATAACCGCTTATGTTGGTTAACATTGTCGCCATATATGGTTTATGGTATGTTGCAGTTAATGGAAAACCCCAACATATATATGTATAAGGGTAACATGGAGAATGAAGCCTTAAACATGGTTTCCCAATAACAAACGAATAAAGCAACAATGATTTCATGGCAAGCGATGATAAACAAGTTCATGGAAAACATGACAGAAAACGCTTTCTCTCAGTTAAAATTAGGCAATCATGTGGCAGAAAGGCAAAATCTTTGAGCACAATCTGACAAATAAGAGGGAAAAGCATGGAGAGAAAAGAAAAATGACTGAAGATCTTGCGTTTCTAGCCATTGACTCTGCACGAAAATTGGGAGCAGAGTACGCTGATGCCAGGCTTGAGACTCACTACAATGAGCTCGTCATCGTGGCAAACGGGAAAGTGGAACGCGCCATAATCAACCAGAAACGCGGCATGGGCGTTCGAGCCTTGGTCAAAGGGGCTTGGGGCTTTCAGTCTACCACGAACATGATGAAAGACGGCGTGAAAATTGCGGTGGAAACAGCGTTCAAAATGGCAAAGGCGTCGAGCAAACACGTGCCCAAACCAGTCAGGCTGGCTCCTGCGAAAGCATACCGCGATTCTTACGCGGCTGTGGTGAAAAACGATTTGGAAAACGTCTCTTTCGAAGACAAGCTTAGGGATATGCAGGGTTGGGAAAAGAGGCTGCGCGTGTCCAATACCGTTGTCAGAGGAATCGTAGACTATACTGGCATAAAGATAGGCAAGTTGTTTGTGAACAGCGAGGGCGCGAAAATCAAGTTCAACAACACGTTAACGTGGGCTACTCTGAAGGCTGACGCGAGAAAGGGAGACCTAACCCAGTTCTACGAACAAACGATAGGGCATTCAGGCGGATACGAAATCTTCCAGAGAGAAGACATGGAAAAGAAGGCGCAAGAAATCGGACGCAAAGCAGAAGCACTCTTGAAGGCGGAACCAGCGAAAGAAGAAAAAGACGCAAAGGTGATTTTAGACCCCGACTACCTAGCTCTCTTGTCTCATGAAATCACTGGGCACCCAAGCGAGGCAGACAGAGTCCTAGGACGGGAAGCCGCCTGGGCTGGCACAACTTGGTGGACTGGAAAAATCGGCAAAAAAATTGGTTCCGAATACTTCACGGTTTACGATGACCCTACGGTTCCCGGAACGTTCGGTTACTATCGCTACGACGATGAAGGCGTGAAGGCCAAGAGGAAGGTTCTCGCTGAGAGGGGCGTGTTGAAAAGTCACATGCACAGTCGAGAGACAGCGGCGGTTTTTGATGCGGAACCCAACGCTGGCATGAGAGCCATAACGTTTGAGTACATCCCCCTGATACGGATGTCAAACACGTTCTTCGCCGACGGCGACTGGAAACACGAAGAAATCATCGAGGAAACCAAACACGGCTACTTCGTTTCAGCAAATAGGCATCCGTCAATCGACGACAAACGTTACAACTGGACCATAAGCGCACAAGAAGCCTACGAGGTCAAGAACGGAGAATTAACCACCCACCTGAGAGACATCGCACTCACATCCACAGCACCAAAATTCTTCCAGAGCATAGACGCAGCCTCAAGGAAAGGCGAGATTCTTCCTGTGCCAGGATGCGGCAAGGGCGACCCGATGCAAGGACTATACGTAGGAAACGGAGGACCCTACCTGCGTGGCGTGGCAAACGTTTTGGGGGTGAAGTAAAATGGCGAAGTCTTTAGACCTAAAGGGAATAGGCGAACAAATCCTGAAAATCGGTGAGCAGCAAGGAGCAGACGAAACCGAAGCCTACGTGGTCTCGAACAGGGTTCTCACCGTTCGATTGGTCAACAACGCCGTCTTCGAGGCAAAGGGCGTACACGACATAGGTGCTGGCTTGAGGGTGCTGAAGGCGAACGGACTAGGCTTCAGCTCCACGGCAGACCTTTCTCCTCAATCATTAAAGAAAACTGTAAAAGCAGCACTAGACACTTCGAAAGCCAGAAAACTTCCCTTCAAATACACGTTTCCGCCGCCAGCCAAGGCTCCAAGAGTTTTGGGCGTTTACGATGACAAACTCGCAAAACTTCCAGGTGAACGAGCTATTGAGCTGGCTTATGACATGGTGGAGGCTTCAATGGCGTACAACCGCAAAATCAAAGACAACTCAGGAGTGTTCAACCTAGTCGAATACCGCACCGTTGTAATGAATTCGCATGGACTAACCACTAAAGACGATGGAACCTTCTTCGAAGCCAGCCTGACAGTCACAGCCAAGCAGGGAGCCAAGCTGTCAGAGGGAGCAGAATCCACTGCTGGACGAAGCCAAAAAGAGTTAAAGCCAAAGAATATCGGTCAAAACGCAGCTGAAATGGCGGTTGAGGGTCTGAAAGCTAAACGGCTTGAAAAAGGAACATACCCGATCCTTTTGGATACAGAGCCAACCTCTATTATAACACAATACGTAGAGTTGCTTTCCAGCCCATCCCTAGCAAAGAAGAATTACCCGCTCTTCTTAGACAAAGTTGGAAAACGAGTCGGCAGTCAACGGCTAACGATCGTGGACAACCCCTTGATGCCCGGAGGCGTGCACTCTTCTCCGGTTGATCAAGAGGGGACACCTTCAAAAAAAGTTGCTATTGTCGAGAAGGGTGTGCTGAAAACCTTTGTCTACGACTCCTTCTATGGAGCAATGGAGAAGAGACCGTCAACTGCTAGTGCAAATCGATATTACTTTGTGGTTGGTGTTAGCCAATTTCTTGGAAGAAACTACAACTTGGAGCCCATTCCCAGAGCTCTAAATCCCTGCATTTTGCCCGGCGACTGGAAGAAAGAAGAAATCCTCGAAGACATGAAGGATGGATTGCTTGTCAAACGTTTCCACTACTCGGGATTGACAAACCCAACTCGCGGCGACTTCACCAGCGTCTTGCGGATGGGCTTGTACCGTGTGAAAAACGGAAAAATAGTGGGCGCACTGGAGAAGTCAAGGCTCATAGACAATCTCTTAGACATTATGAAAAGCGTGGACGCAGTCTCGGACAAACTGGTTGTGGCTGGAAGCTGGGGAGACTACGTGCACGCACCCACCATTCGAACCAAGGCACAAGTCACGCCTGTCTGACCAAACGCTCTCTTTTTCTCTTTTTTTCGCTGACCCCTCTAAGGGCTATGGCTTGGAAATTCGTAACTGCACCTTGGACACATGACTAGACCGCAGTGTTTCTGAAGAGGGCAAGTGGGGCATTGCTCGGCTTCTTTCCAATTGAATGGGTAACCGCAAAGAGGACACTGTAACTGTTCTTCAGGTTTTATTGACTTGTTTTTAATCTTCATGGCTTCACCTCAGCGGCAACAAATATGGAAGTATCCGGTAGGCTAATCCGCCGACGACAAGCGCCAGAGCTATTGTAAAAACCATTATGAAAAGGGCGTTTCTCCAGCCCAGCTCCCTTCCAATAACGGCGACGGTTGCCACACATGGAACGTAAATCGTGACGACCAAGGCGAAGACAAGGATTTGAAGCGGGGTCATGAAAACCAGCAGATTTTGTGCGGTTGCTCCGTATTGGACGATGGCTAACGCCACAAGCAGCTCGAGGGTTAATTCCTTGCGCAGAATACCCAATATCAAGGTGATTCCAGCCACGGCTGGGAGCCCAAGCAACCCAAGAACAATTGGCTGCATAGGTGTGGTTATCATCCACAGGTATTTGGTCTCGTACAAGGCACCCATTACGAGGCTGCCTAACGCCACTATGGGAAGAGCCACAAAAGCGAAGTCCTTGAACCTAAACCAAGTTTTCCGAGCGATAGCCGATGCGGAAGGAACCCTAAAAGGAAACATCTCCATCACCAAGCCAGAAGACTCGCCTGGAAGTAGCCTGTGCAAGCCCAAACCAACCAAGCCTATCAACGCAACCTCAAGGGCATAGATGAGAACCGCATAGAACCATCCAACAAAGTTGGCAACAGCACCTAGAATAACAGCTGTTCGGGCGCTGCAAGGAACCAAAACAATCAACGTACAAGCTATGATTCTTTCCCTTTTAGTTGTCAGCACTCGTGTGCCCATTATTGCTGGCACGTTGCAACCTGCACCAGTCAATATTGGGATGATAGCTCTGCCGTGTAATCCAATCTTGTGCATGATGTTGTCGGTTAAGAAGGCTACGCTGTTAAGGTAGCCAGTGTCCTCTAAAAGCGACAAGACAATGTAGAAGGTCAAAACGTAGGGCACGCCTACACTGAGCCATGCCAAAACTCCAGCGTCGACACCCCAAAGAACAATTCTAGTCAAGGTTTCGTTTTGAACAAGCGAATAAATCAACCAATTCATAGAAGGAGATATAAGCGAACCCCAAAAACTGTCAACCGCCTGGCTTAACAAGCCGCCAACATAAAAAATGAAAGCAAACACACCCAAAAAAACAGAAAGCATCAAAGGTATGCCTGTATAAGGCGCCACCGAATAGTGCTTCAACCTCTCGGATATGAGAGTTGGTTGCTTAACCCTCACCTGAACAACCTCAGCAATGGTTCCAGCCAACTCGTGTCTCTCACGCGCAATTATCACTCCCACGGGTTCACCGTGTTTCTCCTCGATTTGTTTAGCCAAGAGGGCAGACAACCGCAAAATCCTCTGTTGACTGAAGCCTTTTCCACGCCCCCTGTGTCGCCATCTCCATTGTTGGTTCAGCCTTTCCTCTTCCTCGTTCTCGCCTTCTCTCAGGATTTGAGTGAACTCAAGGTCGCCTTCAAGAAGTTGGACGGCTAAGGCTCGAGAAGGCAGAACATACGGTGTTTTCGGCATGTACCTGTTTATGGCTTCCTCAAGTTGCTGCACAGCCTGCTCCACATCACCGCCATACACAATTTTTGGACTCGCTTGTTTCACTTTTCCCTGCACGAGGTCGACCGCCTTCTGAATCAGTTCTTTTATGCCCTCTCCGCAAACCGCCACCGTGGGGACGACTGGAACCCCTAAGAGTTCTGAAAGCTTTTCATGGTCTGTTTTTAGTCCAGTTTTGGCTGCTTGGTCGATGAGGTTGAGGTCAACAACCACCGGAAAGCCAAGTTCGAGGAACTGCAAAACCATGTAAAGGTTTCGTCGGAGGTTGCAGGCGTCGACCACAATGACAACGACATCTGGGCGTCCCTCTAAGACGCCACGCCTCGCCACCCACTGGTCGTCTGAAAAGGCGCTGAGGGCATAAGTGCCAGGCAAATCGATTATACCAATTCTGAGCCCATCGTGAGTCGTCACACCCATGTTTAACTCAACTGTTTTGCCAGGATAATTAGCTGTAACAACGCTAAGCCCCGTTAACTGATTGAAAACGCAACTCTTTCCAACGTTTGGGTTGCCAGCCAAAGCTATCGTTAAATCGGTTTTCTCTTTTATCTCTTTGAAAGCTGTGTGGCAGGACAACCCCTGTCAGCCACCTAGGAAGACTGCTTTCAATGCCTCTCGAAAGGTCACGAGGAAACTGGGAAACAGGCTTGCAGACAATGGTTCAATGCGCCTCGTAATCTCAAGATTTTTTGACCCAGATAACAGACGCCACATTCCGGCCTAGGGCGTAACTGGCACCCATAACCCTCACCATTATAGGACCGTTGAAGGGAGCCTTCTCCTCAACCGAAACGGATGCCCCTGGGACCAAGCCCAAAGTGGCTAAATACTGCAACATATCCTGGCGTTCATCGGTTACCTTGACAATGACGCCACTGTCTCCCTGACTTAGATTAGCCAGGAGTTCAGACTTTTCCTCAGCCAACTTTCCAGACTCTGTTGGAATTGGGTTGCCGTGCGGACAGGTTTTCGGATGTCCAAGCGTCTTTTCCAACGGTTGTAATACGTCTTTGTCAGCGATGGCGTGTTCCAGCCTGCATGCAGCGTCATGTGCCTTACTCCACTCCATCCGTAAAATGTCTGTGAGCAAACGCTCAGAAAGGCGATGGCGCCTCAAAACGTTCAAGGCAATTCTGCGGCCCTTCACCGTGAGTTTCACGCCCTTGTAGGGTTCGTGTACAACCAGGTTTTGTTTCTCCATGCTCTCAATGGTGTTGGTGATTGTGCCAAGCGCCACCTTCAACAGTTTGGCGAGTTCGGTTGTTTTAGCTGAGCCATCTCTTTCCTGCAGTCTGTAAATGGCTTCCAAGTATTCTTCGATGGTTGCTGAAACCTCTTTAATTGCAGCCATTATCGCTCACTTCATGTTTTAGATTCTTATTCATCGTATAAATAATTACGATTACTCGTATTTATCTCTATTGCTTCAGCTGCCTTCATTGAGATTACGGCTTTCCCAGCTTTACTAAAGCCAGGTTTCTTTCTTGTTTGATCCTAACCCTCATTCAGACCAGAAATCTCATAACGCAAACAGGAACAAGACCAGCAGCAACAGAATTAGCAAACCCACGTAGAAGTACCAAGCCAGACCTTGAGCGGGTGCACCGCAGCCGATGGTTCCGCAGTAACCGCCGTAATGGCTTGCGTGATGTGCCGCACTGGTTTGTTGCAGATACTTTTGTGGGTTTTTGTTGAACTCGTTTTGGCAGGTGGCTGAGCAGAAGTAGTAAACATTGTTTGCTTGTATTGACTTGTATGCGGTGGTTTTTTCGTCAACTTCCATTCCGCACACTGTGTCTTTGACCATTTTCCTTTCACTTTTTATGCGTTTTTCTTATCAGTTTCTTCTCCTCTTTGTAGGAATTGGCGCAGTGTATGCAGCAGAATGTGGTTTCTTTTCCGTCGATAACCTCTCGGTAGCCGCCCTCGTACACCTTGCAGCCGCAGTGGGCGCAAACGTAGAGGCTGGGTTCGATAGCGATGGAGATGAGGTTGGCGAAGCGTTTAAACAGGCGTGTGCAGACTTCTTTTCCTTTTGCGGTTAGTTCGAAAACCTTCTTTTCTTTCTCGCCCACCGGCTTTAACGTGTGCTTCACCAAGCCCTTTTTCTCGAGCTGTTGCAGAAAGGGGTAGACTAGGCTCGGGCTGACTTCTTTTCCTATTCTCTGTTTGAAGCGGTTGAGTATGCTGTAGCCGTGGGCTGGTCCTTCGTATAGAATTGTGAGTATGTAAAATCGAGAGAAGTCTGACAGGAGTTCTTCGATTGTTTCAGTTTTCGATTCGGCGGTCATTTCTTGTTCTCCAAGGTGTATTTGTCGGCGACGAATATAAATATTATCATTTAAGATATATCTTTAAAAGATACATTTATATCTGAGATAAACGAGAAATACTCATGGAAGAACAAGCCAAGAAGTGAAACCGAGTTGCCAAGAGACCCTGTTTGCGGCATGGTTGTTGATGCTGACAAGGCTATCAAGCGTAAGATTGGAGACCGAACATACTATTTCTGCAGCGAAACATGCGCCCGAACGTATGAACAACCTGAACAAGAATTAAAAGCCATGGAGCGTCGAGTGGCTTTAGCGCTTTTAGGAGTTGTAGGTGTTGCGGCTCTCAGGGTTATGGTTATGTTAGGCTTGGTTGTAGCCATCATGACCTTAAAGATTGTCGGCATCTCAGCCCTAGACCTCGCCCTATTCATTGTGTCCACACCCATCGTGTGGGTGGCTGGCTGGGGCATTCACAGTGGAGCCTACAAAGCCCTAAAGAATCGAGCCATCAACATGGACGTGCTTATTAGCACAGGCGTGCTCGCGGGTTGGGGCTACGGCGTGGTGAGCACGTTTTTCCCAGCTTTGGGTTCGGAAGGATACGGCTATTTAGAAATCTCAATAGCCATCTTAGCCTTCGTTTTGCTAGGCAAATTCATTGAAGAAACAATTAGAAGAAAGTCAGCTGCGGCAATTCGGAAGATGCTTGCGCTTCAGCCCACGATCGCCAAGGTTTTGAGGGATGGACAAGAGGTCGAGGTTCCAATAGACGGCGTTCAGGTTGGAGACGTTTTTGTGGTTAGACCAGGCGAAAAAATCCCGACAGACGGAGTGGTGGTCTCGGGCTACTCTTCCGTGGACGAGAAAATAATCACGGGTGAAAGCATCCCCGTTGAAAAAAATGTTGGCAGTGAAGTGATAGGCGCCACAATAAACAAGACGGGATTGTTGAGGGTTAGAGCCACAAGAGTTGGTGAGGACACGGCGCTCATGCAGATTGTGCGTTTGGTGGAAGAGGCGCAATCGGCAAGCGCGCCCGTTCAAAAGTTGGCTGACCGCGTTGTCGGGTATTTTGTCCCAGCCGTCTTCACGGTTGCAGCAATAGCCTTCTCTTATTGGCTGGTTTTCAGAGGCTTTTCGTATGCTTTTCTCGTGTTATTAGCAATATTGCTCATCGCCTGCCCATGCGCTTTGGGTATAGCCACGCCTACCGCGATTCTGGCTGGTGTGGGCAAAGGAGCCGAATACGGAGTGCTGCTGAGAGGCGGTGAATACGTTGAGAACGTTAGAAAACTGACGACGGTGGTGTTTGATAAAACCGGCACTTTGACGAAGGGTGAGCCCTCGGTCACCGACATCCTGGCGTTGGAGGGCAACAAAGAAAACGAGGTGCTGGAATATGCAGGGGTTGCGGAGAAGGGTTCGGAACATCCGTTGGCAGAAGCCGTTGTCAAGGCAGCAACCAAGGCGGGCTTTAACATTTCAGACGCTGAAACGTTTGAGGCTGTACCAGGGCATGGAGTCAAAGCATCTCTTGGGGGCCACGTGATTCTCTTCGGAAATCGCAGACTCATGAAAGAGAATAAGATCAGCCTAAAAGAGGCAACTGAGGCTTCTCTGACAAAGCTTGAGGAACAAGGCAAAACCGCTATGCTCCTTGCAGTAGACGGAAAAATCGCTGGAATAGTTGCGGCTATGGACACGCCCAAAGACAACGCGGCTGAAGCCATAAAACAACTCAAGAACATGGACTTAGAGGTTGCCATGCTCACAGGCGACAACGAACGAACCGCCAACGCAATAGCCCAACAATTGAGCATAGACACAGTCATTGCAAACGTTTTACCATGGGAAAAAGTTGACGTCATCAAGAAATTGCAGGGCGAAGGCAAAGTGGTTGCCATGGTAGGCGACGGAGTCAACGACGCCCCAGCCCTAGCCCAAGCCCATGTTGGCATCGCCATAGGCAGTGGAACCGACATAGCCAAAGAAACAGGCGGCATCGTCCTAATCAAAGACGACTTACGAGATGTGGCACGTGGCATCATGCTCAGCAAGGCAACCATGAGAAAGATAAAACAAAACCTGTTTTGGGCGTTCATTTACAACACAATCGCTATTCCAGTTGCCGCCCTTGGCTTGCTGAGTCCAATTATAGCTGCTGGAGCCATGGCTTTCAGTTCGCTCTTTGTGGTCAGCAACTCAGCCACTCTGAGACTGCTCAAACTTTAAATTGAAACTTTTTTGAGGAGGTGAAATCGAATATGGCTAAGGACCCGATATGCGGCATGAACGTGGACGAGAAAACCGCCGAGTTCAAGTCGGAGCACATGGGCAAAACCTACTACTTCTGCAGCCAAATGTGCAAGGCAACGTTTGACAAGAACCCCGTGAAATACGCTGGCGAACACGGCGGGCACATGGGACTTCATTCATGTTGCTAAAAAAATTCAAGAGGTTGCGCATCTATGCATGAACATGAATCTGAGGGCGCAGCATACAGCAAACGACATCTCCTGATAATGGCATTGTGCTGCTTGATTCCCATCGCCATACTCATGGCGATCGTCTTCGCCAACATTGAAAGCTCGTACCTACCCTTTCTAATCATCCTCCTATGCCCATTACTAATGCTTCTAATGCGCCTGCTACCCATGTTTTCGAGAAAGTCTAGAAAAGAAGAAAGCCACTAAGACTCAAAGAAATCAGGCTTCAGCTTTATGCGTGC
>Ga0315314_1002627_pt1 | contig 14695 bp, 17 predicted proteins | sample TDP9_MG_FD_203631 | JGI IMG/M metagenome (GOLD analysis project Ga0315314, IMG submission 203631) | Freshwater sediment microbial communities from Lake Towuti, South Sulawesi, Indonesia - TDP9 | ecosystem: Environmental > Aquatic > Freshwater > Lake > Sediment | place: Indonesia: South Sulawesi...
GGCTCCTTTTCTTCTCGCCAGAATTTCGAGAGGAGTCTTCTATCTGGCGCACTCTTCTAGCAAGATTCTCTTGAATTTATCGAACCGATAAATTCAGGGCTTACAAACTCGCTCGGTTTTTCATCTGACAGACATCGGAGACCCGTCCGTACTTGGTTGGCGTCCCACGTATTCGTCCTCGCAGATCTGGTCTGAGCTTGAGGAAACCGCGTCGAAGCTGAGAATTATCTCACCAGTTTCCGCGGCAACATTCACAAGGTCGCTGTTCTTCGCTCCGGCTCCGAGAACCTCCGCAGTCAGTCTTACGGCGAATCCTCTTCTCTTCAGCGCATCGCCCAAGCTCCGAGGAACATTCTCGTCCAGAAGGAAGCTTGGCAAGGCCTAGGTTTCCAGAACTCTGATCTTGTCGTAGGTCACGGTCTCATGAACACGTTTCGCCAAGCGCACTAATTCGATCAGGTCATCACGTTCTAAATGCGGATACTCCGAGACGATCTCGTCCATCGAGCAACCTGACTGAACCATTTCTAGGATCAACTCGACAGGGATCCGCGTTCCCTTTATGACAGCTTCAAGCGCCCTCTGATGTGCCGGATTCGTCTCATTCTGAAACGCATGACGCGCGTGTCAACAACCCCCCGCGTGCTCAGAGGCGTGTCTCGGGGTGATTCTCTTCTCTCGGACGGCACATTCAAAGCGCACCTTTAGCGATAATCAGTTTACCGGACTGAGGGGAGAAACGAAGGTGCCCCAAGAGAGTATGGAACGCTACAGGGAGCTTGCAGACAGCATCAGCGACGTATTCTTTGCAATGGACAGAGACCTCAGATACACGTACTGGAACAGGGCCTCCGAAGAACTCACAGGCGTGTCAGCCAAAGACGCTATCGGGAAGTCCCTCTACGACCTCTTCCCAGACATAAGAGGTACGAAGACTGAACAGACGTACCTGCAAGTGCTGACGACACGACAACCAAGCAGCATAGTCCAGCAATACCAGTTGAGAGGCGAGAACCGGACCTTCGAGATCAACGCCTACCCCACACATGAAGGCCTCTCGGTATTCGTCAAGGACATCACCGAGCACAAACTCATGGAGGATGAACTTCAAAAATCGTCTGCTCAGTGGGGGACAACCTTCGACGGCATCGCCGACCCGGTCTGTCTGCTCGATGCGCAGAACAGGATAGCAAGATGCAACCGGGCAATGGAGAAACTTGCCGGAAAACCGTCAGGCGAAATCATTGGTAGGACATGCTGGGAGATCGTTCATGGAACGACAAGCCCGCCGGAGGGCTGCCCGGTCACGCAGATGATGAAGACGCGTCGCCGCGAAAGCTTGGAGCTGATGATCAAGGGCAAATGGTATCACGCGACGGCCGACCCAATACTCGACGAGGCCGGTAACATCGGTAGCGCAGTTCACATCATCGCGGACATCAACGAACAGAAGAAAGCTGAGGCCGCGCTGAAGCATAGCGAACAACGCCTCCGAGCGTACATTGAGAACGCTCACGACCTCATATTCACCCTAGACATGTCAGGCAGGATAGCGTCGGTGAATCAGGCAGTCTGCGACGCGACGGGCTACGCCGCCGAGGAAATGCTGGGCAAGTACCCTCTGGAGTACATTGCACCTGAGCATAGAAACGCCGTTGAAACGGTTCTTCGGAGGATCCTGGATGGAGAGGATGTCCCACGACTTGATGTCGACGCCTTATCAAGAGATGGGCATAGGATCTCTCTTGAAGTTCGCGGTCACGCCCTCTATGATGAAGGTCGCATCGTGGGCACATTCCAAATCGCCCGCGACATCACTGAGCAGAAGAAGGCGGAGGAGACAACACGCCGCCAGAGGGACCTACTGGAGAACACTCTCAACAGTATCACTGACGCCGTCTTCATACTCCACGCTAGGGATCCTCCCGATGCTCCAACGATACTGGAATGCAACGAGGCTGCATGCACCCTCTTCGGCTATGGCAGGGCAGAGATGCCTGACCTGATATTATTGGATAGGTACATGCCGGGGAAGACTGGAGTGGAAGTATGCAAGATTCTGAAAGGTCGTGCAAAGACGAAGAATATTCCTGTGCTCATCTTCACCGCCTCAGGTTCTGACCTTCCAGATCTTGTAGTCCAGGCTGGAGCTGACGGATACTTCCTTAAACCGTTTGCCCCTGAAGACCTGCTAGCGGAAGTCAAGAAACGTCTTGAGCAGGCAAGAACAAGAAAGTCCACTAATAGGTGAGAGGTCTCGATAGTAAGCTAGAGAAGGAGAGTTAGCCTTGCCAGATAGGATTATGGTTGTGGATGATGAGGTGCAGATGGTTGAGGCGACAAAGATGGTGCTGGAAGACGAAGGATACCAAGTCATCACCGCCACCAGTGGAGACGAGACACTACAAAAGGCGGAGGCAGAGATGCCTGACCTCATCTTCCTTGATGTAGTTATGCCTGGTAGAAGCGGCCTGGAAACATGCAAGATTCTGAAAAACCAGAGCAAGACCCGCCATATTCCAGTCGTCATGTTCACGGCGCTTGTTCGTGATGTTGACCGAAAGTTGGGGGCTGAGGCTGGAGCTGATGGCCACTTCACTAAGCCCTTCTCACCAGACACGCTCATCGCCGAGGTGAAGAGGCAACTGGATCGAACCAGGGGAGAGAAGTTCTCCAAGCAAATGGGAGTTGACCACCAGAAGCTGCAAGGGAAGAAGCTTCTTCTTGATTTTGACTCTTCCACACCTTACCAGAGACTCATCAGAGACTATGCTTTAGAGTGTACGACTCACAATGAAGCGGTTGTTGTATTGACCAAGAAAGGAAGCGCTGTTCGACAGACTCTTGAAGGCGAGAAGGCAGTAGAACTGATTGAAGTGACACCTGACTTGATGCTTTCTCCTATCCTGGAGAAGCATAGTGGGCAGCCTCTAAGCCTGGTCTACGATAGCTTAACTGATCTAGCTTTGTCAACGAATCCTCAAACTGCCTACAAGTTTGCGAGCAGCGCGATTGAGCGATTGACCTCACCAACCACAACTGCTCTATTCCTGCTAAATCCCGCTGCCCATGATTGGAAAGATGTCTACAGCCTGAAAGGACTATTCAGCAGCCAAGCAACCTACGGAAAACAAGGAATAACCAACGTCAGAATTACGTAGCTCGCGAAAAGCTTCCCCTGAATTTCGTACCCGATTCTGGACGCGAAAACGCGTTGGACCCCGCCCGATCCACTATTGCCGCCTGGACAGACCTATCCTGCGAGGGTATTCGCACCTTATTAGGGTCGAGTACCCGCGGGCCCGCCATGATTCTTCTTGAGTCCATTCTGCCGAGTTCGTTAGAGGAGATGTTCTGCAAGATCACCCGAACTGCTCACGGAATCAGACCATTGCGCAAAGACTTTTTTCAGATTGACTTGAGAGATGATAGAGCTGGCCTGAAAGCGTTGCAGCAATGGTGAGCTTTGAAAACGCCTAAGTGACCGTGCTTGCCGGAACCGTTTGCTCTTGTTGGTGTTTCGCTATCAGAAAGGAGGCCTCGTTGACGCTCTCGTTCAGCGTCTTGACTAAGAGCCTATCCCAAAACCATCTGATTTCTTGATTCCTGCTTGATATTTTGGTTCAACCGGTCCGACTCTTTTTGTTGGGAATGTTGAAGGAAAGGCTAGGAGCTGGGTCTGGGGCAGCATTCACCGGTCGCTATGGGTAGGAGTAGGACTCGCAAACGAAGGAGGAAGACGCTTGGAACGATCAGGCGGATCCCAGATGATTTGTGGGTGAAGGTTCAAGCGTTGCTTCCGCATGAGAAGGAGCTTGGCACCAATGGGCGTCCCGTGGTGCCGTTCAGGACGGTTCTGGATGGCATACTCTATGTGCTACGGACTGGCTGCCAGTGGAAGGCCTTGCCAGCGGAGTATGGTTCAGGCTCCACATGCCACAGACGATTCCAAGAGTGGGTCAGGATCGGGGTCCTCCAGAAGCTATGGGTGAACCTCTTGGAACGGTACGATGAGTTGAGAGGCATCCGATGGGAGTGGCAGTCGCTCGACAGCCTTACTGTGAAGGCGCCTTTGGGGGGGAAGCCACGGGTCCTAATCCGACGGATAGGGCCAAGCTTGGCACGAAGAGACATCTCCTCACAGACCAGAATGGCGCTCCGCTTTCCGTCCTGATCACCGAAGCAAACCTGCACGATATGAAAGCAACAGCCAGAACCTTGAGTAGGATAGTCACCGGTAGGCCGAAGCCTACGCGTCGGAGACCACAGAACCTCTGCCTCGATAAAGGCTACGACTATCCGGAGATAGAGCGGGAAGTCATCAGACGCGGCTACATACCTCACATCCGCCACAGGGGAGAAGCTGTTCCTCCCCGCGATGGAAGATGTCATCAAGCCAAACGATGGGTAGTCGAGCGAACCGGGTCATGGCATAACAGGTTCCGTAAGCTTCTGATCCGCTGGGAGAAGAAAGCACGAAACTACCTAGCCCTCATACAACTCGCATGCTGCCTCACAATCTACCGACTAACGGTTTTGGGATAGGCTCTAAGTGGGTTGGTGCAGGAATCGTTCTCGCCTTCATAGCCATCATTGCACTCCTCGCTGTACTGAATATTGAAACGGTCTTCAAGCTTCCAGTGGTGGTTACGCTTGGATACTTCTTCATCGGTGTGGTGGCTGTGTTTGCGGCGTACATCTCAGCTAAGGGTTACATGAAGAGTGGTTCGCCCGTTGTTTTGGTCTTGGGCAGTGGAGCTTTGGCATTCGGCCTGTCGGGTCTGCTTTGCGGCCTGGCAGTTGGATTGGTTGGCCCTGGAAATCTCACCGCGACGCTCTTCAATACGGGGCTCATTCTTGCGGGAGGCTTCCACCTCCAGGGCGCAGTCTTGTCAGCTGCCGGAGCGCCATCGGTGGGCTTGCCGAAGCGTGGAAGAATGACGGTGACACTCGCCTATCTCGGGGTACTGGTCTTCATGGCCATCCTGACGGCAGCGGCTCTTCAAGGTGCCACGCCGCCGTTCTTCGTGCCTGGAGTGGGACTCACGGTCCTCTTGTACTGGTTATTGAGAATCACCGCAGCTCTATTTGCAGTATCCTCGCTCATCTTCATGAGAATCTACTTCCAATCGAAGGTGGATATTCTCTACTGGTACTCCCTGTCGCTGGCATTGGTCGCCCTGGGCACATGTAGTTATCTCCTGATGCGGGGAGTGACTGATGTTCCGGTTCATTGGGTTTTCAGGCTCGCGTACTACCTCGGTGCCGTCTACTTGCTCATCTCCGTCCTAACCACAAGAGGCGTGCGTGCAAGTGGAACGTAATCTCAGCAGATTGAGGATGAGAATCAGTTGTGCGAAAGCTTAGGTGATAGATGTCATGGAATCAGGACGGGTAGTTGATGTCGCGTTCGCCGTCGACAAGCTCGCGGGTGTAGGGCAGATCTTGAGAGGCGCTGCGAGGAAGTCGATGACGGAGGAAACCGCCAGAGCCTGGGCTACAGCATTCACGGGGAAGCGGCGATGACTACCCTATCTTCGTCGAAGATCTTAGGCGCAATCGCGGTTCCAGCGTTCATCGTGATACTTGCAGCCCTCAATACCCTCCTGCCGGCGAAACTAGACCCCACGCTGATCTTCAACCCGCCGCTGCTCATCCCCACCTTGAACACGCTGTTCCAATCCACGCTGTCTCTCGGCGCTGCATATTTCTCAGCGCGGGGCTATTTGACAAGTGGCTCTATGACTCTGCTCTTTCTCGGCAGCGGGGCACTCGCGTATGGGCTGGGGCCTCTTGGGGCCTGGTTCTTTGTACTTCCCGGGGGAACAAACATCGCCGTTACCGTCGCCAACATTCAGTTCCTGCTCGCCTCGATCCTCAGCTTCGCAGGCGTGATCTTCGTTTCGACGGCGGCAACCAAACAGATCAGGCCCGTCAAGCCGAAACCAGTCTATCTTTTGTACTTGGGCATACTGGTTTTCGCGACTTCCCTGGCCGTAGCGAGTGTTCAAGGAGTTCTTCCCCTGTTCTTCGTTCCAGGTGTAGGTGGCACGCCACTGCGTTCGGGAGTGCTGATGGTCACCGTCGCGTTGTTTGCTGTATCGTCCGTCGGCCTGATTCGTCTGTACTTCGTGTCGAAATCTGACATTGTTTACTGGTATGGGCTTGCTCTCGGCCTGATCTCCGTGGGCCTGACCGCCTACCTTCTTCAGCGTGCCGTTGGAGGACCGATAGGCTGGACTGGTCAGCTCTCGCAATACACTGGTTGCGTCTGCTTTCTCATCGCCATCCTAACCGCAACAAGAGCTACAGGAGCTAGGCTGCGATGAGAACACAACTAAGCCGAAAACGAAAATGAATTCTGTGAAACCTCAGAGGTGACAAATACGATGGAACCGGAACAGATAGTTGATGCGATATTCTCTGTTGACGAGAACATACGATACGTGGGCGTGGTCGGTCCAGGACCAGACTACGAGATCAGAGCATCATGCATGAGGGAAGGCGTCAAGTCTCTCACGCCTGAGGAGAGAGATCGAGAGTTCATCCAAGTAATCCCGGAGATCATACTTGGAATCGCCAATAAGCTGGAGGATGACTTGGGTAAGATCAGATACAGCCTGCTATGCTTCCAGAAGCTCACTCTGATGCTCTTCAAGACGCCTGAATACGTGATCGTCATGAGCATAGAACCTGGAACTTTCGCGAGGCCAATCTTCGAACGAATCAAACCGTTGCTAGGCCTAGAACAGTAAGCACCGAATCCATACTGACTCGCCCGCAGCTCGTCATACCTATAGCTCCGAACCTGCAACAGACGCAGAGCAATTTTGAAACCGAATCCAGCACCAAAATTGTTGCGAGTTCCCGCGGGCCCGCCATATCAACAAGTCTTCTTGCAACTTGCCCGACACCAAGTGTCAGCTATTTGAGCGGAGAAACCAAATACTAAATAGTCACCCAAGTGGCGAGACTCATGTTGACTTGATTAGTAATCCTGAAAGATCGTTTCAAGGAAAGTTATTCTTGCGGGCAATTGACCCTCGACAACCCTCTTCTCAGTCATGAGAATGAACTGATAGTCAGTTTTCAAGGCTAGTTCGCCGTAGGTTCTGTTTTGACCGCGAGAGATAGCCCATTCGGTTTCTACCTCTAAGAGAATCTTTTCCTCTGGCAGTAGGAAGTCCGGCCGCGAATGGTTGCTGAATGTTGGTTCGTGAATGTAGATGATCCCGTTTTTGGTAAGCAAATGCTTGATCTTCACATGGAGTTCCCTTTCTGAGATTTTGGGAATCTTAATGTTCTCATAGGAGTCGGCCTCAAGTGCCTCGATGATTTGGTTCGGCGCGACCAAAGAGTAAGTCTTCCTTCGTAGATCAATGGGGTCTTTCTCGACCTTCAAGTATCCCGAATCCCTTAACCGGGAGACAACCTTTTCGATCTGTCGCTTATCTCTCAGGTGTAGATTCTCACCTATGTTAACAAACGTAATCTCTCTCGATCCAAATTTGCGCCACAAAATTGCGTACTTTTCTAATATCCATTTGGGAACCCATTTAGTCACCCTGTTCACCAGTTGATGGTTAGAACGCGCTGATATATAGATAGGATAGTCACCCCAATAGGGAGACTACGGTGAGGGAGTATGGAGTGGACGCCGCCATGGGTTGCACGGGCTTACGCACGGCTGTACGCAGCGAAGAGAATGGATACTTTCGATTTCTGGGAAGCCGGAAGAATACTTGAGCTCAAGGATAAGCGACGGGTCGCGAAGAGACTAACGAGGCTGAAAACTTCCGGGCATTTGACCGCGAGGAGAGACCCCGTGGACCCGAGAAGGAAACTGTTCAAGCTGGTAGACCCTGAGAGCATCGTGCTGGCCATGGCAATCCAGTCGAGGGCTAAGACCGCTGATGTGTCGGGAAAGCTGAAGGCGGCCTCAGGCGTGCTGGACTACTATGTGAATGGAGCTTACGCCGCTTACCAGTATCATCATTATTCGGCACCGGGAAGAATCGACATCTCTGTCAGAGCCGAGCGCTTGCCCACGTGGATAGCGCTCCTTTCCGAGAAGACTGTCGCAATCTCCATCGATGGGACTCCTGCCGAAAACCCAGCCGAGACAAACGTCAGCCTTCGGTCAGACTTTGACGAGAAGTTCTCGGAGCACGTGAGAGTGATTGATGGAATCAAGTATCTTTCACCCGAGCTTTTGGTTATCATGGGAATCACAAGAGACCGTCCTGCCGTAGAAGACGTGTTGGCGATTCTTGTTCTCCAAAGGGCGAAGCTTCACTGGAAAGCGCTGACCGCTTTATCCGAGGCGTACAACGCAACCAGGTTCGTGGGCTGCTTGCTGGATGTCCTGAACTCGGAAACGCGCAAGCCATTGTTTTTGACTACACACATCAACAAGCTACTGAGAGAGTCCAATCTTCAGGCACGGCTTGATTTTCCCAGCAGCATGAGGGGTGAGCCCACAGAAGAGCGCTATGCAACGATCTCCTCGAAGTGGAACGTGAGGTTGCACCTGAGCCATGCGGTCGTTTCCAAGATTCTGACCGACCTGGTGCGAACATGAACGAAGAGGAAATCGAAAAGAGAAGCCTGCAGGACCTTGGTACGATACTTCAAGCCGCACAGAACCTGGGCATCAAGCTTGTTCTGATTGGAGGCTATGCGGTTGCCGCCTACACGCGCGGGTACAGATACACAAAGGATATTGATCTAGTAGCAGACAAGCCTGCTGTCGGCAGACTGAAAGGACTTCTCAAAAGCCTCAGCTATTCTATTCGCGATACCGAGTTCGGCCTGGCAGGGGCGAAGCGACTGGACAACGGCTTCATAGATTTGCACATCAGCGTCGGAAGGATTTACGACGTATCGACAGGAAAAGCGTATCCAGTCGACTCATCACTCTTCAAGAATGCAAAGCGCTTGACTGTCAAGGGGCACATCTCCAAGACTTCATCACTGAAAGCTCCTGTGGTTGATTTGGAAACTCTCATCGTGTTGAAGACAATGACTGTGGGGAGGGGCAAGGATACTGTCGACCTGCTCTCGCTCTTCCGTGACAGGAGAAACGACATCGACATAACGTTGGTAGCAGAGAGATCCAAGGCCGCGGATTTGGTCGAGCATCTGTTGGATCGGATAAGGGACTACGCGCAAAGGCTCAGAGAGGGCGAACTGGATGAGGTTTGGTCCAACGTGACTGCGACTCGACTCCCACATACCGAAAAGCGAGAGATAGGAAGCCTCTTCTCAAAGCTGGCGGAGCTGTTCCGTCGGTCATAAGTGACACCTGACAGAAGGCACTTTTTCATGCTGGGGTGATACGTGGCCAGGAAGGTGAGGGTTTTGCCTTCCGTTCGGGGATGGCTCAGGGGATTTTGAACCCTCCCGATAACGGGGGGCCGCATCCCCGCGGGCCCGCCACATCGCATGAGAGTTTACGTTCCCCGTCCCGATATTTGTTTTCTGAGTTGTCAACCTTTAATCTTGAGAATACGTCTAGCTTCGAGCAGGAACCGTTGTGCATTTCCTATCAGCTCCTCTGCACTTCCCTCGGAGTATATCATTGAATAGTCGGCCTCCTCCCTCAGGTCCACTCCCTGCTCGAATGCATCGAAGAGTTCAGGTTCCATCGTGTTTCTGAACAATTCGCGCAAGGCAGCAAGCAGTGCCCTGTGGCTCTTCTCCCTGAGGTTCTTGCTGAACAGAAGCGCACGTGCGGCATGGAACATTGCATAGTATGCCTTCACCATAGCCCACTTCGCATCATCATCCTCTAGGGATCTTCTGGCTCTTGCGAGGTCGTACCTCGCCGCTTCCATCTCTTTGAGAACCAGCTTTCTGTCCGCCCTAATTCTAAGCAACTTCCGATCCTTCAGCAACCTAGTGAGCTCAGAACTCATTCTCTCTCCCACAGCACTATCCCCCTTTGCACATTCTCATAGAGCGGCTTGTCCTCCCGCTTGAGCTTCGTGAACTCGTTTGTGTCGACTAGTATCGAAGCTACCTTTCTGTCACTGGTTCTGTTGAACTCGCGTACCTTTCTCATGACCGAGTTCTTTGATGAGGTCAGAATGAAGAGGTCTACGTCGCTGTCCTTTGTGTCGGTTCCTTGGGCACAGCTGCCAAACAGAACAATTCTTCTGCATTCTTGCTTCATGCGATCCGTCAGTTTCTTCAGTGCGTATACGCTAACCATTATTTTGAACTGCCTGACCACGGCCTCCCTGTGATTGAGTCTGTAAAGTACCATTCTGCCCCTCGTTTGCCTCGTCAGAAAGCCTAAGCCTGCAAGCAGACGCAGTATCTTATTCGCAGATCCCTTGCTTACCCTCGTTCTTCGCACAACCTCTCTTTCATGGTACTCCTGCATGGGATCTGAGAGGAACAGCTCAAACACGGTCATGAACGTGGGAGTTATGAAGCCCAGTTCCATGGGCATGGACCTAGGCACTTCCTTTGGAGGATCTGCTGTAAGCTGCCCAAACGGAGCTCTTGTTCCTGTGCATGACCTGTGCTATTCCCTTGAAAGTTGAACCTGTGGATCTGAGTTCTCTGATCTTACTTATGTCGTGTTCAGAAAGAGGGCTGTACCTGTATGAGAATACGAGTCGCTCTAGCTTTCGTTGTTTGCTCTTGTCAAGGCTGCCGATCAATCTCTTGAACCCCAGGATGTTGTGAAATCCGGTTATTACAAGCCTGAAGCATGGTCTACGAGACACTGGCGACATCCAATGTTTTCTGATCCTTCCGCCGATCGCATGTGACAGAAGAAAAAGCTGGATTTGAAGTATGAACAAGTTGGTATTAGTGATGTCTAGCAGTTTCCTCTTAGTGTCAATCGTACCCTCGCCGTCAAAGAATCCTCTTATGTAGCTCGAGTTCATGCCCATTTTTTTGTACCTTATGCTCATTATTTTGGACTAGTAGTATTTATAGTTGCACATTCGTTGCGTGCAGTCGGTGCGAGGCATTGGCGGATGAGATGTGTCTACTGTTGAGCGTCGGCAGCTTCTTCAAGCGTAGTTCTAGGAGATGTTTCGGTGAAGTTATCCCCGGGTTAGGCCAATGCCCGTTCACGTCGTCCTACTTGAATGCCCTCTTGCAGCAGAATGTCGCAGGGACACTTCGGACATGTAGCCGCCTAATCAAGTAGGTCAATGAATTCATCTCTCGTCAATCCTGCCTGTTCAATTATGGATAGCAGGGTCCCCGTCTTTACGGGGTCATGCCTTGGCACGGTCACTTTGTGCTTTCGATCTTGGTCAGTTAGAAAGATGTGGCTGCCATGTTGGTGGATCACATAGAAGCCCTTCTTGTTGAGCGCCTTGATGATCTTCCTCCATCCAATGTGAGGCAGCCTTCTAGAGGGTAATCTCGATCACTTCTTTCCTAAGCTTGAGGCGCTCTGCTTCCTCAGGGAACGCCTCCAAGTAGCCTTGGACAGCCTCTCTGATATTCCTGAGAGCTTCCTCCTTGGTGTCCCCCTCGCTGATCGCGCCTGGTAGCTCAAGACATTGAACGGAGTAACCGCTCTCCTTCTCTTTTCGAAGAACGACGGTAAACTTCCCTTGGTTGATCTTCGCCTTGCTCATGGCAAGATTGTGTTGCAGTATCTGCCTATTAGCGATTCCTCAGCCAATCAGTGTGCGCCTGCGCTCCGTAGACCGAGATAGCAATTGGTATTTCGTGTTCTGGCGGAACCGTATAAATCAAGCCCGCTGCATACCACCAATTGGCGAACTCGTTCGGGCGCCAAGAATGCTACGGGTCCCCGCGGTCAGAGTTCCTGCCGCTCGACGAGCTATAGGCCGATGTTCAGCATACTGACTCACAGGAAGGCACTGAAAGAGGGTCTGTAGGCATCTCTCTGATCGCTGTGAGAATGTGTTGCTTGTCCTCGGCGGGCAACCCATCGGAATCTCGCCAGCAACCGGCCATGGTTCCTCCCTTGATACTAAGCTCAGGCGGTTGGGTAGCCAAGAGCGGGAACGAGCGCTGGTTGAGCCAGACTACATGCCGATATCAGAATACAAGTACTCGGGGGCGCGATCGATATCTAGAGCACTTGGATTGACAGATGCGAGAGTTGTGGAATCCCTGCAAAGAGATGAAAACCTTGATCAAACGTAATTAGCTGATCGCAGCCGATCTTGTCCGCGATGATGACGTGCAGCGCATCATCTCGACCTGGGCCATCGTAGCCATGGTAGTTGTATGGAGTGCGACAGATCGGGCAGACTGGCCGTGTAGTAGTTCTTCCCCATACCTGCTTCAGTGCTTCCAGCGCTTCTTCCAGAATCTGAACCGTTGGAAGGGGCGTATCTCGTATCTTAACATTAGGTATCGCAAGGACTTTCCTGGTGAACTCTGCGTACATCCGTTCAACAAGTCTGCGATGCGCATTCGGATCGGTTGCAGATCTGACGCTGGGATCAATTACTGCTTTGTTTCTGAGGACATCAAGAACCTCGGAGAAAACGTGACGAGAGAGCAAGCCGAGACAAGTACCAGACTTGACCTTCTCGAGGACCGGTAGAGTCTTTGAGTGGTTCCTATCTGCACTGACCGTAGCTGACAACCAGAAAGAGGTCTCGAGATAGACACGGGTCATTCAGGCAGACCGCTGGCGGATGGACTTGATCCATTCGGTGACATCGACTTCTTCATGGGTGCCAACTAGGGAGTCAAACAATCCCAAGAGTCCATTGATGCTCGACGGCGTTCTTCTAGGAATTGACCGAAGTCCTGCAAGGGCAGCTATTTCACGTCGGTCATTGGAATCATCGATCTCTCGGGCCTCTTCGCTCTCCGGCACATGGCCAGCTCTCTCTCGTTCCAGATGTCGAGCCCAGATCTCTGCAGGCCATTCTAGTTCGTCTTCACAGGGTTCGAGAGAGGAAACGTAGCGGGCCGATTCTCGGTGATGCTTGTCACTCTCCCACTCAGAATAGTACCAATGGGAGATCTCCATCAAGCCGTATCCGCTCCAAATTGGGAAATCGCTTGCAACCCCTGCTCCAGTCTCTGGCTTAAAAAGCCTCTACCAAGTTCGGCTGCCTTAAGACGCGTTCCAACAAGTACGTCGACATGACCGCTCGGACCGAGGCCCACCGAGACCTCGCGAGAAATCCGAAAGAGCGTTCCGAGGATTCGCGCCTTCCCTGGAAGCGCGATTTCTCCGCCCTTCCGGAGCAGCTTGAGTGGCTTTGCCTTCGGCATGTCCGCGTGGGCCATAATACGCACATCAAGCGTAACCCCTTTCCGTACATTTTCAAGCTGTGCTGCAAGTGCGATGACATGATCTTCGACTTCAGACATGCGTCCGATCGGAACACGAGAGGTGCCTATTCTGAAGTCATATCTCGGGTGAACCGTGATTTCGGTGCCGTCCGGCGTCTGAAGTCCGATGTGCCCCTCCTCCTCGCCTTGGACAACGAGGACCCTTTTCATCTTCAATTCACAAAGTACGTCCAGTGTTAGAATCCTCTCCCACAACTTTCTCCCTAGAGTTGGCGAGAGTGCAGGCTTGAAATAGCAACGGATGGAAATCGATCTGAACTCTCTCGGGAGCATTCGTTTGACCCAAGAGACCATGATTGGATTGACCTATTTACAGTTTGGACATGGAGCTCATCAAGTAGCTTCTGGAAGTCCATGAGCCTAACGGGAATGCCTGTCTGGGCACCCCGTAGATGTCTCACTTGGGTCAGAGGGACAAACTCACGAAGGTACGCCACGTAGCGGTCGAGAGCGGGCATCCAGCCCCTGTAATCGGTCGAGAGCGGCGGGCAATTGACAATCCCTATCTTTCTTCCTGCCGAGATCCTCTTCAATTCCCGAGTCCGCACAATTGATCGCTAGTGGTTCGAGTCCCGGCGGACTTGAACCTGCCTTTCAAGCTTTTCATGAGCCGCAAGGTAGCCAACAAGACCCGACGAGACAAGAGATGTCAGGATCATCGTGCAACTGTCAGGTTGAGCCTCAGTGGGCGAGGGTAGGGTTCTGAACCTGAGGCCTGATGCCCCGTCCCGGCACCTCGTGCGCACATCCCGTTCTTTGGGGTGGTAGGTTCGTCAGGGTGTCTTCTCGGATCGGTCACGTTGGTTCGAGAACGTCAACTCGTCCGTCTCTTAGCCCGACGTAGACACGATCCGTCATGCCCAGGAAGAGCCCTGTCTCAACGAGCCCAGGGATCAATTTCAGCTGATCTTGTAGAGCACGAGCGTCCCCGATTGGGCCAAAATCCACATCGACGACAAAGTTCCCGTTGTCGGTGACAGTTGGGCTGTCCTTGCTGTACCTGAGAGCAGGCTTTCCGCCAAGCTCGGCGAGTTTTGACATCACGAGCTTGTGTGCGAACGGGATTACCTCAACTGGAACTGGTTGACCCTTGCCTAGCCTGTCTGTAAGCTTTCTCTCATCAACGACTACTATTAGTTTCTTTGCCGCGGTATCAACGACTTTCTCTCTTGTCAATGCGGCTCCTCCCCCTTTGATGAGATCGAGCGCTGGCACAGCCACCTGGTCTGCTCCGTCGAGTGCAAGATCGATACCCGGAACGTCGTCCAATGTTACGATGGTGAGACCGGCCGCAACAATCGCCGACTCAACTTGACGAGATGTCGGAACGAGCTTCAGTTCGAGTGCTCTATCTCTTGCAGTGATGGCGAGTTCTGAC
>Ga0315314_1002628_pt1 | contig 14695 bp, 17 predicted proteins | sample TDP9_MG_FD_203631 | JGI IMG/M metagenome (GOLD analysis project Ga0315314, IMG submission 203631) | Freshwater sediment microbial communities from Lake Towuti, South Sulawesi, Indonesia - TDP9 | ecosystem: Environmental > Aquatic > Freshwater > Lake > Sediment | place: Indonesia: South Sulawesi...
GTTATGTAGATTGTGTGAAAGAGACTTGAAGGCGAATTAAAAATTTTCGCAGCGTGCGCCTCAAGCGGCTGATACGGCCGATCGAGTAATACACATGAAAATGGTGTACCCATCGGAGGAAAAGTGTCATACGCATCAAACAGCTAGCTAAACTAGTTAGCAAGCGAAGTTCTATAAAGGTTGTAGATATTTAGTATAAAGTCGCCTGGTGTCAAGAAGACCATACTGGGTTTCTAGTAGGATTCTCGATCTCAAGCTATTTCTTCGCACGAATTTTCATCGAGCTTCCTTCCAGGTTCATCGCAGACAGAATCGGCAGAAGGATACTTATCCTCTTAGGTTTATGCCTCGGCACCATTGGAACGATTATATGTGTTTTCTCCACATCTATCCACATCCTTATTCTAGAATTGATGCTTTGGGGCTGAGAAAATGGTCAGATGGGAGAATTCTCTCGCGATTTGGTGCCAATTGGTCGCAATCTTTTAAAGTATGTGTCAAATCACTGAACCTGTCAAGAGTTTAGGGGTAGATGGATGGAAGCTTCAGAGCTAAAATATCGCTGGGTCATTCTAGCTTTAGCTTGGCTGTCATTTATGGCTTCGTGGATCCCAAGAACTACGTATCCCCCATTAATTCCGGAGATGTCAAGTGCCCTAAAACTAACGTACACGCAAGCAGGTTTGCTGATGACAGGTTTCTGGGTTGGATACATAGTTACACAACTTCCAAGCGGTTATATATCCGATAGAATAGGCGTGAGACGCACACTTGCAGGCGCCTTAGCACTTATTGGAATATTTTCTATGATGGCCGGCACCGCATCCTCATTCACTGATTGCCTAGCTTACCGAACTCTATGTGGCCTAGCGGCTGGATGTATCTTCGCCCCCGGATCAGGTATAGTGTTACGTTGGTTCCATCCTAAAGATAGAGGAACCGCAACCAGCCTATATGTAACGGGTTCAAGGATAGGTGCGATTATAGGTTTGACCCTTTCACCCGCAATCTCTGCTTTCTTCGATGTCTGGAGATGGTCCTTTTGGATTCTTAGTGCTCCCGCATTCTTGACAGCAATTACAGTTTTTCTTTTTATGAAAGAATCACCAGAAACGGGAAATTCCCACAAGGTTTTTAAAAGACAAGAGGCGATGAAAACGCCTTTATCGTATGGGTTAATTTTCGAAAAGAAGTCTCTGTGGCTTCTTATTCTGGCTACGTGTGGTTATTTTTGTGCTTTTAACACTGTATATACGTGGGTGCCCACGTATCTGTTTGAGACTTTTGGAGTTTCACTAGTATCTGCCGGTTTGGTCTTGTCACTTTTTTCAGGTTTAGGAATCGTGGGAGCACCTTTAGGCGGAATCGTTGCCGATAGAGTGATTAAGAGAAAGGCTTCAGTTATATTCCTCGGCTTCATGACAATGAGCTTGGGGTGCTTGGCGATTTCATTCGTCGCCTCAAGTAATGTTTGGCCTGTCATAGGTCTGCTTATACTTATCGGAATCTTCGGCAGCATTGGAGGGGGCTTGGGAATTGCTATTCTTTCGGAGTGGTTCCCGCTTGAAATAAGTGGTACAGCCTCAGGCCTTCTAAACTTATCGACGTTAGGAGGAGCGGTGGGACCTTACATATTTGGAGCGGTTTTGGACATAACAGGCTCCTTTACTACGGGTTGGATGGTTTCAGGCGCTATGTCAGTTGTTCTAGTTATGTTAATGATTCCAATGATGTATAGAGAAAAACACTGAATTATACGTAGAGCCAGTATTTTTATCTCGTTAAACTCTCAAGAATCCCTATAACCTCATCGGAACGCGAGTTCTTTAGCTTTGCGCTCAGCCTTATCCCGTTTTCATCCTTGAACTATAACTAAATTAACATTGTTGTTTATTTTAAAACAGTTTCTTTACGAGCCGAATTCCATGAGTCCCCTTCGAATAGTAGTCTTTTAGTTGTTCCACCTCTGTATAACCGTGCTTGCGGTAGAGTTCTCGTGCTGCTACATTGTCTAGGCGGGCTTCAAGGTAGCAAAGCGTAACTTTCCTTCTGATGAAAATTCGTTCCAGCTCCTCGAGGAGTTTTACCCCAACCCCCATCCTTCGATGCTTGACCGCAACATCTATGGTATAAACGTGTCCAGTCCTCGTCTTACCATAGTCATGGATTAAACCAATGATAAACCCAGCGATTTCACCGTTTACTTGCGCAGTCAAGCTCACTGAGTTTGAGGTTTCTAAAAAGTAGGCAATTTGTTCCTTCGTAAACGCCTCTACAGTAAAGCATTCCCTCTCAATTTTATAAAGCGCCTCCAGATCGTCAACCGTGGCTTGCTGTATCGTGATGGACAACGAGTCGCCAACCAGTAAACCTTTTCTCTCTTATAAAAGGAGGAAGAGAAATTTGAGATTTTTGGATGCTAAACAATTCAAGACAACTCATTTTAGAAAAAATTGATGACAACAGGGCTAGACCTTAATTTCTCGGCGTAGAGTAGAGCAATTTTGGGTTTAATGTTTTCCTCGCCAAAATAGAGCAAGTGGCTTCCGCAGTCTTCCTTACAATCAGAAGCGCCGAAGCCCACGACGGGAATCGTTGTTTCCCTTCCCTTTATATACTGGTTCATTTTGCATTCCGCCTTTTCATTGGTCTGAGCAGCTATGACAGCAGTCACGGTCGCGTTTTCATGAGTTAAGAGAAAATCTACATGCCAAAGCTTTCGTTTTTCTTTTCGCAGGTGTCGCGAGACGCGGCGTTTTAAACTCGAGGCTCCTTTGCCCAACGCGGACCCAGTGTAAGCATAATAGCCTCTTGGAAATTTCTGAATGCCCAACTTTCCCACATCCAGACAGGCTTCCTTCGACAAAGATATGATTAATGTGTAGGTTCCCCTTATCGGGAGCGCTTCAACAGAAGACATGCTGCTTCCTCTCGATTATGAATCATTAACCGAGAACTTTTTAACAGTGTTTCCTTATAAACAAGGCGGAAAATCTAAAAACGATAAGTAACAATTCAATACAGAACGCTGTGAGGGAAGAAGACATGAGTCAAGGTGAAAAAACCGAGGAGGATCCCATAAAGCTTCATCGAGAGGGAACCGCTTTATACGATGCCGGAAAGTATGAAGAGGCGATAGAAAAGTTCCTCGAAGCCTGCAAGCTTTATGAAAAGGTTCAAAACTTTTTCGATGCGTCGTATGCGTTGTTTAAGGCAGCGGAGTGTAGCTACCTACTAAAAGATCACAGCACCGCTGCTGAACGCTTCCTTAAGGCAGCCGACCTCGCGTTTAAGAAGGGTTATGATCGTTTCGGGCTGGGCGCTCTTGAGTACGCCCTTGACTGCTACAAAGCCGCGGTAGAAGAGGAAAGGGCGGTGGAACTAAAAAAGAGAATAGAGGAAGTAAGAGCTAAGCTCTCAACCTTATAAATGACGCCACTTCATTTTTTGATTCTTTTGATTTCGATGGTCACCAAGTTAGTGGTGTCTGGGCACGATATCTGAAAGCCGTCTTTATCTTCTTCCCATGGGAACTCCCCGCCAAACTGCAGTACCGCCAGATACGGGAAGACTACGTCGTAGAAGAAGGCGCAGAGGTTGGGTGCCCTCCTCGCCGCGTCTGTATCTTGGCTCCATAAGCTCAGCTCAAGTTGTTCTCCAACAGTATGGCCTGCCGAGCAGTGCCCCTTCACACTTATAATAGTACCTACTAGTTTGCACGGCTTCATATTTTACCACCCTAATTTAACGTTTGGATAGCCTCTCATTATAAGAGTGCCTCTTAAGAAGATTTCTAGCCAACATGTAATATCCATTCAAGTATAGCGTTGACTTTCCTATTACGAAAATGTTTATGTTGTATGCAGAGAACTACGTCATTACAGCGAACAATCTACCCACAAGGTAAAATGTATGTCAACAGAGTTTCGAGCCTTAGCCGAACTTTGCGAGAAGCTGGAAGCCACGTCCAAACGCACCCTCATGAGCGACTTAGTGGCGGATTTTCTGAAGCAGTTGCGTGTGGATGAGGTGGAGCCCGCCACATCCATGATCCTTGGTCGTGCCTTTCCTAAGTGGGATCAAAGAGCATTGGAGGTTAGCTGGGCAACGCTGAGCACGGTGATTCAGCGCTTAACCAGCGTTGACTGGAGGGACTTCACCGACGCTTTCAGCAAGACGGGCGATGTAGGGGCAGCCACAAAAATCGTGTTCGAAGCGAGCAGAATTCGAAGACAAGCCACCCTTTTCGAAAAACCCTTGACGGTCATCGAAGTGAGGCGTAGCCTCGAAGCCATAGCTGAAGCCACCGGCTACGGCTCAAGGGAGCGAAAGGAACACCTAATTGAAACGTTGATGGGAGGAGCCACGCCTCTAGAGGCTAAGTACCTCGTGAAAATCATGATCGGCGAGATGAGAACAGGATTTCACGAGGGGCTGATGGAACTCGCAGTTTCCAAGACCTTCGGCATCTCCCACGATGTTGTTCAGAGGGCAAGCATGCTAACGGGCGACATCGGGGAGGCTGCCACAATAGCCAAGGCGCAGGGTAAGGAGGGGGTCTTGAGGCTCCAGTTTCAGGTTTTTAGGCCCGTCAAGCCGATGCTAGCTCAAACCACCGAGGACGTGAACGAGGCTATTAAAGAGCATGATGGGGAAACCGCTTTTGAGCATAAGTTGGACGGTGCCCGCATCCAGATCCATAAATCCGGGGACATGGCCAGAATCTACAGTCGTAGGCTGACTGATGTGACCGAGAGCCTGCCCGACGTTGTGCGATTAGTTAAGGAGGAGGTTAGGGCTCGTGAAGCCATTTTAGAGGGCGAGGTCATCGCGGTGGGGAAGGACGGAAGCCCTCTGCTTTTCCAGCACCTAATGAGGAGGTTTCGAAGGGTCCATGAGATCGAGGAGATGGTTGAACGGATTCCCGTCGAGCTTTACCTCTTCGACCTCATCTACCTTGACGGTCAGAGTCTGGTTACCGTCCCGTATGTGGAGCGAAGAAAGAAACTGGGGGAAATCGCGGGGAGCATACCGTTAACAAAGCAGATAGTTACTGGAGTTCCTCGGGAAGCGGAGCAGTTCCTGAAGGAAGCCGTAAATAAGGGACACGAGGGGCTGGTAGCCAAAAAACTGGACAGCCCCTACACTCCTGGAGTCCGTGGGAAGCGCTGGTTCAAGATTAAAAAACCGTTGGAGCCCTTGGACTTAGTTATTGTTGCAGCCGAATATGGATACGGAAGAAGACACGAGTGGCTTTCCGACTATTACCTAGCTGCTCGAGACCTTGAAACTGGGGAGTTCCTCGTGGTTGGGAAGACGTTTAAGGGGCTTACCGATGAAGAAATCGTCCGAATGACCCAGCGACTTAAAGAATCTGCTGTTAAAGAAGAACAGCGAAAAGTTACGGTCGTTCCCCAGATCGTGGTGGAAGTAGTCTACAACGAAGTTCAGAAAAGCCCTAAGTATGGGTGTGGAATGGCTTTACGTTTCGCTCGAATAACTCGAATCCGAGACGACAAAAGTCCAGAAGAAGCTGACACCATTCAAAGAGTTAGGGAAATTTATGAAAGGCAGTTTGAGAAAAAGGGCAAATACTAATTTTTCTTGGTGGCGTGTGAAGAAATTTTTGACCCCTATATACCGGGGGGAGGAGGAATAGACAGTCATAGACAATGAGGACATCCTTGTTATGTTTGGAAAATAATTTTCTTGGTGGTGCGCTTGATGGAATTTTGTTCACCACCACCATACTGAGCGGGACTGGTTTGTTTTGGGTTCTGATGACAGAGCGAGGTTTGGAATTTGGGCTGTTTGGGTGCGCAAGATGCGTGCTTCTTGCGTGAAGAAAGATTTTGGCTATCTATGGGGAGATGAGGGGCTATGTTGTCTTTTGCCCTTTCTGAGGTGAGCATGTGCATGTGGAGGTTGGACCTCTGGGTCTTGTATATGATCTGAATAGGCTCTAAATAGAGGGTAAAAGCATATTACGATGAGGGTGAACACTTTTAAATGGTGGTTGGCGGGGTTTTTGGATGGGTGTTTCTAAGCCAACAGAAATGACCATACTAGAATTTGTTACAGGAAGAGTTGCTTCAAGTTTAATAAGGAAACTGAACAATTTGTGAAGGGAGTTAAGTTGAGTGTTGTGAGCGAGGAAACGTTAAACGTGGTTTTAGCTCAGTTACTTCTTAGGCGTGGGCTTAGGTCTCTTGGAGAGGCACGGATTCATGGTTTAGGCTTGAGAAAACCTGATGTTTTCATGGTTGTGAACGGGGTTAAAGTGATTTTGGAAGGTAAGTATAGGAAGCTGGGCGTAAAGGAAGAGTTGGAGGCAAAATGTAGGGAAAGGATAGATGAAGGTCTTTGTGAAATTTGCATTTCAGTAGAGTATCCTCAACTCCCTTTTAGAGCGCTTTATCCAACTATGAATGATGTTGAAAAATCTTTACTTGGTAGTAAAGTGGAGTCGAATGTGGTGTGGATTTCTGCTGAAGGTTCAAGAGAATCGGGTTGGATGTTGGTAGACATTGATGATCTTGCTACTTTGGTTAGGAATAGCTATACCTCTGTAGTGAGCGAGGACATGCTTGGAAAAGCTGTTGTAAGTTTAGCTGGCGCCTTGAATATGGTCGCTGAAAAAGTTGTACAGCTTCCTAATGTCGATGTACTCGTTATTAGAGTGAAGAATGCTATGGGTCTTCAAGAGGTTGAGGTAAGTGCAAAAGAGAGCGAATGAGTCGGCAAGGATAATCAAGATGGCTGGATTGGCCTTAGTTGACGCCATGGTTTTTCAAGAAGTTTTGGCGTCCTCTGACCCTGATGTAGACACTTTGAGCAAAATCGCCTCTAATCCTCCGATACAGCAAGGTCTTATAAAGTCTTGGACTGCAATTTTGGAGAAGAACTACGCGCCGATTTTTGAGCTTGGAAAGGCTATTTTGGTGTCTCTTCCTTCTAGCCCGGTTGTTGAAGACGCTCTGAGTATTCTTATTTCTGAGGCACAGAAGATAGCTTCGTCACGGGCTTTGCTTCGTCATGACCTTATGGGAAGAATCTATCATAGGCTTCTTTTGGCTGATGTGGCAAAATATTATGCAACATACTATACCAGTGTGCCCGCTGCTTGGTTGCTTGCACGTTTATCCTTAGAGACTGATAACCCGTTGTGGGATATTAACTGGTCTGATGTAGAGAGTGTGTCTAAGTTTAGGGTGGGCGATTTAGCGTGTGGTTCTGGAACGCTTCTTTCTGCTTCTTATAGAACTATTCTAGACAAACACATAGTATCCTCAACATCTAAAGGAATTAGCCCCAACCCAAATGCCCTGCATAAGGTTCTTCTTGAAAATGTTTTGTGGGGCTTTGATGTGTTGCTTTACGCGACGCACCTCGCAGTCGTGGGATTGTCACTTCACAATCCAAGCTCAATCTTTCAGACATCCAACACCTATGCTCTACCACTTACTGGTAAAGGTAAACTACGGCGGTTGGGCAGCGTGGATTTCCTTGTTGATCGTAAAATCACCGTATCGAGTACACTGACTGGCCAAAGTGTGGGAGCGGAGAGAAGAAGTGTGGAATCTACCGAAAAAGTCTGTGTTGAACTTCCAGATTTTGACATTATAATAATGAACCCACCGTTCACGAGAAGTGTCGGTGGCAACCTCTTGTTTGGGGCACTTCCGAAAGAAGAGAGAACCAATCTTCAGAAGGAACTCCAGAGAATTTTGAAAGAGAAAGGGTTCTCCGGCATAGGGCAAGCTGGGCTGGGCGCAGTTTTCGTGGTGCTCAGTGATAAATACCTCAAGCAAGGTAGTAGAATAGCTCTTGTTTGCCCAAGGAGCTTGATATCAGGTGTTGCTTGGAGAAAAATAAGGGAGCTTTTAGGAAACAACTATGAAATAGAGTATCTAATAACGAGCCACCAAGCCCCTGATGGATGGAACTTCAGCGAAAACACAGACCTCAGTGAAGTGTTGTTAGTAGCAAGAAAAATAGGCAAAGAGGAGGCTCATGGAAGAAGTGTCATCGCAAATCTTTGGAGAAAACCTGTCAACGAGATGGAATCCATAATAGTTGCTGACCAGTTGAGGGGACTAAAGGTGGTCTCGAAAAATGACGTGTATAACATGCTAGAGAACCTGAATTCCTCTCATTTTAACTTGTCATTGGGCGGAAGGAAAATAGGTGAAGCCTATGCGGTGACTTCCGAAGCCCTTGAGGATTCCCTTGACACGTGGGGACAACTTGCTCCATTTGCTCGATCTGACCTAAATCGAGTTGCATACGTTTTTATTAACTCTGGACAGATTTATGTTCCGGGAAAGGGAGTCATCGGTTCCATAAACTGCACTTCATTGAGTGACGTGCTATCTGTAATGGGTCCAGATGTAAGGCAAGTTCACGGAACATTTAGCAAATCAGATTCCAGAACACCCTATGCGGCATTGTGGGACCACAAATCAGAAGAAATCAAAACCATTTTACAACAACCAAACATTTGGCTTCACCCGAAAGACACCAAAGGCGCTCTCGCATTGTGGAGTAAAAGCGGCAAGTTTATGATTGCCGAAAGGCTGTGGCTCATCACCCACAGGATTGTTGCCTCTTATTTAACTTCAGAGGCTTTGTCAAATATGTGGTGGCCTACGCAGCTCACTACCGTCGAAACTTTTGATGGCGCACATGTAAATGCCGATGAACATGGAAAAATACAAACTCTGTGGCTAAACACAACTCTTGGAATTCTTGGCCTTCTTGCGTATAGACAAGACACGCGGGGTGCTTGGGTGAAGTTCAAGAAAGAGACGCTTAACTTGTTACCAGTCTTGGATTTATCAAAACTAACAAAGAGTCAAGTTGACCAGCTTTTAGTTGCGTTTGACAAATTCAGCAAAATCGAAATGGAGCCTCTTCCAAACCAGTTTTCGCAAGCAGCCTCTGGAAGTGGCACAAGAAGAGAAATGGACCTCGAAATACTGCAAATATTAACAGGCAACACAATCGACCTCAAAACTCTATACGAATACCTTGCAGAAGAACCGATAATCAGCCTAAGTCCATTGCCAAAATGGTAGTTCAATAAAACCATCGGATTTGAAGTGCTTGGTTTTGGTGATAATGAGATTAACCGTATTCTTGACTATCTCTATCCTGCCTTAGCCAACGAAATCCAACAACTAAAGACCCTCATGCAAGGATAAGAAAAGTTAAGAGTTCAAAGATAAAGAGAGCGTTAACAAACGAAAAGATAAAGAAAGCAAACATCTCCTTCAAGAGCCTTCAAAGTCCTTGAGAACAGAATATAAACCGTTGCTAACACCACAAAATATTATTTAAAGCAGCACCCTTATATGAGCTTAGGTGAACAAACGTGGACGTAACTGTCACCGAAAGCCAACTGAAGCTCGTGCTACACAAACTAGACGCGGTCAGACTAGAACTCCTAAGGCTTAGAGCAATACTGCTACCAGAAGAAGAACTAAGTGAAAAAGAAAAGAAAGAGCTAGAAGAAGCACGAAAGGAGATAGCAGAGGGCTCAAGCATAAACCTTGAGGAATTAATCAAGGAACTAGGCTGAAATAATGTTTTAGGTAATCATCTCCCAAAGAGCCAGGAAATCCATCAAAAAACTGCCCAAACATTACAAACAACGGATAATTGAACTACTCCTTATTTTTCGCGAAAACCCTGCCCCAGCCGAATACTACGACATCAAGAAACTCAAAGGATACACAGATACTTATAGAGCGAGAATTGGCGATGTCCGAGTAATCTACGAAACTTTATGGAACCAAAAAAGGGTCCATGTGCTACTCATTGAGCGGAGAGAAAGAGCCTATTAATCCATCAAATAACAGACAAGTTCAACCCACATATAGAGGGGCTAAGTGCAAACGGAGAAACAGCGCTTAAAACAAGATTTCCGTCAAGAGTTGAGATCGACAAGACTATACTTAAAATCCTCGGTTTCAGAGACAACGAAATCAACCAACCCCTAGACTATCTCTATCCAGTCCTAGCCAACGAAATCCAGCAACTAAAAACCCTCATGCAAGGATGACATGTTATGAACAAAAAGTTCATTATTTAATAACGAAACTAAAGCAACGCTTAAATGTATGCAACTTAATAATCTGTAAATAGAAAGGTGCCTGCCAAAATGGAAGAAGAACTAACAACAGTTTCAGCGCGCATTCAAAAATCTCAAGCGGAAGAAATCGAACGTCTCGCCTCCAAAAAGGGAACAGACAAATCCGCCATCATACGTGAACTACTTACCACAGCGCTGCAGAACAAAAAAATCGAAGAAGCCATAAACCAGGTTCAAGCTAAAAAAATCACCGTTTGGAAAGCAGCAGAAATAGCCGGCGTCACGTACAGAGAAATGCTGGAACTACTCAAAACCCATAACGTACCATTCCCACTCTCCGAACAAGAACTGAGGCGAGAAATTGAAGAAATCACATCGGGCACAACAACAAGTCATAAGTAACGCCGGTCCACTCATCCACCTTGCCAAAGCAAACGCGTTACACATACTGCAAGTCCTATACCACACAATACTTATTCCAAACGAAGTCAAAAACGAAACGGTTGATAAAGGCAAAGAAAAAGGACATCCAGACGCACTACAAATAGAAAAAGCCATACAACAAGGCTGGATAAAAACCATACAAATAAAAATAAACCCAACATTTCAAAAAGCCGCAAAAACTGCAGGCCTAACAAACGCAGAAGCAGCAGTAATACAACACGCCTACCAAAACCATCTAACAGCTCTCTTAGACGATGACCCAGCCAGAACCTTCGCAAAAACCCTAGGCATCACAATCCGCGGCACACTAGGCACCCTAATCCAAGCAACAAAAAACAACATCATAAACCCTCAAGAAGCAACACAAACACTGGACAAACTAACAGAAACAATGTACATTAGCGCCGACCTCTACAAAACCACAAGAAAAGAAATAAACAAACTTACCAAATTCTAAGGAGATTAAAATGGAAATACTCTCACATGAGTTTAAGAATTGGATAAAGAGAAATGCCATCTGTAGATTTTTAGGGCATAAGGAAAGCGATTGGATGGACGAATGGTGGGCACCAGCACATTCAACTGGCTACTTAATAAAAATATGTTCTCGGTGCAGCCTAGAACTGAACAGAAAAAAGACCTATTCAGACTAACCCGACAATTCAACAGGCGTCGGCTTCTTTGCCCTCATCCCAATCTTTGCCACCTCAGAAATAACCTCACTAGCATCCAAAATCTCCAGCAACACAGGCTTCCCATCCTTCGTAAAATGAACAATGATGGGACCCATCTCCTCAGCGTAATCAACCTTATCCTCAGAAACCTGAATCAACAGCACATCAGACTCACGATTATAACTAACCTTCATACCGCTCCCTCCTCGCCGGATAAAACGTCACCACCAGCTTTCTATCACCCACCTTCTCATAAACCACACGCAACACATACTCCCTATTAAGCTTAGCCGAAGCTATAAACCTACCCTTCCAACCGACATCAACCCTCTCCGGACTATCCACAACCCTAACAACCTGCCTCATCGAAACCGAAAAACCCAAACGCCTCAAAACCTCAAACTTCCGCGTAGCATGATCAGTGAATTCCACTCTTCGAATAGACAAACCGTTTTCCACTCCACCACTCCAAAATAACCAATTAGATTCCATTAAAAGCCTATCGATTACCCACACTCGCGCTTTGACCAAACGAAATCCAACAACCCATGAACCCTCATGCAAGGATAATTCAATACGAGAAGGACATGGATACGTTTAAACTATTGGCGATGAAGTGGAAAAATATTTCCGTTAATGCTGGCGCGCATGTCACTCCCAAGGCTTCTCTGCCGCGGCGTTCTTTCCAGCTATATAGGCTAAAACCACAGCTTTCCCTACAGCGCTACCACCCATATAACCATCACCATGAAAACCACCGGTCACTTCGCCTGCTGCATAAAATCTTGGAACAAATTTGCCATACACGTCTATCACCTGGGCGTTCTTATTAATTTTTAAGCCACAATAGGTTCCAACAATGACCGACTTCGCTTCAAGTGCGTAAAATGGGGGCGTATCTATTTTTATAGGCTTTCCAGCTGTTCCACACAAAGTGGTTCTTCCGAACTCCGGGTCTTGTCCTGTTTCTACGTAGCTGTTATACTTGTCGATTGTTTCCCTCAATGTTGTGGGAGGCATCCCCACTTTCGCAGCCAACTCTTCGATTGTATCAGCTTTCAAGCAATATCTCTCAGTTCTCGGATTTAGATACTCAAACCCTGTTTTCCTCGAAATCTCAGCTATCTTCTCGTCGAACACTAGTATCCCGATTCCATCAGTTTGTTTTTGTACAAATTCGGGTATCTCTTTGTGTCCTATTGACTCGTTGACAAATCTCTTTCCCTCTTTATTTACAATAGCAGCCCCAAGCCAGTAGTTGAAACATAAGTCTGCCGAGGTTGTTCCTTTCGCAGCTATTGCGAAAGACGCCTTAAGAAAAGCCATATCCTTTGTTGCAGCTCCTAACGCTCGCCCCATAATGAGGCCATCTCCGGTAGTTCCTCGGCCTGTTAGCGATATAACTTTAGATATACCTGGACGTACTTCATCCAACAGCTCAGGGTTACGACCGAATCCACCAGTAGACAACACTATAGCTCTTTTGGCCTTGAAGTAAAGCGTCTTTCCCTCTTTGCTTTTTGCCTTGATGCCTAAGACTTCTTTCTCAGGACCAGCGATTAATTCGACTCCTTTAGTTTCTAGCATTATTTTTACACCCTTCTTTTCATTCGCCTCCTTCAAGAGTTTAACCATTTGAGCTGTATTTGTAAGATGTTCTCTAGCTGTACCAGGTTCACACACGCGAATTTTCTCATCGAACTTTACACCCACTTCCTTTAAGAAGTGATAGGTTTCAAGTTGATTGTCCACGTATGCCCTTACCACCTCGGGAGTATTCTTGTAACGACCAACTTTCATCAAGTCCTCATAAAGTCTGTCAGACGAATCCTCGATTCCTTGTCTCTTTTGAAGGTCAGTTCCTGCAAAGGCAAATCCTCCCATACATATAATTGTGCTACCACCAACCACTGGCATCTTTTCTAAGAGAATAACGTCTGCTCCAGCATCCGCTGCCTTTTTCGACGCCACAAGTCCAGCCCCTCCAGCCCCGGCCACGACAACATCAGCCTCATAATCCCATCTTGGAGGTAGCCATGGTTTTACTTCTACTACTTTCTCTATGATCTTTGGCGCTTCCTCTCGCTTCATCACTTCTTTTCTCACACTAAATAATTTATAAATTTTTTCGGCGCTTCTGGCGACTTTTACTTTAAAGCTGGGGGAAGCTATTACTTTGGCGGATGAAACGTAAACGAACTTTTTTCAAAAATGGCTATCAACTTTGGAAAATGGGATATTAGGCAAAATTCTGAGATGTTGCCCCTTCGTTCTTTGGGTACAGGATAGATGACAGGTGCTAAGGCTCCCATGTAAAGGTAGATCATTTCAGTTTTTAAGTGCTGGCTCGATTTCTTTAGTAATGCCTGAAAGAGTTACGGAAATGTTCAAAAAAGCGTATCCATTCGAAGATGAGGGAGCGGTATCTCCAGAGAATAAAAGTGCAAGATAAGTTTCTTTTGTTAAAGGGGGTTTAAAATGAGCTTATTTTCTATTTCGTATATGTTTATTCAATTTGCAAAAGAGAGTTAAGAAGTCTACCTAATAGTCTTTAAGCGCACGCGCTTATAGCATCGCGCTATTCCATAGGTGGGGTTAATGTGTAAACGAATATGACTTTTTCTGTTCCTCTGTTCATTTCACGCATTTTCCTTGCTGCGCAATCTGCTGGAATATAACACGCCTCACCTTCTTTGATGTCATATTCTTTATCGTCGCAATATAATGTTAGTGTTCCTTTAATAATGTAATAGACCTCGTCTACTGGATGATCCTTGTAAGACCAAATATGTTCTTCACAACCGGGATTCATCTCGGCGACTCCAAGCATCATTTTCTCTGAACCTTCCCGTTTCTTAGTAATTAATCGTCTAACTTGAAATCCTCTTGATAGAGTGCGAGCTTCAACTTCTTTTAGCTTGCTTATTTTTATTTCTTTTTTCAATTAACATCACCTATTCGACGTTTAGATACATAATGTGCGCATATAAGAATTGACCCTTTCCGTGTAAAACTCGTAAAATTTTGGATTGGCTTGTAGATAAGAAAATCTTGAAAAAATGGGAGAGAAGACATTATGAAGATGGAGAAAGAAAATCAAGGATTAGAATAGAAGAGGAATGAACAAGTCCACTGTTATGAAAATATAACAATTTACCTAAAGCATCTCCAATATTTCTTTAAAATTCGCTTTAGGTCCATGAGCACGTTTTCAACGTTCTGGCGAACTAGGTGAGGTTCAACTGGCGGAGTGTAGGGATCACTTACGTTGATGGTTTCTAGGCCGACTACCCCAGCTATCAATGCGTACCAGCATTGGGGCAGAACCTCTGGGTTGTATCCGCTGCCGGGCATCAAAACAACTCTACCTTGACACACCCTTTCTGCCATCCCGATGATAGTGCGTGATATGTTAAAGAACCCATTCACCGTGAGCCCTAGGTTGCCGAGCATGTCGGCGAAATGGGAGTCGCTTCCTCCGTTA
>Ga0315314_1002629_pt1 | contig 14694 bp, 22 predicted proteins | sample TDP9_MG_FD_203631 | JGI IMG/M metagenome (GOLD analysis project Ga0315314, IMG submission 203631) | Freshwater sediment microbial communities from Lake Towuti, South Sulawesi, Indonesia - TDP9 | ecosystem: Environmental > Aquatic > Freshwater > Lake > Sediment | place: Indonesia: South Sulawesi...
CTTCATCAGGCCAACCAGATACGTGAAAAGCAAACTCTTAAACTCCATGACCATAACCCCCCTCACAACAATCCACCAAGTGATGAAAGCCCTAAACTACGAGGGGAAAGGCGTATACCTACCCCCACAATACCTCAAAGAACGTAAAGGCGGAACGTTATTCATCTCATCGAAAAAGGGAATCACCATACCTCCGATAGAGGAAGTAGCCAAAGGAGAGACCTCCCTAAATCCCCAGGGAATATTCCTCACCCCACCCGGCCTCGGCCTCGCAAACCTCTACGAAGAAGAGCTGGGAAAAGACTTCGCCAGGGTCGACCTAAACTACCTACAGAACAACCTGCCCAAGCTCTTCATTGCGGGCCTAAAAATAGCCGAGGACTTCGAAATGAGCATAGAAGGCAATACGATTAGTGCAAAACTCACGGGAACCATCTGCGGAGAACTCTGCAAGGAAGCCAGAAAGATCCCAAACATCTGCTCCCTTGGCTGCCCCCTGTGCAGCTCCATCGCCATTACCCTAACCAGAGCAACCGGAAAACCCGTTATCATTGAAAACAACCAACTATCTGCAGATGGCAAAGTAATCGAAGCCTACTACCGAACCCTAGGAACGATATCATCTATGGATTTTCTGACTGAAGAGCAAACAGTTGCATCCTCTACAGAGATTTCCCATCCACCTCCCAAGACAGCAGCTTCTGCCGAGTTTTCCGCGGAAGTGGTTCCCCCAGCACCTGTCAAGCCCGCTAGGGAGCGTCTCGGCCGTCTCTTGACGAATTTTGTCGGCTTTGTCCTAGTAGCAATCGGAGCGTTTACTCTGGTCTGGGTTGGCTGGTTAACGTGGTACGACACAACCACCTGGGGCAAAAGCCTCGCCCTGATTTTCTTTGGTTCCAGAACCGGCGAGGCCATCAGTCTAGGAATAGGCATGAAGGTAATCCACTATCTCCTCACAGGCTTGGCTCTCCTTCTCTCAGGTACATTCACGTTTCTCCGAAAAACACTATGTAAGGTGTAATAAACAGATGTCCTTCCCCCTAACCTTCTGGGAAATCGGCCTCGCCGTCATCGTCATCATCCTGCTGGCAACATCGGAGATCCTCTCCCCATACCACGGAGAAACCGGCATTGTCATCGAAGAAAAACGATTAAAAATGGTCGCAATATTTTTTGCCATGTTGTTCATGCTGATTGTCCTGATACGGGTCTACCAAATAATAACCTTGCCGTAGCGGTCCGATTCCTATCCCTATAATGTTTGTTGAGGCCACCTCATTGCGCACTAAGCAATCTAAGCTGTTAGCCATAGACCAGCACATACTCCTTACCGCAAGGGAAAAGAAACCGGAAACAGTTGAGCAACTCATCAAGCTAGTGCAGCTAAGACACCCAACACCTGAACAAGAGATCATGAAACACATACTACACCTACAGAACCATGGAAAACTTGTCCTAAAGGAACCTACGGCTCCGCTTCCCAGCACGATAGAGGGCTACCTCCTCACAACGCAAGCCACATGGTTCTGGGCCATCATCGCCCTGGCCCTCACAACCACAACCCTCGTCTTCACCATCCCAGAAAATGCAATCCCCGTGGTCTACGCCAGATACTTGCTTGGCTCTATCTTCGTCTTGTGGCTGCCAGGCTACACCTTCATCAAAGCCCTCTTCCCAACCAAAGAACTCGACAACATAGAGAGAGTTGCCTTAAGCATTGGAATGAGCCTCGCCCTCGTCCCTATCACCGGCCTCCTCCTCAACTACACACCTTGGGGCATAAGACTCACGCCTGTTACCATCAGCCTCCTCGCCTTAACCATCACTTTCGCCACCGCAGCCATCATACGAGAACACCAAGCAAACTTGAAGGAAAAACAGGTTATAAACCGGATTGAGACGAAAGATGGTCTCAATACTCCATCTCATAGGGCTTAAGCTCAAATAACTTAACAAACTTCTTTGGTGTGATATACTCTTGTATCCCGGCCTCTCTATAATCTTCATCGTAAGCAACTAGGTATTCCAGATTTTCATGTTTCACCGCCGCCACATTTTCTAAGTCCTTCGCCTTGATTTTGCCTTTCAATGCATCCATCTCTTCTTTAATTTCATCCCTCTCTACAATACGAAAAGACAAGGCCTCAACAAACCTTCGAGCTAGATACCCAGCCTCCCTGCTAAAATTCTCTCTGAAGAACCTCTCTACCTCTTCAACCACCAACTCGGACGTGACTACCTCAAACTCGCCGAGCTGAGCCAAGAACAGCACAAGCCTAGAATTACACTCCTCAAGACGGCCGAAAATGAAAACCATGGAATCCAAATAGGCTCTTCTAGGTTTCCTCCTCAAGCCGGCCTAAAGCCTCCACGATCTCCCCATGCGTCATCCGTCTACCAACCCTCTTAATCTCCTCACCCAGCTCTCGCCAATAATGCATAGACGGCTTGAAAAAGCCAAAATCTTCACCCAACCTTAAGATTCCCACGCGTATAGCCTCAGACTTCGTCGCAAAAAAGCCTCTTCTAACCAGCTCATTCAAAATATCAGCAGCAACACCACTCAACCTAACCAACAACTTCTCCTTAACCATAAACATCGCCCGTTCTGCTAACAAAATTATACAAAAACGTTATCTAATAAAGCTTTACCCTAAAGATGAACCGACCCATCCTAAAGGACAGCATCGAAAACATCCAACATCCACCATGGGGAGGAGAGTCAAGGGACTCGACAACATCGAACGCACCGCCCTCAGCACAGGAATGAGTCTAGCCCTCGTCCCTATCACCGGCCTCCTCCTCAACTACACACCTTGGGGCATAAGACTCACGCCTGTTACCATCAGCCTCCTCGCCTTAACCATCACTTTCGCCACCGCAGCCATCATACGAGAACACCAAGCCAAAACAAAAGAGATATCCGGTAACGCATCCAAGGTCGGTTAAAGATACACCTCAAACTAAATATGAGTTCCCCACTCTTGTAGAAACTTTTGTGTCTTTGGGACGTAAACCTCCATAAGTTCATATTTTAGGTTATGTTTATTTAATAAACTTACGACAGGTTCTGAGCTTTCCTTGGGAATGAGAAAGCAGCCCCTTCCAAGGCGTTTTCCCCCATGTTTTTCGATAAGCCCTACATAACTACGTTCCCCAGCTAACTTCCCAAACAATCTATAATCAATTTTCTGTTTTTCCCTCTGAGGCAAGCCCTCTAAACTGTATGACACTATAAGATATGGAACGGTGCTGGCTAAGCGCAGCCTCAAATCCAACGGATGCTGCATATAAAGGATTATTCCATCCTCTAATACGGATTGAAGAAAGACAGGATTCACCGCTTTAAGGGTTGAAGGGCACACACAAATCGATTGAGTGAACATGTCAGGGGGTATACGACGAGTGACCTCCCACTCGTTTATCCTCATGGCATTCTCATCCTTAAAAAGAATAAGCAGATCTATGTCTGATCCTTGATCAGCCTTCCCCCTAGCAACGCTACCGAAAAGGATGATCCCTATGACGCCGTCCACGGTTTTAATGGCGTCTACGATCTTAGATAAACTCGACTCCAACCACTTTAGCGACTTCATTAAATGCATCCTCCATAGCCTCAATGGCTTTTTTAGCACGCTCCCCATCCATTCCACCGTATCCTAGCCTTCCATAAGAATCCCAAAGAACCCTTAAATGATCCAGAACATGAGGTAGATTCTCTCTCACCCAATTCCTCCTCTCCACATGAGCTGTACGAGGACGAATATGAAAGTGAATGTCGTGTTTCGCCGCAACCGCTTCAATAGCTTGCTCTACAGCCTTTAACGCAAGGTCAGCCGTATTTGAATACGCTCCCGCTGAGAACTCTCGGAGTGCTCCCTCCCTCTTCTCCTTTGCCAGTTTTATGTGGAAATCAGAGTCGTCCATAAGATACCACTACATACAATAAGAAAAATGCGATATAAATGGCTTGTTATTCGAATGATACGAACCTCTCCTTACAAACTACTGCCTAACTTAACACGTAAATATCTACTATACGGTTGTTTCATAAAGTTTAAGAATCCACAGAATATACAGGCTGAGCAAATGTTCATGAGGTGGTTCCACGTTTTCTGTTGGGCACCTAGCCATTAGTTACCTGTTGGGGAAGACATCATCTAAGCTTCTAAATGCAGATGTGAACGTGCCCCTCCTATTCTTCGTCTCCCTTTTACCCGACATGGATCTGCTCATACCCGGCTTAGAGCATCGGGGACCCACACACTCTATCATCATCTATTGCCTCCTGTTTCTTCCAGCCTTCATAACCTGCAGGAAGATGGCTGCGCCATATTTCCTTGCTCTAGCCCAGCACTCCCTCATAAGCGACTACCTCACAGGAGGCACACAACTCTTCTGGCCCATAACCACCAGCTGGTACGGCATAGAAGTATCACGCCTCACGGGTGTCTCCCTAGAATGGATCGTCTTCTTGGCCTCCTCAACCCTGCTGCTCAAAACGAAGGATGTCTGGACCCTCTTCAGACCCCACCCCACAAACCTCACCCTATGCATACCATTGGCTGCAATCTTCCTATCCGTCTTCCTCAGATTCCCCCTACCGGTTCCCCCACAACTCGCAACCCCCCACCTCATATACCTAGCAATCTTTGCCCTTTCCATTCTCGTAGACATCAAGCCTCGCTTAAAGGAGTCTTAGAACCGAACCCAGTATCTAGTCGTAGGACTATTCCACATCGTCATCACGAAAACAAACGCCCTAACACAATGCGTTTTCCCTTTACACCCTAAAAGCCCTAAACAGCCAAGACCTCGAATTGCTGAGACAAACCTTCCCCAAGCCTCTAACAAAATACATCAACATCCTCGAAGACGTCATAGCTCGGCGGAAACTTAACTCAACCAATTACCGCCTTACAGCCCCTCAGTATCGACCGGTCATTCTGCCGGCATATCAAAAAAGGGAACCGGCGACCGGCGATACCCCAATGTAAAGTATTTTTGGTTTCGAATGGGGTGTACGCCGCAACTTGAACGGGAAAGTTTCTCGGTGATGTTGAGATGGCAAAACCCCTCACCGGCCTGATAGAGACGCGTAATATTTCAAGGTAATGCGGATCGCAAAGTTGGAATGCTGGGCAGTGCCATATTCGCGATCGCGCTGTCCCTACTCATGGTTATCATGTTCTGGCTGGTGAAGCTTGCTTGAAAGAAACTGGTTTAGGCCTCTAGGTGGCTATAAGACCTAAGCGGGGACTTCGATTTTCTCTTTTGCAAGTTCTTCTGCTACAATTCTGTCCGCGTCGTATTTGGCGATTTGGAAAGCCAGCTCGTTTAGCGCGCGCACTATGGGTTTTTCGGTGTTCAGCTTGTATAGCCTGGCTCTTCCGATCCGCCTAGTCTCCACGATCAAGTCATACTTTTCTAGAACAGGCCATATTCTGAATAGGGTCTTCCAAGCTACGCCGGAGTTTCTAGAAATCTCGGTTTTGGCGTAGTCAAAGCTGTTGTACAGTGTCAGAAAGTCGAGGACCCTAGCTATCGCGGAGTCTCCAAAGATCTTCTGGAGGGTCGGGGGGTTCGCCTCTTTCGATATGGCCTCTTTTTTCATCACACGCCACCACACGCAATCATACTTTTACACAACGGGTATATTTAAATGTTACTTTATCAAACTTAAATGTGTCATCAATGAAATGTCTAAATAGCTGTTCGGACATAAATATGTAATCGGTGACATAATTGATGGCTGAAGAGGTTGCGAAAAAGATTCTAGCCAAACTTTATAGGCATGGTTACATCGGTGAAAGACACACAGCCATCGACAACGTTCCTAAAGGCTTTCCAAAGCATCTTCACGGTGAAGTCAAGAAGGCAACGAAAAATCTTATTAAAAAGGGATTTATTATAGCTAAGCCCACACGTTACGGGCTACAAGTCTCTTTGAACCCACGCAAAAAAGCGGAGATAGAGAGAATCATCCACACCTCTTAAGGTTTAACTTCTTGGGTTATTGATTCAAATCGGTTTATGCCTTTCAACAGCTCCAGTTCTCTTGAGTGGTTCAGGGCCTCTGAGGTAAGGGAAGGGAAAGACAATCATAGTTGAGAGAAAAGGATGTTGTCAACTAGTGCCAGGAATGCTCTAAACTTTGTTTCTGGAGTAGCATTCCCTTGTTTATCCACGATTTTCCCAATAACCCATCCAACCTTTACGTCTATCTTACACTCTCTCTTTGGCACGAGCCCCCTAACATAGTGTTCAGAAATTATTTCTACATCCAGATCTTGCCAGAGGCTGAGTGGTAGCAGGCTTGTATGGGCTCCAGCATCTATTATCCCTTGAGAAGGTTCGGTCCAACCGTTAGAAGTTCGGAACTGAACCCAACCTAGAATTCTCAGAAGCCCACCATAGTCTGGAACTTCTTAAGAAGTTCAACATCAAACTGTTTAACAATCGTAAGATTAACCCTAATAGATAGCCGCCCCACTTTCCACGTAGAGAAGTGGAATATGCTTCTTGCCAGTTAGTTCCATGGCACGCCTCTTCGTATCTCCGCGATTCTCACCATAACTAACAACCTTTTTGTCAACAACGGCCACCCACTTATCCTGATAACGTTTCTGTAACTCAGGATAGTTTTCCTCCGCCCAACGCGCATCCTCCCAAAACTCTTTAAGTTCCATAAACACCACTCAAACGAATTTAGGTCTCGATACTTAAATCGCTTACTTTCCGTACTTATTTTTACCTAGATTTCCAGCGGAAGGTCTGCTGCGTCATAAACTTGCGTTGGATAGATTTTACGATCACCTGAGAAACGGTGTTTGCGTTCCCTTCTTGACGTGCCAGTTTCTGCACACTAGCAAGGGAAATGAAGACTCAGATCCACCGTTGAGGCCGGAGGCGGAGATGGAGTAGTAACACTTCCTACGAAAGGAATATTCACGCTTGCTACCAATGCCGAGTGAACAAGGACAACCGCAACAATTATGATTGCTATAATTGCCAATACAAATAATATCGTGAGACCTAAGAAATCTTATTTCTATTCGTTCAACGCAAATACAAAAACCTACAATAGATCCCAAAGCTTCTTAACCGACTCAAGTTTGTAATATAGCTTAAAGGAGCATCTAAATAGATTGCTTTATATGTGCTCAAGCGGAGGTAGCGTTATGGCTGGGAGAATCGTCGGTAGGGTTGGGCTACGCACAGAGGCTAAAAGTATCAATGTTGAGTCGTTATTCGATACTGGCGCCACGAAAAGTTACATAAGTTCAAAGCTTGCCGATGAGCTTGGATACGTGAAGTACAGGGAACCTAGAAAAGTCATGCTAGCGGTTGAGAATATGGAGGGCCTTGTAATCGGCTACCTAACCGCGGGAGTCGTGATAAACGGGTGCGAGCTCCCATTAGAACATACATTCGGCGTTGTTGAAGGGTTAAGGCACGACGCCGTAATCGGCATGGACATCATGGAACCCTACGACATCGAATTAGATATTAAAGAGGGAAAGGCTAAGTTTAGAAAGTTTCCACCAACATTAGAAATCGTATAGCCACCCAGCAAAACCAGCCAAACTACATCGACGCATGTTTAATAGTCTGAATATTTATAATTTTTCTGGCGAAAAAAGTGCAAGCATACGGCAAGGTTGGCAAGAAAGGAACCCTTTATCCCCCCAAAAGCCTACGAGAGAAGCTTGAACTTAAGGAAGGTGACATGGTCTTATATATTATCAAAGGTAACAACTTACTTGTAGTAAAGATATCCGACCCCCTAAAGGTCGCCAGCCAATTTAACATACCCTTTGATACAAAAAAAGCTATTAACATAATTAGTGAAGTCAGAAAAGAAAGTGAAAGGGAGATTGAGGAGGAAATTCTAAAAAACATCAAAAAAGAGAATTAAATCTCTTTATGCAATACTTCATAAAGTTCTCTTCCCCTCCGAAAATTGCGCACACGTTTCGCGCCATTACGAGATGGAAACCCATGTCACTTATCTTTGACACTCTCCTCGACTGAAGTCGGTAGCTTTCTTGGGCGCTTTCTGTAATGGAAGATTGGTTCATAAATCTTAAGCGTTTTTGAATGAAGTTCCTGCGGGAGCTGATACGCGATGTGGGTTTTGAGGGAGCCATCCGCCATTATGCACAGGCGATCCCAGTGTAATTGACATCTATAAAATAACTTCATAAGGCTTAAACATTGATTCGTTCTATTTTTAGCGTTCAAAGATGGACATTTTTATAAGAGTCTATCAATTTTACCTTCGGATTAAGACACGCATTTGGCTATGGCGATTTTACAAGCGCTTACACAGCCGTTTGCGTTCTGATACATAATTATTTGCAAGTTAAAAGAATTAAATTCCACGTTACAACGAAGATGTAGAAAGCTACAAGAACGATTAGTATTCCCAGAAATACTTTCCTAGCAAACGGCCACTCAGTTGGCTTAGCGAATTTTTTGGCAGATGCACACAAAAAACCGAAAAACAGGACCAGTCCCATCTTGATCCAAGCGGAAAGTAAGATTCCTATCTGTCCCCAAAGATACAAAGTGAAGGGATTAGACTCATAGGCTGGGTTTGTAACCAAAATGTCGATGACGTTAAGCAAAAACAAAAACGAAAACCAAAATTCCAAGGATGATGATTCACGTTCCACTTCTCCTTTCTCCCCAGCCGAAAAAGCAACTTGTGCTTGAGGAGATTTTGATACGACTAGATATTTATTTCTTGTAGAATAATCTTCTAGTGTAATCTTCTAGATATCTATCCGTTGGTTATAGCAGATCAGATCATGATGCTTATTATCGGATTCTCATCTCCGTGCTTAGCTCGTGTTCAGAAGCTCTTTGAGCGTTCTTATTTCCTTTCTGAGTGTTGTGACTTCGCTTTCTAACTCGCTGGCTTTGGCTTCGGCCTTTTTTCTGAGGTCTTCTGTTTCTGTTAGAAGGCTTGATCTTTCGCTTTGTAGGGTTTTGATTTTCTCTCTTAGGTCTCTTAGAGTTTTTATTAGATCCTCCTCCAACTTTCCACCTAATATATTTCTTACATTGATATATGTTATATTTTTTATTCTACCCAGTAGCTGTCACCCTCTTGGTAGATGACGCATTGGTGGTTGCAGTGTGGGCAGTTGAAGCTCAGGGCCTGGGTGAGGATGAATTTCTTTTCCAGGAGGCTGGCTTTCTTGCTCTCTAGTTTTTGGATTTTTTCGCGTAGTTTCTTGAGCCTTTGTACGAGTCCGTCGATGCTTTCCTCCCCAGTCTTTTCCTTTACTTCTTCTTCTATTCGATGTCTCTCCTCTGCCCTGATTCTCCATGCCGTCTTCCTTATCTCTTCTTCTATTCTCTGCTGTTCGCGTCTCCTTCTCTCCTCTATCTTGCGTTGCCTTTCCTCTTGCTTGCGTTTCTTCTCTGCTTCTCGGAGGGCTTTCTCCTCAGGCGTTAAGGCCCTATCCCGTTTTTTCTTAGCTACTTTCTTGAGCGCTTTGGCCGCTCTCAAAAAGTCTTCTGGGGTCTCTAGCTTGATGGCTTCCGGTGTGACCCTGGGCAGAACTCTTGCGGCTGCATCAATGCGCATCTTTTCGACTTCTTCTTCTTGTTGACGGATGATTTTCTTGGTTTCGGTTAGGGTTAGTTTTCTTCTGAGGACCTCCTCAAGGACAGCGAGGGCTTCTTTTAGGTTTCTTCCTATGACGCTTTCGATGGAGGCTATGTGGGAGATGCTTATTTGTTTGATCCACACGGCGTTTTGAATGTCTTCTGGGAACTTGAAGACGTTGAGGTGGGCTAGGACCCAGTGGAAGTCTACGTTGAGCTCTTTGCTGATTTCCCATGGTGTCATGCCTTCTTCTTCTCGGAGCTTTTTAAAGTATCTGGCTTCCTCTTCGACGGTGTAGTTTTCTCGAATCTTGTTGAGCTTGTATACGGAGCGCCTTGCCTTTGTGTCGTCGATTTCGACTATTCGGACGGGAGCGGTTTTCCACCCGAGGTCTTTGAGGGCTCTCAACCTTCTCTCGCCGTCAACTAACTCGAAGAATTCGCCCTGTTTGCGGACCACCAACTCGCTGAGGAGCCCGTCCCTCTCTATCTCCAGCTTTAGCTCATCTATGTTAAAGAGGAGCCTGGGCTGGTAGGGGCTTGACCGAATTAGGTCTATTTCTACTTCCATTTGCTTCCCTCCTCTTAAATTATGAATGTTTTAACCATCATTTTCGATTTGGGTTTGAATTAAACTCTCCTAAGTTTTTGGTGTTATGAAATCTCTCTTGAAGAACTTTTAACTCTCAGAAGAATAGGACTAAGACGTATAGGATGACGTTTCCGAAGCCGTGGGTGACGATGGGGGCGATGAGGCTTCTCGTCTTGTGGAACATGAGGCCGAAGATGGTTCCCGCGGTGTACGCGAAGACGATTTCTATGGGGTTTAGCCAGCCTAGGTGCATAAGAGCGAAGATTAAAGAGGCTATTCCGATGGCTTGCCACGGGGGAACTATTTCTTCCAGGGATCTTTGAAGGAGGCCTCTGAAGAGAAGCTCCTCGGTGATCCCCACGAAAACCATCATCACAATTACGAGGTAGACGAGAGTTTGAGGGAGGTTCATGGTGGTGATCGGGGTAGGTCTCAAGACGAAGTACTCGATGAAGCCTAGGAGGTAGCCGGTTAGGAGCCCTGCTAGGATTTGGGGGAGAAGCGGCATTTCTCCCTTCGTTAAGCCCACATAGTTGAGGTCTATCTTTCTGTAGGTAATGTAGAGTGCGCATGCGATCAGGACTAGGGTGTAGATGGCGGGGAGTAGGACTGAAGAGGTGAGGAAGCTGATGGGAAACGCTGAGAGGACTACCCTGTTAGCGAAAACTATGCCGCTTATTTCGAGGAAACGCTGCATCCTCACGTCCTTAGTAAAGAAGACTCCTGATAAGGGCAGAGAAAGCATGGCTAGGAGGGCTAGCCCTAGTCCTAGTCCAGCGTATGTGCTGTTCAGCAGGAGCTCCTCAACGAGAACAAGAAAAGTCACAAGAGGCACTAGGAGGAGTGGGTTCTCAAAGCCTTTTCCACTCACGGCATGTGGAATAGCTTCTCTTCTTACAGTTGAGTAGGAGGCTTTTCTTGTATCGCTATATAGAACTGCTTCTCTGGTTCTCTTGGGGATGAGTGGCGCGACTATTCCTATGATGGTGAAAAGAGTCGCTGAGATTATGAAGAGTGTGTATGTGTAGCCGATGAAGGCGTAATGCAAGGGTGCGTAAACGATGAAGAAAACGAGGATGGAGAGGAGAGCCACGATTGAAGTGTTATCGGCTTGGAAATAGAAGTTTTTTCGTATAAGCATCATTACTGCGGCGGAGAGGAAAACAAAGGCGAGAAGGTTTGACACCGACATCTTAATGATAAATTGCTCGCTGCCAAATATCTCGCCTGCCTTGATAGACAAGAACAGGAAGGAGAAGTGAAGAGAAAGAAGTAGGAGTGAAATGCTGACAATGAGGTAAACGCGTTTAGAAACTGCGTAAATGATTTTACCTACATAGCCTTTTACCATGGCCACGCTCAGGGTTAGAAGTATTACGCCTATTAGAAAATAGTGGATTACCTTCATACCTATTCCTACACTGATGGCCTCGCCGGTTCTCGAGCCAAAGAAGATCAAGGAGAGGCTTTTGCCCCACGTGGTTATGTCATACCACGTTAACCAGCCAACCCAGACCAGAGTATACAATCCGACGGCTACTAGGACTAAACCGATCAGATTCGTTAAGAGGTGGCTAAGATTTTCCAAAGATATGCTTCTCATAGAAATCAAAAAACCGTTGAGTTCTATGCGGTAATAATCAGCCAGACCTTGAAAGCCACAAAAATTAGGAACAAGACGACTAGGAGGGTGGCGGTAGTTGACCAGCTTTTCCTGATTTCCACGAGGACTTCCTTTATTCCGCCGTAGGTGGGGTCTGTGAACTCTAGATAGACCAGTAGGCCGATGCAGATGAGGCTAACGTAGAGCTGGGCGGTGGCTAGGGCCTCGCTGTATATGGCGATCATGGTTGTAGTACCTAACAGAGAGGAGCCCAGCACCGAGGACAGGACCGTGGTGCCCAGCACAGTGGTGCCGAGTAAAATCGTTCCTAGGGTCGTGGACAAGCCGGAAAGCGCTGGGGAGGCTTCAAGAAAGCACATAGCTAGGATAAGAACTAGATAAGCGCCGAGTAGAGTGATCAGCCTTTTATCCAACTTCATTGTATTATGTGTTGAAATGCTTTTCACATAAAGTTTATCGTGGCTTTCAGAAGGCTTTTGCGGGTTTTTGGGGTTATGTACGGTGGCGCTCGCGTATGCGTCTACGTAAATACTCTCGGTTTGTTTCTCTCTTATTTGCTTGGAACTTGGTAAAATGGTTTGTGGATGTTTATGTGTGGGGGAACTAAGCACATGCCATATGCAAAAGAGATAGCGAAGGTGACGGTGGTAGAATGATAAGGGAAGCAAAGAGCCTAAGCTGTGGGCCGTGGCTTTGTTTAAGGCGGTTTCACTTTTAGGGCTATGTTGAGAGGAGTTTAGCCTCGTAGGTTAACACTGGTCTAATTAAGGGCCATACGATCTTGATTCTGCTGAGGATGAGGTTAAGGTTTTCGAGGTCGGTGTGGGTAATGGCTCCTGTGAGGGGTGTGAGGGTGAGGTAGGTAAGGAGGAAGAGGGAGCCGCCTATCATGAGGTTGGGGAGGCTGTTGAAGGGTGAGATGTGGAGGAGTGCGAGCACTGGTATGGCGGAAAGGAGCGATGCGAAGTATATTCTTAGCGACGCTTTGAGGTCGAGGTTAACCTCGACTTTTTTGGTTATGATTCGTAATCCGTAGGCTAGGGAGAGGAGACTTGAGGCTAAGAGTGTGGCGATTAGACCGGGGACTCCGTGGGTCATGGTGAGGATGGGGGCCAACGGGAGGAAGACGAGTAGGTTGATCAGGTTGGATTTGAGGATGACCCTGGTTTCGCCTATTCCGCTGAATAGGTGACCGAGAACGAGGGAGCCTGCGCCAGCGTATAGGAATGTTAGAATGTAGAGCTGGAGGAAGAATGGAGCCGAACCATAGCTGTACCCATAGAGCGTGTATACGATGTCCTTGGACAAGATGGCCACGATTATCGTGGCTGGGATGATGAGCAAGGCTGTGTATTTCACGGACAGCCTAAAGATACGCCTGAGCTCACCGCTGTTGGGGTCGACCTTCGAGAAGGCTGGAAAGAGCACCCCTAAGGGAAAGATCAAGACGTTTATCAAGGATGATAGGGCTATGGCAATGTTGAAGTTGCCGATCTCAGCGTTGGAGGCAAAAAAGGCTAGTATGATGTTTTGATACTGTCCCAGGAACAAACCCAGCAAAGTTGAGACGTATAGGGGGAAGCCATAGCTCAGCATGACCTTAAGGCTACTCGAAAAGTTGCCGCTGGAGGGCTTGCCAAGGCTTCTATAATGCTTTAGGAGGATTAGACTTCCTGCAAGGCCCGCGACCATGTAGCTTGTGACATGGCCTATTAAGGCGCCAACTAGGCTGAAGCCCAAGATCACGAGCATGGGCGATAGAGCCGACTTAACGATGGCTTGAACGTTCATGATAAGGGCGTTGCCCTCCATTTTGTCTAGGCCAATGAAGGACGAGTTTAAGGTCGTGAAAAGGGTTTGGAATAGAGTTAAAAGTGATGTTAGCTTGATGAGGAATCCCATTCCCGGCCTATTTAGGATATAGGTTGCGAGGGCATCTGAGAAGATGAGGCAGATCGCAGACATGGCTATGCCTGTTACGAGCTTAAAGAGGAAACCAGACCTTAGCATGTTTGCTGCAAGCTGATCTTTGTCCTCTGTCCTCAGCTTAGCTGAAAATCTTGTTAAGGCTGGGTTCACGCCGAGGTCTATCAAGCCTGCGAGGATGGAGGGCACGACTAGGGAGAGGGCGAACAAGCCGTAGTTCTCGGGTCCTAGAAGCCTTGCGACGATGATGGAGCCTATGGCGAGTATGAGGAGGGATAGAGCATTCCCGGTGAGGAGGAAGAATCCTCCACGAGCAGAGTCCTCAGCTATCTCCGCAAGCTTGTCGGACAATGGTCTTCACTTCTTTGTAATCACCGTAGGATCCTAGGATATTTATCAGTATCCATTTCGTGTTATGTGTTCCAATAGGGGGGTGTTACGGGAAGAGTTTGAGGCCGAGGGCTTTTAGGGTCTGGAAGTGTTGTAGGTCTAGTGTGTAGAGGCTTGCTCCGTGGTTGAGGGTTATGGCGGCTATCATGGCGTCTGTTCTGCGTATGGGTGTTCCCCTGTTCTCTGCCTCTAACTCTATTTTGGCGGATAGGTTGGCGTCTCTCTTTGTGAAGTTTAGTACGGGAAGTCGCAAAACTTCTTCTACTGGCTTGGCGTATTTTTGGAGACCGTACAGAATCTCGTGTAGGTTTATGGCTGTTATGCTTATGTCCTCACCGCTTTCAAGAATCCTCTTTAGGGCTTGGTCGCCTGTCTTAGACTTTTTGTCAAAGATCTCGATTAGGATGTCTGTGTCTAGTATTATCATAGTCTGCGCTCAGCCCTTAGAGCGTGGATTTCTGAAAGCATCTTCTCCTTATCCTTGAACTCAACACATCCCCTGAGCTTCGTTAAGGTCTCGAGGGGGCTCATGCCTTCCACAAGC
>Ga0315314_1002630_pt1 | contig 14694 bp, 21 predicted proteins | sample TDP9_MG_FD_203631 | JGI IMG/M metagenome (GOLD analysis project Ga0315314, IMG submission 203631) | Freshwater sediment microbial communities from Lake Towuti, South Sulawesi, Indonesia - TDP9 | ecosystem: Environmental > Aquatic > Freshwater > Lake > Sediment | place: Indonesia: South Sulawesi...
GAGGACTCGCATCACATAGCCCGTATAGTACGGATACTCGGGATCGTCGGTCTCGTGGACTATGACCTCTTCCGCCGCGACCCGAAGGATCTCGCCCGAGTTCAGCTTGAACGTCGTGGCATCGCTCGTGCCGATGAACATATACCATCGATCGTCATGCTTCCGAGCCTTCTCTCCGATCGCTTTCGCATATTCGGCTGCGATCGGTCCGATGCCGAGATCGTAGTTGAAGACCGTCGGAACCTTCGTCTGGTTTCGTTGGAGAATGAGCCCATCGATCTCGTACTCCCGTTTCATCTTGGCCCAGGCTTTGTTCTGAGGCGCCTCGTAGACGCTGTCCGCTCGCTTTATCATGACGCCCTCTGAGAGCTTCTTGAATTCCAACAGATTGACGGGCACGGCGCTAATCTTCTCCGTCCTTGAGGCGCTGTGTGATCGTCAACTCCAACATGATGTACGCGGAGAATCCGTTGCGCCAGAGGAAAGCATAGACTCGCGGATCCCTCGCGCTTACTTCGAGAGTGATCTCGGCCTCGCCCATTGTTTCTATTTCTCCATCAGCTTGTCGATCGTAGCCTCGAACCGCTTGTGGCTGCGCGGTATCAGGTAGGCGAGAGCGTCCTTTCCAGGATCCTCGGAGAGGTAATCTGTAAGGAAATGGACGTGGTCGGTCTCTGTGAATTCTTTCAGGATCTTGATGCGTTCGGTCAGGGGCTGATCACGTAGGTCTTTGCCATGGAATTCGAGACAATCGAAGACGATGAGATGAAGGATCTTGGCGCGTTCGGTCGGGTCGAATTTGCCGTTGAGCAGAGCAGTGACCATGGTTCGATGCAGGGTCTCTTTGCTTTCAGGTTCCAGCATCACTGCCTCGGAATCGAGCCTGAAGTTATCGAGCTTCATCGCCTCGAGCTCCTTGACTTGATGCGGCAGGCGATGATCGACGCGGCGCGGATAGTCGCTCCAGATCTCTACGCCGCCGTTATGCTTCTGGACCTGGATGCGTTCACCGTCCCATTTGACCTCGACCACGAGCTCAGCATCCTCAGACTTGAAAGCGTCGATCTCCTCGAGATCCTCGAGTTCAAAGATGCGCCAGGCGGGCTTTGCTCGTTCGACGTAGATCTTCCGCATCTTTTTGCCGAGCGGAGCTTCTCGGATAGTGTCGTCAAGGGAGTCGTGCATGAAATGGCGAAAGTCTCTGCGTCCGAACTCTTGGACTACGAAATAGTGGGCGTTCGCGATATCCTCACGAGTCGTTCCATCCAGGGAGTCATGCTCGCCAAGCGAGCCCCATAGCTGATGCATCCTCAGATGCAGATTGAGAATTTGCCTGTCCTCCTCGCGTCGAAGTGTGGATGGGTTGATCTCTTTTACTGGAATCTTCCTCAGATCTTGAGAGCCTGTTTCCTCGAGGGAACCGAGAAGGATCTCGGCGACGGGGACGCCCTTGCTCACATAGACGATGCGCAGTCGCTCGGGCAGCTTGAAGTTGGCGGCAATTATCTCACGGCGGCTCCCGATCTCCCCGCTATAGGGCGATGGCTCGCTCACAGTCACGGTGCGAATGTGCCCAAGCTTTTCGAGGGCGTCTCGCGCTCTAGTATTCCATGAATGCGTCAGAATCCATTTCCCTTTCAGCGAGTCGAGCCTCTCAATCAATCGAGCGAAGATCTTCTCGGCTTCTGCGGATGAGGCGCCCAGATAGTGTTGTCCGCCTTCTCGCATCCCTGCACTTACTAGATAGGGCGGATCGAGAAAGAAGAGCGCGTCGGCAGAATCGTACCGACGCATGACGCTCTCGAAATCTTGATTCAGAATCGCGACGTCTCGGAGACGATCTCTGTAGATTTGCCGTCGCTCATAGAGTAATTCGGGAAAGCCGCATGACGCACGGCTCGGAGCGTAATTGCCAGGGCCCGTATGGCCGCGATATCCGTACCGCATGAGGTACATATTCCGATAGACTCGGCCGAGTTTGCTCTCGGGCTTGGAAGTTCGGAGCTCCTCCCATCGTTTCTCCGAAGGCGCCCATTCCATTGCTTTGATCTTTTCCCAGTCGGCATTGCTTGCGTCCCTAAGAAACTCGAGGATTTCCATGTACTCGGCGTTCGCATCATTCAGGACTTCCTTCTTAGTTCGCGGCTTTGCGAAGAATACGGACGCCATCCCGCAGAATGGCTCGCAATAGACTTCGTGTTCAGGCATCAGTTTGACGAGCAGAGCCCGAAGACGCCTCTTGCCAGATGGATGCTGGAAGGGTGCAGGCAATCGTTCTTCGCTGATGTCGAGCTTGACGACTGGCTCACCTTCTTCTTTGGCGGCGGCCAAGATGGATCCTACTCGATTGAGTTGAGGGTCGTTCCTCTGGGGCAGGTCTTGGATCCGAAGATCCTGGCGGCCATCAGCTCGGGCTGCGCGAGAGAATAGACCCAGACCTGGTAAGTCTGATCCGACTTGTCTCGGATCACATGCGCTTCGCGTCTGACGAGCGGCGTCAGTTGGGAAAGGTGCTGGCGTACAATGTCGGCGGGCTCGTTGAGCATCTTCGCTAGATAGTTTCCAGTCGCGGGCTTCCGTATCTTCGATAAGGCCTCGAGGAGTCTGCGATCCAGCTCGGTCATGCTAGGCCTCAAGGCGTTTCATCTTCTCGGGATGCAGGATCCTGTTGAGTTCGATCATGACGTCGGCAAGCATGTTGTTCATCGACTTGACGGGTCGGCCGAAGACGACTCTGCGAATCGGCTCCGCGTAGAAGCGGTAGCCCTTATCCACGATCGGAACGACGGTACCTTTCTTGACTTCGCGTCGAATCACGATCTCGCGGATGCGATTGTTCGGGATGAGTTGCTCCAATCGCGCGTCGTCGAGGACAATATCGCCAACGCCTGTGAGAGAACTTGGCAGCAGAGGGTCTAGTTCTTTTGCATCCTTGACGGGACGCCAACGGTCCCGAGGTCCGCGTCTAGTGGACCTGCTCATTCAACGATTTCCCAGTGACAGCGACACATTACATGCGCGGGCATCTCAGGCAGCGGCTCATCGAGCGAGTATTCGTCTTCGTTCTCGACGCAGACTGTACAGACGTTCTCGTCTCCCATCGTGACCCATTGGATCCGTCGCCGTTCCTCAGGAGGCCTTTCGGCTTCGACGACCGTGACGGTCTCGCGGATCGCCGTATTCAGCGTGGACCATGTGAGATGATGCGCGAGGTCGGAGAGGCGTGCGAGCAGGCCTTGAGTAGTTCGCCAGAATTCCTCGATCATCATTCTCGATCTCGCAGACGCGATCTTGCTTCGATGTGTAAGCGATGGGCTTGCTGCTGTCTAGAGAACACATCGACCATACGCCCTGTGCGCCCTAGGCAGCCGCACATCAGTGCAGGAAGCGACAATACCGACCCAGCTAGGCACAGACCGATGGCTCGACCTTATCAGACAAATCGCCAGAAATCGTCAATAGTGGCAGACAAGTGTCAACTGCGGTGCAGAATGGGCCCCTCCAGACTCGACGGCCGATACATTAGGCTTATACCGTTGTGCTGACCAATCTCGTTGTACGATATATCTGCCACGTGACCTCTCATGATAGGATACGCCCAGAGAGTCGAGAGCATCCAAAGGATGCTAGGTGACTTCAAACAGAAGGGCATCATCGACGAGGCAAAACTCAATCCGCTGGATGAACTAATACGCTTGTCCTACGCCGACCAGTTCAGGATTCTGAACACGCCTTGGCTATCCTTGGATGAGCAAAGATCTCTATTTGGTGCAATCAGGAACGTGCATACTACCGCCAAGACTCTCAAAGCGAGATTGGCGGCCGCGTCTGAGAGGCACGAAAACCCTACAATGGCGGATCTCTCGTTCGAGGTAACCGAAAGCCTATCGAATCTGGCACCCTACATCGATGAATGCTTCACTCGCGGACAGGTATCCCAGATAAGTTCAATCAATGAACTGTCGCGAATACTATACAAAAAGGCCAAGCGTTTCGGATTCTTGGAGGACAGCGCAACTCAATTCAAGACGCTAGAGATCGGCCCAGAGGAACTCAAGAGCTTCACTGATAGGCTCAACCAGAACATACAGTCCGAAACGGACATCGACGAAGATGTCGGTTCGACGAATGAAGATTGTCATTGAGACTTCCGTACTGATCAGTGCATCTATCTTCTGGAAGCATACGAACAGCTCAGGCACATACCAAGTGAGACACAAGTATCATGGAGTCTGCTCCATCCTTTTCGATCTTCTCAAAGGCTTGAGTGGTTCGGAGTTAGCGATAGTGACCAAAACGGTCGAGAACGAAGCGAGGGATACCCTGGACAAAGCAGTAAGCAAGACAATCAGGCAGACCTATTTCCCAAACTTGGCAACGAAGTACAAGATAATGGCCCTGCAACACATTGTGACGAACGTATGCCTAGATAGAATGGAGACTATTGTCGAAGAGACCTCGATAAGGTTGCCCATAGACCTTGAGGCAAGACAGAAGATCATAGACGCGGAACTGGAACCATTCTTTTTGGAGATCGTCAAGAGCACGGTTCGCTACATCCAGCCCAGTATCCCCAGATTCATAAAGGGACCGTTCAGGGATGAGCTTTCAGACATCATGCTGGAGGCTCTGCCATCCAAGGGCATCATTTACAAGGGCCTGCCCGATCCCAGAGACTATGTGATTATGGCCGAAGCGACAATGATTTACAGAAAATATGGAGGCAGAGAGCAGGTCTACGTAGCTTCGAAGGACAACCACTTTAAGCCTAACCCCGTACAGGTAGGCTCCTATCTTTCGGGCAAGTCCAAATACTTGCCAGAGTTGGACGCAACAGTTAGGGATAAGGTTGCACAGAAGTTTGGCTTCATAGGCGAAGACCCCGGGAAGCTCATAGAGATAGTCAAAACCGAGTACAAGATCTGAACCGCTGGCTTGACCTTCTCAGAGAAGCGGACAGACCCACTACGCGCCAAGTTAACAGAGTGCCATGTGAGCAGGTAGCCCATCATGTCTAGGCTTAGCTTTGGGCGTCTCCCAGGATTGATCGGAAATCTGTGAGAGCAGCCTCGAGTATCGCGGTTATTCGCCTCAAAGCTTCAGGCGGAAGCTCTTTGAGGGATTCGAACCCACGGCTTTCGCGAGCGGAGAGCATGCGCCTGAACATCTGATTGTATTTCGTGAGGGCGATCTTCTCGAGGGTCGGTCGGTGTTTCGTTATGGTCTCCTCTGCTAGCTTGAGAGCCTCCTCGTAGGCGATCTTCTGATCTCGGTATTGGAGAAGTATCGCGCGAAGCTTTCTTGCGAGGCTGCGTTCCTGTTTGATCGCCAGCTTCGTCCACTGTGGTTCAGTGTGTTCGGGTCCTGGGATTGTGGGTTTCGCTTTAGAGAAAAAACGGCGTTTCTCCAGGACATCTCCGCTCTCTTCTGAGATGTGGGGTCCAGGGACGCCGTGGGCCTCAGGCGGAGCTTCCGCAGGTGGTTTGCCTTCGCCGCTGACGATGATGTCGCCCGTGTTCGTGTCGATCTTCACCTGGAAGCCTGCTGCAAGCCATCGTTCCGCCGCGCGAGCGCGTATCTCATGGATCTGGACTTGGCGAAGTTCGTCTCGGAGCTCGATATCTCGGAAGCCGAGCTCCCAATCCCGAATCTTGAGACGGTCCAACAGTTGCTTGTTCAACGCGGAGACGACGCTTCGCTGGATCTCCTGGATCGTGCGGTTCTGGACATCGATCTGCATTCTAGGATTGTTGCCTGCGCGGCCAGACTCGATGATTGAGACGAAGACGGGCGTCACGCCGAAGACGCTTGTGACCTTCTCGATCCCGAACTTGAACCAGTCAAGGCTCTGCATCTGCGCGGGGTCAGGCATGGACTCTATGAATTCCGCCTCGAGCGGTTTCTCTCCAAGAGCGCCTGTCCCGATCCAGGCTTGACGTACGCGGAGCGATGGACGAGTTTCGCCTGTGACTGGGTCGATGATCTGCTTGGCTTCGATATCCTTCTCGATCTGTGCTTTGATCGCGTTCACATGATCCTGGTCGAGGCCTTGGAAGACCAGGAAGCCGCTGACGTAGCCCGTGCTGTAAATCTCGGTGTTGTAGTCGAGCATCATGCGGAGCATGATCAGCCATTTCCAGACGCTCAGAGGACGCGGCCGACCATAGAGCTCTGGCAATCGCTGCGTCGAAGAGCCGTGGACCATCTCGTCTAGGCCCCAGCGCGAGGTAATCTCGCCGTGGACTTCCTGGAGATACGCGGTCATCGTGAGAGGGCCGTCGCATGTCGGGCAGGTAGGCGCGATGCCGCTCTCGATCTCTTCAGGCTTCAGCATGGAGTGGATATCCTTCTTGTAGCATTTCGGACAGAAGTACTGGTCTGATCGGATGCGGCCCTTCTCGTCGGCAAGGATCCTCAGCCAGCGTGGATCCTCAACGTAGAGCTCCGCGACCTTCTTCTCGACCTTCTTGGTCTCTGGATCTATGACATCTTGGTACGTGATGCTCAGCCACCAGTTGCCGACTTTCAGGTCGTTCTCGACCATGGAGCGTACGATGCGGTCCCAGTCGTCAGTAGCGTTGGGATGCCTCAGGATCTCCTCGAGGATCTTTCGCTCGTTCGGAGCGGGCGAACGGAATTCGGTGCCATGGCATTCTTGGCATTCCTTCGTCTCGGACTGGTACTCGTTTCCGCATTTCGTGCACTTATGGACGAAGCGGGCTTTGACCTCGAGGCCTGGGCGAGCGACCTCCTGGCAGAGCGTTCGCGTGATCATCTCCATGACGAAGCTCTGGTCGCAGATGTCCTGGATCAGCTCGAGGTTCCATTCAGGCTCGCGGATCGCGACGCCAGGCGTCAGGAGATATCGGCTGATCGCGCCTCGAGTCTTGAACATTTGATCCTCAATGATCGAGAGGACCTTACCGCCCGCGATCATGCGGACTAGGCTTAGACGGATCTTGTCGCCGAGACCTGGTTCTTTACTCATGAGTTTCACCTTTGTCCGCGGAGGAATCGTTCTCGGGTTTCGTCTCGACCTCGCAGGAGTTCATCGTAGGCTGATGGAGGTTCGAAGATCGCGGCGCCAGGAGCCAGGTGGGATCTGGTGATGCGGAAGGCGATTTCAAGCGCGTCGAGGACGTCTTTGCGGCCTTTCGGAAATTGCAGATACTCCATCAGGAGCTCGTCTTGGCCAGTTCGCGCGATGCAGATCGTGCCGTTCTGGAAGTAGGGCGCGAGGCCGAGGATCCTCAGGTCCTTGTTTCGCGTTTGCTCGATCGGAACGACGGGGATCAGTCCACGCTTGACCCATTGGGGCAGAGCCTTCTGGTATGCGACCGCTTCAATCCCGATCTTCTCGGGCTTCCATGCGAGCGCCAAACTTTCGACTGCGGCAACCTGAGCTGGAAAGTCCAGTTGCTTCCTCTCATAGTCGAGGACGAAGGCTCGACCTTCCCTCGAGATTCCCAGCGTCAAGCCGACGGTGGGATTGGCGGTCGTTGCTTCGCTGATTCCGAGATCCCACCCCTGGAAGAGCAGGAGATCAGCGCGGTTTGGCAGCTTGTGGATCTTCTTCGCGGGATCATCAATTTCAGGGTCCCAGTAGTGTAGCCATTCTTTCTTGAGTTCGGTTCCTTCGATCGGGCTGGGGTTGTGGAGGTACTGTGCGCTCCACATTATCGGGCCGACTTCTGCCTTCTTCGTCAGAAGCGCAGACAGCGGCCACTTTGCTTCCCATAGGACGTTGTTGGCTTCGTCGACGGCGGGCAGGACAAGCTGAGTGCAGCCGTTTGATAGCTCAGGCCACTTGGCAGGCCATTGCTCGAGGAGCTCCGCGTAGAGGTCAAGGTAGCTCCATCTCGTCCCGACGACGAAGAGACGACCGTCGGGTTCAAGCCTTTCCAGGAGTTCCTTCTTGAACCATGTTCGCAGTTGGTCGCGCAGTGATTCGCTGTTCGCCCAGTCCTCGTCTACGATGTCGTCGCAAATGATCTCGTCGACGCGGCGGCCGATTACCGCTTGCTCGACTCCGAGGGCTGTGATCGAGGGATCCTTTTGCGGTCTCGCCTCAGGCGAGCGGGAGACGATGATCTCGTGCTGCGACCATTTACTGGGATGGAATGGCTTGAGGTCTCCGAAGATCTCGACGTATCGCGGATGGGCCATCCAGCCCTTGATCTCGCGGACGAAGGATGCTACGAAGTCTGCGGTGTGGCTTGCTATGATGAAGCGTAGATCAGAATTGTTTCCAAGCCGCCATAGCGGATAGTTGATTGTTGAACTGGTCGATTTGCCGTGGCCTGGAGGCAGAATGATGATGCCGCGTCTGACGTCTCGATTCTGAAGGATTCTGTAGATTATTTCATGATAGGGCGCATTCACGTATCCGAGATGTTCAGTGAACGCGATGAGGTCAGCCCTGACTAGGCTGCGATACAGCTTTTCGGAGTCTGCGTTCTTTGGCTTTCTCCCATAATTTTCTGCGCTCATCCTCTGGCAGCTCGGATAACAATTCCGCGAGATCTGCTTCCGTGATCGTGCCAGGCTGCATGACCTGGGCTTGGATGATCTGCAACGGCGCCTTCGTGATCCAGCCCTGCGCCTCGTAGAGGAGTCGAAGAGCGTTGTTCAGGCAACCGCCCGCCCGAGCGTCAAGCGGGTTCTGACGCCAGAACTCCTGAATGTAATGGATCAGGAAGGAGTCGGCGTTCTCCTTCGTCTTGAGATCGAAACCCGCAGGCCAGGGAAGCGGCTTCCTATGCTTCTTTCTGCCAGCGCCTGGCCTGCGTCCGCCATGACCTCTCAACGATCCATCACTCGCAGGACTTGATTATGTGTGGTGCGGGACGGGTTTCTGCTAGGATAGAGGCGGGGGGGCCCGAACCATGCACAAGACTTAGAATGCTCCCGTTGGCAAGCGAGTTCAGAGGGCTCTTGGAGTTAGAAACGCTTGCTAACTGGCTTGCAACCATTGGGCTGGCGGGTCTCACTGGAAGCATCGCTGGGGCAGTAATCAACTACGTGTTCGAGGGACGCAAGTTCAAGCGGGAACAACGAATTGCTCATCTGAAAGAAAGCCTAGACAAGTTCTACTCGCCTTTGATCTTCCATTTCGAGAACATGAGGTCTTGGGGTAAGGTCTGGGGAGAGCCGTATGTATTTTCCACTCAAGCACTAGGGGCCAAGATAGGCGACATGAACGAGATAATGAGAACGGGTTTAAGATTTGCAAGCGCACAAGTTGAGACCTTATGGTACGAGTGGCAGCCTTTTGCAGTCGCGATGGTAGAGAGACGGCGGGGACACGATATGTATCCACATCTCACTACGGAAGGGTTCATTCTTCGTTCTCAGCGCTTGCATGAGGCACTAAGGGCAGACCGTGATGAATTGGAGAAAGAGTACAATCAAAAGATGGTCTGAAAGCAGACCATATTGCCCTATTATCTTGATGGCTCTCGTTCTTGGATGAATTAGAGTATTGTGCCTGTCCCTCTTGACGCTGATCGTGGCCCGACCGTCTACAGTCGCCAGCATGTCCGCGGACTCGACAGGATACTGATGTCGTTCGCAGCCAGTCTAGGGATCCAGTTCCGCTTCGGCCCATGCTTCTATGATCAGAGCGAGCGCCGAGACCAGGATTAGGTTGATGAGCGCGTAGAGCTTCTTCATTCGCCTAGCCTCCGAAGAGCTTCCACAACGCCAGAATGATCCCAACCAAGGTGCCGATAGTCGTGACAATATTGATGGCGTTCATGGATTCGAGTTTGGTGAGGCGGTGCTCTAGGACTTTCTGAATCGTGAGGCAGTCAATCTTCTTCACGAAGATGTCCTGGTCTTCGATCGGATCATCCAAGATTTCTGCAACTCCTGGCGGAAGATTCCGATTCAACCTTTTCACCGAGAAGCGGGAACAATGACGGAGTAGAGCTCCAGGCTCTTGATGAAGAGAGGATTGCCATAGTAGCGCACGTCGAAGATGACGCGATCTCTGTACTTGATGTCTGAATCGTCAAAGTTCAGAATGATGGTGGTTCCCCATTCAGGCGGGAAACCTGTGGCTAGAAATTGCCTGCGAGTCCAGGTGCCATTGAGGAAGACGTCAAAGTAGCCGCGAAAGGATAGTCTGTTGACGGCCCTGATGTTGACGAACCAGATTTGGAAGACATCGATGACTCTGATCTCGCGTCTATCGAAGAAGATCGGAATTCTTAGAGTCTCACCGTTGGCGAGCGTGAGCGATTGATACTTGTCTCTGACATCCCAGCTCCATCCGTTCCCAGTCCACCAGCGCCACAGCTTCTCAACGGGAGCCTCGCGAGCGATCCGCTGTTCTGGGAACTGTATCACTTGCCCCATCTTTGGAGAACAAGCTCCTTCGCTTCGGATGCGATGAGGGCGACTCCAATGCCTGCAGCGAAGACGCCTGGGTAGACCACATCGTAGTAGAGTGCAGCGATGGCCACGAACGCGGCCACGATGCCCCAAACAAAGTGATGGATATGGACGCCTCTGACGTGCAGCCGAACTTTCGCATAGTCAGCTAGAAGTCGAGCCAGAAGCGTAGATAGAAAGGCTGTTGCCCAGAAAACTTCCGCGGGAGTCAAGATTTCCTACCTCCCTGTCTTCCGAGTTTCCTGAATAGACTCATGAGCCAGCGCTTCGCCTCGTTCACATAGAAGATCAGCGCGGCGATTGCGAGGTAGAGTCCGATCAGATTGATCCCAAGGAATAGAATGAAATCGGGACCGAACCCTGCCCATCCGCCTGTCAAGAGCAGGCCGAGGCCTGCGCGATAGCTCGCTGTGAGTAAGAACGAACCTGCCAGTAGATAGGCGAAGGCAGCAAGATACTTGTTCGTGGCCTCTCACCTCCGCTTCGTGGATCCGCCTATCGTCGAAGTATGGTAGGGCTTGTGCATCACTGAGAACTTCACAATGACATCTGCGTCTTCCCAGACGAGTTTGACGTTCGCGGTCTCAGCTTTCTTGATTGCCTCGAAGAGTCTGCCTGCTAGGTCGGGAATGAAATCGAACACGACTCAGACCTGCGACTCTTTGCTCTTCGCGCTGAAGTAGTGTTCGGCTGCTCGCATTGCTAGGCCGCAGAAGAATGTGAATATTGGAAGTGCTGCTGGGAACCATATTGTCAATGTACCGAAGAACGCACAGCCTAGAAGAGATCCCCAAGCATAGCCTCCACGATATCCTTCTCTTCCAAGTTTGATGCCCGCTGCGGTCATGACTTCGATTGCTTTCGCTTTGCCGAGCTTCACCGATATCAGCGCCAGGATCTGGCGCTTCTGAGCCTTTGTCAATCGTTGTCCTTGACTGAATAGGCACGTCAGTAGTTCCATCAGATGCTCTATGAGTTCATCGAGGTTCTGGCCGTCCCAGCCCATCAACCACTCGAGGAATTGGCCCCAGCAATCTACTGGCTGCTCTGGGCAGGGCTGAGTTTCGTGCACCCATCTTCCGCCCATGCAGCGGTCTCGCTCCTTCCAAGTCACGCCATCATCGCAATAGACGACGTTCTTCACATCGCCCTCGTTGCATTCTGGCGGTTCCTCTCCGTCTGGGTGAGCGTACCAGTCGAATTCGACTCCGTAGTCACGAGCAATGGCTGGTAGAGCGATCGCATAGTTGTCGGTCGCGGATCCTGCGAAGTTGGCTCCTGCGAGGCCGATCGGGTCGCTGCTTGTTGGCCTTGCTAGGAATGACGAACCTGAGCTTCCGCCTGAGATCTTGGCCGTATGCTGAATGCAATGCTTCACGTAGGCGATGAAGAATTGATAGTTGACTCCGATCGTGACTTCGGTGGCCAGGATCTTGCCTGAGGTTGTGCCTTCGGTTCGTGAGGAGCTCCAGCATTCCCATCCGACTTCTGGCTCAAAGTAGACTTTGGTTATTGGGCCGAAATCTAGGACATCAGCGCAGACGAATGAGAGATCAGCGGCGTTCGTGAGCATGTAGTCAAATTCATTCTGCTGGTACGGCTGGACAGCGATGAGTAATGTGTGCCGATAGCTCACGACATCGCCTGGGCAGATCCCGCCATCCATCGGTGATGGCTGAGCCCAGCCGTGTCCTGCTGGATAAGGCGAGCCGTCCAAGTTGAATCGCATGGCGCAGTGATAGTTTGATCCGCAATGCCAGCAGCCTGTGTACTTCTTGCCAGCGAGCTCTATGGTGCCATACCAATCGGAATTGAGACAGTCTTTGTGGGCCTCGTGGTTTGGATCTCCACGGACCCAGAGATGCGAGCTGCAGGCCGAGGAGCCGCAGGCGATGAATGAGACTCCGCCTGGAACTGGACGATAGCGTTTCTGATGTTCGCCAGGGCCGCTTACTGGAATGGGCAGGTCTATGATCGGATGCTCGATGATGTCGGTTTGGATCCTGTCAAGCATCCTCGGTATCAGGACGGGAACCACCTCGAGGGAGTGGCCTAGGGAGTCGATAACTCGCCTGAGGCTTTCTGGTCCTGGCAGTTTGCCTTCCTGGAATTCCTCGAAGAGTTTCCAGAACTGGCTTTCATTCATGAGAGCGTCGGGCTTCGTCTTTCGCGGGAAGCCGATCGTGATGCAGGGGATGGTGGTCTCTTTGCCTTCTGTGATCTTTGTCCTAGTGTGTGTGATGTATGTCGCGCCGAGAGTGATGAGGAATTTCTCGAATTTGTTCCGAACCGTTTCTAGAGACATTCTCTTGTTTTTCCTTCACTTCTTTGAGCGAAGGCGGACGAAGCCTGGGATGCACGTAGCCGCTTGGACGAATCTTCACGTCGCGCAAGACGTCGCCACGCTTGACGTCCGAGAGGATCGCATCTTCCTTGCTGATCGTCTCGATTACAAGCGGATCGTATTGACCGCGAGAGATTGCGTCGAGTTGTTCTGCGCGAAACGTTGCGATGATGCTTCGGAACTGATGCATCTCCCAACGGATGAGATCATGAAAGATCTTAGATGGTTTCTTGTGGTATCTGGCGGAGCTCTCCCTCTGGATTTCGAGATCATCGAGCGATGAGGCATGGCTGCTGGGCTTGTTGGCGTCAGCGTGACTATTGCGTAGTTCATACCATAGGCTACGTGGATCCAGCCCCTTGCGGAGCGGCATCGGCTTCGAAGCCTTCAGACCATTCGAAATCGGAGATTTCTTAAAGCCCTGTGCGCGCGAATAGCATACGATGTATACGCTACGAGTCTTTGAGCTTACAATCTGAGCGAAGGGAACTATCATGGATTCTCCTGAGAACTCTCGTCATTCGGATGGACAATTCACGGAAAATCATAGTGTGCGTCTGACCAAGGAAGACTCTGTACGAATCCGTGAGATAGCCAAAGCTAGGGGATGCGATGTAAGTGACATCATCAGATTGGCGCTTCGGCGGCTCTTCGCGGATCTCAGCTATCCAGATGAGAAAGAGAAGAAGGCGCTAGGAAAGAGCATCTGAGTTAGTCTCATCCAAGTTGCTTCTCAACTTGGTCGAGCAATTCCAAGAGTTCGGGATCGCGCGTCTGAGTGCAGACTGGCTTGAACATTCTCAGCGCCTTTGCGAGCTCAAGCTGCGTCTCGCGTTTGTACTCGGGGTCCTTGACGCTCCCAAGGACGCCTAACAGACGCTGCAATTCATCCTTAGCTAGAAGAATCTCGGCTTTCTGGAAGACGGCCACGTTGACCGTGACCGATTGAGGCTGATTAATTGTGAGGCCTCCTCTCTGGGTGTATTCGTCGATGCGTTTCTGGACCTCGTCGTGGTGCCTTTGAACCCATTCTCTGATGGCAATCTCGGCTGCCTGCCATTGTTTCAACCCGAGGATCTTCGCGGTCTTTACGAACTCAGCTTCCAAGTTCGCAGGTAGCCTGACGTGCTTCTCCTTACGAGCGCTCAATAGCCAACCATCTTCTCTCTGGGCGGTCCCTGGGCATTTGGTCCCTGGGCAGTCCCTTGTCTGGAGGGTAAAGGGGAAGGGGATTCCCCGTTCCACTGGAAACTCTGGTGCCCTGTTGAGGGCGTTGCGAGATCTTCTCCTTCAGATGTTTGTGGCAGTAGTAGTGGTCCTCGAAGGATCCGTCCGCGGGCGCCTGGCATCCTGGAGCCTCACACCTGAGATCCCTCCAGCCGAAATCATGCTGCGACAGGGACTCTATCGCGGATCGACTGAGACTCATTTGGCGGTCTCCTCGAGTAGGATTCGTCTGCGAGCAATCGCGCTCATGCTCATGCGAGCACGTTCAGCCTCTTCTCTGATGAGTTGCTTTGCTGGTCTCGGAAGCGCGAAGTTGAGTCGATCGTCTAGCCTGAAGGATGATGATATTCTGTGAATCTTAATTTCGAGTCTCTCCCTGAACTTCTGCTCCTGCTGCATTCGTTGTTTCTTGAAGACGCGTTCGCGCATTGGTTCGGGCAACCGAGCGAAGGTCATCAAGCCGAGGTCCAAGATGACATTGATGACTTCGTTGAGTTGGATAGCTCGATCTTTTCGGGCGGCCTGCCAGATTTCGTAGATCTGCATGAATCGTGCCTCTGGCAAGCGGACGCCTCGAGAGATCGTCACCAAGCCAGGATCCTCTCAAGTTGTGCACAATTCCTTGGGAGGTCTGGGGTCTCTGCCGATTCTCGAAGCACACTCGATGGCTCCTCTCATGTCGCTTCGAGGGTGTAGGTTCTTTCGATGATGTGGATCCTGTCGCGTCA
>Ga0315314_1002631_pt1 | contig 14693 bp, 11 predicted proteins | sample TDP9_MG_FD_203631 | JGI IMG/M metagenome (GOLD analysis project Ga0315314, IMG submission 203631) | Freshwater sediment microbial communities from Lake Towuti, South Sulawesi, Indonesia - TDP9 | ecosystem: Environmental > Aquatic > Freshwater > Lake > Sediment | place: Indonesia: South Sulawesi...
GATCTGGTTGTCGCCGTTGCCCCCGACGGAGTGATAATGCTTGAGGGCATGGCCGATCAGCTCTCCGAAACGACCGTGGCGGAGGCGGTTGAGTTCGCCCTTCCCTACGCCCAGGACATGATCGAGATGCAGCGCCGCCTCGCCGTCGCCGGCGGCAAGCCGAAGCTCGATTTCACGCCCCTCACCATCGGCGACGACGTGCGCTCCTCTGTCGGTCGCTTCTCTTCTGTGATCGGCAGCGCCATCCAGGACCCAGACAAGAAGATGCGCGAGAACGCCACCGCCGAGGTGCTCGAGCAACTCCAGTCCGAGCTGGCGGAGGAGTTCCCGGAGCGCCTTGCCGAAGTGCGCGCCGCACTCGAGGAGCAGACCGAGGCGGAGCTCCGAGCCCTGGTGCTCGACGCTGGCAGGAGGCCCGACGGCAGGGCGCCCGAGGACATCCGATCTCTCTCCTGTCAGGTGTCCCTGTTGCCCCGCGCCCACGGGTCGGCGCTTTTCACCCGCGGCCAGACCCAGGTCATGTCCATCGTCACCCTGGGCGGGGTCGGCGACGAGCAGCTCATTGACGACCTGGGCGTGGTCGAGTCCAAGCGCTTCATGCATCACTACAACTTTCCGCCCTACAGCGTCGGCGAGGTGCGGCCGATCAGAGGCCCCAGCCGGCGCGACCTTGGACATGGCTCACTGGTCGAGCACGCTCTCCTGCCCCTCCTCCCAGACGAGGAGGCCTTCCCCTACACCGTCCGCGTTGTCTCCGAGGTGCTGGAGAGCAACGGATCTAGCTCGATGGCGAGCGTCTGCGGCAGCAGCCTCGCCCTCATGGACGCGGGAGTGCCGATCCGGGGCGCCATCGCCGGCATCTCCATTGGGCTCATCACCGACGGCCGCCGGCGCCAGTTGCTCACCGACATCCAAGGGGTGGAGGATTTCAACGGCGACATGGACTTCAAGATCGCTGGCACGCGGGAGGGCATCACTGCAGTGCAGCTCGACACCAAGCTGTCAGGCCTCTCCACCGACATCGTCCGCGACGGCCTGGAGCAGGCGAAGCGCGCCCGTGACGTCCTCCTCGACGCCATGGACGCCACCATTGCCGCGCCGCGGGCCGAGCTTGCCCCCCACGCCCCGCGCGTTTTCACCCTCCAGATAGACCCGGAGAAGATCGGCGATGTCATCGGCCCCGGCGGCAAGATGATCCGCCGGCTCGAAACCGATTTCCTCTGCAAGATAGACATCGAGCAAGACGGCCGCGTCTTCATCGCCGCCCCCGACCAGCTCTCTGGGGAGCGCGCGCTCAAGGCCGTCCAGGACCTGACCCGCGAGGTCAGGGTGGGCGAGACCTACACCGGCAAGGTCGTCCGCATCACCCCCTTTGGCGCCTTCATCGAGCTGCTCCCCGGCCGCGACGGCCTCCTCCACATCTCCCAGATCGCCCCCGAGCGCATCGAGCGGGTGGAGGACGTCCTCAACATGGGCGATGAGGTCGAGGTGCGCGTCATCGAGATAGACCCGCAGGGCAAGGTGCGCCTCAGCCGCAAGGACCTTCTGCCGGGCGCCAGAGACGCGGCCGGCGGCACCTCCAGGCGCCGGGACAGCGGTCGCGGCGGCCGCGGCGGGAACGGAGGCAGGCCGCGCCGAGACCGGGACCGCGACCGGCGGTAGCGGTCTGCCCGGGCCAGGACATCTTCACCATGTCGCATGATCCCCGAGGAGTCCTTCGTGCCACCTAGTCAGTCGGGGCCACATCCCAGGAAGACGGTGTTGGCCAACGGGGTGCGCGTCGTCACCGAGCGACTCGAGCACGTGGATTCGGTCTCCCTCAGCATCTGCTCCCTCACCGGCTCGCGCAGCGACCCGCCCGGATGCGAGGGCATCGCCCATTTCCTCGAGCACATGTTCTTCAAGGGCACTGCCTCCCGTACCGCTCGTCAGATCGCCGAGGCCGCCGACGATATCGGCGGCAACGCCAACGGCGTCACCGATCGCGAGGAGCTTCACCTCTACGCCCGAACCACCCACGATCAGGCTGAAGTCGCCCTCGAGCTCCTCTTCGATCTCTTCCTCAACTCCAAGTGCGCCCAGGAGGACATCGCGCGAGAGCGGGAGGTCGTGCTCCAGGAACTCGCCCAGGTCCAGGATGTGCCCGAGGACTGGATGCACGAGATGGTCCCCCCGACCGTCTGGCCAGGTCATCCCCTCGGCCGCCCGCTCATGGGCACCGTCGAGACCGTGGCCGCGATCGGGAGCGATTCGATGCGGCGCTTCCTGGCAGAGGAGGTCTACCTCCCGGATCGCCTCCTCGTCGTCGCCGCGGGTCGGGTCGAGCACGGCCGCTTCGCCGAACTCACCGCCAAGCTCGCCGGCGCTCTGCCCCCTGCTCTCTCGCGCCCCAACGAACCCGCCCCGCAGTTCCACAGCGGCCGGCTGCTCATCCCTCAGAATGGTCAGCAGGTTCACTTCTGCCGCGTCTCACCGGGCATCCCGCGCACTCACGAGACGCGCCACGCCTTCGCCGTGCTCGACACTCTGCTCGGCGGTGGCAGCAGCTCCCGGCTCTTCCAGGAGATACGGGAGAATCGCGGCCTCGCCTATGATGTTAGCTCCTACCTGCAGAGCTGCCGCGATGCCGGCCTCTTCGTCATCACCGGCGGCGCCGCCCCATCGAAGTTTCAACTGGTCCTCGACCTGGTGGATCAGGAGATCGCCCGCCTGCGAGCGGCCGGGCCTTCGGAGGAAGAGTTGGCGCGGGCAAAGGTCCAGATCAAGGTCTCCCTCGCCCTCGCCGCCGAGAGCACGGGATACCGCATGTACCACCTCATGACCTCCGAGGCCTACTGGGGAGAGGTGCTTCCCTTCGCCGAGATCGCCGCAGGCGTAGATCGCGTCACCGTGGAAGACGTGCACCAGTTGAGCGAGACGGCGCTGGCGCCAGACGGATGCGCCATCGTCGCCATCGGCCCGCTCAACGATGAGGGAGGCGAGGATGGCTGACATCCGGGTGCTCGTGGTGGGGGCCGCCGGACGCATGGGATGTGAGGTGGTGCGCGCGGTGGCAAAGGCCGAGGACATGGCCCTGGTCGGAGCGGTGGATCGCAACCGGGTGGGGGAGGACGCAGGCGCCGTCGCGGGTATCTCTCCGCTGAGTATCGGCATCACCGACTCGCTTCCCAACGCCATAGCGGCCTCATCTCCCGACGTCGCGGTTGACTTCACCGTGCCCGCCTCCGTCGCCGCGAATGTGAAGGCCGCGTTGAAGGCCGGCGTCCCCTGTGTCGTCGGGGCAACCGGTCTGACGGAGGACGATCTGTCAGAGATCGCCGCGGTGTGTGACGAACAGAAGACGCCGGCCTTCGTCGCCCCGAACTTCGCCATCGGTGCGGTGCTCATGATGCAGTTTGCGGCCCAGGCCGCGCCGCACTTCGAGGCCGCCGAGATCGTCGAGCTCCACCACGCCAGCAAGCTCGACGCCCCCTCCGGCACTGCCCTCCGCACCGCCAACCTGATGCGGGATGGTGCCCCCAATCTCCAATCTCCAATGTCCAATCTCGATCAGCCCTCCCGCGGCCGGGCCGAAGGCCCCATCCAGATCCACTCCGTCCGCCTCCCCGGCCTCGTCGCCCACCAGGAGGTCATCTTCGGCGGCCTAGGCCAGACCCTCACCATCCGTCACGACTCCACCTCCCGCGAGTCCTTCATGCCCGGCGTCCTGCTCGCCATCCGAAGGGTGAGAGGACTCAAGGGCCTGGTGGTGGGGTTGGAGAGGCTGCTGTAGCGGCTTGCTGGCCAAGCTCGCAGGTGGGCCGGAGCTCGGGCCGGATCCTCCGGGATGGAGCGGGCGACGCGCCTGCCTGTGTCCCGCGATCCCCCTGAGAGCCTGCCGCGTGCTGCGCCGTGCAGGGTGTGACCCCATTCTCTGGGGCCCTCGGTTCGACAGGCCAACCTCGCCCCTTTCCCCTCTCCGTGCACGGAGAGGGGCACTCACGGCGCGAACGAACTCACGGGAAATGTGGGGTGAGGTTCGTCTGACGGGGGCGGACGGGACCTGGCAGTCCGACAGACCAGAATACAGCCTGGCCCTAGACTTTGGGGTCACACCCCACATCGCCGCCTGCTTGCGGCAGAGCCACAAGTTTGCTACATTCAGGTTGAGCCGTTAGCTCAGCAGGCAGAGCACCGGACTTTTAATCCGGGTGTCCTGGGTTCGAGTCCCAGACGGCTCATGGGACGGCAGCGGCCAGGCTTCAGGGGCCAGAGCCCCGGCTCTCGGGAGCGGCCGTTACTGAACCCTAGACCCTGGCGGCTGACCCCTGCGATGAAGCTCATCTGTCGCCAATCGAAGCTGAAGGGCGAGGTGCGGATTCCGGGATCGAAGTCCCACACGATCCGGGCGGTCGCCATCGCCTCCCTCGCCGTGGGCGAGAGCACGATCCGTGCGCCGCTGGACTCGAACGATACCCGCGCGGCGGTAGATGCCTATCGCCTGCTCGGCGCAGACATCAGGATGAGGGAGGACTGCTGGGCCGTTCGAGGAACGGACGGCGCGCTGACGACCCCCGAGAACGTCATTGACGTGCGCAACTCCGGGGTGACGCTTCGCACCGGCATGGGGTCGTGTGCGCTGCTGCGCGAAGGAATGGCTGTGCTGACCGGCGACGAGCAGATCAGGCGCCGGCCGGCGGGGCCGTTGGCCCAGTCGCTCAATGACCTGGGCGCGAAGGTGCGATCCACCCGCGGCACGGGGACCGCACCCTTTGTGGTGGAGGGGCGGTTGCGGGGCGGCGAGACGAGCATCGAGGCGGTCACTAGCCAGTACCTCAGCGCGCTGCTCATCAACTGCCCGCTGGCTGACGGCGACGCCCTCATCCACGTGCCTCTGCTCAATGAAGCGCCATATGTCGAGATCACGCTCGACTGGGTGCGACGGCATGGCATCAGGCTCGAGCAGGACGATCTGCGGGAGTTCCGCATACCAGGCGGGCAGCGCTACCAGGCCTTCAACCGCGCCATCCCGGCCGACTGGTCATCGGCCACTTTCTTTCTGGGCGCGGGCGCGCTCGATGGCAATGACATCGTTTTGCGTGGCTTGGACACGGGTGACACGCAGGGCGACAAGGCAGTTGTTGACTATGTTCGCGAGATGGGAGCAGAAGTGACGGTGGCCCAGGACGCCCTCCGTGTTCGTGCCAAGGACCTCGTCGGGCGTGAGTTCGATCTGAACGCGACACCCGACGCCCTACCGATGCTGGCGGTGCTGGGGTGCTTCGCCCACGGCGAGACGCGTCTCGTGAACGTTCCCCAGGCGCGCATCAAGGAGACCGACCGCATCGCGGTGATGGCGCAGGAGCTGGGGAAGATGGGTGGCCGCGTCGAAGAGCTCGAGGATGGCATCGTCGTGCAGGAAAGCAAGCTCCATGGCGCCGAGGTGGACGGTCACGGCGATCACAGGGTGGTGATGGCGCTCGCGGTGGCCGGCTGCGCCGCTGCCGGGATAACCGTGGTCCACCGCGCGGAGGCGGCCGCCGTGACATACCCCGAATTCGCGGACCACATACGGGCGCTCGGCGCGAGCGTCGAGAAGGAGTAGGAGGCCGCATGCTCGGCTGTGACATGGGAACGCTGTTCAAGGTGGCGGTGGCAGGCGGCTCCTACCAGGAGGGCCTGACGGTCCACCTCCAGGGAGTGCCGCCGGGACTGCTCATCACCGAGGAGGCGATCTACCGCGACCTGCTGGTACGCAAGCCCGGCCAGGGAGAGCTCACCTCACCACGGCGCGAGCCTGACATCCCGATCATCTACTCCGGCGTCAACGCAGCCGACACCATGCCGGGGTTCACGAACGCGGGCTACAGCAACGGCACTCCGCTGGTCATCCTTATCCCAAACCTCGACCGCCACTTCGAGCATATCGAGCAGTACCAGGCGACGAACCGCACTCCTCGGCCCGGGCACGCCTCCTACGCCTCGTATCAGAAGTATGGGCAATGGGACGATGCCATCGGCGCGGGTTTCTTCAGCGGGCGCTATACCGCCACCATCGTCGCCGCGGGGGCGGTGGCGAAGCGCGTGCTGCGAGACCACGGCATCGAGGTGACCGGCTACGTGAAAGAGGCGGCCGGGGTGCGCGTGCCGGAGCTGCCCCTGGAGGAGATCAGGCGCAAGGTCGCGGCCTACAAAGAGGTGCGACGGCTCAACGATCCGGTCTACCAGGCGATCTTCGCCTCGGGCCGCCTCCGCCAGGACATGCGATTCCTGGAGAAGACGGCGGTACTCGCCGAGTTCGAGAAGCAGATCCCTGACCTCAAGTGGCCGGCGATGGATGAGGAAGCGATCCGCAGAGAGCACGGCATTCACCCGAAGCTGAACTGCCCGCACCTGCCCACCGCGGACGAGATGTACCGGCGAATCATCGAGATCACGGAGAGCGGCGACTCGAGCGGCGGGGTGGTGGAAGTGGTGGCCACCGGGGCGCCGGCGGGCATGGGGGAGCCCGTCTTCCGGAAACTCGACGCCGAACTCGGCCGGATGATGGGCATAGGCACGGTGAAGGCGGTGGAGGTCGGAGCAGGCATGGCGGCCAAGGACAGCACGGGCTCGCAGTTCAACGACCAGATGTATGTGGAAGGCGGGCAGGTGGAGTTCCGGTCCAACAACGCCGGCGGCATCACCGGCGGGCTGGCGACAGGGCAGCCCATCGTCGTGCGTCTCGCCGTCAAGCCGACGCCCACCATCGCCAAGCCCCAGCACACGGTAGACAAGGTCTCGCTGGAGAACCGAGAGCTCGCCGCGGTCACGCGCCGCGATCCCACTATTGTCCCACGCGTCTGGCCCGTCGCCGAGGCGTACATGGCTGTTGTCTTGCTGGACCAGTACATGATGCATGTGGCCTATCAGGCGATGGCGAGGCGGGTTTGGTCCTAGCGTCACGCGGAGGGGCTGCGATGGGAACCAGCGTGCTTCCTGGCGGCATCGGGGTCGCACTGCTTCTGGTGGCGCTGGTGTTGAGGCTTCGGTCACCAGCGGAGCGCACAGGGCACGTGGCCGGACTCGGGGGCGGGCCGAACGCGGAAGGAAGCGGGGTTCCGGCCGTCCCGCGCCAACCAGTGCCGACTCTGACCGCGGCTGCCGAAGCAGGACCCGAAGACGGCTCCACCGCTTCGCAGTAAGCAGCACAGAGCGCGCGGCCGCCTTCTGGCGGGACCGGCTCTCAGCGAACGGTCTGGCGGAGCCGCCGCTTCAGCCACGCTCTGAGCGATGGGCCGTGCTCGGAATCGGCCAGGCCAAGCTCGACAACGGCCTGGTAGTAGCTCAGGAATCCTCCGATGTCGAGCCTCTTCTCCCCCTTGCGCAGCTTCACGCAGATGATCTCGCGCCCCTCCTCCAACAGCAGCCGAAGCGCGTCGGTGAGCCAGAGCTCCCCGCCGACGCCCGGCTGGATGCGCCGAATGGCGTCGAAGATCACCGGCTCCAGCACGTAGCGGCCGGCCGCTGCCAGGTTGCTCGGCGCCTTGCTGGGAGACGGCTTCTCGACAATGCCGTTGATCGCGAATACGTGGTTGGCTTCCTCCTCTGGGGCAACGATCCCGTACCGGTTCACCGCCTCCCACGGCACTTCCTCGACCGCGATCGTTGCCGCCGGCCGTCGCCGCAGGTGGACCGCGATCATCCGCTTGAGCACCGGCTCGGGCACGCGGGACAGCACGATGGAATCCCCCAGCGCGACCACGAATGGCTGCTCCCCGGCGAACGGCTCGGCGATGGCCACCGCGTCCGCAAGGCCGCGCGGCTGCGTCTGTCGCGCGTGGAAGAAACGTAGATCCATCCACCGCTGATGCGGCTCGTCATTGCGCGCCGCGTCGCGGTCCAGGTGATCCTCTATCGCCCGCTTGCCCTGCCCGGAGATCAGCAGCACCTCGCGCAGGCCGCTGGCGGCAAGCTCCTCGACCACATGCTGGATGGTGGGCTTGCGGCCCACTGGCAGCATCTCCTTCGGCTGCGAGCGGGTGGCGGGCATGAGACGGGTGCCGCGCCCCGCCGCCGGCACCACCGCCTTGGTGATCGCCGCCTGTTGGGTCTGCTTCGGTCTCCTGGGCCGGCCTGGCATATCGTCCTCGCTAGAACACCTCGATGCGCTGGTAGCGGTATCCCTTCTGCTGGTAGGCCTCCGCGAGGGCGCGGTCGTCAGCATCGTCGAGCAGGATCAACGCCGCGCCGCTTGACCCGGGCAGCTTCGCCGCCAAGCCAAGGCTCCGGGCGATCTCGACCAACTCGAGATTGTGCGCGCCCAGCGCCTCCCCGAACAGCCTGACCCGCAGCTCGTGGTTCCGGTTCATCAGCCGGGCAAGCGCCTTTCGATCCCCGCGTTCCAGCGCCCTCCTCCCCTGCTCCGCGCTCCGCGCCAACTCGCGCATCACCCTGCGCACCTCGGGATCGCCCTGCTCCCAGCGTGCCCTAACACTCGAGTGAACAAGACCCGACTCAAGCGTGCCGAAATGCTCTTCTGCAAGATAGGCCAGCCCGAAGTCAGGGAGCAGCCGCGAGTCTAGCGTCTCGTACGAGGCTTTCTTGCCTCGCGGGAAGTCCATGTAGACAAGCTGGCCAAAGCTCTGCACCGCCCGGTCCTGCAGACCGGCGGTGATGCCAAGATCCCGTATCTCCACGCTGAGCGCCAGCTCTGCCAACTGCGCAGGACCGATTCTCTGGATACCATGGAACCGGAGCAGGGACTTGAGCACTGCGATGATGATCGCGCTCGATCCACCGAGCCCCGACTGGCGCGGTATTGTTGTGTCGTACTCCAGGGTGAAGTTCCCAGGTCTCAGCTCGAGCCGCCTCTCTCGCGCATACTCGGCGAATCGCCATGCTGCCGCAAACACGAGACGCTGCATCCCGTAGAAGCCATGACGACGCACCGCGCGGGTGAACTCCGCAAGGTTGGCGAACTCGGCCTGGTCGTGAACCGCGTGGAGCCGGAAACTCAGTTTCGGACTCTCCCAGATCTGAACCTGGGCGGAGAAGTCGCGGATGAGAAACGAGATCACTTTCCCGTCGTACATATCCGACGGGTTGCCAAGGAAACCGGCTCGCGCGTGCACTTCGGTCTGGATGATCATCGCCACCGCTTTTCCGCAGAGAGTGCCTGCGGACCTGCACACCCCCCGGCAAGCCGAGACAGACAGGCTTGTAGTCCGCCCCCTCCCACAGGGGGAGGGACTCGCGGAGTCGAAGAGCATGTCTCGGCAGCGCTCAGCAGGCCCTGAGCCGGAACAGAGGGGCCGACCCCGAATGCCCAGTCTCGAACGTCCAATCTCGAAGTCCGCCTCCTGCGATGTCTGCATCGTCTCGTGGCGCACGAGAGAGCTGCTGCGCGCCTGCCTGCGAACGGCCGTCGGGCAGCCTGAGGTGGCTTGGACCGTTGTCGTGGACAACTCCTCGAACGACGGCACGGTCGAGATGGTCCGCGCCGAGTTCCCGGAAGTGCATCTCATCGCCAACGCGGTGAACCGTGGCTACGCGGCCGCCAACAACCAGGGGATCTCCGCCGGCGAGGCCCCCTTCGTGCTGCTGCTCAATCCGGACACGGCGCTCATGCCCGGCGCGTTGGGGGCCCTGCTAGAGGAGATGCAGGAAGATCCGAAGCTGGGCGCGGTTGCTCCTCAGCTCGTTCTGCCCGATGGCTCGGTGGAGCGATCTTGCCGGAGCTTCCCGGAGCCGGCGGCGCTTTTCTGCGCGGCAGTCGGGCTGTCGCGGCTGTTTCCGCGGAGCGCCGCGTTCGGGCGCTACCGGATGACCTACTGGGATCACGACTCCCGCCGGGAGGTAGACCAACCAATGGCCTCGGCGCTTCTCCTCCGGCGCGCGGCGCTGGAAGAGATCGGCCTGTTCGATGAGAGCATTCCACTCTACTTCAATGATGTGGACCTGTGCTACCGGCTGTGGCAGGCGGGCCGGAAGATCGTCTTCCAGCCCGCGGCCAAGGTGCTTCATCATCACGGGAGCAGCACCGGCCAGGCCAGACCTCGCGCGGTGCTGGAATCGCATCGCAGCCTCATCCGCTTCTACCGCAAGCACTACCGGGGGAGAACCAGCTTCGTGGGCTACTGGTCGGTCGTGCTCATGGCGGCGCTGACCGCTTACCCCCGCGCCGCCCTCGCCTGGCTCGCTCACCCCCGCCGGACGCGGTGAACGCCAGGACGCGGCGGCGCTCGGGCGGGGTAAGGCCGTAGGCCTTCGCTGCCTGCTCCTCCACCTGCGCCATCAGCTCCTGCCGCCGCTTCTCACTGGCCTCGGTGAGCAGTTGCCGAGCAAGCTTGGCCAGTTGCGTGTCCCCGCTGACCTTCGGCACGGGGACTAGCTTCAGCTTGCTTACCTTGACCTGGGCGAAGGTCCGCCCCGCCTCCGGTGCGACTGCCCGGTAGAGAGCCGCGAACACCCCTGAGTTCATCACCGCGGCGAGCCAGAGCAGCTCATCCTCCGACGAAGCGGTGATGGCGATAGCGCTGCGGCCGAAGTGGACGCCCTTGTGGTCAATGGTGGCGACCGGTCGGTCGCCCGTCTGACGGAACAGCAGCTTGGGCGCCGTGTGGAAGATGCCCGCGCGGACATATACACCTGCCGGCGCCGGGACTCGCCTACGCCAGTCGTGTCGCAGCCAGGCCCGCCGGGAGGCGTTGGAACGAGCGCGGCCGGCCGGCGGCGTCAAGGCCGCGAAGTCACGGCCGCGGATGACGGGTATGTCAGCGCGGTGCTCCCGCCGCCCCTCGTACAGAATCGCCTCGCCGAGCGCGGCGGTGGCGTAGTTGACGCCCACGTCGTGGAACCGGAAACGGTCACCGAGGTGAGCAAGCGTCGCGTGCTTGCCCTGCATCCGCCTCGCCAGCCGATCAAGCCACGGCGGAGGGGGAAGCAGAGAGTGGTGCGACGACTTCGTGGGCGCGTCAGCAGGGCTTGACCAGCTGACCTCCCGGCCGTGCGGGCGGTGCCCGCCCGCACGCAGATCAGTGATGGCGAAGCGGCGCGGCGCGATCCCGCGTTCGGCCAGGCAGAGGGCGCAGGCCGGCGCAGTCGCGCCGGCGAACAGGGCCTCCCCGAACAACGTCACGCGCATCGGCCGAAACCGATCAAGCAGATAGCGCCTCACCGCCTCATACTTCACTTGCCATAGCAGCGCGTCGGGAAGTACCAGCCCGACCGCGCCGCCATCGCAGACCGACTCGGTCGCAAGGGCGAGGAAGTGAACGAAGGAATCGCGGTGCGAGCCCAGCGCCTCAGCGGCCGCTGGCCCCAGCTTCCCTGTCTGCCGGCCGCTCACTCTGACTCCCCAGGGGGGGTTGCCGACGACGATGTCGTACCTGCCTTTGCCTCGGGGAGCGAGCAGCGCGTCGCGCACTTCCACAGCACCTCCCGGGATGAACGCGGGCCTTCCCGGGCGGGAAGCCACCAGCCACAGCGCGAGGCGGGAGGCCTCTGCCGCCAGCGGGTCCAGCTCGAACCCGCGAAGGCAGCGGCTGAGGAAGGCGCGACGGACGTTGTTGTCGCCCGCGCCCTCCCCAAGCGCGTCTGCAACAGCATCAACCATCGCCACCAGGAACGCGCCCGCGCCCGCCGCCGGGTCCAGCACCCGCAGCGAGAGCGCCGCCTCAGCTCCGAGACCGCGACCATCGAGAACACCGCGCAGCACCACTCTCGCCACCTCGTCGGCAACCCACCTGGGCGTGTAGAACCTCCCGACGCCCTTGCGCGCGTGGCGACAGCCGCGCTCGCACGTGCGCCCAATCCTCTCCGCCGCGGCCCGGGCGGCAAGGCGCCACTTGCTCGCGGCCGGACCGCGAAGCTCGCGGCCCTTCCCTGCCGGAGCGCCCTCAAGCGGTGCGGTGCAGGCCGCGCCGAGCCTCATTGACAGCTGTTCTGGATCTTGGCAAGAGCTGACGAAGAGCAGCGCGGTGTGATGAAACTGTGGTGAGATCAGCTCCAGGGATAGCGCCTCAGTGAGGAACTGAAGTCGCAGTTCGGCGAGCGCTGCCTGATCGGCCGGAGCCATCTGGTTGCCTATCCCTGCTCGCGCTGATCGGTTGTCCTGCCTATGCGCCCTGGGCATGTCAAGCAGGCGGCCCGCCGCGGTCCTCTCAGGCCGCGCTCGCGCGCTCATCGCAAGCAAGGCCCGATGCGTCTGCGGCCCAGGCAAGGACCTGCCCGGCGGGAGCATCGTAGCCGGCACGCGTCGTAGACAGAAAAGCGGAGACCAGCCGCCAGCCGAGATACGTTCCGGCGCGCGATGGCAACCCGCTCTTCGCCCGACCATAGACAGTGCGGGCGATGAGGTCTTCATCCTGGGAGTCGAGGTGGCGCCGCGCTGCTTGCCACAGCCTAGCTTCATACTCCCTGAGGGCCGCTGCCTGCCCCGCTCGCATGAGCAGATGCTCATGCTGCGGCCGGTCGGGGAAGGCGCTGAAGGAGAACGCGACGGCGAAGCCCTCCTCGACCAACCGCTCGCCCACGGTTGTGGGATGGCCAAGGCGTCGCCGATAGCAGTGCGCGTACTCATGCGCGATGAGTACGGGGATGGGCTGCGTGCTGCCGAGTCGCTCCAGTCCGATGCCGATCGCCGATCGGCCGGAAACCTCGAAGGCGAACCCGTCAGGGCTGAAAAACCCAACCATCAGATACACCTCGGGCTGAGGAGTGAACGGAAGGACCGCCCGGCAGCGCGTGAGAGCGTCGCCGGAGATGAGGCCCAGATCAGTCTGCTGCGCGAGCGTGCTCAGCAGGCCGTATTCCTCCGGCCTGACCCTTCGGACGCGGTCTGCCCAGGTGTCTTCGGGCAGACCCAGGCATTGATCCCACCAGGCACGAAGCGCCGCCTCATGCTTGCTGAGGTAGCAACGCTGGTAGAGGGCCCACGGGTCCTCGCGGTCGTGCGAGAGGGCGTCGAGGAAGATGAAGAAGTCCTGATAGAGCAAGTGGACGCTCACCACTCCTCCCTTTTCACCCCTTCCTCGCCGGCTTGCCCTGCTTGCCCTGAGCGTAGTCGAAGGGAGGCTGTCGAGCGGGCAGCCCGCTCCAGCCGCTGGGCGACATCAACGGGCACGCGGGCCTTGAGCGCGACGCCGCGCTCGGCGAACTCCTCTGCCAGCACCCGCCCTCGCTGCCTCACCTCCGGCAGCAGGTCCTGGGCCTCCCAGGGCAGGGTGACGTCAACCGGCACGAGCTCCTGCTCGAGGCGCTCGGCCATCAGCCGCAGCAGTTCGTCGAGGCCTTCTCCGGTGAGGGCGGAGATGGCCACCGCCCGCCTGCCGTGACCAGGGCCCAAGGAATCCTGACGGGCCACTTGCTCGTTCAGCCTCTCCCGGTCGGCCACAAGGTCAACCTTGTTGTACGCCATGATACTCGGTTTCTCTGCACAGCCGAGCTCCGCCAGCACCCGGCGCGCCGCGTCAATCTGCTCCGCCATGCTGGGATGGCTGGCATCCACGACGTGGACGATGGCATCGGCCTCGACCACCTCCTCCAGCGTCGCCTTGAACGCGGCGACAAGCTGATGCGGGAGGTTGCGAATAAAGCCTACCGTGTCCACGAGGAGGAATGCCCTGCCGTCCGGCGCCTCGACCCGGCGGATGGTCGGATCCAGAGTGGCGAAGAGCAGGTCCTCCACAAACACGCCCGCGCCGGACAGCGCGTTGAGCAGCGTGGACTTGCCAGCATTGGTGTACCCGACTAGCGCCACCACCGGCAGGCCCGCCTGCTGTCGGTGCTTTCGCTCCACCGAGCGGCGCCTGGCGATGTGCTCGACCTGCTTCCTCAGCAGCCGGAGGCGCTCTCGCAGCCGCCTTCGGTCCACCTCTAGCTTCGTCTCGCCGGGGCCCCGGGTGCCGATGCCACCGCCCAATCGCGACAGCTCGGTCCCCTTCCCGGTCAGCCGCGGCAATAGGTAGCTGAGCTGCGCGAGCTCCACCTGGATCTTGCCTTCCCGCGACCTGGCTCGTTGAGCGAAGATGTCCAGGATCAGTCCGGTGCGATCAAGCACGCCGATGCTGGCCGCCCCTTCTAGGTTCCGCTGCTGAGTGGGGCGCAGGTCGCCATCAACCAGCAGCACATTCGCCCCGAGCTCGCCCTTCGTCTGCCTGATCTCCTGAGCCTTCCCCTTGCCGAGGAAGTAGGCAGGGTCAGGTTCCTCCCGCTTCTGAGTGACCGTCCCCACGACCTCGACATGGGCGGTCTCGGCCAGGCGCGCCAACTCCGCCAGCGACTCCTGCCAGTTCTGGCCGGGTCGCTCGAGCGCGACCAGCAGCGCCCGCTGATGTGGGCGCGCGTCTGCTCTCAGCATCATGCTATCCGCACCTTCTGCTTGATGCGGGCGACGGCCTCGGCGATGCGTTCCTCCTGTCGCTCTCCCTGGACGGTGAGCGAGAACCGCACATAGCCTTCGCCGTGCTTTCCATAGGCACTCCCCGGGGTCGCCAGCACGCCCGCGTCGCGGAGCAGCGCCTCCGCCGTCCCCGCCGAGGTCATCCCGGCCGGGACCCACGCCCATACGTAGCAGGTGGCCGCGGGCTTCGCAACTCTCCAGCCAGCGGCGTTGAGGCCGTCTACCAGCAGGTCGCGCCTCCGCTGGTAGATCGCTCGCACATGATCCACGCAGTCCTGCGGGCCGGCAAGCGCAGCGACACCGGCGCGCTGGACGGCCAGCCACGCCCCTG
>Ga0315314_1002632_pt1 | contig 14692 bp, 12 predicted proteins | sample TDP9_MG_FD_203631 | JGI IMG/M metagenome (GOLD analysis project Ga0315314, IMG submission 203631) | Freshwater sediment microbial communities from Lake Towuti, South Sulawesi, Indonesia - TDP9 | ecosystem: Environmental > Aquatic > Freshwater > Lake > Sediment | place: Indonesia: South Sulawesi...
TGCCTCCTTGGTTCCTCTTCTGCAGCGTTCATAGGTTTGACCACCTTCCTCAATGACTCGTTTATTGCATCTTGCCTTATTCACCAGATTTAAATTCAAAGAGAAGAAAACAGTATGTCAGTGAGAGAATTGGTAGAGTTGCCTGATGAATTGTATGCAGATTTGGTACTTCTAAATGGGAAGATCGTTACAGTCGACAGAGGGGAGACCATTGCCGAGGCAGTTGCCGCTAAGAACGGTAAGATACTCAAAGTAGGCTCCAATGAGTTGATCAAGAAGACTGTTGGGAAGCACACAGATGTCATCGACTTGGAGGGGAAGACCGTTCTTCCTGGCTTCATAGATTGCCACAACCACATGCCCGCCAATGTGGCTTCTGTCGACCTCCACTGGGTTCGGTCAATGGACGAGCTGATCGGGAAGCTGAGAGATAAGGCTCAGAGGACGCCTAAGGGTCGATGGATCTTCGGCGGCGGGTTCAATGAGTCGAAGCTGAAGGAGAAGAGGTTCCCGAACAGATACGACTTGGACAAGGCTTCGATGGACCATCCCATCGCCATAAGCAGGACGGGCGGGCACATGGGGAGCATCTATAACAGCTACGCACTCAATCTAGCAGGCATCACGAAGGATACCCCAGACCTGCCTCCTCCCTCCTACATCGAGAGAGATCCTGTGACAAGAGAACCCTTGGGAAATCTGAGGGAGAGCGCCGAGGCGCCTCTCTCGAGGCTGAGGAGAGAAGAGCCGAGACCATCGAGAAGCGAAGTGAAGGAGGCGTTGAAGAGAACCGGCAGGGAGCTCTTGGCATGGGGAATAACCAGCGTCTTGGACCCTGGCATCGGAGGAGACAAACTAGAGGTATATCAAGAGCTACTGGAGTCCGGCGAGCTTCCTCTGAGGGTGACCTTCCTCGTCAGCAGAAGCGGCTTAACAAGGACAGGTCCCGCAGGGGTTAAGGAGAAGATCGAGGCGATAAAGAGCATCGGTCTGAGCCGGGGCTTTGGAAACGACTGGCTGAGATTCCTCGGGTTGAAGCTTATGACCGATGGGAGCATGAGCGCCGCAACCTGCGCCCTCTACGAACCCTACGAAGGTCAACCTAACAACTATGGCATATTCCATGAAGCCATGGGAACCAAGCAAGAGTTCACAGAATACCTCACTGAAGCCCACAAGGCGGGTCTACCCATGGGCATCCACGCCATAGGAGACAGAGCCATAGACGTGACTCTCGACGCCGTAGAGGCAGCCCTGAAGGCTCACCCCGCGGAGGACCACAGGATCCGCATAGAGCATTGCGGTCTGCCGACGAAGGAAGCTCTTGAACGAATGAGACGACTGGGAGTTACAGCCTCCGCGAGTGTGGGGTTCGGCTGGGAGCTTGGGGACCAGCATAGGTCGCTCATTGGACCTGAGAGGATGAAGAGGTATTACCCTATGAAATCCTTCAAGGAACACGGCATCAAGGCTGGAGCGAACTTCGACCACGCCGTCACCATGGCCGACGTGGTGAAAGGGATCTACGTCATGGTTGCGAGGAAGTCTGAGACGGGTCAAGACCTAGGCCAGAACGAGAAGGTCTCTGTGATGGACGCGGTAAGAGCCTTCACCATCGACGCTGCCTACCTCCAGTTCGAAGAGAAGATCAAGGGAAGCATCGAGCGGGGGAAGCTGGCGGACATGGTAGTGCTTGACAGAGATATCCTCAGCTGTCCCGAAGAGGAGATCAAGGACGCAAAGGTCTTGACGACGATAGTAGGCGGAGAGATAAGGTACCAGAAGACTTGAAGAAGTTCAAAGTCCGTCGCAGGAGAAGCTGACCCCAACTCAAATGAATCACAGCCCTCTTCAATCAGATGATAGTTAGGGATTTCTTGTTTTTTCAGTTCTGTCGCGCTATTCGTATCTTAAGGCTTCAATCGGTCTCAGTCTGGAGGCTCTCCAAGCTGGATAGGCGCTGGCTAGTAGTGTCACAACTATGGATACTGCCGTAGCTGTAATGATGTATAGGAGGCTTATGACCGGCGTATAAGATAGCGCAGTACTCATACCCATCCCCATGCCTACTCTCGGAGCGCCCGTGCCCTGCCCCATATTTGCCACAAATATTGGTAGAAGGTAGGATACCCCGCATCCCAGGGCGATTCCAGCCGCGCTTCCGAAGAACCCTACTAGCCCGCCTTGGATGATGTAGATCAAGAGGACTCCTTTGTCTTTCATGCCTATGGCTTTCAAGATCCCTATCTCCCTCACCCTCTCTAGGACGGAGATCATCATAATGTTCAGGGTTCCCAGACCGGCCGCTATGAAGGAGGTTCCTGCGATAGCCAGGAGTAGCAAATTGATCTGGTTTGTGATGTTGGTCACGGTCTCCGCGATGTACTTTATGGAGGTGATCGAGGCTCTTCCTCCGAAGATGGATCTGATGAGTTCTACCAACGGGTCTACGCCCTCGATGCTTAGAGTCTTAACTATTAATACTGTGTATCCACTACCTTTCACAAGGTTGTTGTAGTACTCTAGGGGTATGAAGATGGCTGTGTCAGGCTGCATCACGCCAGCTATCCCATAGATATCCAAAACTCCAACAACGGTAAAGGTCAGTTGTCTCTGTCCAATCTGCAACAAGATGGGTTGACTAGCCTTGTAACGAGTCTGCCCTGTCGAGTCCACTGCTACGTCGTGACCTATCAGAGCTTGAGGAGCTGGGGCGTCGTAGTATATGGTTCCGTCGATTATCTTGATCTCGCCGAGTAAGTCGGCGAGGTTTCTAGCCGATGCGCCTATGAGGAAGGCAGGGCTGTCTAAGCCGGGTACTCTGGCATTCATTCTGAGCATAGGGATGACCTTCGAGACCCCCTCTAGACTCATCAGTCTCGCTACGTCTACGTCTGTGAAGGGCATCCTTCCTATAACGGAGACTATTATTGTATCCGACCCCAGTCTTCCAAGGTTCCCGATGATGCTTACTCTCGCTCCTTCCACTTGGGCTGAGAGAGCTATGATGGTTGTGACTCCGACAGCTACCGTTAGTATTGTGAGAATGCTCCTGAGTTTCCGTTCCTTCAATTGTCTCCAAGAAAGTGTGACGACGTCTGAGGGTCTCATTCTGTTTCTCGCTTCCTTCTCCTCACCATTACGAATACAGCTATGAGGGCAGCTGAGAGTCCTATGACTGCTACTAGGGTAGTGATGGGTACGCCGAGGATCTCGAAGCCTCTTTGCTGGGTTTGAGGCTGAGTGGTTGATTGTGTTGTTCCTACGGTGATCGAAGCGGTTAGGGTTATGTTGTACTGCGACCTGAGGTTGTCGATGTAGCTCAGGGCTATTGGTAGGGTTATCGTTTTCTCCTTGGTGCTATCCATTTGGAGGTTTACTGTAAACGTCGTCGGTTGGTTTATCTCCACGTTTCCGATGTAGACGGACTTCGGTCCAAAGGTCTTCAAGGGGAGCTTCCCGATCAAGGGTATGGCGTAGGTTGCGTAGGCTGTGGAGGTTCCTATGTTGGTGATCGTGACTGTTATTGAGAAGAATGTTCCAGGAGGCGGTGTAGAAGGAATGACAGCCATGTCCGTCAATGATATGTCGATGAATCCTCTCAGGAGCATATTCAGCTTCTGGCTATCGCTTTGTACTGTTCCGAGTTCCTCGTCGAAATAGGTTGATGTTACAACTAGGGAGGCGACTGGGACTGTTGTTGTCGAGGGAACGTAGATCCTCGTGTTGACTCCTCTGTTCTCTGTTGGGTTTAGCTTGTCTATGTAGAAGGTGGTATCCCCGAAGATCTTGATGGCTGCGTCAGAGGATAGGTCGAGTCTTATCTCTTTGAGGCTGTTGCTCCCATTGTTCGCTATCTCCAGGTGAACACTGGTGGTCTTGCCGATGGTCAGCTCCTCTGGCTCTACGTCGACTGTCAAAGCGGGCATTCGAACAATAGCCCTGAGGAACATGTTGAGCTTCTGTGTCTCGCTTTGCACAAGCCGAAAGTTCTCGTCGAAGTAGGTAGCTGTCACCGTCAAGAGAGTCGTTGAGGATGTTGTGGTTAAGGGAATGTATATCTTTGTGTAGACTTGTTTGGTCTCTTTTGGGTCTAGCTTGCTTATGTAGAAAGTCGTATCACCAAAGATCTTCATGATGGTGTCTGCAGATAAGTCGAGTCTTACTTCAGTAAGCTTGACGGTTCTCTCATTCACCACCTTCAGACAGAGTTCGGTCAAGTGGCCTGCGGTTAGTTCCTTGGGTTCTAGTGTTATTGAGATGGCGGTGGTCTGGATGGCAGATCTCACCGAGAACAGGAGGCTCTCTGACAGGGTGTAGAGCACGTTTTTCGGACCCATATAGGTTAGTTCCATGGCCAGAGTTATGCTCTTCAGGTTGAGAGGAACGTATATTTTTGCGGGCACGGTAACACTAACGTTTGACTCTAATCTGCTCGGAAGCTTGTTGTCTTCTAAATCGATTCGTGCGTTGCTTGAGTAGACCCTGATCAATTTCAGGTTCTCCGCAGCCGCGTCGCCCTTATTCCTAATGATGAGACTCATCTTCTGGTTTCCTTCATAGAGAGAATCTTCCAGGGAATCAACCTTCAAACTTGGCTTTCCTGTAACTTCCAATGAGATCTTATGTATTTCTTTGGGTATGGCGTACTGTGAGAGGTATATCTCTATCTCTAGATCAGCTGTGTGATTGCCGATAGTCACATCTCTGCCTATGAAGATAGAGAAGTCAAGTCTTATTATGGTTCCAGAGGAGGTGGCTCCTGTGTATTGAGCCCAGGCTTTGTTGGTACCTCCGACGGCTTTGAAGCCTGGAGGTAGGTTTAAGCTTGCTGTGAGACTTCTAGCAGAGAATGGTGACTCCCACCTCAAGACCACATTGATGGTTGCAACATCCCCGGATGATACTTCCACAGGTCCGTCGGCGCCCCAATAAACATTGAGGACTGCCACGTATGTGGGTGTTCCAGATACAGCAGGGAAAAGAATGATCGACGAAGCTGTCAGTAGTAGAACGATCTGGACTAACACTCCAAGTTTCTTCATTTTGTAGGCACCTCGACTTCGGTTATCTTTCCGTCTCTCAGCTTGATTATTCTATCGGAGGTTTCTGCGAGTTCAAGGTTGTGTGTGACCATGACGACTGAGACCTCTTGCTCTGCGATGAGTCTCCTAAAAGCTTCTATGATAGCTGCAGCAGAGGCGCTGTCAATGTTCCCCGTAGGTTCATCGGCGAGGATAAGCTTAGGCTCGTTGACGAGAGAACGCGCTATGGCTACTCTTTGCTGTTCTCCTCCGCTGAGTTCTGTAGGCTTTTTCCTGGCCTTGTCTCGGAGTCCAACTATCTCTAGTAGCTTCAGGGCCTTTGACCTGCGTGTTTTAGGCTCTGCTCCTGCTATGGACATGGGAAGTTCGACGTTCTCAATAGCAGTTAGATACGGGATGAGGTTGTAGAACTGGAAGACGACTCCGATCTTTTTGTTACGGTATTCTGCGAGTCTGTTGCTGTTGAGCTTGGATATGTCGACTTGATCGACGATGACTCTGCCTTTTGTGGGCTTGTCGAGTCCTCCGACTATGTGGAGGAGAGTCGACTTGCCTGAGCCTGAAGGACCTACCACCGCAAGGAGTTCTCCCTTGTAGATGGTGGCGTCTATTCCAAGGAGGGCGGGATACTCTACTTCGCCCACCCTGTATGTCTTCCACAAGTCTTCAACCACAACGAGCTTCTCCATCTCAACCACCTTCTTGTTGAGCTTCTTCGATGCCTTTGTCGGTGAGCCAGAATCTTCGAGTCTGTCCTGGGATATAGCCCACCCATCCATGCCTTTCTGCGAGAATGGCATGAGACAGCATCGCCACGGTTCTTACGAGTATTCCTTCAGGAGCATATCGAAGGAGTTCCCCACAGTCTGGATCCTTCCTCATCTCTTCAATGACTCTCTCAATTTCCACTCCGTGTTTCTCATCCAAGGCTCCTAGTCTATACAGTGCCCTAAGTATGATCTTGTTGAGACGGCCTCGGATTGCCTCAAATATCTTGCCATCCGCTTGAGGAGGAAAAAGCCTTCTGGGGCGACCCATTTCCACGTCTTTATATCCTGCAGTATCTAGTGCTCGGATTATCTTCAATACATCGGATAGGGTCTTGGCTCTGACTCTAACCTCGTATGAGCCTTCTGCTTGCACTGTGTTGCACCTGCCCCGAATCAAGCAGCATATACGTATTTAACGTTTACGTATCGATAATGACCAGACCGTTGACGTGTCACATGGATCTGTTACCCGGATACCTATTGTCCTAAGACCTATGGAGTTGAGCATAGCCTTAACACCGCTGCTTGTTTTTAGCCTTCTTCTTAGGGGTCTAAATGAACTCTCCTGAAGTCTTGATGTTGAAGATTAGGAGGAGGTGAGTTTGGGTTCTCTCAACTGGTTTTTGAAGGGTCCATTTAGCAGGTTGCTTGGTGTAAAGTAAAAGGCGTTTTCAGGACATTCAAACATTTGTCTTAATCATCTTTGAGACTTGTATTCTTTTAGTAACAGGGTTATCTCTGGCGCTTTGTTGAGTATCTCCTCGTCTGCCGTTATCAGTTTCGTTTCGTCTCTTTCAGCTATAGCTACATACGTCGCATCGTAGAAGGTTACGTCCCTGCTCTTTGATATGTGGCAGACGTTTCTCAGAAGGTCGTTGTCCGAATAGATGTTGACGAAGTTCAGTTGTAAGTCTACAAATCTCTTAATGAATGTGTAGGCTTTCTCAGCTGCGATCTGCGGATGTTTCCAGAATACGTTCCCTAATTCATACAATAATAGGGTGGGGGCCGATAACAACAAGTATCCTCTAACGTGAGCTTCTATGATTTCCATCGCCTTGTCTGAGTGCTCCTCGGCTATGAAGATCTTGGCGGCGACCGATGCGTCGATGACACACTTCACTGTGCTTCCCTCGTCTGACGTATGATCTTAACACTGTCGAAGCCTATCTCCTTTCCAGGGACTATGTTCTCCCTTATCCGTCGTAAAGCTTCTTCCGATTTCTTCCTCTTCAACGCCTCCTCAATGGCTTCCTTGACGAAGACAGTGGCTTTGACACCGAGAGCCTCTATCTCTCTCTTTATTTCTTGAGGAACTCGAATCGATATTACAGCTGTATCTCTCATTGTCTCTCCAGATGATTACAGAGTTGTAAACAGGATATAAGCATGCTGCTATCAAAGCAAATGATGCTTTGGCCTAGAACAGTTTTTTCTTAATGTCAGTCGCTTGAAACCCAATCCTTATGAGAGGGTAGGTTTCTGGTAAGTGTAGAACTGAAAAGAGGGATTGATGTGGCTAGGGCTCATTGGGAGTGGATGGAGGACGCTGAAAACGACTTGAGGGTGGCTAGGGAGACTCTACGGGTCGTTGGGGCATACAATTGGGCTTGTTTTCAGGCGCAGCAGGCTGCTGAGAAATCTGTTAAGGCGGTATTGATCGGCATAGGTGAGCACCCTTATCTGCACTCGATTAAGGAGCTGTTGAACGACCTTTCTGTGAAGACTAAGAGGGCCCTCCACGACCTAGAGGAGTGCGCAGAGAAACTGGATTTATATTATATGCCTCCAAGGTACCCAAATGCTCATGGGGGTCGAGCAACCTATAAGGTCTATGGGAGGAGTGTGGCTCAGGAGGCTGTGGAATGCGCAGAAATGGTTGTCTCAAGGATGAGGAAATTGTTGGTCGAGTTGAGGCCAGAGTAGCAGGCATGCCTTGGCGCAGTGATCTTGTGGCCTATTTATCCCAGTTACTCGCTGTCATCAAGCCTAGATGCGTGCTGCTGTTCGGCTCCGCTGCCACGGGGGAGTGGGATGCCTACAGCGATATCGATGTCTTGATCATTTCTGACGACCTTCCCGAAGAATTCCTTGGAGCTCAGAGAATTCTCTATAGGCCTAGAAGAGGGAGGGTGCAGCCCTTCGGCTACACTTCGAGAATGATAGAGGAGATGGCTAAGGAGGGCAATAGCTTTCTATGGAATGCCTTGACTGATGCTATCCCACTCTTTGGAGAGCGCTACTACAGCAAGCTTAAAACAATGCTATCGTAGTTTCAAAGTCTGGATCGACGATAGTGTCCGATCTCATGTAGATAGAAACTGCTTTTTCTGCGGGATTCAAAGAAAAAAAGGGAGAGGTTAGACCCTTCAAAGGACTTATTAGCCATGTATCTTGGGGGTTATCTGTATGATAATGAAGACTGATACCTCGGCAGCTATTAGAGCGAGCCTACGGCTGAAGCCTGTTTGTTTGGGCCTTCAGCCAGCCTCAAGAAAAGACATTTATAAGGATTAACGGAAATACACGGAGGTGGTATAGATGGTTAAGACGACTATTGAGGTGGACGACGATCTCTGGAGGCGCTTCAGTATCCTCGTGCTCCGCGAGAAGGGTGAGCGGAGGAAGAATGAGGTGATAGCTGAATTGCTGAGAGAGTATGTTGAGAGGCACGGTTTCACTGGCGATGCGCAACAGCTGAGATATATCCTGCGGGTTGAGGAGGAGCGAGAGATTTACTTGAAGTTTCGAGAAAGACTCTTGCAGGATCCAAGCTATGGGGGTAAGTACGTTGCTATCTTTCAGGGCAACATCGTGGGGTGCGACAGCGACAGAGGAAAGCTCGTCAAGAGAGTGTACGAAGAATACGGCTATGTTCCAATCTATGTTGATAAGGTAGCTCTTGGTGAAAGGCGTGTAGAAGTTCCGTCTCCTGACGTAGTTCGCCGTGAGATACAGTCTTGACTATAATCCTCCTGCCCTAGCTTTGAAGGTCGGGCTTAACAGACCTTTAGCTGACCATTCGATAGTTCTACAAGCAAAAATAGATACTGGCGCAGACGTGACAGTCATACCTGAACAAGTGATTGGCGAGCTGAAGCTTATACCTTCAGGACGCATATTTGTCTCATCCTTCGACGCGCAAGAGGAATAGAGGTACACATACGTTGTGAATCTCTCCATTGATAATCTCAGTTTCTCAATGATTGAAGTCGTAGCTGCGAGGCGAAGTGACATGCTTTTGGGCCGCGATGTTCTCAACCACCTTAAGATGGTTCTGGATGGCAAGGGTCTAAGCTTCGATCTCATCGACCCTTGAATCCTCATCAACTGATTAGGCTTGTCTTCTGCACAAATTGGATATTTCAGTCGCTGGAAGGTTGATCGTCCGGAATAAGACGGAGGTGGAACCCAGTTGTCAGGGTTCTTAGTCAGCTATATTTTTCTGATATTTGTCTGAGGCTGAAGACTCGTGCCGCGGCTGCTATTAGAGCAAGACGAGAGCTGCTTAGAAGCGGAGCTGACTCCGTCTACACTCAATTTGGCCTTATTGAGAGTGCTGGTCAGCCAGCCAGAGTCAAGAGGCAGGCTTTAAGGGATTCAAAGCCATTTGATAAATTAGGATTTCTCGAGTCAGAATCCTTGAGGAATATGGTTGCTGACTTTAGGAATGGCGAAGTTGTCGCCATTGAAGTGATTAACCTCTCTAAGTCCAAAATAAGCATTAGCGGAATCTTGACGAAAGGAGTGGAGGTCGTGGCTAGACTCTGAAAATCGTTTGTACACATACACGCATTTGAAAAGATTAAGTCAGGGAGAATTTCCTTTGATATGCTATGAAGATGTGTAGAGGGTCCAGACAGAGTTATTGTGGACGGGAATGTGTGTGAGAACGTTATAAGGTGAATAATAAGGTGCTTGTTGTCGTGTTTGAGAGAGAATAGCACACTTGGTGTAGTCACAGCGTGCACTTCAGGGGTGAGGATATTTGAATCCCTAACATAACGTGATATGGTGTAGAAATCTAATCTTCAATGATTAAGACATTGGATTCTTAGTTCGTCACTTGTTATGCGAGAAGGGTTCTTGAACTTGATGATTGTCTGAGGTAGTTGGGCTGATTATTGTCTTGAGATATCTGGGGCCCTGTAATTTCCTTTCGTAGGTTTCTGTAGAAAAAGGGGGGTTGAACTCCTTGTTGGAGTTCTTAGCCTGCTATCTTTCGGGTTATCTGGACGACGCTGAAGACCGATGCTCCGGCGGCTACTAGGGCTAGGATGACGGCTGCGTAGAGGACTGAGGTCATGGCTTCCACTGCGGTTTTGGCTCCTGTCGCGGCTGTTGAAGCGGCTGCGACGCTGGTCTTCACGGCTGAGACGTCTGCCTTGATGGTTCCTACATCGGTCTTTATGGTGGCTACGCTTCCGTCAATGGTTGTTACTTTGCCTGAGATTGTTCCTACGTCGGTCTTGACCTTGGCAACGTCTCCTTCAATGCTGATGACTTTGGGTTTGATGGCGGCAACATCGACCTTTACTGTTCCTAGGTCTGTCTTTATGGTGGCAACGTCTCCTTTGACCGATACGAGAGAGGCGTTGATGGCGGTTACGTTGGCTGATACGAGGCCGATGTTGGTGTCGATGAGGGCAACATCATCCGTCAAGTCGACTATCTTTGCTTCTAGGTCGCTGAGTTTGACTGTCTGTGCATCTGCTTTGCTCTTGAGGTAGGCTATGTCAGCTGATAGGTCTACACCTGTTATTGTCAAAGAGCCTGAACCTTCTATGCGTACCATTATGATCTCGTTGCCTGAAGTTGCTGTCGGGCTCCTTCCTGAGAGAGTTCCTGGTGCTGCTGTGCTGTCCTTCCAGAGGCAGTACACGCGGAGTGGGCCTGCTGCGCCGTTGGGCATCTCAAAGGTTACTTTGATCTTGCCCGTCGTGGCGTCGTAAGCTCCTCTTATCGACTGGGATGCTGCGTCATTGACAACTATCACGACATCTACGGGCTCCGTGAGCGCGGCTCCGACACCACTCAAGGTCAGTGTGGTCTTCTCCAGAGGATAGAGCGAGTATTTGCTGGCTGTGAGTGTTGGCACTGTGTCTACAGTCGGTGCACCTGTTAGAGGAGTGCCCGACTTGACAACGAAGGAGCTGTAGATACCTGTGGTCGCTGCACCGAGAACCTCGTATACGTAGATTCTATAGGCATACTTGGTCTTTGTTGATGCAGGTACCAAAGGTACTTTTATTGAGCCTGTGAACTTGCCATTGCTGTCTGCGGTGAAGATGGTGCTGTCTTCGTAGAGAACCGCCCAAGTCGGTGCTACACCTCCTGTCAAGAGTGAGTCGAACATCCAGACGAATCTGTATGGGTTGTTAGCCTTGAAGCCGTAGCCTGTGACTGAGACACTCTCTCCCGGTAGGCCGCTCGATGGGCTGCGAGAGAGATAACTGGTTATCGTTAAGGGCTGAGTTGTAGGCTCAAGGACGGTTGTCGTGGAGCTTCTACTGATCCATGTTAGGTAGGTTCCGCTCGGCTGGGCATCAGTGACGGTGTAGCTCTGTCGGAACGCGCCGTTGCTGTCGGCAGCGACCGATGCGATTAGGCCGACCTTAGCCATGTAGATGCTCAGAGACTCGCCGGCCACAAAGTTCCATCCTCTGAAGATTAATGAGTTTCCCCTCCTCCGACTGGTGTGCGACATCGTACTTGCGGCAACACCTCCAGCTGTAGAGGATATCTGGTCTTTCGTAGCAAGGTTGAAAGTCGTGGTCTGATACTGAATTGCCAGATCGTGGCGGCCTGCCGTAGGATCTGCAGTGAAGGCCATGGTCGGGCTTGCACCAGAGGAGTCTGCTTGGAAGGAGGTCGCTGCAAGAGTGGTTCCATATGTTACTGTGAGAACTGGTACGTCAAGCCTAAGCTGGTAGTTCTGTAGAGGCACCAAGTCGGTGATCCTCAGACCTGTGATCGTGGCGGATTGTGTTCCTGAATACCACGTCCGATCGAAGTCTGGGGTGCCCACTAGCATAAACGTGTGTGTAGCTGCATCCCCGGTGGCCGGGGTCGCTGCGATAGTGCACGCAGTGCCGGTAGCAGGAGTGATGCCGTCTGAATCATAGTTCGCCGAGTATGTGAAGGTTACACCGAAGGAGACGAGGAACGATCCTGTGGCGTCAGTCTTTATCTTGTCGGCACTTGTAAATGTCCCTGTTGTGACTGCCGGCGAAAGGTTGTCTTCACCTGGGTCACCATCAGTCGCTACAACATCATACTTGTAGACTCCAGGAATGTCGTAGGTCAAAGTGTATGATGTGCTTGGCTGCAGTCCGTATGCTTCAACCCACATCTTAGTTCTAGCGGCAGCTGCAATATCCCAATAGTCGACATAATTCGTGGTCCTGACCCTTGTGGTTGCTGCGAAAGTGGTGCCTTTGTAGAGTCTGACGCGTGAAGTGACGGTGAACGAGGCGGAGGCCACATAGCCAGTGGCAGTGGAGGCATAGATCACATAGCTCCCAGAAGGCATCGCTGGAACAGTACCACCTGAGGTGTAGCTCGTCGTTGCCCCATTTGCATCAGCAAGTGCTGTACCCAGAGTCAGAGATCCGATGGTAAGAGTCACAGCTGTGCTTCCAGGGAAGTTCCAGAGTTTGAACGGGACACTTTGCCCATAGTAACGTGAAGTGTAAGTAAGGGTTAGCTGTTCATCTCCTCTGACATTGGGATTAGCCACAATGACTGCGCCAGTAACAGTTGTTGTAGTCCCATCTGTATAGGTTATAGTGACGTCAACAGGACCCGTGACGCTGATTGCAGTCGCTAACCCTGTTACTACAACGGTGACAGCACCAAGGCTCGAAGTAGTGGCCGCTCCGTGATATGTGACTACCCCTCCAATAAGGACGTTGCTCTGTGGTGAACCGATGGCAGATGCAGATATGGTCTTATCGGCAGGCAGTCCGCTTCCCGTCAGCGTGACCGTAGATGCTACATCACCAAGGATGCTATTAGAGGGCACAATGCTCGGTGTAACAGTGACTTCAGCATAGTTAACCCCACCCTTGCTAGCACAAACAAGTAGCACAGCATCGTATGCGAATACTTTGTAGGTTCCTTGGGCTGCAGCTGGGACCGTGAAGCTGGAGTCAAGCGTGCCGTCAGGATTTGATGTTACTGCAGCTTGAAGGTTGCCCGCATAACTCCAATAGATATTGACTGTAGCGCTGGCGCTGAAGCCGTAGCCCTCTATGTATATCGTGCTACCGACATTTCCGCTACTAGTGATTGAAGTAATTGTCGGCCCTGTGCTCGCGACAGATATTGCTGTTGCGTGAGTGATCGAACCTGTTGCCCCACTGGGCGAGTCTGACACCAAGATGTATGAATCCTGCGTCAAGGTCACAGGGATGCTATATCCTGCAGGTATCGTCACCGCCCCTGAGGGGAGGGTCATAAAGTATGACCCAGCTGCTCCAAGGGGCCATGTTGTAGTTGTGTGAGTTAAGTAATAAAGCGGAGAACCCGCAGGGAATGTCCCCCCACTAACTGCGATGTAGCTTGTAATGCTAGTGACAACCTTGTTAGGGAATATTGTGATGGTTCCACTAGGAGCGGCCTCAACCATTGGTACAGGTATCAATGAAGACAGCACTGGAAGTACTAGTGTCAATATGGTTAGCGTCGTCAAAATCTTCGAACTTCTCTTATGCATTTCCATTTCTCCCTTTTTTTGTTTATGCGCGTAAGCGCAGGATGAAGTTCGTCAACTTCCTATATATATCTAATGTAAACAATCTCCAACCAACATACGAAAATGTGCACATTTCCGAGAATATCGTTGACAGTTGTCCGCAGAAAGCCTTGACAAAAAGCACTTCGAAGGATCCGAAGAGAGAAAAGCCCCCAAGCACCTGAATTTTGACACACAAACCACCCGACCTCCTCCCAAATGCAACACGGGCAAGACTGATCAAGAACCCGTCAGAGACAAACCCTAGGACTAGGAAACGAGAACAAAGAATCTTCAGCAATCGCACCAATCACCCGAGAACTAGGTTAAGCCAGACAAGATACTAGCTCTTTTCTGTTAAAATTATCGAAGAAAAGTGAGAATGTTGCAACGAATACCATATTCTGGCAGCCCTGTAGTTCGAAGGTCTCAATCATTCACAGCGCAGAATGAGACTTTCTGAGTCCTATGGCGCGTGAATCCCATGATTCTCTGATAGCATGAGTTGCCTTCCAAGTGTACCTTTACCCAATTGAGGACAGAGTTAGTGATAGATGATTAGCTCTCCAGCCTCTCTTGAGTATAGTAATCCATAGGCGTAACCCATCTACCGGCCATATACAACTTCTCTCTGTATTTGCCTTCCCCTTTCAATCAATCCACAAATGTCTCCTTCGCCAGCGATTCTGTCTTCACTCTTCGAAGAACTACGGTCAAGCCACCAATTCCTCCATAATTCTCTACTTCATCGCCTCTGTAGTCTCGGATGTATTCTTGGCAGCAATCACTACTGACACAGAGATCGCCAAGCCAAAAGATAGACCGCCCTTCAGGGGCATAGGAAACCAGAAAAGCTGTGTCACGTGTTCCTAGACGCTGCTTAAACACAAAGGTAGTTAGACGAGAGACTTGTTTGGGTCCTAGCACTGTGCGCTCAAGGTCCGCAGAGATAGCGGCAAAGTGTACGTCATTCGTGATTCGACGGTAAGTCGAAATGTTCAAGTATTACTCTCTCAATAGGCATTAACAGGGTTACCTTGGTGGAAGTCGTTAGCGTTACGAAGAAGGGACAAGCTACGATACCAAAGAGACTCAGGGAGAAGTACGGCATAAAAGGTAAGGTTATGATAGACGAAGGAAAG
>Ga0315314_1002633_pt1 | contig 14688 bp, 18 predicted proteins | sample TDP9_MG_FD_203631 | JGI IMG/M metagenome (GOLD analysis project Ga0315314, IMG submission 203631) | Freshwater sediment microbial communities from Lake Towuti, South Sulawesi, Indonesia - TDP9 | ecosystem: Environmental > Aquatic > Freshwater > Lake > Sediment | place: Indonesia: South Sulawesi...
CGACCTTGCCGCAGAGAGCGTCCGCTTCGTCTAAGTAGTGCGTCGTGATCACCATTGTGATTTTCTCTTCGTTACGAATTTTTCTCAGGTATCCCCAAATAGCGTTGCGTGCTTGAGGGTCAAGCCCCGTTGTAGGCTCGTCCAGAAACAGAATCTTAGGTCGATGGATAAGCGATCTGACAAGTTCAAGCCGTCTTTTCATTCCTCCTGAATAGCTCCCGACGGTGGAACGAGCTCTTTCGGCCAGTCCGACGACATCAAACAGTTCTTTTATTCTTTCACGCCGTATTTCCCTTGGGACACCGTAGTATTTTGCGTAAAGTTCCATGTTTTCCCAAGCGGTTAGTTCCACATCCGACGTCATCGCTTGGGAAACTACCCCTATGTTCTCGCGAACTTGGATTGGATTTCGGCGTATATCGTAACCTGCCACTTTCGCCGTGCCTTCTGTAGGTTGAAGAACGGTTGTGAGCATGCGGATCAGGGTTGTCTTCCCTGCGCCGTTCGGGCCAAGTAATCCGAAGATCTCATCTGACTCAAGCTTCAGGCTGATTCGGTCGACCGCGATGAGTTTTCCGAATCGTTTTGTGAGATGGTCTGTCTCAACTGTTGCATTCAGTAGGCGTCCAAGCAAGAACGGACACATTCTCCTCTGATCTTGTTAATGACATCAATGACTTTTCAGTCAAGGCTACTTCGAAACGTTGCACAGCAAGTTTTGGAAATACTACGATTTTGATCTGTTTTAACATCATGAATCGCTTTTCTTCGCATTCTTCGCTAAGATTTCCACAAACTTTTCAACTGACGGCACGCCGCCATATAGCACCAGTTCCTCGTTGATGAATAACGTCGGCGCCACAGCTGGCCCATACTTCTTGAACAGAGGCAGTATTTTGCGGATATAACTAGCTTTGAATCCGAAAAAGGCATCAACGGCAGGAACCAGATCTACTTGCGCTTCGACGCCGATCCTGCGAAGGGCTTCCTTTATTCTTGAGATATATTGTTGGTCGTAAACGGCCAAGGCTGGGTTGCAGCATGCTAAAGAAAGGACAGTTATTTTCATTTTATTGTTCATAGAGAAACTCCGCCACCTTTCTAAGATTTTGGATACCGTAGACATCGGTTTCAAAGAGAGGAACATTTTTCTTGGGTATCTCATTGAACCTAGTTCTAATCTCTTGGAGATATTTCTCCTGCGTTTCCCTCCTTCTTTCGAGGAACCAGTTTCCCTTTAGAACTTCAGGTGGAATGACCTCATTCACAATTAATGTCTGAACTCTTATACCGAACCTAGCCAAGTCATCGATAGCTCTCGCTGTCTCCTTGATAGGCAATTTTTCAGGTAGCAGAACAAGGTTGAACGCGGATTGCTGTTCATCCGAGAGACTCTTTACAGCTTCATCATACCTCTCCTTTTCTTTCTTCAGATTCTCCAGCATAACTTCGTCTTCGACAAAGCCTAGGCTTGCTGAAAGCTCCTTTCGATTCTTGATCTGATTTGCCATATATCCGGACCAGTCGAACGGCATCGACAACTCTCTTAAGGTATGCCCGGTGGGTGCTGTATCGAATACCACGTGATCATGCTGGTTGCCCTGCAAAAAGCTCACAAATTGATCGAAAGCAGCCGTCTCTTCCGCGCATGGTGTGCTAGTGACTTCGCTTCCGAAGAGGTTTGTCAAGCCTTGCATCATTCCTTCCAGTCTTCTTTGAAAGACACCTATCGCCTTCTTCGGATTGATGTTCAAACCGCAGAGATTCTTCACCGTATCTATCTTGGTGATGTCAGTTTCGCCGATCTTCTGTTCATATATTGCCGAGAGGCTTATTGTGGGGTCGGTCGCCACGATAAGAGTATCGTAGCCATTGTCTGCCAACCAAATGGCTGTAGCGGCCGCTATGGTCGTCTTTCCGACTCCTCCCTTTCCGCCGAAGAACAGAAATTTTCGGGCTTCCACTGATTCTTCTAGGCTGGTACGCCGCATATGTCGGTCATGCCGATGTTGGATTATCCGATACCCTTATAAACGTTCGTGTCGATATCCGATATCGGTGTTACTCAGTGCAAACGAAATCCCAGATCGTGGGTCCGCTCCAGGCCAAGATAATGATGATTCTGAGGGATGAAGCGCTCTGTGGGGTAGAGATTATGAAAAAGCTTGGGATTAGGAGTTCTGGCACGATCTATCCTGTGCTGGGCGCGTTGAGAGAGAGGAAATTGGTTGATTATAGAGTTGAGGCAATGGGGGCGACACGAAAGAAAATATACTTTCTCACTAGGATTGGTGAACAACGAATTAGGGAGCTGCTCATTCGCCCAACAAGAATGTTCTGCTGCGATCCTTCTCTACAGATAAAAAGGATATTAGAAGGCGTGAGAGGATTGGTAGAGATCAAGAGGGATCAGAAGATTCTCTGCACCTTAGAACATGATGAGGTCAAGCGTTTTTTTAGAAGCTCGGACATAACCTTCTCATATGACTTGAATGTTCCATCCGACACCTACGACTTGGCTTTAAGCTTCCTGGGAGTCGGACACTTGATAGGGAAAAGAGCAGAGGGCATAACAAACTATGTAAGCCGCCTCTGTAGAAGCTTAAAGAAAGGCGGTTCCATGTTGACGGTACAGATTGAAAAGACCGATAATATGTTCGCGAGAATCTTCTTTGAAGATATTCTTGGATTGAAAGAGTCGCCCGGACTGAAAAGAGAAGAACTTCAGAACATTTTAGAAAGAACCGGATTCAAAGACACCGAGGTAACAAGCAAATCAGGGCTCCTTTACGCCGTTTCGTATAAGACGTAGATTTACTCTTTCGATTTTAGAGATAGACTTCAAAACGGACAGGGCGGTGGAGAGATTGTGCATAGGTTATCTCCGTTTTTTCGGCCTATTCCATCTCTTGTGCAGTTCGTATAAGAAGTTGTTAGTCTTCTTCAGCGTTCAAAACGCTTCATTCGATGTGTTTTCCAAGGACCATTCTGTCGCAGTGGTAGACAGGAAGAGCCTGACATTTCCCATCGAATGCTTATGACCTAAAGAACGCAAGGGAGAAGTTCGATTCATCTTCAACGAGATCTCAGCCAAAACAAGAACTACGCGATCAACATAATCGACGAGTCATCCAAACAGATCACAATAAAGGTTGGCCGGACAGGCTTATGCGCCTCTGATTACAGAGACACCCTCGGCATTAATGCTTGCGATCGCTCGGTTTAGCTACTAAAGCAGTGATCGATTGCAGTGTTAGTTACCGCGCTACCACCGACATGTGATGGTACAAGATTCTTATAGCACAGGGAAATACGTATCCGAGATTAACCATGCCTTTCATAGGACCTTGGGAAATTGTTCTGATAGCGATCGGACTAGTCCTTGTCATAGTTACAGCTCTCATAATCATAGGACTATGTAGACTGATTTGTGGAAGAAGGAAGGAGACAGTGATAGCCCCTCAACAAACCGCCGCGCCAAGCTAAAAGATGATGATCGCATCCTTAAACTGCAACGATGAAGATGCAAGCTTTGCTCCACCTGCGGCATCAAACTGAAATAGTCCATAACGTGAAAGGTCACCAACATTCAAGTAATCGCCCAAGGCTGACATGAAGATGAAGAGAAAACGATTGAATATTGATTCTGAGCGATGTCGCGCACTGGCTGAGAGACTGCGCAATATTCACATGTTGCCGGACCCCTTTATCCGCAAAGCTGACTCGACTGGCGCTATGCACCGCGAGGCTGAGTACTGGTTCTACATGATCGCGATATGTCAATCAACACGGACGTTGAAAGGCTACATTGACGGTAAATGGCTTAGAGGCGGGGACTACCTCCTCACGGCGGCTCGAAGGAAGATGGAGGCAGATTCGAACTTCTTCAATACTTCCCGCATGGAGCGAATTACGGCGGATGAGTTGCGCGCGATGCTCTCAGATGATGGGGATCCTGCCAACTCGACAATCGATAGAGTCGAGGAGAGAGTTGAGCAGCTTCGGGACTGTGCTCGTGTGTTGAGGCGAGAATTCGGTGGAGACATCATGGAGGTCTACGGCCACTCTGAAGGGTACATAGTGAGGAACGACGGGAAGGGCTTGCTCACTCTCCTGAAAGGGTTTCGCGCTTACAGCGACCCCGTTGAGAAGAAGAGCCACCTTCTTCTTCTCTACTTGGATGCGGCAGGAGTCTGGAAGGTTAAGGATCCTGAGAACCTGAGGGTTGCCGTTGACTACCATCTCATGCGTGTGGCCCTTAGAAGCGGTATCGTTCAGGTAGAGGACGAAGAGCTTGCGGATAAGTTGAGGCATAGAAGAACGGTCACAATCGAGGAGGACTTTGAGGTGAGGCAAATCGTCAAGGAGGCTTACCTTTCAATTATCCTACATTCAGGTCACGGCGCCTTTCAGCTCGACAATATGATCTGGAACCTCGGACGTAGCTACTGCTTTTCCGATCGCGACCCAATATGCAAAGACAGGTCGTTCCAGAATGATAGGCTGTGCAGCTTTGTCAGAGTGACCGACTACAAGGAGAAAAGGCGGTGTCCATTGGAAGGAGTATGCCTTGGACGCGTAGACGATCGATTTCGAGAATTCGCTGAGACCAACATAGACACAGAATACTACTAGCCAAGCGCCTAGAAACTTGATCCGAGCGATTTAGACATGCTTCTTAAGATTTGCATCTTCTAACAATTTTGCGCGTCAAAAGTGGCGGGTCCGGAGGGAATTGAACCCTCGACCTTCGGGTTAAGAGCTTCAGCCTAGTCCTAAGCCTTTCAGCCTAGACCGCTGCTCTACCTGACTGAGCTACGGACCCAGATTCACATGTTCTGATAGATTTTTCCTCGTACTAAATAATCTTTTGTAAATTCTATTGCGGCTAAGTCCTCTGTTGTACTCGTTTGATTTCTGAGAGTTTTCGCAAGTGTTCTTTCTCTTGGCCGATAATCTCATCGATTGTTTCATGTTCCGACTTCGGAGTGAAGCTCTTCATCTCATTGTAGAAGAGTATCGAGTCTTTCTCCAATCCTATCGCCACGTCGAGTGCTGCTGTGGGGGTTTTGAACTTCCTTGCGAGGAGCTGCCCTGATCTCTCCTTTGTGAATATATTCTGTTCTGCCAGAGCTTTTACGTAGTTCAAGTATTCGCCCGGATACGACTCATAAACCGGTTTGAATTCTCCAATTCTCCGTTGAATCTCTCTAAACAAGTTTCTATGCTTTCTCTCCTCTCCTGCCAGAAAGTTGAACGTCTCCTTGATTTGAAGGTTCTTCGTCGCGTTCGCTAGTCGCGTGTAGAACTCCTCTCCATTCTCTTCTATCTTGATCGCTAATCCGACTATCTCTCTGGCTTCAAAAAGCCTTGACATTCAGCTCATTCCCTTCGCAGATTGTCTTAACACTTGAGACTATAAACAGTTTACTTCCAAATGCGAGAGGATTATCTTTCGGGGCCGCCCATTATTCTAAATCTAGCCGCTCCATTTGCACTACTGATGGATTATTAGAGGTGGTTTGATGATCGGTCAATTGAAGTTCATAGGACTGGGTCTGCATAGCGAGCTTGGAATATCGATACATGGATTAGAAGAGGCTAGGAAAGCTGATCTCGTCCTAGCAGAATTCTACACAAGTTTAATGCCTGGGCTTTCATTGAAGCGTTTGAAGAAGCTTCTGGACAAACCTGTTAAAGTTCTATCTAGATCGGATGTTGAAGAGAAGGCTGAGCTAACCGTTTTGAAGGAAGCGAAAGTAAAGAACGTGGCTTTTCTCGTTCCAGGAGACCCTATGGCAGCTACAACCCACTTGGATCTAAGGCTTCGAGCTGAGAAAGCCGGCATAGAAACGAGAATAATCCATGGAGCTTCAGTGACATCCGCCGTTTCAAGCATTATCGGTTTGCAGAACTACAAGTTCGGTAGGACCGTGACAATCCCTATCGTTGAAGCAGGTGCCGTCCCTGAGTCGCCTTACGATTCTATTAAAGAGAATCTCTTTAGAGGGTTGCATACTCTCGTTCTACTCGATATAAAGGCGGAGGACAGAACCTACATGACAATATGCCAAGCTCTCGAACAGCTTCTTGTACTTGAAGAGAAAAGGAGAGAGAATATCATAACGAATAAGACTCTTGCCGTCGGTGTTGCCAGAATTGGCGGAGAAGATATGAAGGTCAAAGCAGGTAGAGTTGAGAGCTTGCGGTTGTTCGATTTCGGCGGCCCACCTCATTCAGTGGCTATCCCTGGAAAATTGCATTTCATGGAGGCCGAGGCCTTACAAATTCTCGCTGGTGCGGAAAGAAGCGATTTAGAACAGAACGTCTAATCGAGGTTTCTTGTATGGCTGAGGATGTAAAAGAGCGTTCTAAACGGTGCATAACCGCTGTTGGAACTGCTCTATCCACATTGAAACCTATAGCTATGCCGGCGATTATTGCGCGAAGAGATGTGGAGCGAATAGTGGAGATTGCGAGGAGATATCTTTCTGATTCCAAGTATTACAGCGAAAATGGGAAGGATGTTACCTCTCTAGCCTCAATCTCTTACGCGGAAGGACTCCTCGACGCGCTTAGATTTCTGAAACTGGGGGATTTCTCATGGCCTGAAAAGTTGGAGACGAGAAGCTCGACGCCTTAAACGGTTACTGGTGAGTCATCTCCTCAATCAATTTCTGAACTCTTCTTCTTATCTCGTCTCGAACTTCTCTGAACTTCGCCAAGGGTTGACCAACGGGGTCCTCTATCTTCCAATCTTCTATCTTAGGTAGGAATGTGGCAGGGCAGACATCTTCTCCGCAGCCCATCGTTATTATTCGATCAGCTTTCTCAATCATTTCCGAAGTCAGCAATTTCGGTTTCTGTTGGCTAATATCTATTTCAGCTTCCTTCATAACAGCGACAGCTTGAGGATTCACTCTATTGCCCGGCTTTGTTCCCGCACTTGTGGCTCGCAAACTGTTGGGAGCGAGGCTGTTGAAAAATGCTTCAGCGATTTGGCTTCGACAAGAATTCTCCACACAAACGAATAGAACTGTCTGCAAATCGAACACTTCATTCTCGATAGCCAAGGGAGTTCAGAATCGAGTTGGACAAACGAAATCACTTGTTAAGTCTATCTGAAGTACATTGGTCGACCGTGAACCATGTAATAGACTTCCTCAACGATATAGCAGGCGTGATCAGCAATTCTTTCTAGGTGACGTGTCATCAGTGCATCTGAAATGCATGTAGCCACTCTTTCAGGAGTACTTTTAGCCATAGCCTTCAGATGGCTTGTGTACATCTCATCAACTTCGTTTTCCATGCGCGATAGTTCTTCCACTTCATCGAAATTCCTGTTCTTGTAAATGTCGACGGATAGCTTAAGCATCTTGAGAACCTTCTTGCTCATATCTCCTATAAACTCATCTTTCAACTCCGTCCTCTTGTATCCATTCAGCAGTTGCAGCACATGCAATATATCGTAAGCATACCGACCAAACCTAGAAAGGTCGTACGCAATCTTCATACTTGACTTTATTGTTCGAAGATCGACTGCTACCGGTTGATATCTCGCAAGCAATTCGACAGCGATTTCTTCAATGTCAGTGTGCATAGATCTTAACGCATCTGACCATGCTCTGATTTGGGTCTCTAGAGATCCACCTTCCATGTAAGCATTAATAGATGACTCTACGGTTTTCACAGCAAGATCTGCCATATCAGTTATTATTTTTGATATCCTATTCAAACCCTCATCTAACGGCCTCTTACTCAAACCATCTCACCTATCCAAACCTTCCAGCTATACGATTCTCATTCATTTATCGTAAACGTGAATGCTTGGGCATACATCAGATTGCTTTTCATTTAACCGAATTTTCCGCTTATGTATTTCTCCGTCAGCTCATTCTTGGGGCTCTCGAAGATCTTCTTGGTCTCCCCATACTCAATGACTTCTCCCAGATACATGAAGAAAGTGAGATCCGATACCCTAGCCGCTTGCTGCATATTATGCGTAACTATGATAACCGTGTAGTTCTCCGCAAGTTTTCTCATTAGCATCTCGATTTTGGCCGTGGCTACTGGGTCCAGCGCCGAACATGGTTCATCCATCAGAATTACTTCAGGGGCTACAGCAAGAGCTCTAGCGATGCATAGCCTTTGCTGTTGTCCGCCAGATAGGCTTAATGCCGAGTCATTCATCCTATCTTTAACTTCATCCCAAAGTGCCGCTTCTTCTAGACTAAATCGAACAAAATCATCCAGTTGCTTCTTACGAGTTATTCCATGTATTTTGGGTCCAAAAGCAACATTGTCGTGGATTGATTTTGGAAATGGATTGGGCTTCTGAAAGACAAGTCCAACTCTCCTCCTTAACTCAACGACATCTATATCCGAGCTGTACACGTTTTTTCCGTCGAGTAGGACTTCGCCCGAAGTCCGACAGCCAGGGATGATTTCATTCATTCTATTGAAAACTCTTATGAGAGTCGTCTTTCCACATCCAGACGGTCCCATGATCGCTGTGATTCTCTTCTCCTCAATCCCAATATTCACGTCTTTCAAGACATGCTTTTCTCCGAACCAGAGGTTCAAGTTTTTCGTCTGAATCTTGAAGCGACTTGTGGACAACGCGGTCACCGTCTGAGCTTACCATAACGGTTTCTGATGACTATCGCTACGAGATTCATCAGTAAGACGAGAGCCATCAATACGAATACTGTGCCGAATTGAAACGGCCTGGTCAGTTGAGGATTCGAGGACTGCGTTGAGAGAGTGAAGATATGAAAGGGCAGAGCCATGAATTGATCGAAGGGTGATGCAGGTAAGCGAGGAAGATAGTATGCTACACCTGTTATCATTATGGGCGCTGTTTCACCAGCCGCTCTACTCAACCCGAGAATGGACCCAGTCATAATTCCTGGGAGAGCATACGGCAATACAGCGCTTCTCACAGTCTGCCACTTCGTAGCTCCCAAAGCCAGCGCCGCCTCTCTATAGGACATCGGAACACTCTCAAGCGCTTCCTCAGACGCTGCGATTATGATTGGAACCGTCAGAAATGAGAGAGTCAGTGACGCGGAGAGAAGGCTGAAACGCAGGTTTAGGACAAAAACGAATAGGCCTAACCCGAGCAAACCATACACTATGGATGGAATCCCTGCTAGGATTCTGGTCGCCACTTTAATGATCGTCAGTACTCGGTCGTTCTTCCCTCTAGCGTATTCGGACAAGTATACCGCAGTTGAAACACCTAATGGAAGCGCAAACAGCAAGGTTAAAGCGATTAGGTAGAACGTGCCGACGATCGCGGGGAAAATGCCCCCTCCAGTCATGCCTTTTTCAGGATTCTTCAACAAGAAGTTCATATTTACAACCGCTACGCCATTGCTGACTATGTAATATAGGATGGCGATTAGAATGACGAGAACTAACAAAGCCGATAGCCGAAGAAATGTGAACGCGATTTTTTCTCTAACTCTTCTAACGATCAAGATCTCAGACCTCTCATTCTGCCGGAGACCAGCTCAGCGACAAGATTAACCGCAAAAGTCATGGCAAAGAGCACAAGTCCTATCGCGAACAATGCATGGTAATGTGGAGAACCAAAAGCAACTTCTCCCATCTCTATTGCGATGGTGGCTGTCATCGTTTCGACTGAGCTTAAGAGATCGAATGTCAACAGTGGGGCGTTCCCTGTAGCCATCAAGACAGCCATAGTCTCTCCTATGGCTCGACCGATGCCGAGCATTGTAGCTACTACAATGCCCGATCGCGCGGCGGGAAGTACGACGCGTCTAGAGGTCTCCCATCTCGTTGCTCCAAGAGCTAAAGCTGCTTCCTTGTATTCCCTAGGGATAGCCGAAATTGCGTCATCAGATAGGCTAACGATGGTGGGTATGATCATCACAGCCAGGATAATGGCTCCATTCAGAGCATTTAAACGATAAATTGTATTGAAGATGCTTTGTGTAAAATCTGCCAGAATGGTGAGAGCGATGAACCCGAACACCACTGAGGGTATGCCCGCGAGAATCTCGATTATGGGTTTCAGAATCTCCCTTAAGGCGGGATGTGATACCTCAGCGAGGTATGTTGCGCACAATATGCTCATTGGCAGTGCAATAACGGTTGCAGCTGAAGTAACTAGAATAGATCCGCTTAAAAGAGGCAGCACGCCGTACTTCGGTATTTCGGCTACTGGTTGCCAAATACTTCCTATGAAGAATCGAGCTGGCGAAACATAAAAGAATGTCTGAATTCCTTCTTTGAAGAGAAATGTGAAGATAAGACCAATTATGAGTATTGAGCTTAGAGCGCAGAGCAGGAAGAATTTTTCGATGATAGCGTCCATTTTCAAGATATTATGAGCACCCGTCCTCATGCGCATTCATTGAAAGCGAGCCTATTTGACTTAGCTCTGGAAAGAAAAAAGGTTTTTCTAGGGTGGCTGAAAAGTCTACCCTAGCTTCTTCAATTGCTCATTGGCCACTTCATTCGGTAGCGGTATGTACTCAACTTCCTCCACAATCTTCTGTCCTTCAGGTCCAAGTATCCATTTGATGTAGTCTTTTACGGCTTCCTTAGGCATGCCGTCGGTGTACACGTAGAGGTATCTTGAAATCGGATACGTTCCATCCTTGATTGCTTCAGGAGTCGGCAGTATTCCGGACGAAGTCGCGTCTTTCTTCACCCTAAGAATCTTCACTTCGTTGCTGCGCTCTGAAGCGTAGGCTACGCCGACGTATCCAATGCCTTTCTTGTCTTTAGCGATAGCTTCTACAATATCCGCGTTTCCGTTCAATGCTTGCATATCGTTTCTGTAGTCTTGGTTCTTCAGCACATGTTCCTTCCAGTAGACGTAGGTTCCTGAGTTCGTTTGTCGTCCATAAACAACTATCACCGCATCACTGCCGCCTAGTTGCCTCCAATTTATGAAAGAACCGTTGTATACGGCTTTGAGTTGATCCAAGCTCAACTCCGATATCGGGTTATCAGGGTGAACTATCACTGAGATTCCGTCTATGGCGACTTTCCACTCTATCGGATTGACGCCATTCGCTTTTGCTTGCTCTATTTCCGAACTCTTGATCTCTCTTGAAGCATCCGCTATTTCCACCTGTTTGTTAATTAAGGCAGCGATCCCTGTTCCAGAGCCGCCTCCGCTGACAGCTATCTGTACGTTGGAATGGTCCTTCATGTATACTTCTGCCCACCTCTGCGCAAGAATCAGTATAGTATCCGAACCTTTCTGATTGATAGTGTACGTTGTCTGTTGTCCTTGCTGGCCAAAGTAGAAGAAGGCTATCGAAGCAATTACGACGACAGCGAGTACTGCAACCGCTATCAATCTGCCAATCTTTCTTTTTTCACTCAACTCTTTTCCCTCTTTTCCCTACCCAATATCTCAGAGGAATAAATATATTATCTGCAAATGAAATACGAGAGTGACAGCGATCTATATTCTTCATCTAGAGAGGGCCGATAGCAATGGAAGAACTGCCGGACGAAGGGGAAGTGCGGAGAATTCAGGTGACTGGACGGGGGTCATACATCGTTTCGCTGCCTAAGAAGTGGGTTGAGGATATAGGACTGGGGCGGGGAGGGCAAGTTGTAGTTACAAGGGAGAATGGGATACTAGCAATCACTCCAATGACGATGATGAAGAAAGAGAAACGTAATGAGATCAGCTTTACTATCCCATCCAAAGGAGACATAGAATCGGTCGTTCGAAGAGTTATCTCGCTCTACTTGGTGGGTTACAGTATTATTAGGCTCAGATCTACTGAAGGACGTTTGCCGTCAAGCGTGAGGGACGTAATAAGAGATACCGTAAGAAAGAAGCTCGTTGGAACAGAGATCGTAACTGAATCGCCTGAAGAGCTCACTCTACAGGTTCTGCTGAGCTACCCGGAACTTTCTGTTGAAGATGCGTTGAGAAGAATGGTTATAATCGCTTCCTCTATGCAGAAAGACTCGATGCAAGCTCTCAAGGAGGGAAACGTTGCTTTGGCAGACGAGGTCGTGAAGATGGATGATGAAGTTGATCGCTTCAGTTTCTATGTAGTCCGTCAGATAAAGACGGCTGTTCAGGACGCTAGAATAATGAAGGAGGTTTGTCTGTACTCTCCGAGGGAATGTCTGGGATATAGGCTTGTGGTGAAGAGTGTCGAGAGGGCAGCTGATCACGCTGTCAAGATTGCGGAGAATGTCCGTTCAGTTCAAGTGAGAATAGATCCTAATCTGCTCGATAAGATATCCGAGATGAATTCGTTCTCAAATAGCATTTTCGAGGAGGCGATAAAATCTCTATTCAAGAGAAGCTATGATTCAGCAGACGAAGTGCTGAAGAGGGCGAAGAAAATTGAAGCATACGAGAACGAGATAGTGCCTGTAATCTCTAAACAGAAAATCAAGGGAGAGGAGATGTCGAGCCTTAGGCTTATACTAGAAAGTCTTCGAAGGATATGTGAATACGGAAGCGATATAGCCGAAGTCGTTTTGAACCTCACTGCAGTCAAGCCGCAAGAACCATAGTAACAGCAATCGTGTAACTCTTGGTTTCACGTTAAACTGATAAACCCGATGTGGAGACATTTTGATTCCAGATCGATGCAACCTGCAGGTCTTCGGAAGGAGATATTGATGCCTAAACCGAAAGTTGTTCTTGCGACTGGAGCATTTGATCTCCTCCATTATGGGCATTACCGCTTCTTAGAAGAAGCGAAGAAAGCTGGGGGAAGGAACTCTAAGCTTATAGTGATAGTCGCTAGAGACAAGACGATTAAGAAAAGGAAAGGCAAGAAGCCTATCTTACCTGAAGATCAACGTAGAGCTCTCGTTGAAGCGCTCAAGCCGGTTGACCAAGCGATTCTGGGCTATGAGGAGATGAATGTAGAGGCGGTGGTAAAGAAGATCAAGCCAGATATAATCGCGGTGGGCTATGATCAAGACGATATGCACGAAACCGTTGAAGAAATCCTTCGGAAGGGCATGTCTAAAGTGAAGATCGTTCAAATCGGTAGATTCGGTTCAGCTGACTTGAACAGCTCCTCGAAGATTAAGAGAAAGGTTATTGAGGAGTGGAGATGAACACCCGGACCTTAACTGAATCTCCATCCTTCAGCCCTAATACTTCCCTCAAATTCTTCGGAGCTACTACCTCTAAGACGTCTTCCCCGTAATGCGTCCTCAATGCCGTAATGACGACTCCGTCAACCCTATCATTTATCCTAGCCCTGTAGCATTTGACTTGACCGAAGCTTCTTGCCCCATTCACGAAGCCTTTCAAGCTTGTAGATGGATAGGTGTCAAGGAGCTTTCTTTCTCTTTGACTTTGTCTCTCAATCTTCAAGTTCAAGGTCCCAGGATATGGGTCAAATCCCAGTTTCTCGATGAACTGTCTTCTATAACCTGGTTGGCTAACGTAGTATGCGCCTTCACCCAGCCCACTGAAAACTTCTCCTTCTATCAAAACTTCTCTCTTTGGTCCTTCGAATATCCTTTGAAGCGTCAAGTACATCAAGCTCAACTGTTCCGCGCCTCTAGACGTGATCTGTACAAGCTCACCTCTCGCAGCCCTCGTTCTCCTGACATATCCAAGTTTCTCAAGCTCGATAAGATGCCTTGAAGCTGTCTGTTGAGAGAAGCCTAATTTCTCCGCGATCTCAGTTGTCGTGCATGCGGCTTCCCCTATGCTTCCAGCCGCCTCCGCAATCTTGTATAATGTGATCAACAAGCTGGGTTTCATGACCCCACTTCCAACCTCCTCTTAACAGCAAGCTCGTGCGCAACTCTCAGAGGCTCAGGACCACTATTAATCGTGCAGTTTGAAGTTATTCTTAAAGCGTCTTCAAGAGAGATTTTATGGCCGATACTGATGTAAAGCGTTTTCCCGCTTCGCTTTCTGGTGAACACTCTACCAAGCACATCCCCCTCTCCACCATAGAGAAAATCTCCTTTGATCTCGCCATAGAGTCTACTCTTAGCTACTCCAATAGTCGCTGAGTCAAGAAGGACTCCAACGTGGCTTGCCAGACCAAATCTTCTTGGGTGAGCTATCCCTTGGCCATCAACTAGATAGACGTCCGGCTTCAGATTCAGCTTCCTTGCGGTCTTGACCATTATAGGTCCCTCTCTAAATGCAAGAAACCCTGGAATGTAAGGGACCGTAACCTTGGTTAGGACGGTAATTGTTTTAAGAGGCTTTAAGGTTTCGTAGTCGAGTATCGCGCAAGAACCTATCGCTTTACCATCAAGATAGGCTACGTCGAGTCCTCCGATTCTCCTCAATCTCTTTGGAAGATGGCTCCTCTTCTCCACTCTCTTAGAGAGTTTGTTCTGCAATGCGATGGCTTTCTCTAAGGAGAATTTGCGGAGAGCCTGCAAATCCCTATTTTTCCTTGATCCTCTCTTCCAAGCCTCTAATCGCTTTCTCGAGAGACATCCTTCTTATCTCGGTAACTACGTCTCCTCTAGTCGTCTCCACAATCTTTCTCGCTACATCCGCCTTTCTCCGGAACATCGGGATTATCGCCGCATGATCGAGCGAAACAAGATCCTCATACGTGTTTTCCATTAGTTTGAGCATCCTCTCAGCTTCAACAGCCTTCCCTTTCCGGAGAAAATTCAGAGCCATTCTCCTAAGCTCGCCGATGAAGTCCAGAAGCCCGAGAACATATGGAGTTGATTCAACACCCA
>Ga0315314_1002634_pt1 | contig 14687 bp, 12 predicted proteins | sample TDP9_MG_FD_203631 | JGI IMG/M metagenome (GOLD analysis project Ga0315314, IMG submission 203631) | Freshwater sediment microbial communities from Lake Towuti, South Sulawesi, Indonesia - TDP9 | ecosystem: Environmental > Aquatic > Freshwater > Lake > Sediment | place: Indonesia: South Sulawesi...
CACCCGATAGGAGCCTGCCACAGAGCCCATCCTTTCCAGATGTTCCCCAACTATCTCCCCGGGACACATCTCTATGAAGAGTTTCACCCCCACTATCAAAGTGGCTAGGTCGTCCAATTGGCCCAGGCCCAGAATGGGGTCGGGAAGGAAATCGATGGGAGAGAGGATATAGAGCAAGGTGGCAAGCGGTATCATCTTCACCCAAGGGGAGACCCGCCCATCAGTGAGAAGATACCAAGTTAGCCGAGCCTCTCTCACCACCTCTGAAAGGAGGTTGGCTGACTCCTTGGCATCTGGTCTAAGACGATTTCGCCCCATAAATCTAGATCCCTCTCCCCATTCAGGCTAGAAACTCCCTTTTTCCGACCCTTGTGGCCCAAAATCTATTATACCTCTCCCCTGACCTTTTGGCAAGAGCACCACCTCATGGAACCGTGAAGGTGTATAGAGGATCTGTTTGTCCTTTGAGCCGGGGAGAGTTATAATCAAAATAGTCCGAGAGGGGGATGGGAAAGAGATGGCTCCTTATCGCCGAGCGGTAGCGGATTACGAGAACTCCTATGGTCGGCCGCCGGCTATCGTCATCGCCGCGCCGGGGAGGGTGAACCTCATCGGCGAGCACACCGATTACAACGAGGGCTATGTCCTCCCCGTGGCTATCGACCGTTATATCTTCGTTGCCGCCGGACCCCGAAAGGATAGAAAGGTCTCTATTCGGGCTCTCAACCTGGGAGAGGAGGACGCCTTTTCCTTAGATGAGATAGATCGAGGGGAAAGGGGGTGGAGCAACTACGGGAGGGGTGTGGCCTGGGAGATGGAAAGGGCCGGCCATCGACTCCAGGGCATGGAGGCCGTAATATGGGGAGACCTGCCTATGAAGTCTGGGCTAGGCTCCTCAGCAGCCTTGGAGGTGGCTATAGCCTACTCTTTTCACTCCTTATCTGGCCTAGAGATCGAGCCCCTCCAGTTGGCCCTCCTCTGTCAAAGGGCGGAAAACGGCTTCGTGGGCGTGCAATGTGGCCTGATGGATCAGATGACCTCCGCATTAGGCGAAAAGGATCACGCTCTCCTCATCGATTGTCGTAGCCTTGAGCGCCAGTTGATCCCCACTCCCCCAGAGGTGGATATCGTAGTCACCGACACCAGGGTGCGAAGGGGGCTACTCGATTCCCAGTACAACCTTCGTCGCCAGGAGTGTCGGGAGGGAGCAAGGCTCTTGGGAGTCCCCTCGTTGCGCTCTATCTCCCTCAAAGAGTTGGCGGAGCGTGAGAGCGATCTGCCCCCCACTATCTATCGCCGTGTTAGCCACGTAGCGACCGAGAACCAAAGGACGTTGGAGGCAGCGGAAGCGTTGAGAGGAGATTTGAAGGCCTTCGGCCAGTTAATGTACGACTCCCACCGTAGCCTGCGCTACGATTTCGAGGTGAGTTGCCCTGAATTGGATATCTTGGTGGAGGCTGCCCGGAAGGTCCCAGGGGTCTACGGCTCCCGCCTCACGGGGGCTGGCTTCGGCGGTTGCACGGTGAGCCTGGTGGGCCGAGAGGCGGTCCCAGAGTTCCAAACCCGGGTGGCGAAGGAGTACGAGAGGGCCACGGCGAAGGAACCAGCGATCTATGTTTGCCGTCCCGCTCAGGGGGTACAAGAGGTCTACAAGTGCAGGTAGGGGAACAGAACCTTCCAGAAGAAAGGTTTGTTGAGGAGTTAAGGGCCCAGGTGGAGGATCTACTCCTAGTAAGCGACATTTCGTTGAGACAAGGGGGAGAGGCTGTCCTCTTCTCTGGCCGGCTCCTTTGGGATGCGGAAACCGCCTTCTCCCTTCTCCATGAGAGACTGAAAGCCAAAGGTTTGCTCCCTTTCCTTCAGAGGCGGAGAGGCCAGGATAGCGTGCTCATCGTCCGCGCTCCCAAAGAAAGGGGGAGGCCCAGGCCCATCATCAACCTTGTGCTCTTCCTGGCCACCATCCTCACTACCCTCTACGCGGGAGCGGTCAACGAGGGGTTCAACCCCCTAGAGAACCTTGGAACTCTTAAGTTTGGTATCCCCTTCGCCTCCGCTCTCCTCCTCATCTTGGGGACCCATGAATTAAGCCATTATTTCATGGCCCACAGACATGGCCTTAGGGTGAGCCTCCCTTACTTCATCCCTGTCCCCATCGGCCTGGGGACTTTCGGGGCTTTCATAAGGATGGAATCGGTAGCCAAGGATCGAAAAGGCTTCTTCGACGTAGGGCTGGCGGGGCCGCTGGCTGGCCTGGCGATGGCCATCCCCATTCTCATCTTCGGCCTCTCCCTCTCCCAGGTAAAGCCTATCGTACATGGACCGGGCTACATCCAAGAGGGCAACTCGCTATTGTATCTCGTCCTTAAGTATTTAGTTCATGGTCGGATCCTCCCCTCGAGAGGGGTCGATGTCTTCCTCCACCCCGTGGCCTTCGCTGGTTGGATCGGACTGATGATCACCGGGGTCAACCTCCTGCCGGCAGGACAGTTGGATGGGGGGCATGTGGCCTATGCTCTTCTAGGGGGAGCCTACAAGTGGGTAGCCCAACTAATCCTTCTCCTCCTTATGGGCCTGGGGCTCTTTTTCTGGTCTGGCTGGCTGCTCTGGGCCCTCCTCATCCTTCTAACCGGCCCCAGTCACCCCAGGCCCTTAAACGATATCACCGGGGTAGGCGGGAAAAGGAAGGCTATCGGCATCTTGGCCCTTATCCTCCTCTTCACCATCTTCACCCCCATGCCTTTTAGTTAAGATGTAAAAGAAGCAAGGGGCGCCAATGCGCCCCTTGCCGCCTTGATGCTAAGGTCATTCCGGCTCGTGGCAGGTGAGGCATAGATCTTCAGTGCGCCCTTCGTGATCCTCAGGCAGCGAGATGTCGCCGCCTATCTGGTGGCAGGTGAGACACGATTCTCGCCCCTCCAAGGTATGGGGGATAAGAGTCGGGGGAACGTGGCACCCCTGACAGCTCTCGTTCCCCCGGCCGCTGTGGTCAGCCGGGTATTGAGGGGCACCGGCCACGCCAGTCTCGTGACAAACCAGACAATCCGTCCGGTCCTTCACCGAATGGGCAATGGGAGATGGGGCCGCTGGCGTCTCTGCTGGCGGCGGTGTGGGGCTGGGTGGCACCGGAGTGGGCGTAGGCGGCGGGGGGGTAGGCGTAGGTGGCAGGGGGCTAGGTGTAGGAGGGATTGGAGTGGGAGGAAGGGGCGTGGCTGTAGGCGGCAGGGGAGTGGGCGTAGTTGTGGTTGCCCCTCCACAGGCCACAAGAAGCCCCAAAGATAAGAACGCCGCTAGAGAGAATAACCCAAAGAGCCTGCATCTCATTGTGTGCACCTCCTCTTCAATTAACTAGCCAAACCGTTCTTCTTTCCCGAGATTTTCCACTCCGCCCAAGGCGGAGATAGAAAACACAACACCCCGGGATAGATACCATCGGAGGCTCTCATCACCCCGGGGTGCCAGCCATCAGCACACGCCTACCGATTTCAAGGCTATGGTATCATGGGAGAATCTCTTTGTCAAGAGGGCTTATTAGCAGATTATCTCGCCACAGACTGCATGGTAGGACAGGTATGGAGGCCTGCCCTACTTGCCAACTCGAAAAGGGACACCCCAGCCATCTCTGAGATCGACGCCAGGGCCTTTAGACCACCCACACCTGCCAATCTCCTAGTGCCTGCTCCATCCTCTCCCTTATCTCTTGAGGCGTTTGGATATACATCCCCTTGGCCTCAGCGGCTAGGCTTCCATCACTCAACCGTATCTCGCCCCGCGTCTCTACCAGACGGCCTCGGTCTTCCACTATCTCTCCCATGATCGTCAGAGGTTCACCGATTGGGATAGGCTTCTTATACCTCACCTCCAGTTTGGCTGAAACCATCCACCGCTCCTCTCCCCCTACCATGAGGCACCTCCCCATCGCCTCGTCCAAGAGGGTTCCGGTCAGCCCCCCGTGGAGGATGCCGGGAAAGCCCTGGTGCTCCTCTCGAGGGGTAAACTGGGCCCATACTCGCTTGCCTTCCTCCTCGAAGACGACTTTGAGGCCGATGGGGTTCTCCATCCCACAGACAAAACAGAAGCGAGAGTTAGGTTGCCGCTTCATCGAAGATCCTCGCCAATTCCTTTCGTATCTCCTCAGCCATCTCCCCTCCATCGGCCACCTTACGCAAATGGGGTTTTAGGCTCCTAAGCGGCATGGCAGGAAGGGTCGCTCCCTTCACCTCCAACCGTACCTGGGGATGGGTGAAGATGATCATCCCCTTTACTTCAACCTCCACTCCTGGCAAGCGCTGAGCGAGGTATTTGGTCAGCCTCTCCATCTCTCTGCGCGTATCTTTAGTAGGGTTACCTAGAGGCTCAGGAGCAAAACCCCGCAGGAGGCGGAGAAGGCTAAAACCCCTTTGCCATCTATCTTTGAGACAGCGAATGTGGCCATCTACCCCTTTCGCTTTGATGACAAAAAGCCCGTAAGGAGCCAAGAGAATGTGATCGACAGGCAGGATATAGTTATAGAGGTAGTGCTTGTCATCGAGAGTCCGCAAGGCCCGGGAGAGAAATTGATCTGCTCGGGGCTCATTTACCCAACGGTTCATCTGCCGATTCCCAACGCTTCCGATGACGAAGCCTAAAAGAAAGACCAAATAAGACCAGGGGTATCCCCAGGGCATCCAAATTAGGAAAAGGCCGGAGAGGAGAAGAACCAGCCCCACCCCGCTTCCCAACTTGGCAGCAATCGACTTTCTGGCGATCAGTTCCTCATCGGTCCTAAGGTTCACCTTTACCCCTCATACCGGCCCAAGATCAGACAAGCGTCTTGGCCGCCCAGCCCGAAGGAGTTGGAGAGAGCGATCCTCACCTCCGCCTCTCGCGCTATGTTGGGAACGTAATCGAGATCGCATTGGGGATCAGGGGTATGGTAGTTGATGGTGGGATGGATCACCCCATGGTAGATTGTAAGAGCGGTGGCGATCGCCTCCACAGCCCCTGCCCCGCCGAAGAGGTGGCCTATCATCGATTTCGTGGAACTGATGGGCACCCGATAGGCGTGTTCGCCCAAGGCTTTCTTGATGGCTAGAGTCTCCATGATATCACCCAGGGGCGTAGAGGTCCCATGGGCGTTGATGTAATCTATATCCTGGGGAGTTATCCCAGCATCGGCTATAGCCCAAAGGATAGCCCGGGTGGCCCCTCGCGCCTCGGGGTCCGGTTCAGCCACGTGGTAAGCATCCGAGGTAGCGCTATAACCCAGAACCTCAGCGTATATGCGGGCTCCCCGTCTCAGGGCGTGTTCCAGGTTTTCCAAGACTAGGATGCCACAGCCCTCAGAAGGCACAAAGCCATCTCGATCCTTATCGAAGGGGCGAGAGGCTCCTTCTGGGTCATCGTTACGGGTGGAGAAAGCCCGCATAGAGACGAAGCCGGCCATCCCTACCTGGGAACTGGAGCCCTCTGTCCCCCCGGCCACCATCACCTGGGCTGCTCCCCTACGGATCACCTCCGCCGCCTCGCCCACAGCCTGGGTCCCGGCAGCACAGGCGGTGGTGACGGTGGAGTTGTACCCCTCAAGCCCAAAGAGATGGGCGATATGGAAAGCGGCGATATTGGGGATCATAGAGACCAGGTAGAAGGGAGAGACCCGCTTCTTCTCCATAAATAGCCGTTTGCACGCCTCCTCGGTAGCATCGAGCCCACCTATCGCTGTCCCTATAATGACGCCCACCTGGGAGGCATCGACCTCTTCGATATTCAGGTCTGCGTCCTCCAGGGCCATCTTGGTGGCCGCCACAGCGAACTGGCTGAAGAGTTCCATCCTCCGCGCTTCCTTGAAATCGATATAACGAGAAGGGTCGAACCCCTTCACCTCACCACCGATCTTGGTGGGCAAGTCAGTGGTATCTATGCGGGTGAGATAGCCGATCCCGGATCGGCCAGCCACCAGCCCCTCCCAGGTCTCCTCCACCGTCAAGCCCAAGGGGGTGAGAGTCCCCATCCCGGTGATCACCACCCGGGCCCTCCTCCTATACCTTTCGACCCTCTCCGGCTGGGGCAATGTCTCCACCCCTTCCAAAATCTCGGCTACCAACTCCTCCAGTTCCTCGCTTAGGAGTGCCTCTTCCACCGGTGCGCGCTCTGTGCCGGCCAGCCTTTTCTCTTGGCTAGCCCTCAACCGAGGAGGGGTCTTTGACTCCTCATCTGCCATCTCACCCTCTCCTTTCCTCCACCTTTCGCTCGATCTCCTCCTTGATCGCCTCTATCATCCCCCCCTCAACCGTTCGCTTAGCCATATAGAGGGCGTTCTTGATCGCTTTGGAGTTGGAGCGGCCATGAGCGACGATAACTACCCCCTCTACCCCCAAAAGAGGCACGCCACCATATTCGCTATAGTCGAGGCGCATCTTCACCCCCCTGAAGGCTGGCTTGGCCAAAAGGCCACCCAGAGCGGTAAGGGGACTTCTTTTGATCTCCTCCTCTACTAGCTCAGCAAAGAAGCCAGCCATCCCCTCCGCTAATTTGACTATTACGTTGCCTGTGAAACCATCGGTGACCACCACCTGGGCCAACCCCAGGGGCACATCTTTGCCTTCCACATTCCCTATGAAATTTAGCCCGCTTCTCTTGAGGAGTTCATAGGCTTCCAGGACCAATTGACTCCCTTTCCCTTCCTCCTCGCCAGTAGAGACGATGCCCACTCGCGGCTTTCCCACCCCCAAGACCCTCTCCATATAGACACTGCCCATAATGGCGAATTGGAGGAGGTAGAGGGGCTTGCAATCGGTATTGGCTCCCACATCGAGTATACATAGGGGGCCCTCATGGCTAGGAAATATGGCGCACAAGGCCGGTCTTTGGACTCCCTTTATCCTCCCCAGGTGAAAAAGGGCGGCCACCATCACCCCTCCCGAATTCCCAGCCGAGATGAAGGCTTGGGCCTCTCCCTTCTTGACCAAACCCATCCCCACTACCATGGAGGAGTCCTTCTTGGCCTTGACGGCCTGGGCAGGTTTGTCGGTCATCTCGATGACCTGACTGGCAGAGACAATCGGCAGGCTTAAACCGCTGGTGTCATGTTTCTTTAATTCTTGGTAGATCGCCTCCTCCCGACCTACAAGGATGACCTCCGCTTCCAATTCCCGAGCAGCCAAGACCCCTCCCTCCACAACCACCTCTGGAGCGTAGTCTCCCCCCATGGCATCGAGCGCAATCCTCATCTCTAACCTCCTTGTCATCCCGCCGCTATTTTTCTCTGGGAAAGGCCTCACTTATCCCTTTAGAACGCCAATCGGCTAAAGATCGACCCTATAGGCTATGAGCCCCAATACCCCCGGCCCTGCATTGACCCCCAAGGCTATCCCCGCTTCGCCGAAGAAGAGTTCTTGGCAGTTGAAATTCCTCCTCACCACCTCTTTGAACTCCAGGGCTTCCTCTTCCACTGCGGTATGCATCACCGCGGCGTTGATAAGAGCTGCGCCCACCGCCTGCTTTGTCAACTCTACGACGCGCTCTAGGGCCTTTTTGCGAGTGCGCACCCTATCGATAGCCTTTACCACCCCCTCCTCTAGGGTGATGATGGGCTTGATATCTAAGAAAGAGCCGAAGATCTCCTGCATGTGGCCCACTCGGCCGCTCAAGTGGAGATATTTGAGAGTGCCCACGGTGGCATAGATATTCATGCGGGATTTGATATCCTCGATGAGGGCTAGAACCTTGCCTTTGCTCCTACCAGCCTCGATAGCCTTGGCCGCTTCTAGGATGATGAAACCGGTGCCCATGGAGACGGAGGCCGAATCGATGACCTCGATATCGGCTTCGGGAAGCATAGAGCGGGCCAGGGAGGCCGACTGCCAGACGCCACTGGTCTTGGCGGTTACGTGGATGGAGAGGATGGAAGCCCCTTGGGATGCCAAATCTTTGTAGGCCTCTAAGAATTGGCCAGGGGAGGGTTGGGAACTCTTTGGCACCTCATCCCTTTCCAACATCCGTCGGTACAACTCCCGGTGGGTGATCTCCACGCCATCCAAGTAGGTCTCTTTGCCGAAGAGGATGAGGGCCGGCACGACCACTATCCCGAACCTCTCCACCAACTCTGGGGGAAGGTCGCTTACACTATCGGTGACTATCCTCAAATTCATTTTGAAGCATTATATCACGCTCAAGATTGAGTAGCAAAGAGATTGTGAAAAAGTAGGAAGAGGTGCGGCAGAGGCGATTTGTTTATTGCCATCTAAATGAAGAAATGTACTCTCCTACACTTTCTGACAACCGTATTTGACAATTGGAATAAGTCAATCTACAATCTCTAATTGTAGACCGTTAGGCTTGCAGGTAGATGAGAATACATAGTACCAAATACCCCTATGATTTTTTTCAAAAGTATGATATAATTTTGATGTTTTAAGGCACAGAAATTAACAGAAGGAGAAAGAAAGATGAGAAGAGTGCTTTTCTTGGCAGTCATCATAGTGGCTATGGCCCTTGCAGGTTGTGGGGGGATGGGCGCCACCCCATCTCCCACCGCCACGCCATTACCTCCCTCGCCGACTCCAACCCCCACCCCCATCACTGTGGCCGGCATCATAGAAGCCCTCACCCCATCTACGGTGCTGATCGCTGTAGAGACGCCAGACGGTTGGTACTCGGGGACGGGGGTCATATTCGACGAGAGCGGTTTAACGGTGACCAACGCCCACGTTGTGGAAGGGGCAGCCATCATCAAGGCCAACATCCCGGGCATCGACCGCTGGCTCTCCGCCCAAATAATGGGCGTCAGTCCCTGTGACGATCTGGCGGTCATAGACATCTCCGGAGAGGGTTATGTTGCCGCCACGCTGGGTGAGAGCGATGAGATGACCTTAGGCGAGGAGGTGATAGCCCTTGGCTACCCTCTGACCGATGAGTTGGGGGAGGAACTCACCGTTAACCGAGGCGTGGTGAGCAAATTGCACGCCCCGTATGAGGCATTCGCCGAACTTCAAGACCTGATCCAGACCGATACCGACGTGAACCCCGGAAACAGCGGCGGCCCCCTGGTCAACATGCGAGGCGAGGTGATAGGGATAAACACCCTCAAAAAGGATTACGCCGCCTTCGGAAGGCCAGTCTCGGGCCTCAACTTCGCTATCGCTATGAGTTACGCCAAACCGATCATCGAGAGGTTAGCAGCGAGGGAGAACCTCCATTGGATCGGGGCCAACGCCTTTACCAACGACCCCGACGTGGCCTCCTATTTTGGCCTAGCGGTGGAGGAGGGGCTCTTCGTCTACGCCGTCACCGATGGCAGCCCGGCGGCCAAGGCGGGTATGGAGACGGGCGATGTGCTGGTGACAATGAAGGGGATCAATGTCTACACTATGGCCGATATTTGCGACGTTCTCCGGTCTAATCCCGAAGGCCAGCCCATCCCCGTGCAAGTGATCCGGGGCACCGAGGCCCTGGAAGGCGAGATCTGGGGCGAACCTTTGAGTGCCAAATTCTCTCTGGCACCCGAATGGACGACCTACACTCGTGATGACCTCTACTTCTCCGTGGCCTACCCTGGTGACTGGGAGATCGGGGAGGATGAACAGGGAGTGACCTTCAGCCGACCCGGATCGAAAACCTTCGCCGCCATGGACGCCATCGTCTTCGAGGGCTACACCGCTGAGGAAGCGAACCAATACGTCGTTGATTACTTCCTCGACTATTACGCGGATATAGATCCCAATCTATGGTCCAGCGAGGTCTATGCCTTCCCTCTCGGTGGGGTGGAAGGGTTGACAGTGGACTATGAATATGTCGACCAGGACGGCGACCTGATGAGCGGTTTTGTGATCGCCTCCACCATAGAAGGCTGGAGCTATATATTTGAAGCCGGCTCCCTCAAAGACAATTACGAGGCTGAATTAGAGGTCTTCAACGAGATGCTCTTCAGCCTGCAGTTATTCACCCCGGCCACCACTCCCACGACCACCGGGCAGCGCCTCATAGACACCTTCGATGACAACAGAAATGGCTGGTACGAGGGCGAAGAGGAAGGCGTATACTCCATTTACGTCCAAGATGGCGCCTATCATATGGTCTCCATCTACCAGGGAGAAGATGTAGATAGTTTCGTCTTGGGGGCAACCACCGTGGCCGAATTTAGCAACTTCGATCTAGATGTGGATGCTACCCAGGTGGAGGGTACCGCTAATAACGAGATCGCCGTGGTCTTCGGGGTACAGGATCTGAACAACCTCCATGAGTTCGCCATCTCCGGCGATGGCTATGTGTCTTTGGGACGATACGTAGGAGGGGAGTTTGAGTTTATCGAGGAGTGGGCCCCCTCTGAGGCTATCACCCAGGGCAACGCCACTAACCATATCCGCCTCATCGTGGAAAATGGTAACCTCACCGCCTATGTCAACGGCGAACTAGCGCTCACCAGCGTCGTGGGCGAGTATGAGTCCGGCTACATCGGCTTCGGATGTGGCCCCTTTGAGGAGCCGGGCGTGCACTGCGCCTTCGACAACGTGGATCTTTTGGCCTGGTAGTAGCCCCCGAGCCTCACGGTAAGGATAATGAAGGGGAGCGGTCTTTCACCGCTCCCCTTCTCTACTTGCCACCTTACTCTTAGCCCTCTTTTTCCTTCTCTTTCCCCCCCAAAAGTCAAATAGTGAGTACCCCTTCACCACCTAAGGGTAAAATTGACTGAAGCGCTGTTGACAAGAACGAGACAAGGGATGTATAATGATGATGTGCCCCCGTGGTGGAATTGGAATACACAGCAGGTTGAGGGCCTGTGCCCGCAAGGGCGTGCTGGTTCGAGTCCAGTCGGGGGCATTGGTGGCACGCCCCGAAGCTTCTAGAGTGGGTGGCAACGTGAAATGAGCGGCAAGGACGCCGCTCATTTTCATTCCGCACTTTGGTCCGGCGGAAACCCGCGCAGATCGGAGAGTGGGAGATCTAGCTATTCTGCTTATGGCGTGACCACTCGGGGATGGTAAAGCCGAGGGGAGTACCTAGTTGAGGGCCCCGTTGTTCTGTGACGACATCGAGCTGACCCGGTACAGAGCAGTTTGGCCATTCCCTCCAAGTGCAGCATAGGTGAATCATGGCTTGCAGGTTCGCGTCAGGAGCGCGGATCGAATAACAGCCCAACCCTTGGAAGCGTCCGCATATTCATTCGAGAGATTTGCGTGGCCCCTTTGACACAAATGGCAGCCGTCGCAGGAGATTGAAGGGAAGAGTATCACTCGCTCACCGCCACGAAACGCGCCCACACGTTTGCCTACCCCTTCAACAACCCCTGCGATCTCGTGACCGATGATGCGAGGTGGTATGACCCGATGATGGCCATGATTGAAAATGCGCACGTCTGTCCCACACAACCCGCAAGCCTCAACGCAAACCAGAAGCCCGCCCTCCAGGCAGTCGGGTCTGGCTACCTCCTTAACGGGCATGTGTAAAAGGCTTTCAAACACGGCTGCCATCATCTTGCACCAAGACAGCGTGCAAATTCCTGAGGCGAATCAACCAAGGTCGGTTGAGAGGGGGAGAGCCGATGGTTGCAGGTCTCCCGGTGGAATCTTTCTCGGTCGCTAAGGTCATCAATATGAGCCATTTCAGAAAGGGAAATATTGTGGCTGCCACCCCTCAGAGAGGAAGAGGGCCGAAGTGAACAAGGCGAGTTACCGAGGCCACCAAACCCCATCTGCGGCCACAAAGGACTAACCTGGCATACCGCTCTAATTTCTTATCCGTGGGTAGGAGGTGGCGAAAGTCGAAGATGCGCACATCGGTGGCGATGAGGTTGACGATAGCCTGCAGGCCACGGCTCTTCGCTTCGCGGGCCAGAAGGCCAGCGATCTGATACTCGGTCTGGCCGGGCCGGACGGCCCTCGCGGCGCTATCCATAGCCTCGGCACACAGCCGGCCCAGCGCTCGAAAGCGCGTTCTCTCTTCGAGAGTCAGGTGGGCGCGGAGGCGGGCCAGGTCGTCGGAGAGATCGGTTGCGCCGGGGTAAGGCCCGTCGGCGCCGAGCCTCAACCCTCGGGTCAACTCGGTCACGGTGTCCTCTGCCTCGTGCCAAGGCACGATACGAAACTCCCAACCTTGCGCCGCGAGTTGCTCCTCCTGCTCTAACCGAGTGGCCTCGATGTTATTGGCGACAAGGTAGCGAACGGAGGGGGTGATCAGCAGCGCGGCCTCGCCGTTGGTCGTTGCCGTGTTCACATATGAGGCTGCGCCGCACGTGGCCCAAGCGAAACTACTCACGCGCTGAAGGAAAAGTGCGTCGAGTTTGCGTTCAACTAGTAGCGCCTCAATCCTGTCCTGTTTTTGGCTGAATTCAGTCATCAACTGACTCCTCGTCTATTGTCCCAACAACCGGGCGCTGATCAGTTGCGCCAGTCCCTCCCGCTGCACGCAGTTGCGGAGCGCGAATGATTGCATCATCCGGTCGATCTCATTTTCGCTCATCCCGCGAAACTGCTCGGCGAAGGCAGGCAACAGCATTTGAGATAACACCCCCTCACAGAGGGCCCTGCTTAGACTATCACCCAGGTGCGTCCAATCCACTGACTGATCCGCCACAACCGTTCTGGCGTGTGCGACAATCTGCTGCACGAGTTCGTCAATTTCGCTCTCATGCCTTTCGATCCACCGATCGCAGCGCAGAACCGTTTTGGTCTCACGGACGGCAGATGTACGGCGCATCCATTCCGACTTGGGGTCGGCGTACACGAGCCCCATTTTGCCGATGTCTTTATAGGTCCAGATTGTCCAGTGATCTCCGTGTTTCTCTGCGATGTCAAGCAAGTCCGCCATGACACGGAGACGCGAGGCTTCCAACGCGCTGTCAATGTAGAGGCAGCCGAACTCACCAAGCCAGTGAGGCACACCATGCTGGCGCATAAATGCGGTACGCTCCAGGTACCCCCTCTCGAGCACCGCGCGGTTGTAGAACTCACCATTGAACGGGCCCGGATATTCGGCGTTATCCAGGCCCGGCACCACATAGTAGTGGCTACTGTAGACCGTGTTCCTGTCGAAAGGCGGCTCGAGCTGCTCGAATTCTTGAGACCAATGGTTACCTTCGAGGAAGAGGATGTGGTCGGTATCTATGGCACGGATAGCCGTGGTGATGCGTCGATAGAAGTGGTTGAGCCAAGTGACCCCTTCGGTATCTGGCTCATTCATCACATTGTAGCCCGCGACAAACGGCTCGTCGCGATACCGTCGCGCCATTTCCTCCCACAGCGCTACCGCCCGATCCTCAAAGACCTTCTGGCCCCAGAAATGCGCTGTCAGGCAAGGGTTGTCGCAGTGCCAGCCGGGGTTCTGCCAACCTTGGACGGCGTGCAAGTCTAGGATCACGTAAACCTGTTGCGCGCTTGCCCAGCCGATCACTTGGTCGAGAAGCGCGAAGCCTTCAGGCTTATACTCAAACGGCTGATCGTCGGATTCAAAATGGCGATAGTTCAAAGGGATCCGAACAACGTTACAGCCAAGGCTCTTGATGAAGCGCAAGTCATCTTCAGTGATGAAGTAATGCAAGAAACGCTCAAAGAAGAAGCCAGCCTTGGCCTCACCTAGCACGCGGGCCACGGCCACCCGCATCCCGGATTCATGGCCGGGGTAGCCGGTGATGAAGTTCTCCATATTCAACCAGCCGCCCAGGCAAAAGCCATGCAGGTGGACGGTCTCACCGTGCCCATTGACAATCTCGGAGCCTATGACCCGCAGAAAATCGGGGCTGGACTTCATGATCTATCCTCCTGGGTTATCGCGTAGGTAGCAGTTTGACCGGTTCGCCTTCCCACCGTGCCGAGTCGTACGTTGCCAGGGTCACCTCCCTCTCCAGGCGGGCCTGCTCCGGGCCATATTCCGGCAGGCGGTTCTCGCGAACGGCGCGCACCGGGCTCATCACGCAGTCGGCGACGGCGATCATCTCGTCGTCCACATAGTAAGCCCGAAACAGGTTGCGCCAGCCGATCGCCGAGACCAGCAAACCCGTGCGCCCTAGTGCACGATACCCCATAGCCTAGTCCTTCCTTTTCTCCAGCAATACCAGGACGTCGCGCGGCGCAATGAATACCCTTCCTTCTACGACCCCTGAGTCGTCGAGCAAATCCGTGTAGTGTCCATCCAAAGTCACCTCCTGCTCTCGATCGGTGTGGTTGAGCACGAACAGCAGGCGCCGGTTGTCTTGCCACCGTTCGGTCACTTCGACCCCTTTCGGCGCGGTGAGGACCCTCTGCACACCAGCTAAGGTGAGTAACCAGCCAGCCAGGGTCTCGTGCAAACGGGCATCGCCCATGGTACCCACGTACACGACCTGGCCCTGCCCAAATCGGTTCAATGTTATGGCTGGTTTGCCAGCGTAGTAGTCCTGGGTATAACGTGCAACCACGGTTGCGCCATTGGGCCTCAGCACATCACACCACACGCTGGCGGAGAGAGGGGGATTGGAGGCCAATTCAGGCAAAGAAAACTCGAGTCTATTGCGTGTGTCGGCAGGGAGGGAATCGTACTCCTCCACCTCAACCCCGCACAACTCGGCTAACAGGCCGGGCAGTGGCTGATTGACCACCGCATTGGCCTCGTCTTTCACCCCGGAGCGCGGGGTGACGACGAGCACGCCCCCCGCCTGCACAAAGCGCTTGAGGTTCTCGGCAACGGCCTCAGGAACGACGTGAAGGGCTGGTGCCACAACCAATTTGTAGGTCGAGAGG
>Ga0315314_1002635_pt1 | contig 14682 bp, 13 predicted proteins | sample TDP9_MG_FD_203631 | JGI IMG/M metagenome (GOLD analysis project Ga0315314, IMG submission 203631) | Freshwater sediment microbial communities from Lake Towuti, South Sulawesi, Indonesia - TDP9 | ecosystem: Environmental > Aquatic > Freshwater > Lake > Sediment | place: Indonesia: South Sulawesi...
AAGCATTGGCTTGGGCAGAAAAGCGAAACGCTAAAGAGGTGAAAGTAGATTGGCGGTTCACAACTGCTGATGCCAGGATTAAATTGAAAAGGCTTTATCCATCAATTAAATAAAGACAGAGCACTAGATAAGCTAACAGAAACTAACCCACGTTGAGTAATCGCCGAATTCACCCCCACAGACCAAAAAATTTCTGGAAAAATCTTGCGCTCCTGCCGAAGGTGCGCTTTAATATGCTCTTGACAGAAGCAAGGTGAGGTTACAGTCAGTTGAATATATGGGAAATTTTGATTAACCAAAAAAGATAGTGGGAAGGAGTTGAAAAATGAGTATCAAAAGTACAGTGACATTAAGTAGTAATGGAAAATACTGGCAGGCTTTTTATTACGATAGCACAAGTAAACGACGAGCCAAAAGTCTTGGGCCGAAAAAGAAACTTTCCAAGCGGCAAGCAAAAGTCATATGTGACCGTCTGGCAGCACAGTTTTGTTTAAATCCTGCGATAGCTGATAGCCGGGGTTCGCCAACCCTGGAGAAGTTTCTAAAACGGTATATCAACAACCGGACCGACATTCGACCCTCGACTAAAGAGCTGTACGAACTTACTAAGAAATACTTGCTCAAGTTCTTTAGCAGCGACATAAGGATCGGCAGAATCACACGAGTAATGGCGGCGGATTGGCGAGCAGCAATGGCAAATGGCAAGCTCGTCTTGAACGTAAAAGGCCGAAGGATAGCCGAGCCGTCAGTGTGCATCCATGTCAGAAATGCTAAAACCATCTTTAACTACGCAGTCAGGGAAGACTTAATAATGTTCAACCCATTTGACCGACTGAAAGGTGCGGCTCGGGAGCCTGACAAAGATTGGAAGCACGTCACTTCTGAAGAGCTGGATAAGTTACTTGACGCTTGCCCGAATCAGGGTTGGAGATTGCTGATAGCACTGTGCCGGTTAGCGGGGCTTCGTCGAGGTGAAGCACTTGACTTAACCTGGTCAGATGTAGATTGGCAAAACCACCGGCTAAGAATAATAGCCCGCAAGACAGGAAGACAGAGAGTAGTTCCGATTCAATCCAGGCTTTACGAAATGTTGCTCGCTGCGTTTGAACAGGCAAAGGAAGGCGAACATCGTGTTTGTCCTATCTCCAGGCATTGCCTATGGCGGAATCTCCAGACCATACGCACGCGTGCCGGGCTACCGAGATGGAAAGATGCCTTTAAGGTTATGCGAAAAAAACTGCGAAACCGACTGGGCTCAGAAATACCCGCAGTACGCGGTATCAGTATGGATTGGCCACGGTATCCAGGTTTCGGCTCGCCACTACTTGCAGGTTCCAGAAGAGCTTTACGGTAAGGTTGCTGCCACAAAACAAGCTCAAACTGCCACAAAAACTGCCACAAAATCAGGTTGTGAAGATCAGCAAGCGAAGATTGCAGAAATGTAAACGGCTTTCAAAAAAGAATTTACGAAGATGGGCGGTACAGGACTTGAACCTGTGACCTCCTGCGTGTCGAGCAGGCGCTCTGGCCACCTGAGCTAACCGCCCTCTAATCCTAAATCTACAGTATAACCAAGGAAGGCAAAAATCAAGAATTTTTGTAAAAAACTACGCCACAATAAGCAATAAAACTGCTGGGTGAATTGGTTAAATGGTAACTGGTAAACGGTAACTGGTAATTACCAATTATCAGTTTAGATTTCTTCTAATAACCACGGCGGCTGCTAATTTTCGCTGTATATTACCACTTTGGACCGTCATAGAAATCTGAACACTCTTGCAATCCAAGCCGTCGTCTGTTGGAGTCTTATTAAAACTCATCGAAATAACATTTTCACAAAGCACATACTCCTGGCCGTCACTGTTAGTTATCAGGTAAAGCTTATTATCCTCGCTTCTAAACTCGTAAGTTATATCCTGGCCGTCAGAAGTAAAAAAGCTGCATTCATTGTTCGGCGCATTGGGATCAACCGGAGACGCCGTGCGAAGCTGGCTGGTTATTCGGAACAATGCCTGCCGAGCGTTATTGATGGTTTTGAAGATATCCTCGTTTTCTTTGTAGTTTATAATTGAGGCGTTGAAAGCCACCGCCACCGCGGCAAGCAGGATGCCTGATATTGCCAAAACAAGCAACAGCTCGGCGATGGTAAAACCAGTCCTCGACGGCCTTCGGCCGGAATTTCGAATTTTGAATTTCGAATTTCGAATTTTCATTAATATCTGGCTCGGATCCAGCTTGACGAGCTGATTTCTTTAGCATTTAAAAAAACTTCCACGGTTACTCTAACAAAATTGCTATCATACCCTACAACCTGTTCAAAATTGGTAGGGTTGACATTTTCAATAGCGACATTCTGAGTAAATGCGGCAAAACCATCCAAAGGGTTTTTGTCTGCACCAATTGGAGGCCAGAAGCTTTCTACGCCGTCTGCTCCGACGAAATCATCCAAATCGTCATAAGGTAACATCGCCGTTAGCTCCCTTATCTGCTCAACGAGAAACTCAGCGGTTGACAAATCTGTACCGGCGCCGTTGGCTATTGTGAATGAGCTGCTGGCTAACAACAGAGCCGTAATTGCAAGACCTACCAATACTACTGCAATTAACACCTCAATAAGCGAAAAACCACTGACCCGATAAAAACGGGAGAATTTGAATCCTTCGACTTTGCTCAGGACAGGTTTTGAAATTTGAAATTTGAAATTCATTTATTTACCCATAACGACCTGGGACATCTTGAAAATCGGCAAAATAATACTCATGGCAATAAAACCAACCAAAAAACCCATCATGACTATCATCATAGGCTCTATCATTGACGTAACTGCTTTAATAACAGCTTTGAGCTCCCTGGCGTAATAATTGGAAATGTCTCGCAGCACGTCACCCATATTACCCGAATCTTCGCCGCTTCTTATCATCTGCACCACATTGCTCGGCATCAGACCATATTGGCTGAGACTGGATGCAATTTTTTTGCCCTGACGGACTTCCTCATAGACCGCGAGCCACATATTTTTATAAAGCACATTTCCCGCTATGTGGGCGGTTATCGAAATGGTATTGAGAATCGGCACGCCTGCTCTGGTCAGCACGCCCATGGTGTGCAGGCTCCTTGTTATATAAAGACTACGGCACAGAGTTCTTATAAGAGGCAACACCAGCTTGGTCTTATCCCACCATAATCGGCCGGAATGGGTATTTATAAAGTACCAAAATCCCCATATCGAAGCACCGATAGCTGGTAAAATTAGGAACCAGCAACTGCGCAGAAACGCACTGGTGGCCATTAAAAGTACGGTTGGTAGAGGCAACAAATGCTCCTTTCCGGCGAATATCGCGGTGAACCGGGGCAAAACAAAACACAAAAGGAAAATGGTCACTGCTATCGCCATAACTGCTATGATAATCGGATAAACCATAGCGCCTCTAACCTGGGAGCGGGTTTCAGCCTCCTGGTCGAGATACTCCGCTAATTTTTGCAGCATATCACTTAGCGAGCCGGAAATTTCTGCCGCAGCTACCATATTTATATAAAGATTGTTAAATACCGCTGGATGTTCCGCCAGCGCCTGGGAAAAACTCTGTCCAGCCTCGATGCACCTTTTTAGATTGCTGATGACCTTTCTGAATTTTTGGTTCTCCATCTGCTGGGCTATCGATTCAAGCGAATCTTGAAGGCTTATGCCCGCTCGGACCATAACTGCAAGCTGATTTGTAAAATTCAAGATATCTTTTTTGCTCGGCCCAAATTCAACTCTGAAGTGACTCATCCCTCGTGACTCGTCCCTCGTGACTCGCCTGACGAAGGACGAAGGGCGAGGTCGAGGCCTCTCTTCTGCAACCGCCATTGCACCTTTATAATTGTGTGAAAACTCCTCGAACATACGTATGACGCCAAAAAATCAAAATGACAGCAAAGCTGTCATCCTGAGGCCAAGCCGAAGGATCTGGCCAAAGAATAGGAGATTCTTCGCTTCGCTCAGAATGACCCCTAAAGGGGGTCATTTTTGATATTTAATTTACCCCCACTGGTTGAGCCGCTTGAGACTTGTCGGCGGGTGCAAGCATCTTTTCCATCCTGCCTGGGTTGCCGGAGCGGGCGATTGCCTGCTCTCTATCTATGTAACCTTTGCAATACATCTCGGCAATGCTATTATCCAGATTCTGCATACCCAGCCGGCGAGAGGTCTCAATAATATTTGGTATCTCGTAGATTCTATTCTCACGAATACAATTTCTGGCTGCCGATGTGCACAGCAATATCTCCGTACAGGGAACCATCCCCGGCTGATCTATCCGCTTAAACAATGTCTGGCAGATAACCGCCTGCAGCGTGTTAGCAAGCATGGTCCGAATCTGATTCTGCTGATTAGCGGGATAAATATCTATGATACGCTCAACGGTTTGAGGGGCGTTGATGGTGTGCAGTGTGCTAAAGACCAGGTGTCCGGTTTCAGCAGCAGTAATAGTAAAGCTGGTGGTCTCCAGGTCTCTCATTTCCCCAACCATAATGATATCGGGGTCCTGGCGTAGTACGTGGCGCAATCCTGTCGCAAAATCCGGACAATCAGAGCCGACTTCACGCTGTTCTATCATGCTTTTGTCGTTCTGGAACAGATATTCAATCGGGTCTTCCAATGTAATTATGCGCTTGCCGTACTTTGAGTTTATCAGTCCTATCATTGCCGCCAGCGTGGTGCTTTTGCCGGAGCCGGTATGGCCAGTTACCAGCACCAAACCTCTGGGCAGGTCCGTCAGCTCTTTAACTATTTCTGGCAGGTGCAAATCGTCTATCAAAGGAATCTCATTCGGAATCACCCTAAATGATATGGCAATCGAATCCCGTTGACAATGAGCGTTGACGCGGAACCTGCTGGCCAGAGGCGAATCATCGAGGGTGGTCGAGAAATCAAGGTCTCTAATTTCTTGGAATTTTTTGAATCTGTCAGGCCCGACCATAGCCAGAACCATCTCTTTAGCATCTTCATTACTGACCAAAGGTGCATCCATAAGCATCAATTCGGTATTCTTTCGCAGAACAGGCGGCATCCCAACGTTAATATGCACATCGCTGGCCTTGTTTTCTACCGCCACCGCTAATATTGTTTTTACATCCATATCACAATCCTCTTTTATAATTCAGTGTATCTTGTATAAATCTGGTAATTGGTAACTGGTAACTGGTAATTACCAATTTCCAATCACCAATTACCATTTTATTACCCGATATTTTCCACAAAGACTTCCTCTTCATTCTGGCCATACACCTCGGTCACACGCAGCACCTCTTCTATGGTGGTGGCGCCCTGCTTTACCTTTTTGATGCCGTCGTCAAACAAACTCGGCTGTCCGCTTTCACGAAACGCACGTCGCATATTATTAAGAGAAGAGTCCTGATTAATCATATCTCTGAATTTATCATCAATAATCAGCAGTTCATAGATACCGACTCTTCCGACATAGCCTGAGCCTCGGCAGGCCTCGCAGCCGATACCATGAAAAAGCTCTTCCGGCTTAACGCCTGATTTTTCCACATATCTTCGCATTTGTTCGGGAACCTGATACACTGCCTTACACTTGGGACAAATTTTTCTAACCAGACGCTGAGCAAGAGCCGCATTTAATGAGGCAGCTATCAAGTACGGATCGATGCCGATATTGACCAACCTTGTAATGCTGCTGGGGGCGTCATTAGTGTGGAGCGTAGAAAGGACTAAATGGCCGGTCAAGGCAGCCTGCACCGCTATACGAGCCGTCTGGTTGTCGCGAATCTCACCTATCATAATGACATCCGGGTCCTGACGCAGCAAACTGCGAAGTGCTGAGGCAAAATCAAGTCCGGTTTTTTCGTTGGTCTGAACCTGGTTGCAAAAATCAAGCTCATACTCTATCGGGTCTTCAACTGTGGAAATATTTAATTTATCACCATCCATCTGACACAGCGCCGAGTATAGTGTGGTGCTCTTGCCGGAACCTGTGGGACCTGTGACCAGCAAAATCCCGTGAGGCAGAGCTATTTGATGCTCAAAAGCGGCACATACAGACTGCTCCATGCCTAACTGCTCAAGACCGCGCAAAATGGATTTGCTATCCAGCACACGGATAACCACTTTCTCTCCATAATTGGTCGGCAGCGTAGAAACTCGCAAATCGATTTTTCTGCCTGCGACCTGCACTTTAACCTTCCCATCCTGCGGCAGCCGCCTTTCCGAGATATCAAGATTAGCCATAATTTTGATGCGTGAAACAACTGCCGGATGCATCTTTAACGGTGCCTGCATCAGCTCGAAAAGCAACCCATCTATGCGGTACCTTATCCTGGCAAATTTTTCTTTAGGCTCAATATGGATGTCAGACGCCCCCTCACGTATGGCATTACTAATTAGATAATTAACGAATTTGATAACAGGTGATTGGCCTGCCATCTTTTCCAGGTCTTGCGACTCTTCCTTCTGGTCCTGAACGACCTCTACCTCTGTCATATCACTGATGATGTCATCAAGACTATAACCGCCGACTATATCGGGGGTGCTTTCTACCTGGAATGAATCACACACGGCCAGGATGTCTTCCAGGGGGCAGACTACCACCTGCAGATTCATCTGGGTCTGTCTTTTCACTTCCTCTATGGCAAAGATGTTTGCCGGCTCACTTGTGGCGACAACCAAAGAATCTTGCTCTATGGCGATCGGCACAATATTACTTGTTTTTATAAAATCAAGGTCGAGCTTGTCGAAAGCCTGCTTTTGAACATCCTCTGGGCCAATTTTTCGAAACTCCAGACCGTACAGCTCAGCCTTAGCCATCAGCACATCGTTAGCATTGATTAGTCCGTCTTTCAGCAGCCAGGTTGCAGCATCGCTGCCGGGTTTTTCCAACTGTTCTTGCCGGACGTGAGCATGCTGCTGGTCGGTAATCTTTCCCATCTGAAGCAGGACATCAGCGATGTCACGCTCATGTAATCCGCCTGAGGCGCAAGACTCTTCTGGAACATAAAGGTCACTTAGGCCGCGTATCAAAGACTCTTCAATACAAGTCTGGCCTGCTGCGTGGAAAGTCGCTGCATGCTCTGACAAGCCTTTTTCTGCCCCGCCCGGCGCTGGGTGGGGTTTTCTGCCAAATAGAAAGGATAGTTTCATTCCGATAACTTCAATATAATTTCCCAGCTTTCACCGCCTGTGACGGATGTTTCTGAAGGTGCGGTGTCAACATCTGGGCCCTGCCATTTAAGCTTTACGAAATTATCACCAATTTGAGTAACTCTAAAACCTTTTACCAAATCTCCTTCATAAAGGATTTTATCACCGATCATACAGCTATTTCTTTGCTGCGATTGACAGACGGCCAAAAGCTGCAGACCAGAGGCCTTTTGCCCTATCTGCTGGCCTCTGATCGTCTCAGCGTCAGTATTGATATCCTTCTCTGGTGCATCGACTTTTCCTCGCAGGTTACTCAAAAACATCTCTACTTCAAACGGATTTTTCACCAGCTCGTTGACCTGCACCTGCAACACGTTCGAAAACTCATAAAATTTATTAACGATTTGATCCATCCGGCTAAACATTTCCGAGCTAACACCGGTTAGCCGAGTGATGGCGGCCTCGATCTGCGTTTCCTGCGTGTCGGTGGACGACCCTGCCGCTGTTTGTGGCGCGCTCTTTTTTATCATAAACCAAAGGCACAAAAGACCTATACCAAATAAAACAGCAACCAATATGGTGCTCTTGCGGACGTTTTTGCTCTGAGCGGCTACGGTAAAATACTCTTGTGGGCTCGGCTGGCCTGGTGCATCTTCTAATGCTTTAGAATCAACTTGCCCAGCGGCTGGCTTTTGTGCCGACGGATTCTTATCGCCTTGCTCACGTAAAAAAGACAACATAGCTAAACTCCACCAACAGTTTGTGGCTCGTGGTTCGTGATTTGTGGCTCGTGGTTCGTGATTCGTGGCTCGATTCACGATCCACTATCCACGAACCACAAACTATGAACTGGTTTTATTCTGGAAGAATATACTGACTATAAAATCGGCTGTTACCTGGCCCTCACTTTCTTTTTGCTTGTCTAACTCCAGCTCGCGAATCTTGGTTATGCGTGGAAGCTTCTCCAGCTCTAAAAGGAAGGAATAAAACGAATTGAAATTGCCCTCTAACTCCATTTGTAGCGGCTGCTCTACATAGCCGCTATTATCTTTCTTCTGCAATGTTCGAATGGTTTTGGGCTTTAAGCCCTGTTTTTGGGCAATTACAGTGACCTGCTCGAGGACTTTATAAATCTCGCTTGTAGGCGGCAGCCTGCTTTCAAAAAATCTGACGGCCTCCTGCAACTGCTCTAATTGTTTTGTAAGGTCCGAAGCTTCTATAGTTGTTTTTTCGAATTCGGCCAATTTAGCCAATTTCGCGTCCACTCGCTCTTTTGCCATAGCCAGATGTTTGTTAGCCGGCTTAATCATATATTGATAGCCGACCACCGCTATGCCTAACAACAAAATGAAAAACACAGCCTTTCTAAAACCACCGGTCATAATTTTGCCCTCATCTTTATTGGTAATTGGTGATTGGTAATTGGTAATTACCAGTTACCCATTTAAAAAACACGTGATGCATTCCCCCATTCAGCTCTAATCCGGTCGACATCTTCCTTGGTTAGCTGGACGTCCCCTTTCAGCATCGCTGTCAGCTTGAATCGTCTGAAGGTGGTATCATCGATTTTGTATTCTTTTGATTCCACCAGCGCTACATTCTGCAACAGATTTGAGTTACTTAGCCTCTCAATATAAGCTGCCACTTGAAGGTCACTCGGAGCCATACCTCCAATTTCTATATGTGTCTCCAATAGTTGCTCTGGTGAGGTATTCTCCGCAGTCGAAGCCTTGTTAGCCGCAGCCGCCTGGTATTTATTAGTCGGTGCTGGTGGTGGACCCGCCGTGACGGGCTTAGGCTCCTTCTGCACCATGTACAGCCGTAATAGCGAGACCCCTGCGGGCAGGTTATTTGTCAACGAGGCCAACAATACGCTTCTGGGAACAGGCTCAAGCAATTGTGCGGTGGTAAGGGCGGCCTTCATCATCTCCTTGCGTTTTGCCTGAAGCTGCTCAAATTGCTTTATGGCCTGCTGTATGCTGGCAATCCTTGTATTTATCAGCTCTTCCTTATCGCGGAAGGCTCGCTGACGTATCTTGATAGTCACAAACGAACCACCCAACGCTGTCATCACCACTGCCAACAGCACCAGATACATCAGATTTGTTCTTCGAGATTCACTGCTGGCAATGTAATCATCGGGCACAAAATTTATGTTAAGCATTTTATTAACCCCATCAGTGGTGAATCGTGATTCGTGGTTCGTGATTCGATTCACTATCCACTATCCACGATTCACAATACCATCGACAAGCTAAGCCCAAAGGCTGTGGCCCAATTGACATTAGCATTACCATTTCTTCTATCTATTCCTGAGGGACCCCGCTTGGCGGGAACCCAACAATAAGGATTTTCTATTTCCACTGCCGCCAGACAATCTGCAACTTGCGCCTGGATTTCCATCTGCTTTGCTATGGTAGTGCAAGTGTTTGCATCTACAGCCGGGCCCGAAAGGAAAATCAAACGCTCTATTTGAGCGCTTCGGTACATCGAGGCGAATTGGCGTCTGCAGGCGGTCAATTCCAATACCAACCTTGTAACGGCCCTCTCATCCCCGACTTGATCGGGGACCAGCTGCTTTGCTCCTATGGGTATCGAACAAGCAAAAAGCGGATTTTTGTGTCGACAAATTACCAGATTCGTATGGTTTGGCTCTATGTCCAGGAGCATCACAATCGCTTGCAGGTCGGCTTTACGTCTGCCAAAGAACCTGGTATAGCAGGTAGCCAGCGCCGTTGGCCAAGCACCAATAGACTTAATTGTCAGGCCAGCCTTTTCGTATATTGCCAGATGTCTATCGATAATCTTGCGCTCGGTCGCCATCACAAGAACGTTATCGTCTTCCGTGGGAAGGTACTTTATCATTGCATCCTCTGGTTCAAAAGGCAGTTTTTGTTTTATCTTGGAAAGAATCACCTTCGGCGGAATCCTTCGGCTTGGCTCAGGACAGGTTTCGAATTTTTCCGACCCGCCCAGCGGTGGGCGGGCCACTTTCACATGATCGATAAATACATCATTTGCTGGCATTGCCGTTATGACGTTTCTGCCGCGAAATCCGTGATTTGTCATTGTCTGACGTATGGCGTCCACCGCCCATCTTTGCCAGGCGGCGCTGCCGGGTTTGACGCTTTCAGGACGTCTTTCAGTTCTGCCGGCAATTATACATACGCCTTTGCCATTATTAGCAAGCTGAGCCAGCTTCAGACTATCGTCACCTATATCCATGCCGATCGAATATGCACGGCTTTTCAAAAACGAAAACATCTCCATCTCACTAACTTCGTCATGCGTATTGCGTACTGCGTATTGCGTACTGCGTATTGCGTGAATTTTCACACGACGCATTACGCACGACGAAGTACGCAGTACGCAATGTGCCTACTAAAATATACCAAACAAGATGTCAGTCAGCAAAACGCCGGTTTCCGATTTTCAATTTTCGATCTTCGATTTTCGATTTCAAATCGACAATCGGCAATTGGAAATCGAAAATTTTTCCCCACCCCGTGCTGGGCGGGGCAGAAAAAGTCCTATAATTTACTTGAATTTGTCAGGTTTGTTTGATAGGATATTTTTTATCATAAACATGAAAAGTGAACGGGTCGAGGAGAGGTTTTTTCTTTCTTCGCCAAGTGGAGGTTAAGGATAAAAAGAAAAAGACTTATGTATAGGAAACTATTTTTTTTAATCTCTCTTATTTTGGTGCTGGGCCTTATTGTCGAGACGGCAATCGCTGGGCCTAATCATCCGTTTCTTATCGTGGCAGAATCGAACTACCCGGCCCTTCGCGCGCTGGCAGAACAATTACCTTGGAGCCAGATGAAGACTGATGCAATCAGCGATGTGCAGACACTTGTTTATAATTCGGCGGATGATTACGAAAAAAAGGCACAACTGATGGGGGACATCGTCAGTGCCGGCGCTCTGGCGTACATCCTCGATCCATCCAACAGTTCAACTTACATTAGCAAGGTTTACGACACCATGGTGAACTACTGGCCCGACCTGTGGGCGGGGTTAGACAAAAGTCAGCACTCTCATACCGTAGCTCCTGGAAGCGCATTTTTCAATTCCGTGCTGGCTCTGGATATTATGTACAACGACCTAAAGCCCGCTCAGCGTGCCGACATCGAGGCCCAACTGCAACTGGTGGCGGATTGGTATAATTCGAACAATACATCCTGGCAGTTAAACCTATACGGTGTACGGGGAATATGGGCTCTCTATAAAGGTGACCGTAGCAGGATCGATAAAGCCAAAAGGGACTAGTTATTGGTTTTTAAATAACTAATGGAACGAATCATAGATCAAGTTCAGCTTTCTTAAAGAAAGAACGTAACAGAGGTTTTTGCGAACGCATATGGTTGATGGAAGAACAAACAGCGATCTTGAGCTCATATACATCATCCGGAATATAATTGGAAAGGTCGCCATACTTGCTGTGATTCCAGACCTGCTCAACTGGATTAAGCTCCGGTGCATAAGGCGGCAACCATTCCAGCTTGATGCGCCTGGCAAATCGTCTTTGCAAACGTTTTGCGCCCCAGCGATGAACAAGCCAGCGATCCAAAACCAGAATAGCACCCTTTGGAAAATGAACAAGAATTTGCCAGACAAAAAGCACAAAATCGTCAATACAGATGTTTGTATTCTGGATGTCAAAATACAAACCCAGTTGATGACGTATGGGAGAAACACTGATAGCGCTGATGGCCGAGAGCTTGTCGTGACTTTCCCAGTTGTAAAGCAAGGGCGTTTGGCCTCTTGGAGCCCAGGTTCTACGAACCAAAGGCTGGAGCATAAAGCCGCTTTCATCCAACAAAACGATGGTTCTACCACTTTTTCGTGCGTTTTTTTATATAAGGCCAACGCTCCTTTCGCCAGGTTTCTATGGCCTGCTCGTTGCGTTCTTTGGCACGCCGTTCCGGCTTTTGGCAACTGTAGCGCAGACGAGAAAGAATGTACCAGACACCTGATAGTTGATAATCGACACCAAAATTCCTCTGAATTATCTGAGCTATTCTTTTTAGTGTCCACAACTCTGTTTTGTAGCCATTGGCTATGGCGCCTTTTAAGAGTATGCTTCGGAGTTTTTGCAGTTGTTTGTCTGTCAGCTGGCATGGTCGGCAGGGTGGTGGTTTGCTGGCTAATGCTTCCAGTCCGCCTTTTTTGTAAGCATCTCTCCAGCGTACCACCGAGCTGGGGGATGCGCCGACTTGTCGAGCGGTTTCGCGGATTCCCAGGCCTTTGTTCAGCAATTGTACAGCCCGTTTCCTTCGTTGCTCGAGCTGTTTTTGTGTTCCTATTGGTCTCATGTATAGTATTATCGGCCATTACATGTTCGTTCCTTTAATTTCTGAAAAATCAATAATTAGTTAATTAGCGAATTAGTGAATTAGCGGATTAACCAATTAACTAATCAACTAATTCACTAATCAACTTCGTTGGGTTCAGGTTATGCCGGGGCCCGGCTTGGCGGGACGCGGTTTGCCAAATCATACTTTATGGACGTTCTCGAATTTACCGGAGAGGACAACAACTACTATTCCGACAGCACGATACAGGCTTTTATGGAATGGCTGTATGGCTATTCGACTACCCCGTTCAGACTGTGTTATACTTTTGGCGATGCATCGCCGCGAAGTAACTCACACAAGACGGGGCCTGGACAGTATCGCGTCCACCGGTTCTCGGCCGCAGCGGAGAAGTACGCGGCCTGGAACAATGACGGGCGGGCTGCACCAGGGCGGTTGCTTTATTACATCTTCATGACTGAGCCGTTTCCCCAGCCACAAAGGGCGCCGAGCCGAATATTCCCGGATGGTGGTGCATGGTTTATCGAGGCCGGCGATTCGAATAGTGATCTGGCAGGTGCCTTGTGGAACTGCAGGAGCGAAGTCTGGCATTCTCACAAGGATGTCAGTGCTATCCACCTGGCTGCCTATGGCGAGCACGTTCTGCGAAATTCGGGCTATTGCGGCGCGGGTATGGGTGCCTTGGGTTTCTCATGGGATTACATCCACAATTATGCTGAATCGAGCAATACGGCTCTGATCAATGGTGCTGACCACACTGCAAAGATAGGAGCAGGCATCACCGAGGGCTTCACTGCCCCTTGTTTCGATTACGCCAGTAGCGACTCAGGCAACGCGCTTTCTGGCGGCCACCACCAGCGAAACCTCGTGTTTATCCATCCCCAGGACCGCGTCAACGGTTATTGGATTCTTTTCGACGAAGTGTATGCCGATAGGCGGGGTAGGTGGGGTAGCCCAGTGAACGTTGTGTTACATCCTAATTCGAATGATTGCAGCATTATTTCAGCAGATACCGAATATAAGTGGAAGATCGGCCCTTACACATATAGCGGCCACGATGTTTATCTAAGCATCTTCCTTGGCACCGCCCCGGTGTCGATGAGCGTCAAGGACGGGCTTCTGGCTTCCTTTAGTGACGAATCTTTTGTGGGCCAGTATCTTTACTCGACCTACGACACGGACAGGAATGGGAATCGCAATATCGTAACGATTCTTTTTCCGCATGACGACACGCATGCTAAGGCGGCGATGACGAGGATCTCGGCAAGCGGTTACACGGGAGCGAGCGTCGCTCTGAGTCACTCCGCTGAGGATATCGCGCTGGAGTCCACTGGAGCCAGGGTGGTCACGTATAATAACGTTTCATTCATTGGGCTCGCGACTTGGTACCGGCTGGAGGACGGATTGCTGACCTCCTATTTCGTGCGGAAAGGCCAATCCTTGGACGATGGATTCATGCCTCGTGTGGGATTTGAGGCTCTGAACGATGTCAGTATTTATCTCGATGGTACGGCTGGCAGGATCATTTCTCCTGAAACTCTTGTCACGTTTTACTACCCCGGGATCGTTGGTGTATCCCTGGACGGTGGCTCACCCTTATTAAAAATCAGATCAGGTACCGACTGGGTGCAGGTGATCGTACCGTCCGGAACACACAAGATAGAGTTCAATACCCGGCCTTCTCTGCCCAGCAACTCTGTAGAGGGCTTTGAAACGGGTGATTTTAGCAAATTCACCTGGGAACACGACGGAGATTCCCGTTGGGCCATTAATTCAGCAGAAAAGAACTCTGGTAACTACAGCGCCCAGGCTGGCTTAATCAGCGATGATCAATATACCACTTTAGAAATAACACTTAATTGTATATCAGGCGATATTTCGTTCTATCGCAAAGTTTCTTGCGAATCAGGTTACGATTACTTGAAGTTCTACATCGATGATAGGAAAAAAGGAGAATGGTCAGGTGATCAAGATTGGAGGCAAGTGTCTTTTCCTGTAACAGCCGGCACAAGGAACTTCAAATGGACCTATGCTAAAGATAGTTCTGCGTATGAAGGTTCTGATACTGCTTGGATTGACGATATAGTATTTCCTATTCCTTGGTAGAACCTCATGATATTGGTAAAGATTTTCTGCGTTGATACTTCTCCAAAGCTGATTCCAGAACGTCCTTGCGCTGCCCGGACCATAGCTCTCGCTGGAGATCGCTGACATGTACTGGGTAAC
>Ga0315314_1002636_pt1 | contig 14681 bp, 8 predicted proteins | sample TDP9_MG_FD_203631 | JGI IMG/M metagenome (GOLD analysis project Ga0315314, IMG submission 203631) | Freshwater sediment microbial communities from Lake Towuti, South Sulawesi, Indonesia - TDP9 | ecosystem: Environmental > Aquatic > Freshwater > Lake > Sediment | place: Indonesia: South Sulawesi...
TCAGTTACTTCGCATCCGATTTTCAATTTGCAATGACACAAAATCTGGGTTATAAATCAGACACAGACTAACACGGACTTTTAGACACGGATTTGCACGGACTAAAAGTAAATGTACAGGAAATCAGGATGCAGGATGGATTCGACAAGGACATTCGGCTGAGCTCAGTCGAAGCCCTCACCACATGTATCAGCAGAACAGGGTATCAGGAAAAACCAATCCCTCGGCTGCGCTCGGGACAGGCTTGGCCGTGTTGTGGCACGCCCATCCCGTGCTACGGCTCAGCCCGAAGGGTTGTATTCTGGAAAAAATCGACCATTGCGAGGAACCGCATAAGATACTATTTTTAGTAAGTTGCGCCCGTAGCTCAATAGGATAGAGTCACGGACTTCGAATCCGAAGGTTGCAGGTTCGAGTCCTGCCGGGCGCGATCGATAACATCAGGTTTGACGGATACTTACACCTGCTGGCTTTTTTCAATGGACTCTCCAATATCTCTGTTGCAGCAGATTTGCAACAGATTTTTACCGATGGTTTGAGTCGTTACTGCCCTTGCTCGCTCAATCAAATCATCTGCTACCGCCAAGTAGAACTTGTGCGTTGTGGCAAAATCGGAGTGGCACGCCTATCCCGTGAAAAGTGCCTAAAGTGAGCTAAAGTGACACGCAGCGTCATTGTCAGGAGCGTAGCGACGAAGCAATCTCACTGGTCATACAGAACAAAAACATTCATTTTGTTAGAGGCTCTTAGATAGCGACTCTGTCGAAGTCCAGCAGGACGGACCGACGGCTTCGCCGCCAAAGAGCTTTGGAGCAACCCGGAGCTCGCTGTACAGTTCAACACGCCGGTGCTTAAAGACGGCCTGCTATTCGGCCTGACGGATAACAGCAATCTTTTCTGCATCAACGCTCAGACAGGTCAGACAGCCTGGACCGACGCAACCCAGCATGGTAAAGGCGGTTTCGCTGCTATTGTTGACGCCGGCTCGGCTCTGCTGGCTCTGCCCAGCAGCTCCGAACTAATTATCCTCAAAGCCAGCGGCGAGGAATATGCGGAACTGGCCCGGATAAAGGTCTCCGATACACCGATCTATGCGCATCCGGTTATCGCCGGCAACCGCATATTCATTAAGGACGAGCAGACCGTGACGATGTTCACGCTCTAAAAGAGCCGACGCGGGTGCAAAATCTGGCTAAAGTGACATGGTAGGGTGTGCTCTGCACACCAGAATTATTTGGTTGCGGAATCCAAACGAAGTACGATTTACAAAATACGAAGCACGAAATCCTAAGCACGAAACAAATTCAAATGACCAAAATCAGAAATCCAAAGAAGCACGTTTTGAACATTTGAAAATTAGAATTTTGAATTTGTTTTGGATTTCGTATTTCGATATTCGTGCTTTGAATGGAAAGAACCATCCTTGCCTCGCAAGATTCTACGCAGGATAGACCGGCTGCATAAAGATTAAAGCTAATATTTTCAAAAATCGAATTATTATCAAATAACTTGCAGGGCGATGTTAAAAAATTGACCAATTTTACACCAGAATATCGACTTCGAGTCGGAGATTATAGAGTTCTTTTTGAAACGGAAAGAGGCGAAGTAATTATCTACAGAATAATGCATCGAAAAGAAGTATACAGATGAGGTGATAGCGATATGATGAAATTTCATGCCAATATATTAAAGAAAAACGGTGAAAAGGAATTTGTTGTAATCCCTTACGAGGAATTCGTAAAAATTCAGGAAGAGCTTGAAGATTTTGAATGCTTAAAAGCCCTTCGCGTGGCAAAATCAAAAGAGGCCAAGGCAAAAACTTATTCATTTAACGAAGTAAAAAAAGAATTGAACATTAAATAAATGTGGTTTTCACGTAATCCAGGCGCAATACGCAATACGAGCGACGAGCCACGAACAACGAAATTTGAACCATCCTTGCCTCGCACAAGGCTACGCAGGTCTCTGACGCCAGCGTAGGACGAGTTAATGTCTGGGGACAGTGCACAGAAAACAGTGACTGTTCATAACTCTGCTCTGTGTAGCGGTTCGCAAAGCACAAGGAATACAGAAAACAGGAGACAGAAGTATTTCAACAATTAAGATTTCTGATGAATTACTCGACAACCTTGCAAGAAAAACAGATTCTTGAGATGCTATTACATAATTGACTAATGAATTTGTAAGAACTAGGTGGCGCTGACACCTAGTGAATTGCGTCAGCGTATTGTTTACCAATGCTATAAAGTGTATTAAAACCAAAGAGACAAAATAACAATGGATAATATCAACATCTACGCATTACTGGCTGAGATAGTGCAAAGAAGATGGTGAATTCCCTAATAAACAAATCGTTAGATGCGATTTTTGATCCTTCGATTCCCTTGACTAATTTCACTCCTTCAACTTTTATATTGAATAAAGAAATTAAATTTGACTAGGTGGCGCTGACACATAGTGAATTGCGTCAGCGGGTTCTTTGGTTAATGCCATAAATGGTAATGTCCAATTGATGTTTCTTTAGGGGCTGTTTACTATTTGCCACCTTCGATGGAATCCACTTGCTCTTTATGTGCGTACCAGTAGCCATTCATCTGAGCGAGAGTTTCTCTGCCAGCTTTAGTTAGCCGGTAATATTTTCTTTTTGGGCCATCGAGAGATTTGACTTCGATTGTGCTTACAAGGTGCTTGGCCTTTAGCCTTCGCAGGATATGATAGATAGTTCCATCGCTTATAATTAGACCATGAGATTTGCGAAACTTTTTCTCGATTTCATAAGCGTACATTCTGCGGTGGCGTATATCATTAAGGATAGCGAGATCCAGCAGCCCCCTTCGTATTTGGTTGGTCCAGTTGTTGAAGAATTTGGCATTCATAGCTTATATGTTATAGTGGTAGTATCTACCTGTCAATACCACATAGCGCTTAGCTGTAAGCTCTTTCAAGTCTTTTTCTACATCGAATGGAGAGATTAAATTTGACTAGGTGGCGCTGACACCTAGTAATTTTTGCCAGCATATTGTTTACCAATGCTATAAAGTGTATTAAAATAATAGTAACTGTTCACGCAGAAAATAAGGCGTTTTTGTGTCATTGCGAGGCCTTTAGGCCGAAGCAATCTCGACCTTTTGGCGGTATTAGACTGCTTCCCCTTCGGCTTCGCTCAGGGCTAAAGGCTCGCTTCGCTCGCAATGACAAAAATGCGGTTTTCCTGTGAACACTTACAAATAATAGAGACAAAATAACAATGGATAATAGTAACTCTACGCATTACTTGCCTGGGAAAGTGCACAGAAAACGGTGAGCGGCCCAGGTAAGCCTACGGATTTAATTATTTAGCACTGAGCCAGGAGGCACGTTCTTCCATACTTTGTCGGAATCACCCAGGTAAATATCTATGTTGATGCCCGTGTCTGACACATTAATGACAGCATATCCGGGAAAATCCGCATATTCAAAATAAGCTATATATGGTTTCTCATCTTCAAGCAGCTTCTGCCGTTGCTGCTTTGTATCAGGCTGAAATTCCGGTTCGAGCTCAACAAGTTGGCCGCCATAATTCTCAACACCTTCAAGCTGATCCCTCACTAATATGTTCGGCGAGCTGATAACACTATTCATACTGAACTGCACAAAAGCGCCGTTGGGGGTTTTTCTTGTCAGAATACTGTACTTGTGCAGGTGGCCAGTCAGCAGCACCACTTTATTTGCACCCAAAATATTTAAGAATCTTTCACGAACATCTTTCTCCTGCTCTCTTGAAAAGAGATGCCACGTGGACCTTGCACCGTAAGGAACTGCAGGAGGATGCATTACAACAAATACATAGCGATGTCTGTTCTGACTTAAAGTTTTCTCTAACCAATCAAGGTTATGATTGTGATATGCGTCGAAAAACACAAATAAATCCAGCCCTTTCATAAAATAGAAAGACGCAGAGTCTATTTGCTTTTTACATTCATCTGACAACCACGGTAACATAACGCTGTCAAAGGCTTCCTTCGCCCCAGGGCCGGTTATATCGTGATTGCCCTTGGTAGCAATGAATGTGGTGTCAGGTATATAGTTACGAATAAACTCTTTGACATCTTTGAATTGAGTCTCTTGAAGCTCACGGCTGCCGCAAAGTCCCTCGGTAAGGTCTCCACCCTGGACAATCATCTTTATTTGGCCAGCACTGGATTCTATAGAATTCTGAATTCGCTTTAGAAGACCGGGGGTATATTTTTCCGTATTCGTGATATACCCCTCTATCTGCCTGATATCACCCGGCATATTGGCCTGCACCCACCCAAAATCATGATGAGCCCTTTTGTCGAAATGCATGTCACCGAGATACACAAATGAATATGCAGGACCGGGAACATTACCCTGTGCTTTAGTCACCCCAAGGGCTGATACAATAATGAGCACACACAGTGCTACTGTAAGCACAATAGTTTTTCTGCTGAAGTATTGCATTTTGACCTCCCTAAAATGATAATTCTGATTTTATCACTGCGTTATGAAGTCAGAAGACAGAAGGCAGAATTCTGACTTCTGTTCTCTGTTTTATAGAGTTTATAGACTTGTCTGACGAAAGTCAAGATTTGAGAATATATGGACCCAGAATGAGCAGCGCAATCGCCGTAGCTCCCGTGGCCGCAATGAGCACCGCACCAGCGGCCACATCCTTTGCCTTTTCCACGCTGGGATGAAATTCGGCAGAAGCTACGTCTGCCAGAAATTCTAACGCGGTATTGAGCGCCTCTGCGGTCCAAACCGCCATAATTGCGATCGCTAACCAGCACCACTCTGGGGGCGTAAGGCCGAAGAAACCACCAATAAGTAGAACCAAAACAGTTGCCGTAGCGTGGATCCACGCGTTGTGCTGCGATTTGAGCATTAAGCTGATGCCACGGATTGCATGTCTGAAGCTCTGTATTCGGCTTCTAAATGAGAAACGTTGGCTCATTTATTCTTCTCCAAATAATTTAGGGCCACAATAATATATCGGAATGAACTTCACACCGATTAATTAACAGATTGCAGGAAAATGACAAGTTTTATATAAATTTTGACTTTTTGAGGTATTGTTCTGTAAGATAGGTGGTGGGGCGATGGTAAGTGGTAATAGAGTTAAAAAAAAGCCCCTGTGCTGACAAGCGAGCGTATTCCCGCAATTTTTTGTTATGTTTGAAATACTCGCCTTTTGCCTCACAGGGGCAAGGTCAAATTGTCTGTGGCTCTTTCCTTTTTGCTCTTTAGCTTTTCGCTTACGGTCTCCGCGTTTCGCTCTGACTTGTGTGCGAACCTCAAAGATGGATAGCGCAAGTTCAAACTAAATATAGCCTGATTGGCCATTTGCCAGAGCCACGTCTCTTTTCTAATACAGTGCATCGGCATATTTCATTTGCAATCTTGAACATTTTTGGATGTCACTAACCCGGCCATCTCGATGCGTTTTAACACTGGGGAAATTGTGGACAGTTTAAGAGCCTTTCGCGCGTTTTCCACTCTCCGCAAACTCCACCTCGGCACGTTTGGTATTTTGGTCAGTACTGAACAGCTTGCCCCGCTTAAGCCCGATAACCAGAGAAATTCACAGTCAAGAATTTTTTGTGAGATTGAAAAATAATTGTGTTTTCTTTGTTTTTTGTGGTCAAAAACCTTAATTATTGTGCGCCGCACAAGAGCGTAAGAGTACAAGCGCACAAGAGCACAAGTATCGTCTGACTTGTGCACTTATGCACTTGTGTGCTTATGCTTACTTTTCCTTTTCTCCAATGCAGATCAGATGTGAAAAGGTCCGAAGGTACATCCTGCCATCTGCTACAGCTGGGGTAGCGTGGCTCTTTTCACCCAAAGGATTTACCGCCAGCAGCTTATATGTTGGGGCCGCCTCGATCACGACCACTTCACCATCAATTGTGATACAGTAGAGCCTGCCCGCGACCCAGACAGGTGAGCCGTAGAATTTCCCGGCGGGCTTCTCGCGCCAGAGCTGCTCGCCTGTGGCGCTGCGCAGGCAAGAGACATATCCCTGGTCGTGGAACGTAAACAGCAGGTCCTCCTTAGCCAACGAGGTGGGGACATACGGCGCTGAACTATTGTCTATTTTGTATGCTTCTACGGGGTCGGCGGATTTGTCTTTATTGCCAGGCTTGATGGCTATCAGGCGTTTGCCGCTGCCGGCATCGCCGCAAGTGCCGATTAATAGCTCACTGGTTCGACTTTGCTCACCACCTGGTTCGACAGGCTCACCACCCTGAGCGGAGTCGAAAGGCTGAGCTTGTCGAAGGGCTGCGACAACAGGTGAGCTGACCACGCGGCTGGGAAAGGCCGACTTTACTTCCCATACGACCTGCCCTGTGTGGGGGTCAACAGCAGTCATGCCATGAGTAAAACCTGTGAAGATTAGTTGTGGGGAATCCGTGGCAGGAGAGTAAACACAGGGTGTCGAGTAGGAGGTTTTGGCGCTGGTTTGGCGCTTCAGTTCCCAGCGTGTCTGGCCGGTCTTACGATCAACTGCGATCCAGGCACTGTGGGCATTTCCTTCGCTATATTTATCTTCGTGCTCGTGGGTAAAAACTACGATATCTTCAAAGACAATCGGCGAACTGCCTGCTCCATGCTGGCAATGCACGCCTTCAAATGTGCGTTTCCAGACCTCGTTGCCTTGGTGCGAGAGCGCCACCAGGATGGTCTCTTTTTGAGTTGGCCAGAGTACGTAAATGTAGTCGGTATCTACTGCCGGCGTTGCAGTGGCGTAACTATTTTGCCTGTTCATGTGGTAGGCCGGTAGCGCGTATTCTCGTTGCCATAATACCTTGCCATCAGAGGCTTGTAGAGCCAATAGGATGCCGCGACCAGCCTTTTGGTCCCCACTGGTGATGAAGACTTTATCTTTCCAGAGCACCGGCGAGGAGTGGCCTGCGCCAGGCAACGTGACTTTCCAGTTGTAGTCCGCATCTCGCCATTTGATGGGAATGGCGTCGGCACTGCTGATGCCTTGTCCATTTGGGCCACGGAACCGCGTCCACTCCTGCCCGTATGATACTGACGCCAACAAAATAGCGGATGCCATCAAAAGGCTCTGCAGAAATCGGTACCTTAGTCTTCTCATAGCACATCTCCCACAGTTCATAGGTCATTGTTCGTTGTTCATCGGCTTTCGATGAACTACGAACTACAAACTCAGGACTTGCCTGGTATCGGCTTAAGAATTTATACTGATAAGGGATTACTTGTCCACTTTATTCCCAGATTTATGCCCAGAAAAAAAATACTATATTGCTGGATGAGCTACTATGGCTATAAGAACCCTTGATTAATTTGCTTCTGTAGGATAATCTGAACCTTGATATAATTAATTCGTGCGGTTACCTCTTTTGGCATTTAGATTGCTAAGCGTTCTGCATGAACTGCAGGATTCGTAACCGCAAAGGAGGTTAATTATGGGCAGTATTAACCGCAGTAGTAGAAAGACGATTTGTAGCATTTGTGGGGCTATAATCCTGTGGGCGATTGGAGCATACGCTGCTGCGTTGCCTCCGGAGACCGATAATGCAGCTTTACTGTATTATCAGGCACTTCTAAGTTACCCCCAGCCTGAGCCTGATTGGAACTTGATTTATAATGTCACAATAGATGGAGCTGATCCTAATGAGCAGACCAGAAAATACCTGAATCTAAGCTGTCAAAATACAATCGAGTTGATACAGGCTGCTACGCAGCTATCTAAGTGCGATTGGGGGCTACTATATTCGCGTGGAAACGGGATCAGTTTGGAGTTTTTAACAAGGTCACGACAACTTTGTGACATTCTGGATTGTTATGCACGGACTCTCGCTGCCGATGGAAAATACAAGCAAGCATTAGATGTATGTCTGCGCATACGGAGATTTGCGTCGCGCATCGGTGATGATACATTCGTTATGTTTTCGGTGTCGCTGACTAATGATGCTAAAGCCTTAAGGTGCATCCAGCATGTTTTGGGGTCTATGCCGCCCGATGTTGAAATCCTCACATGGTTGAAGGGCCAGCTTGCGGCTGTGCAGGTAACACCAAGGTGGTTTACAAAAGTAATGAAGATGAATCGTGATCTGAAATTGCAGTTTTGGCGTTTGCATCCTGATGGCAGCACCCTTATGGTTCCGAGCTTTAATACAGAGAGAGAAATGTTTCTAGAGTGTATGGAAGATGAGAGCACCAAGAAGGAAATTTTGAGTCTGACAAATGAGGAGCTGCTTGCGCGTGCGAGCCAGTCGTACGACAAGTTTTTAGATTCTGCTGTCAAAATCATTGAGAGCGATATGTCATTTGAGCAAAAGTGCACAGAACTATCGGAAATATCCCAGTTCAGCAAATGTTTCAAAAGCGGTGATCCCATTTACTTTTTTAGGCATGATGAAATAGATCGGTACTATAAGATAATGGTCTCCAGCATTAACCACTTTAATGCCATGACTGCCGCCGTAGAGATATACCTTGTAAAGGCCAGGACCGGGCAACTACCTGAGAAGCTTCCAGATGGTTTGCCAAAGGACCCTTTTAGCGGCGAGGATTTCGAGTATGAGATTACGAAGGATGGCTTTGTCCTTCGTTGCCGAGTTAAAGACCTCCTTGAAGGAAAAGTTTCACATAAAGTTTTACAGCATGAATTTAAGGTTCAAAGGTAGGATGAAGCTGAGGGTCAGCCTTCATCATTAATGACCAGCCATTCCCAGCTCCAGCCGCACCGACTTAGCCAAGCCTATCCTTACATCCAAGCAAAGGATATATAGTGAGGTTAAGGTATTTAATTAGCGGAGCGTATCTTATAAAATACTTATAGTCTTTTTGACTAATCGAAAAGACTATTTGCGATTGTGCTACAATTGAAAATAAAATCGGGCAGCCCTGAACTATTTACTTTCGATAAACACTACCCCAAAGGCTGCCCCCGCTACGCGGGGCAAGCTTGTCCCCACGAAAGACGTAGGGTGGGCTGTCCGGCTACGGCTCGGCACTTCGCCGAGACGAGTGCCCACCATTTTTTGGCGTGCAGGGCACACCCTACTAATTATCGTAGTTCAGGCTGCCTCCTTTGATACGACGTAGCCCTTTGAATTGCTTTAGCTTTTTGAAAGCAGGGACTTGAGCAACGGTCTTTTCGTATATGGTCGTGAGGCTCGCAACAACATCGCCGTACTGTTTACTGACATCGTGCTGCTCAGCAGGATCAGCTTCAAGGTCAAACAGCATCATCTCCTTTGGTTCATCACCGCTGGTTATACCAGGATAGGCACTGGGCCGAGCCTGCTCATACGGAGCAATAATAGTTACGCCATCAGGTCCCCGCGGATCAACCCAGTCTTCGCCGCGCTTCGGTTCACCGCCCGGCGAGCGGACGTGCAGTTTCCACTTGCCGCTACGAACAGTCATTAGGTTCATACCCTGCATAGCAAACAGCGCCTCGTGAGGACTTTTAGCATCGGCAGAGGTCAGAAGTGGCCAGATGTCTTTGCCGTCAATAATACGGTCTTTGGGCACATCAAGGCCCGCCGCTTTGAGGATGGTAGGGAACACATCGATTGTTCCAGCCAGCGAGTCATTGACAATACCAGCAGGGATTACACCTTTCCAGCGGGCAATAAAAGGCACGCGCAGGCCGCCCTCCCACGTCTGGCCTTTCATGCCGCGAAGGCCGCCCGTACTGCCGCCGTACCATGGCCCATTGTCTGAGGTGAATAGCACCAATGTGTCTTTGTCAAGCCCGAGCTGCTTGAGTTTCTCAAGGATTTGTCCAACCGACCAATCCAGCTCACGGATGACGTCGGCGTAAAGGTCATCAGGTGTATCCGGTGTATAGAAGTCCTCAGAAGGGGCCAGTGGTTTGTGCGGCATTGCGTGCGCCAGGTATAGAAAGAATGGCTGATTGCGTTTGGAGCTGCGCTCGATGAAATCAAGCGCTCGCTGTGTGTAGCGTTTTGTCAGTGTTGCCTGTATGACGGGGTACTCGACTACCTTTTCGTTTTCGACAAGCTGCACCGGACGCATGTCGTTTGAGTAAAGGATGCCGTAGTACTCATCGAAGCCCGCTCGGCAGGGTAGATACTGAAACGTATGGCCTAAGTGCCACTTGCCGATGCAGATGCTGGCGTAACCCTGGCTGCCGGCGGGCGAGCCTGCCTGCTTGAGCGCCTCGGCTATGGTAATTTCCGAATCCGGCAAGCCGACATCATTAATGCCGGCATCAGGTGCAGGGTTGAACACGACGCCGTTTCTAAAAGGATACCGACCGGTCAGAATCGTCGCCCGCGATGGGGCGCAGTAAGGCGTGGGGACATAGAAGCTGGTCAGCTTGGCGCCCTCGGCAGCCATGCGCTGCAGATTCGGCGTCTCCCCCCGCGTCTTCCTGTCGGAAGACAGGAGCGGGGGTAGACCGAAGCCGGAGATGTCTCCGTAGCCTAAGTCGTCGGCGAAGATGAGGATAAAGTTTGGCTTACTACCGGTCTTGCCCCCGCCCAGCGCTGGGCGGGGCAAGTTAGGCAGCATTGCTGCAATGCTACCGCCTACGAACCGCAGAAAAGTACGACGGTCTAATATTGTATCCATGCCTTACCACCCTTTCATTTTTGCATACCCCCGATCGAGTCGGGGGCTGCACTGGTATTTGGTGATAGAATATCAAATCTGCTTCACAAGTACAGCTATAAATTATATGATGTGGTCCCGCCCAGCGCTGGGCGGGGTGAAAGGATTTTCTATGAATGACGTCAGAGGTCGGAAGACAGAAGTCGGCGTTCAGCGAACAGCGGTCAGTGGTCACTGTACGCTGTACGCTGTCTTCTGTACGCTGTCGTCTGTCCTCTGTCTTCTGTCTTCTGTCTTTTGTTATGCTGACGATTGGCCTTGCTTTCGTGGCCCAAACCGCGATGGAAAATCCGCTGAGACTGGGCTGCTAAAAAAATGGCCCGAAGGGGGCCCTAAGTTATTGTGGTCCGTCGAGGGCCTAGGCATAGGCTTTTCATCGGTTGCTGTAGCCAGCGGGTTTGTCTATACCACGGGCATGCTTGATAGCGAGGGCTTCATTTTCGCTTATGACTTGGCGGGCAATTTGCAGTGGAAGCAATCCTACGGCCCGGAGTGGCGAAGGTCCCATCCAGGCACTCGCACCACGCCGACCGTTGATGAGGGTCGCGTCTATGTGTTCAGCGGGATGGGCGTGATGGTCTGCTTCGATGCTAAGACCGGCAAAAAGATTTGGCAGGTGGATACATTAAAAGAATTTGCGGGCGAGAATATTCTCTGGGGCATGAGCGGCTCGCCTTTAATCGATGGGCGCAAGGTTTACTGCACGCCGGGGGGAAAGAACGGTGTCATCGTGGCGCTGGACAAAATGACCGGCCAGACCATCTGGGCTACCACCGGCCTAAATGAGTCTGCCGCCTATTGTTCGCCCATCCTTATCGAAAGAGGCGGCAAGCACTTATTGACGACAATGATACAAAAATCGGTCATCTGTGTTTCTGCCGATGATGGTAAACTTATCTGGCGTTTCCCGTATGAAGTATCCTACGACACAGCCATTATCACTCCTATCTATCATGATGGTTGCATTTACGTTACCAGCGTGGTCGAAGACGAATTCACTACCGGCGGTGTAATGTTGGAGCTCTCTGCGGATGGGACAGCGGTCGCAAAAAAATGGAGCGAGCAGACTCTGGACTGCCATCATGGCGGCGTTGTTTTAGTCGATGGCTACCTCTACGGCTCCAACTTTAAGGGCATCCCCCGAGGCGATTGGGTCTGCCTTGATTGGAAGACAGGAAAAGTAATGTACGAAGCAACATGGAATGGAAATAAAGGCTCGAGCATTTACGCCGACGGTATGCTGTACTGCTATGACGAAAACACCGGCGACATGGCTCTGGTCAAAGCCTCTCCCAACACGTTTGAGATAGTCAGCTCTTTCCGCGTATATAAAGGCTCAGGCGCCCACTGGGCGCACCCGGCTATATCCGACCGCCGGCTTTACATCCGCCATGGTGACGCTCTGATGGCTTATGACATCAGCCGTGGCAAATAGAAGGTAGGGTGGGCTTCACCTCACCAATAAGAAAAAGGAGCGGTTGAAAAATACATCGAACTATCCAATATTATATTTTGCCAATTGCGTGACTGGCTTGGCAGCAGCAAGTCTGTCAATTGCTCTATCTTTCTCGTGCGGCTCGATTCGACTGCGCCGGACGGCCTGCACGAGCGTAGCTATAGTCTTGTCATACGTATCCCGGTCAACTCTATATGGCGTGCCGTCTTTGCCACCATGAGCGAATGAATATCGTGCCGGATCCTCATACGAAGGCTTGGCTCCATAAATTACCTCCGCGACCAAAGCCAACGCTCTAATCGTCTTGGGCCCAACGCCTTCGGTGGCCAATAGTTTTTCATAGTTTTCCGGCTGTGTGTCACAGAGCTTCAGCAGAATCTTCTCTAAATAACGGCTTCGAGAAAAATCTTCATGTACGACCGGATGGTATTTGAACTCGGTGTCTTCCAATTGTAACAGGGTCAGTTGTTGTCCTTTGAACTTCAGGCTGACCATCATACTAAGATTGGATGAGTGTTTACGTAGAATTTCAATGTCCTTCATTAGTGAAGGATACCCCGCCGAGACGAATTCCACACTTAGCTTTCTGGTGCTTGTGCTATCGCGGGCCGTAAGATTCAGTGTCGGCTGGCGTTTCGCTACGGTGACTATTCCTGTATGAGGCTCGCAGACGAGGTCTTCGATATTTTCAGAAAACCAATGGTAGCGTCGAGCGGAGGCGTTGATTTGGTTCATCCCCTGCTGGACCACAGCCCAACTGCCATTTCTGGAAAAGAAAAAGCTATGGTGATAAATCTGATAGCCATCCTGAATAAGCGAGTTATCCACTTTAGCGCTCATCCGAGAATTATAGACCAGGTTGTTAGCATGTGCATCTGGCAGACTCAGCTTATCCGCCCAGCTTGTAATTTCTTGTGGCGTTTTGCGTGAGGTTTTGCCTTTTCCGCCGCAGATAAAAATACCCAGCTCTTTTTCCTGATTTCGGATGGCCTCTTTCAAGGCGGCAGTCAATATGGTAGTCAGACCAGACGCATTCCAGTCAAATGCCAGGACCGTACCCAACGACTGAAACCAGACTGGGTCTGCGATCCTGCGGATGAACTCATCTGGGCCGAACTCAGCCACCAGTACTCTGGTCATTTCTCGGCCGAGTTTGACCATTCTGGCAAATAGCCATCTGGGACAGGTGCCGGTATCCAGCGTAAATGTGGCGATTCCTCTTTGCATAATTTGAGTTTATCCTTCGTAGGCAATATAGTCAATGCCGAAGGATTGGCTTTGTTTGGCTTTGTTTTTCCGGGAACACTCTTTGTTATTTTTCTTTGCAATCCTTTTGTTCATAGAGACTTGTGCTCATTTGCTCTCTTTGTAAATTGGCTTTGTTTTGCATAAAAATAGGTCGATTTGTAGAGGATTCTCGACAATTGTAGAGCAAACCGTGGAATTTTTGATTTTTGTACTGTAATTTTGCATTTTGATTTACCCCGTCAGATAGGTTTAGCCGCCATCTCATGGGGTGAACTTCTGAGTTTTGTCCTCCGCCTTCTGTCTTCTGTCTCCTGTATTCTGTATTCTATTTTTTAGCAGGTATTATACCCAAAACCGGCTAAAAAACAAGCAAAATTTTTTCTTGATCCTCGATTCTTGATATTGGATGCTCGATTCTCAACGTAGCACAAGCTTCCAGCTTGTGAAAAATACAATCTCAAGCAAGGATGCTTAAGCTACTTTGAATTCACTTTGCCACACTCATTAGCTGTTGGGCCTTGCACTTAGACTCTGCCCTGCCTGTCCCGATCGAAGTAGTAGCACAAGCTTCCAGCTTGTGAAAATGTAATCACAACCAGGCTTGTCCCGAGCGCAGTCGAGGGGATGGTTGTGCTACTTTTGTAGCACAAGCTTCCAGCCCTTCGACAAGCTCAGAGCGGTGAGCAGTGTCGAACAGCTTGTGAAAAATACAATCTCAAGCAAGGATGCTTAAGCTACTTTGAATTCACTTTGCCACACTCATTAGCTGTTGGGCCTTGCACTTAGACTCTGCCCTGCCTGTCCCGATCGAAGTAGTAGCACAAGCTTCCAGCTTGTGAAAATGTAATCACAACCAGGCTTGTCCCGAGCGCAGTCGAGGGGATGGTTGTGCTACTCTTGTAGCACAAGCTTCCAGCCCTTCGACAAGCTCAGGGCGGTGAGCAGTGTCGAGCCGCTTGTGAAATTAAAATCACAATCAATGTAGCACAAGCTTCCAGCTTGTGAAAATGTAATTACAACCAGGCTTGTCCCGAGCGCGGTCGAGGGGATGGTTGTGCTACTTTGTTTTAATTCTTTTTAGCATTTACATACTATATACGTAAAGCGCGTACGCGCTTTACGTATGAGCTTTTCTTTGTTGTTGGTTGTTAAGGCCAAGCAAAAGGTGGATTTTTTGGTAGGGTGGGCATTGCCCACCATCTTTTATTATAAATTTCACCGTTTTCTGTGCACTGGAGGTTGTCCCATTCGTAGTTGAAGGTTTATAAAAAGCGATGGCTACTTCGACCTGATGTAGTATAACATCAGGCTAAGAAATATTAACGTTTTTGAAAGGAAGTAGCCATGCGAAAGACAGATT
>Ga0315314_1002637_pt1 | contig 14677 bp, 17 predicted proteins | sample TDP9_MG_FD_203631 | JGI IMG/M metagenome (GOLD analysis project Ga0315314, IMG submission 203631) | Freshwater sediment microbial communities from Lake Towuti, South Sulawesi, Indonesia - TDP9 | ecosystem: Environmental > Aquatic > Freshwater > Lake > Sediment | place: Indonesia: South Sulawesi...
CAGATTCGGTATATCATGTATGATCTTGGTGGCTGTCTGCAGTGCACGCTCGTCGTGTCCGCTCACGAGCACGTCGACGTTCAGCACCGAATCTAAATCCGCAAGATATGATGCTGGGACTGTCTGGAACGCTGAGACTACCGGAACATCTCCCATCTCTTCGGATACGAGTTCGGCGGCCGACTTTTCCGAATTAGACTTTCCGCCCGCAACGATGGGCGAATACGTGAAGAGTTTTCCTTCCTTCCCCATAGGCACAATCGTCGATATGATCACATGCTGAGGTGTCAGTTTGTCCTTGATCTGTCTCACGACATCGATGGCATGTCTAGGGGGGAGTGTGAGCACAACCACATCCACAAGCGGCGGGACATCAGGATTCAACGCTCCCTTGATGCTTCCTTTCATTCGGTTTCCATAGAAACCACGAGCGACCAACTCGTATTCACCGGAGACTGCTTCCGCCTTTTCGATGCGTCTTGATCCGAGCCAGATGTCATGCATGAGTGCCCAGCGCAGCGCCAACCCTCTGCCCATGCTTCCAGTTCCGCCAACAATTCCTATCCGCAATGCGGGCTGCCCTCACATAGACCTGTGAGGGAAGGCTTTCAACATGCCTCTAGAAGCGTGCTCAGGAACGTCGTTCATGCAGAGAGCTACCGTCGGCGCGGATAGAATTGATACTGGTGATAGAGTGTCGCGCCACAATTACGGCAGACAGTATCTCGCCGACCCACTGGAGCCCGGCACCGCGAACATATGATCTGAACGGTCGGCATGGTCCTCTTGCGTCTCCTTGCGAACACCACCACAGCAAGGACGACGGCCAAACCCGCTCCGAATCCCATCAAGAGAACTGGAATCACTATGTCCCACTGATCGGACGAGGACGTTGTAGTTCCAGCAGTGCTCGTTGCATTCGTACTTGTTCCTGTGCTTGTCACGGTTGTTGAGGTGGTGTTGGATGCTGCTGCTGTCGCAATCATCTGGGGTGCAGACATGATTGCCAGGGCGTGAACTCCCGTCAATGTTGGCGTGGTCGACAATGCCAGCATTGTCAGGGCTAGGATCAGAAACGGGCCGTTCATCGAACGAATGGTTCCGCGCAGCACTGGTCAGCAAGCCTTCTGAATGCAAATACGACATGCACGTTAGAGATAAGACGCTTTCCCATTCGAAGGCGCAACTGCATCCTCATGAGTCGTGGTCGCGTTCAATCTTTCGGTATCCCGAATATCTTGGGCGCGTCTCCGAATGAAGCGACCATCCCTCGCTCTTGAAGGCTCAGAAGGATCGAATCTGTGTCCAAGCGTGGGATGCTTGCCAAACGACTGATGGCCTTGGCGTCGGCCTCGCCCACTTCACAGAGTGCGCCTAGAACTCTGCCTTCTTCACCGGTCAAACCTAACGCGGTAGTGGATTTTTCGAGAAGTCCGGATATTCTTTCAACATTCTTCTCGAAGGTTGCAGTGTACGCTTGTACAGTCGAGTTGGGCGGTACCACGGTCCAAGGTCCGACTTTCGACTCAGCGGCTACGTGTGAGCCATGCCCCAGCTCTGTGCCCGATCCTACGACGGCGTTCCGTCCAATTTCCGCTCCATCGCCGATCCTGCAGTTCTCGCCCACGACGCATGTTTGGAGTGTTGCATTCGCTCCTATCCGCGTGTTCTCATAGACGAGCGAGGAGCCTATTATCGAGTTTGCGTGGACTTCGGAACCATCGCCGATGCATGCATAAGGTCCGATGATGGCGCCTTCTCGCACTGTCACGGCCTTGCCCAGGTGGACCGGTCCTCTGATGATGGCTTTTTCCGAGATCGTGCTATCCGATCCGTATACGATGCTGTCCTTCGCTTCCGGTCGCTCGGTTTGTAGTCTGTCAAGCGCCCAAACATTCGCTCTAAGATAACTTGAGGGGTCGCCAATGTCAACCCAGAAACCGTTGACTCGGCAGCCCGCCAATGCCATCTTTGATTCGAGCATGAGAGGAAACAGGTTCTTTGAAAAGTCGAAGGGTTTCTCTTCAGGGACGAGTCTCAGAACTTCTGGTTCAAGCACATACAAACCAGCGTTGATCAGATTGCTGAAACACTGGTCCGGGCGTGGTTTTTCGAGGAAGCGCGTGACTCTGTCATCTGAGAGTTCAATTATGCCGTATTCTGTCGGATCTTCGACCTCAACGCTGGCTATTGTGGCTGAGGCCCCGACTCTTCGGTGAAGCTGAACAACTCTTCGTACGTCAAAGTCGAATTGGTTGTCGCCTTGAACTACCATGAACGTTTCATCGATCAGTGATTCCGAGTTTTTCACTGAGCCCGCCGTTCCCAGCGGACTCTTCTCTTCCACGTGATGGATTACTACGCCATACTTTGAGCCGTCGCCAAGTGCGGCACGTAGGTGGTTAGCGAAGTAGTTTGTCGTCACGACAAACTCGTCAACACCGTCACCGGCCAGCTTTCGAATCAGCCGAACTATCGCTGGCTCCCCAGCGAGCGGAAGCAAAGGTTTAGGTCTCGTGTAGGTCAATGGTCTAAGTCGTGTTCCCTTTCCTCCTGCGAGAATGATCGCTTTCAATGCCACCCACGAAGACCTTGACTGGCTAGTTCGCATTGTCCAGGATCAAGAGAATAAGACTTGAGGTTCGTTCATGGGCGATCCGCTGTATGTGTTCATGAACACGGAGTTGTTCTTCATCCACATGAGTTTCGAGCAGCCGTGCCTTCCTCAGTCATATCAGCATAACTTTAAACCCAGTCCGCTGGAAACGCACTCTGCTCAGGTCGACCGGACTTGACAGAGATAGTGAAGGAGATAAGTTGTTCTCGTTGCGGAGCTCCGCTCCCAGTCAAGCCCGGCGAGATTGTCGTGACCTGCAGGTACTGCGGGTTCACAGGCGTGATCGAGACAGGGAAGCCATTCGAGTTCGAGCATTCGCTGATAGTGAACAGGTACTCAGAGGCGCAGGCTCGTGACATCGTCATCAGCTGGATGCGGGGTAGCTTCGCCGCTCCGAGGGACCTAGACTCCAAGGCAACCATCGTGGAAAGCAGTCTCCTCTATCTGCCGTTCTGGGTGATCGTCGCTGAAGCGAGCAGCCACTGCAAGGGGATCTTCGAGAGGATCAGCCCGCCCGTAACTACGGAATGGGACATACACAACAACTACGACTGGCTCGTCTTAGCGAGGCGAGGAACGGACTTCCCAACCCGGTCATACGAGATTCCACTGGAGGCAAAGATACCCTACGATTTCACGAAGATTGAAGCGACCGCGAAGGTGCTTAACGCTGAGCTGGACCAGAGAGAGGCCACCGAGTTTGCTCAGACCGAAATACGCAACCTGCACGAGTTTCTCTCCAAGGAGAAGGTGGACAAGATCATTGACATGACCACGGAGTTCGACCTGAAGAGTACGCTCTACCTCCACGGGCCGGTTTGGTTTGTGAGTTACGATTACAAGAAGGAGAGGTACCGGGTCCTCTTGGACGGGGCGACTGGAGAAGTAATCAAAGGCGATCTGCCGCCGCCAGAGTTCAAGCTTCTGTAACCGGCGGCTCTGATATCAGCGCGTCGTCAAAGTCAGTCTTCTTTCAGCACGACTTCGTCGTACTCTCGTTCAAGTCGGTTCTTGTGAATCAGCTCTTCCTCCGCCAATTTCGAGAAGAGCTGACCGGCGATCGGGTAGTAGCGCGCGAACAATCCAGTCGCCAACGATCTGTAATGCTCGTATGTGCTCTTCTCACGTTTGGCCGCGTATACCAGTATTGCTCGGTAGTCCGCATCCTCAGAGAGCGTAGTATCTTCCATGAAGTCCACTATCTTCAGATCTTCGACTCGACCCGTCGGCGAGCCGAGCCGTGAAACGCTTGCCCTATCCTCCATTACTGTCAGAAGTTTCTGCTTGTGCTGGAGCTCGGCCTGTGCGAGCTCTCTGAGCAGAGCTTTCGAGGAAGGCAGCTTCGCCTTTTCCTGCGCTTTCGTGTAGAGGTCGTAGGATTGATCTTCGATCTTGATTGCGCTCTCAAGGATCGTCTTCAAGAGGGTCGAAGACATGACAGGTACACATCTCGCGGGTTCCGAAGTGCTGCTGCTCGCAACAGAAAAAGGTTGCATTTTGTCTCGAGCAAACGGTTCTGTCCGGAGAGGCTCATCGTTCTGGAATCTGTACAGGTAACGACTTAATAGTTGAATGTCTGCAGCGTTAGTGCTACGAGATGCCGGAATTGAGCAAGAAGACGCCCCTGCAGAGAGTGGAGGAGAGCGAGAAGCTCCTCGAGAAGATTATGCTGGTTGTGCCGGGTTTCAGCGGCTACAAGAAGAGGGAGCAGCGGAGGGAAGCGGACAAGATCATCCGCAACTTTCTTCACTCCAAGCTTCAAGAGGCTAGGAACGACCTTCAGGACGTACACACGGCCGTCGCCAAAAGCGAGCAGTCCAAGGAACTTGACCGGATCGACAAGTTACTGGCGGTCTTCGACAGAGTCTCCGAGAGAGTGAATCATGCGTCCTACGGGTACAGCGGTTTCTTCGACGCCATCAAGATAGAGGAACCGGAGCTCGACAGGATGATCGCCTTCGACACGCAGCTCGTCGACGGCACGAAAGGGCTAGCCGAACGAGTGAAAAGCATCAAGACCGAGGTCGATGCGGAGAGATTCGAGAACCTCGGAGAAAGCCTCAGTGAACTACGGAAGGCTGTGGAGGATTTTGATAGAACGTTCGACGAAAGGAAAGAAGTGATTGCCGGAGTGGAGGTCGGTTAAGCATGCCACAAGTGATCGAGTGGACCGGCCCAGGTGCTGAGGACATCGTTTGGCGATACCCAACCGAAGACATCACATGGGGCGCCCAGCTGATCGTGCACGAGTATGAGACGGCGGTCTTCTTCAGAGACGGCAAGGCCTACGACACCTTCGGACCCGGAAGACACACGCTCACGACGCTGAATCTGCCCCTGTTGACGAGCGCGTTCTCGAGGATCGCGGGATTCACTCAGACGCCCTTCAAGGCTGCCGTCATATTCATCTCGATGAAACAATTCGCAGGCAAATTCGGAAACAAGGCGCAGACGACGGAGCTGGCGCCGCTCATGACCTTCGGGGCTTTCTGGCTGAAGGTTGAGAGCCCCGAGCTCTTTGTGAATGAGGTGGTCGGCGGCCAGAACGCCTACTCAACTTCAAGCGTGAATGACTTCCTGAGAGGGTTCATCAACGAGAGGATGATCGACGACCTCTCAAAGTACGACCTGGTGACGGTTTTCACGAAACTGGACGAGACCTCCGCGCAGGTGAAAGCCTCGCTCGTCGAGTACTTCAGACGGATCGGCCTCCAGCTTGTCGACCTGAAGTTTGAGGGAGTAGACACCACGCCCGAGTACCGCGAGAGGCTCTTCTGGCTCAAGGCGGGAAAAGTTACACCTGAAGAAGTGCTCCGAATGGAGACCGTGAAGGAAGCCGCCAAAGAACTCGGCAAGTCCTCAGGCGCAGCCCTTGGCACCGGAATGGTGCTCGTTCCACCCTTGTTCCAAACCCCCGCTGCGCCCGGGGCGCCAGCAGTTGCGCTTGTGATCTGTCCGAGCTGTAACGCTCAGATTCCTTCAACCTCAAAGTTCTGCCCGAACTGCGGCAAGAGCCTATCCGCCATGCAAACTCAGCCAAGCCAGGTGCCATCACAGAAATGCACGAACTGCGGCGAGATACTGCCGACAGGAGCGAAGTTCTGTCATAACTGCGGAACCAAACTGTGACGCTTTGCGTCAAGGACTCGTTCCATTCGGTCTGGAGCCCAAGTCTCTTTCTTTCTCATCGTCATCCCATATGCAGAAGGATTAGAGGATCACCTCTTCTCTCAGGCAGCAACCGAGACAAGATCGGAAGGTCGGTTCGAATTTCGCCGCTCGCATTATGAGACCCGACGACGGGCCAATTCATGTGCGCGCCAAGTGTCCCGACGACGATGGCTGACGCTCACGGCGTATTCTCTAACTTGGCGTTCCCGGACTCTTGATTCTCATGAGAAGCATCGAGAGATTGCAGGCATCTGCTACCAAAGCAAGTGCTTCCTGAGGTTGCGGAATAGCGGAAATGTCATGCGTGAAATAGTTACGCGCCTTCTTCTCAGGTCGTAGGAACTGCCCTTTCAAGTCCTCCTTGAGCAAGGTATACAAGAAGATCCACTGTAGACTTGCCTCCTTGACGTCGGAGCAGGCTGCCAATGAGGCTTAGCGCTTTCATCAGCTCCAGTATAGTGGAGTTTGGTCCCGAGGAGAAGCTTGACTCTACGAGACGCAAATTGGCCGCTCTCTTAGAGGAGTTCCATGTGGGACCCGTGATGTGGGAACTTTGGACAAAACCAGCAAGCATGACACCGAAGGAATTCTATCAAATGTACCTCCAAGATTGTCAGCTATACATCGGCATCATTGGCTTGCAAGAGTCGCCCGGAACAGAAGATGAGTATAGAGAATCACGCATATTACAACTGGAAAGATGGATATTCATCTATGAACCCAAGGGTTCTTACAGTCGACACCCACAGATGCAAGTTCTTGCCGATCTCGCAAATTCGGAGACGGTCAGAGTCAACTTTGGTTCTACAGACCAGCTTCTCAAGACCGTGCGATCCAAGCTTGAGGACTTTCTACCTGAAAAGGTGGCGGAGTACATAGAGTTGAGAAAGAAACGAGCGCACGAATTCTGGTCTTCATACATACGCGATTTCTTGGAGCCCGTTCTCACGGAACTCAAAGTCATACGTGAAGAGCTGAATCGAGATGCAAGCTATTTCATGACCGATTCGTGGCGTCAGCTCCGGAAAAAGCCAGCCTCCGATCTGGATAAAGACATAACAAACAAGATCGAGCAAGCATACAACGCCCTAGACGATTATCAGAAGAAGTGGAGTCTCGCGTATGGAGTCTTCCAGAAGCGTGCAGATGAGATTGTTCCGAGACACATCCCATCACCGACAAACGCCGCACTCTGCAAGGACATAATCTTAGCCAACCACCCCGCCCTAATCAATGTCGCAATTCAACCTGATATCCCTCAAAGATGGAACAAAATGGTGGACTTCCCGCAGGTGTTGTATGCGAAAATAGATGCTCTATCTGCTCCGGGAGTAGGTGACAAACTAATCGGAGAATTCGTGGGCGGGATTTCTCTGACGGGAGAATACAAGGCTCTCCAAGAATCGCATAAGAGAGCCGTGGAAAAGATGGAAGATGCATACGAAGCATTGTGGGCAAAATTCACAGAGCTAGTGGGGCAATAGAGTCGTCAATTGGCTTCACAGAGATCGATACGAACCGAAGGTGAGACGTTGTCTCTATCAGGAGAGAAGACCCAACAAGATAGTCGGAAGCAGACTAAGCCCGGGTGGGTCACAGTCCAGGACAGATGGAAAGAACAAGGATTCAAGGTTCAAGCAGCTGCCAGCTTCCTGATACGAAGACTCGGATACAGGATTCTGAAGGCTGAAGAGGATCTTCTTCCTCCAGCCCAAGCGTCAGTTCTGGAAAGGAAGCTAGGGCCTCACCTAGCAAGATATTCCGACTACGTTGTCAGGATTGGGAGACGTCTTTGCGTTATTGAGGTCAAAGCTAAAGAAATCCTCTATTTGCTCCACAAGGGGCAGAGGCATCACACCTTTAATCAATCGATATTCCTCGGAAGACATTACGTTGACAGTACAGTTCCTGTTCTTTTGTTGGCCGTACTATACCCCGGAGTTGTCTTTGGTTCCTCCGGTCCACGAGAGGAGAAGGTGTACTACACTGTACTCTCCGGCTTAAGCGAGAGGGGGATTCGTACTGCCGATGGAAAAATCGAGATCATCCTGGATCATGGTCTAGATAGCTATCGTTGGACAAGAGCGAGAACATTCCGAAGGTGGTTAAGAGCAACTCGTGGAAACGCAGAGGACCTAATTCGTATGTATTCTCAATCTTAGGCGTGGAGTCTACAAGATACCTTTTGGCCAGCACGTGGGCACCATTGCGGTTGATTCCCAGACCGGTAACCATTCAATCATGGTCACTCTGTCTCTGGGAGAGTGCGTCTCATGGTGCGCGACGACGACGAAAAGACGCCTCTCCAATGAGGGTTGAGATTCGTGTGCCCGCACCGAAGAGCAGGAAAAGAAGATCGACTAGGGCGACTTCTGGAGGATCACGCGCTCTTGTTGATCAGTCTTCTTTCCAACCGCGTCAAAGAAGAAAGCCTTGAACTGGATGGCTCGTTGCCGTTCTTTCCTTGTATCATGGTACAGCTGGTACAGTTTGCACTTGCCCCAGCCATCATCTGACGATATCTAGACGGCGCGATGGCAATAGTACGACTAGGGTGAAAGCTATGAATGACGATGAGCAATGCATTGCACATCTCACAAGTCTACCTACAAGCGAAGGAATTGAAAATTCAATGCAGAGCTACCTCGACCCAGTCCTATCATGGGTACAGACATACTGGCCGTATGTGTTGGCGTTGCTTCAGCTATCGACTACCGTGGTGCTAGGATGGTATGTGCATTACGTCGTTGTTAGGAAACTTCGTCATGAGGAACTCGCAGAGAGAAGACTCAAGGAATTGTATAGGCCCATGGAGATAATCTTGGCGGCCAGCAAGGGAGCCTTTGAGAGATACTTCAATGCTACTGGGGATGAACAGAGGCAGATTGCAGCGCTTTGGCATGCATACAATTTGGAAATGAAGCGAATAGTGATGACTAATTCCTATCTTCTCCTTGAGTCTGATGTCCCGCCCGAAATCTTAACCCTCGTCAAATACGTAGACGCCTACGAGTTTGACTACGCCCAGTTCACGCAAGGCAGACAGCCACATCCTTTCCCTGGAGCCAGAGGCTACCCATTTCCGAGGAGTATCGAGCAGTACTTTACTTCTCGGGCAGCATCTTTGTCGAAGAAACTGTCGAAGCCTGAGTGAAACTCAGACCAGTTCGAAGGCGCGATGTCAAAGCGCGCAATTCCTGGCGATCGATGTCGAAATGCTCTCAGACCGACTGATAACTTCTTTGTAGTTCGTTATCGCATGAGACCCCTCGGCTCGAAAGACTTTGAACAGTTTGGGTAGAAAAGTGCAGTATAGCTCCTTCAAATCCTCCGAAGCTCTCACATATGGGTTTCCCACGACATCGTTGTCGATGTGCATGTATTCTGCGAGCAGCCCTATCATTTGAGAGGGCTTCCGTCTAAGGCGCTTCTTCTTGATCTCGTCCAGCCTCTCAGGATAGAATCCTTTCAGAACAACTCCATGAGCATAGAAGAACTGAATCATAAAGTTGCGTGTGAACGTTGTGAGATAGTGCCTGACCTTCACGAGCTTCAGAAGCCTCTGCGGGTCGGAAACGGTCTCACCTAGCTGTGGCATTTTTATCATTTCAACTACTGCATCATCGATCTCGGCGAAGAGATCAAACAATTCGAGTTTGATTTCTCTCATATGATTCGACTCTTGAGATGATTTTGTCCAGCCTCTGGAGGTATTCGTTGACGCGTCTTGTGCATCCGACTGGCGCAAATGGTTCTTGTGTGAACGCTCCCTTCCAAGCAAGGGAAAACGGCTCAAGTTCCTTCAACCGAAGGATGTCATCCTTCAGCTCGGGGAATCTATCTTCAAAATGCTGCAGTGCTTTGTCTTTATTGAAAAGGAGTTCACCTCCTAGAGCTAGGGCAAGGATTGCGACATTTTTCAAAGCTGGGTAGATGTGACTCAAGCACTCGGTTAGGACATCACCATAGATGGCCAGCTTCTTGCACAGCTCGAGTTTGAGTTTCAGGACTTGCCAGTCAAGCAAGAGGCCTTTTCGGGACACTTGAAAAGGAACGCTGGTCAAGTCGGCATAGAAACCATCATCATGCATTACATGACCCTCCCTGAGTACGTGTGCGATGAATAGAGCCCCCTCGTCGTAGAGGAGTCTGAAAGTCGCGGACGGGTAGGCAATGAGACTCAAACCTGAGATGTGTGGTTGTGTTCCAAATAGAGAATACAGCCTGCCTCTCGAAATGTAGTTGTTTGTGATGACAAGAACGTCAATGTCGCTATTGACCTCAGCGTCACCTCGCGCATAAGAGCCCACAAGGATAATTGCACGTACGCTCTCGTGTGATAGTAGTCGAGAAACGATCTTGTTGATGTCGCTTTTCCGACTGGTATACGAGTTCGGTCCTGAAATAACAGCTTGCTGAAATCCCACATGCAGAGGGCTATTTCTCAAGTGCGTGATCAGTGAGTGTCACGAACACGCCGATATTTGCGTCTTTTGGAGGTTGATTTGTGTGTGGGTCACTTGGTGCTCTGGTATAGGCGTCGTAATTTGAACCCTGATGGGAGGAGTCATCTGTGTGTGCGCACCAAGAGACCCGACGACGAGCATCTGCGCACGCAGAGAGATCTTTCTCGCATTGTCTCTGAAGCATTGGAGAGCTATCTCGACAGGATCGAAAAGAAAGCAAGAAAGTGAGAGCAAGTCTTAACTCGATGCAGCCGCTATCTACACTGTTCCTCAGATGTCCACGAATCGAGCAGTCTGCTTCGTGATCATGCCGTTCAGCAAAACCACAGAGGAACATACTGAAGAGTACTGGACGAGGCATTTCGAATCTTTCCTGAAACCGCTCATAGAGGAAAACCGGAATCTCGAAGCGCATCGTTCACAGCCTCTGCGTGGAGACCTTGTTAGGCAGATCATCACTGATCTGGTTGTATCCCCCGTGGTCGTGGCGGATCTCACGGATAACAATGCTAACGTGTTTTGGGAGTTAGGCGTTCGCCAAAGTTTCAAGCATGGCACGGTAACCATCGCCCAAACCGGCACACGACTTCCCTTTGATCTCGCGGCAAAAGGCACTCTCTTCTATCCAGATGATCACTTGAAGATGGCCGACTTCAATAGATCGTTTAGGCAAGCCATGCAGGACTGCCTGGACCATCCAGACAGACCTGATAGTCATGTCTTAGAGACCATTTCGGGTCGAGGCACCCTCTTCGAGCTTTTTCACAGAGATGAAGCGATACGACGGTTGAAGGCCTTGCTTTCAGAAGTGGACGAAAACCTGGAGGTTCTCGGCAAAGTCGTGGAGACAGCGAAAAAGAACCAGAAGGACCCAGCGAAGCGCGTCTTTTTTGCTGTACGGTTGACGTTAGCGGCGACAGAATTGCTGATCACGCATCGCTACGTCGAGGAAAGCGATTCTTTCTTTGAGAAGATGGAGGATCACTACCGGGCGATCCTTAGTGTGAACGAGCAGCTGCCACTCTGGGAGAATTCTCCCGACATAACAGAAAAGTGGCTGTTAGACTACCTAGACAAAGAAGAAACAAGAAAAGAATTGCAGGACATCAAAGAAATGGTAGCATCTGCGCTTAACAAGCTCAGCGGAGTGTTTTGATACTTCAGATGACTCTGCAAGTCAACTCGACGGTTCCTCTCATAGCCTCTTTTGAGGTCTAGATGTGGCTCGTATGTCTCATCGTTGTATGATAACCAGCTGGCTAGCAACGCCTTTGATGCTTGCATCGTTATGGGCACTGATACCGGCCGTATTCATCGCGTGTGCACTCGTCGTCCGAACTTCACTCGAAGACAAGACCCTGCAGGAAGAGCTTGACGGCTACAGGTATTACGCATAGGGCGTGAAGTATCGCTTGATACTAGAGATCTGGCAGAACCACAGGTAAAGAATCGCCAGCCATTCATGATGCACATCTAGACGGGCGTGTCCTCTCTTTGGTGCGTCCGTCGTCGTCGGGTAGGCTGGTGCGGGCGCTCAGATTTGAACCATTCATGGGTGTGGAACCGAGTGTCCCCTACGCCTCTTGGCACGCTGCAACATGGCAATGCATGACGGCCTAGGGTGGGTGCCACTCAGCCGGGGGTGGGTGCCACCTCAAGTTCACCGCGATTGCGTCTGTCGCGGTTCCTGCGCTGACATCAGTCTCGCTTCCATAAGGGGTCTAGGTCATGGACTCCTGCCGTGATTCTCGGATCTTGCCCTACGAAAGATCTCATACGGAGGAGAGTGTACGTTTCAGAGTTCTCGGCTGTACACGATCCGTCCGCTTGGCGAAATCTCATAGATTCCCAGAAGGCTCTGGCCTCCGCGCTCGTCGGCAAGACTTCCAGATCAACATGCTCCGCGTTCATCGCCCGGGCCTCTTCTAGCAGCCGCTTGGCCAGCGCGCGGCCCACACCCTTGCGTCGGAAGGTGGGCTCCACGAAGAAGTCATGAACAACCAAAGTGAGACCCAATTCCGCTGAAGGCTGGAAGACTCCAAGCGCGACTCCTAGAATCATGTTCCTTTCGTGGGCAACCAGCAGAATTCCCGCGGACGCGTTGTGCAAGATCTGCCGAACGGCCCAGGTTATCTTCTCTGGTTTCGGCACGACCCGTTCTGAGACGTGGTATGCAGTAATGAGACGCTCTATCTCCGCACTGTCTGCCGCGGTCGCTCGCCTTATCAGGATCATGGTATCTCATGCTGCCGTGAACTGGTCATGCGCAGAGTCTGTTCATGACCTCGATGCATATAATCGTCTGACGGTCGCGAGTGTACGGACCTCTTCGCCGGCTAGTTGGAATATGACCCGTTGCTTTCTCGTGTGTGCGCTTACTCTGAGTCGATTTTCTCCTTGTATTTCTCCGCGAGCGCCTTCAGTTCCTCGAGCAGGTCATCAACATAGGCGGCGTCTTGTTCGTGTAGCACCGCAAGCTCCGCTCTGACAGCATGATTCAGAAGCTCCATGACGCGTCTCCGTTCCTCCGCGTTCCTGGCGGCGTCCTCACTCTTCGAGTACTCGACGATCTCCTGCAGGGCTTGCCACATGATCTTCTCAAGCTCCGCCCGTCTCTCGGTTCCAGGCAAAGATACCGCAATCCCTACTGCACGGTACACCTCTATCCACTCATCCACCAAGCGAATGAATTCCCGCAAATGCTCGTTCGTCAATCATCTCACCTCCCGTCACGATTCATGTCCGCGCTTGCTCGCGGCCCAGCGGCTTCGAGCTTCTCCGCCAGACGCTGCACCGACGTGAGGTAGATCAGTAGACCCGCCCTCAGGAAACGCGCGTACACATGCGAGCGCAACTCAGACGTTAGCTTGGAGTATAGGGTCAGCCAGCGGGCGACGCCGCTAGGCAAGTAGACTGTGATGATTCTGGAGCGTCTTCCGGTCCTTGGAGCGTAGAGGCGTCCTCCCGGGTACTGTTTCGCAACGCTCGAAAAGGGGGCATCCGATGCGTGCTCGTGCCGCTCGGACGGGCGCAATGTCAGGTATGATCCGCAGGCGCCCAGCACGATCAGGCTACGGTAGAGGTCCCCCAGCCCCCACCCTTCACTACTGGCAAGCCGTTTGCACGCCCGCTCCAGATCGGCTGGAATCCTGGCCATGATTCGGCCATACTTGCCCTTTTCAGCAAATTGTATGCGCCGGCGCATACGGTCAGCCGAAATCAGGCCTTCAGCGGTCAGGAAAAACAGGTGAGCGATCGCATCAGAGGGGAGACAGCCAATGAGAAGTATCAGTTAGCCTCGTGGTTATATGCAAGCCGGCCAATGACGAAGCACACGTGCGAACAGCTTACCTAGCGAGTTCGAGAAGGAAGAGTAGGAGGTACCGAGGATCACCATCCCTGAAACACTCCTAGACATAGACCTAAAGAAGATCTTGGCCAAGGTTGAAGCTACATATCACGTGAAGCTCCCGAGAAAAGTCGTGGCCGCAGACTTCAGTACCAAAGGCGACCTCTATGTCAGATTCAAGCATGTGGCCAAGCCCGTCGGCGAAGCAACCGAAGACGGGTTCGCTGTCTTCTTCTATGAAGACGGAGATGCTATCGTGGGACTCGAGCTGCTCAACGTGGAGCGCTTCATGTGAGAGACGTTCTGGCGCCAACAGGCAGATAAGACTAGCACCGGCATGGGTGCAGAGATTAGGCAAGATCTGAGCAAGGCGCCTCTCGAAGAAGTCTGGACGCATCAAAGTTGAAGATTCTATTTGTCGAACCGCCGAAGCACTTCTGGTTTGTGATGGGAGAGTATCTCCCGCCACCCCTAGGAATCCTGGAACTCGCCGGATACATCGCGGACCAGACGCCGGATGCGGATATCGAGGTGCTGGACTGTCAGGCCACGTCACTCGAATGGGATGGGCTTGAGAAGCACATTGCGTCTTGTCGCCCGGACATCGTTGCTTCAAGCAGCCTCGCTACATGCAACGCCTACAGTTCCGTCCGAGCGCTGGCGACGGCTAAGAAAGTGGACCCTTCTATCCTGACTATCGCCGGCGGACAGCACTTCACAGCAACAGCGGACCAGTCCCTTCGGGCCTACCCTGAAATCGACGTGATTGTGCGGGGCGAAGGAGAACAAACGCTAGTTGAACTCGTGAAGGCGGTCAAGAACTCCGCAGCGCTCACAGACATCAAGGGGATATCGTTCCAGAAGGACCGCAGGATCTTTCACAATCCCGACCGGCCCTTGATGGCGGACCTCGATCAACTTCCAATGCCGGCGTATCGCTTCGTTGAGGATCACATGCGAGAATACCACTTCACAATGATGGCTGGCAAGGCGGTATACGCGCTCGTTGAGGGATCGAGGGGCTGTCCGCACCGTTGCACATTCTGTTCACAGTGGAGGCACTGGCAGGGAACA
>Ga0315314_1002638_pt1 | contig 14670 bp, 13 predicted proteins | sample TDP9_MG_FD_203631 | JGI IMG/M metagenome (GOLD analysis project Ga0315314, IMG submission 203631) | Freshwater sediment microbial communities from Lake Towuti, South Sulawesi, Indonesia - TDP9 | ecosystem: Environmental > Aquatic > Freshwater > Lake > Sediment | place: Indonesia: South Sulawesi...
AAAGGTTGAAAGTATTGAAGTGAAGGATTAAATCAAACGAACATTACACCATCTCTCTGCTGAAAAATGTTTCTCCCGCTCGGAATATATGGGCCTAACTATTGTAACTAGAAAATGTAAATTAGTTCCAAGACATCAAAAGTGGTCGGGGTGAGGTATCCTCGGCTTAAGTGGTGATATCCCCCGCAAACCCCTCTTTTTTCTGTTTTGCGACGTACATCCATAAGAGCTCCTTTATAAGAAAGTATGTACTCCGTCATAGTTTCCAGTTGCAACGGCATTTTCAGCTCAGGACCTCTTACAGGCGCACGTTAGGGCAGATCACTGGAACACTCTTCTCCCTCGCTGCTTGAACTAGCTTCTCCAAATTGGGATGACTCTCCCCAGCCCCTTCCCTTTGTATGTTAACGGAATCTTCGGAGACGCAGAAGCAGATATTCGAAGTTCTTAGAACGCTTAGGCGCCCTTACTTCTTCTTTTTATTTTTTAGAGTTAGTATAGTTAGAAAAGAACTAGATTTAAGATACAACGTGCTACATTTTTGTTGCGCAACATTTCTGTAGCGTTCTAGGCCTTTTCTTATTATGGCAACATTTTTATTGCGGATTATGCTACATTTTTGTTGCGCAACATTTCTGTAGCGAAGGTGGGAAGGTGAAAAAATTACAATCAGCTCTAAAGAGTTGGCTTCAGGGTTTTGATTTAAGCGATGCTCGAATTGTGGCGATAACTGGACTATCGCGATACTACCATGAAGCCACTTGCAGACATCTCGAAGATTTCTACGCTAGCAAAGGTTTAATGACAGTTCATCTTTATTGCTACTATTCAACCGAAGGCAAATTACCACAGTCCATTCATTTAGACGGCCAGAAGGTTTCTACTTTAAGAGATTTGTTGAATTGTGATAAGATAGCAGTTTTCTTTCATGATATTGAGGATCTAGGTAGCGTGCGTGGGTTCACTTCCCTAGTTAGAGGTATTTTGGAAAAGTCTTCACGTTCATCGACTGTGATCTTAACTATGAGACCTGCCACAGCGTTTAGAGTTTACGTTAGTGGCCGCTCCCCGCTTTTTGGCAGAGTCACAAGATTGGAAGAGCCCTTAGTTAATGAGTTGGGCATAGATAATCAGTCTGCTAAAGTTGGGGGTTATGTGGATCTTTATCGAGCCTTAATCTTCAACGATGTAAATGTAAAGGAGGACCTTGATCGTATAGTTTTAACTGAAGTTTCTATCACGTTTAACATACTAGAACGTTTTTGGAATTATTTATTAACCGATAGTAGGCGGTCTGGTCTTTGCAAGGTGGTTGCTTCGTGTTTAGCTGCACACGATAGTCCGCTTAGGCTACCTGCAATTGCTGAAAAATGTGGGCTCAAGCAAAATATTGTCAGGGTATTAGTATATTCCGCGAACAGAACCGGTCTATTAAAGATAGGAGGCAGCAAAACAGAACGTGTTGCTGAAATTTATCCTCCTCTCCTGCATGAGTGGATTAGAAAAAATGTTCCGTTCTATCCACAAATTTCGAGGGCTTAAAATGGCTGGGCGTCTTGGAGAAGTTTATCCCTCGGGTGCAATAACAACCGAAAAAGCGGAGGAATACCCTTTCTTTCTGGACTCACGTCAAGACTTCTTTTCCAAAGCTTGGAAAGAGGGATTTTTTGAAGAAAGTACTGTGACGATGCTTTTGTCTCCAAGGTTGTTTGGCAAAACTTCTTTCCTGAACATGCTTCCAATATTCTTGAGGGGACTTCACGACAGACGGATTTACTCCTTCAGTTGTTTAAGATTGAGCGATATCAGGGTCGCTCACAAAACTGTGGATGCGATGTTAAAGAGGGAAATTGAAGATGGCATACTCGTTCTGGATGAAATAAATTACATAGTAAGAAGAAAGGAGGTTTGGGCAAATCTAATAGAACTTGCTGAAAAGGTTTGGGAATTAAAAGGTCTTAATCAGACTATTATACTGACGAGTTCAGAGACATCCTCGCGAGAGGTGGAAAGAGCCTTCGAAGCTCTGCATCCTAAAATACTACGTCTCCCAGCCCTTAGCAGGCCTCAAACAGAAACTGTTGTGACTGGAATAAACGAAGTTTTGGATAGGAAAATAAAATCGGGACTGACTAATCTCATTTGGCAAGTTAGTGGAGGTATTCCACCTTATATTAGATCCGCCCTCTTGGAGGTCTATAGCGCAACAGAGGGAGAAAGCCCTTTTGATGTTGCCAGGAAGTGCATGTGGCGCATTCTTGACGATCCCTACGCCATTATAAGTTCCATTCAGACGTTAACCAAATGTCCCATTGAACACGCTAAGATAACTGAGCCCAGCTTAATTCTTATGGCTGATCAGTTTTGCTCGCATTGCTCCATAGGGTGTAGAAAAGCATCTACCATTAAGCCGATTGTGGAAGCCGATCTGGCCGATAAATACGGTCTTACCTTCATTGACAATGCCCTCTCTCCTCCCCTAGCCTTCTACTACAATGATTACATTGGCAGAAAACAGTTTAGTGAATTAGCTGAGAACATAGTTAAAAGAGAAAGAGAAATTCGGGATTATGCGGCCACCTACAGCAGGAAGGAGTTTCTCGAAGATGCGAGAATTCTTCTTGAAGTAGCATATCAGGATCCGAAGGTTCTATACGAGAAGCCAAGCGTTGATTCTCTCGTCCATCTTTTCGGGTCTGTTTCACTGGTGTTTTTGAAGGGGTCACCTACCGTCAAAGTTTTATCCCGTTTCATCAACGAATTTAGAGAAATCTGCAGAGAGACTGTTCATGGAGACTTGGGTATCGATCTTGAAGCGCAGGATTTAAAGCTCTCAGCAGATGTTACCCCGATAAATGCCTACGTGCAGTGTAAAAACTGGAAAAGCAAGATTGATCTGGAGAAAGTGGGAATCTTTCATAAGTTTGAAATGGTCTTGAGACATGCCAAGCAGATTCATGCAGCGATTTTGATTTCAACATCAAAGATAGATCAAAAAATGATAGATGAAGCGAAGGAATTAACCGCAAGAAATAAAAGCGTTTTTTGTGGCTGGGGTGAAAGGGAAATATCCACAATTGTGGCTGCTATTCTCAACGTAGATTTTAAAAGAACCCTGAAGGCAATAAGAGGCCTCTCTATCACGGTGGCTCCGAGTTTCCAGATTAAAGGTGGAGCCCTAGAATATCTAACTTCAAAGATATTTTCAGTTGTAACTACGCGGATAAACAAACATTAACATAATAGGTGTTAAGCAAAGATGACGCGCGCACGCATGCATCTGTATAGTTTCCGCAATCTTCACATAGATACATCATAATTACACACCTTAGCGCGCTCTTAAGGTGGTTTCCTCTTGACATAAGCATCAGATTTGTACTCAGCACTTACGGTTATTTTCACTCCAGCTTTTTTTAGTATCAAAAGTCGCTTTAACAATTGCCATCAGTGGCTCATACTCTTTTGCCAGGTAGTCCAAAATTTCATTTGGAATATATTCCATGAGAGTTTTCTTTTCCTTAAAAGACTCAAGATGCCTTGGCATATTCATGTCTGGATCCCTGCTTATAGTAAGAAATATAGAAGACTTTGTTGGCCGAACCACTTGCAACAAATCTATCTCTTTTTTCGTTTTTTCTTTGGGAAGACCGCTTTTTCTATGTTATCTGTTATGTCTTCGATATATTTTGTCCGTTGAAAGCTAAGATTACCTCTCGCTGCGGGCTGGTTGAAATTCAAATCGGTTTGAACAGATACTTTCACTTTTTCAGGTATTATTACTGTCAATTGTCTAAGGGGTTCAATAGCACCGAACACAAAGGGGTCATCTACCTTTAGATAGTTAACAAAGAAACCGCCAGAAACAAGTGTAGATATTAGCTCATAGAGCTCCACAGGAGAAGTCTTAACAATTTTTTGTAAAGAGCGGTATTTTGTCTTAAGTCTTTGCTCCAGATTTCTATCTCCCCGGGCAATTGCATCCATGAGTTTCCTTCCAACATCGAGTCTTTCTCTGACCTGACTTGGAATTGCTGATGTAAAGTAACGTTGAACACCAACTCTTACATCCGCATTAACTCTTTCAACATCGAGTTCATCCCACCATCTCTTTAGAATGCTTACGTCTTTTAACGCCGAATGTATCCAGTATTTGTCGATTCCATTGTCTCTACTCGGATTTGCTGCAGCTTTAACATCTGCAATTCGATTCAGTAGATTCGTTGAAACGTTTCCTTTTAATGTCAATAGGTATCTTTCGCTATTCGGAAAAGTATTCAGGTCAAAAATCCATTTACTTTCTGCGGTATCATAATTGAACTGACTTACGATATTACCTGTATCGAGATCCAAGAGTTCATAAATTCTAAAGCCTATTCTTGCAGGTACTTCTAACCTATTTCGATGTATCTTTCTTCTAATACCGGCGGGTATTTCTAAGAAGTATTTTATCTCACTACTCCTGTCCAAATAATCAATCCGGAATTTCTTCACTTCAGGTTTATATGGCCTGAGACATTCCGCTAGTTCAGCCAATTGTTCTGTAATAGTGACACTTTCTCTAACAACAGATAGAGCCTTAGTTGGATCCATTTTGCTCTGAGTCAAAGTTCTCTCCCCCGTATAGGGCTTATTGTTCTCTGAATCCATTTTAGGTTAATTGGTAGTTCGAATGGTTTAGCCTTTTGCGTTCTTTTATCTTCGATAGCTATGACAACCTCTACTGGCTCATATTCATTCATCAAAGCATCCCTATAATGAAAACGAATACTCAATCCTTGAGTAGCGCTCTCTATAAGTGTGGCTGGTTTACCTTGCATTAATGCCACATTATCAGCAGGATGCTTTTCGAAATAAAAGATGAGGGATTCGATTAGCAAATTTTCTAAATGTCTGGACAAAAGCTCCACGATTTTTCCCCTGTTTGCTTTATCTATGATCCAATTGTAAAAATCGACAAAGTCTTCTTTTTCGATTCCAAAAGAAGGCCGAACACCTTTCTCTATTTTTTCGATATATTCTTGAGCTTTCTTTTGCAAATACAATGGATTTATCTTTATGGATTTTTCTTTAGTTTCGGGTTCCTCCCCTGTTCTAAAGGCTGCAATCATCCTTCGTACGATTTCTCGATATAGAGGCTCAGCCCGTTCTCTAAATTCCCCACCAGTACTTATTTCAAGTCTGACTTCAATTTGACCAAATCCCGAAACCTCTAGAGCGATATTTAGGAGATTACTGACGTCTGTGTCATCAGTCAAGACCATCCTAGAAGGAGCCTCTTTTAAAGAAAGCTTTGGTCTAAATATATTAACTTCAAAAACATGTGAATACACCTTTTTTCCCTTTGAAAAAAAGTCTATAAGTATTTGTTCTTTCTTGTGTTGTTCTTCAAACAATTTCTCCAGAGCTACTACAAAACCGAAGAAATTTCCTGTCTTAAGTTTATTCACCGTTATTATAGAATCTTTTTGCTCAAAACTTTCAACATTAAAAAGATCTTTAAGAATTATATCGGGAGGAAATTTAACTATGATAGCGTCATACTGAAAATCAGGAACCCAGAAGAGATGCGCAGGGATCTCCTCATTTGGAAGAGCCCAAGGCGCAATGTATTTCGATAGAAATTTCATCAAAACCACGACTAAAAGAAATCACACGTCATACTAAAAAAGGTTTTTGCTTCTTTCTAGAGAAATTTCCTTCAGACATTCAAATCTTTCTAATATCGCATCTACCTTATCTTCAGAATCACACTCAAAACTTAAGATTTCAAATGGTGGCAAAACGCTGTTAGCAGACATTCCTCGCACCTCGGTTTTCCCCCACAAATGGGATACTTGATACATTTTACTCCTCCACTCCCATAAAGGGGGAAGAGGTAGTCGATTTCTATCACCCTCACTCCTACTGCCTTAGCCATCTTCTCGGACCCCTTCACCATCAAAGACTTAGTTATAACGCTTTCCCATGACTTGTTAAATCGGAGAAAAAGAAAATTTCAGGTCAAACCGTACATCCTCTTTGTCTTCGACGAAGCCCAAGAGTTTATCCCAGATTCGTCAGGCTCCACGGGCTTCGACAGAAAATGCTCTAAGCAGGTGGAAACCCTTCTTCGGCAAGGGAGAAAAAATGGGCTGGGAGCTTGTGTTGCCACCCAAAGAATCGCGTACTTGAACACCAACGCGTTGCAGCAGTTGCACACCTATTTCGTAGGGACCCTGCCTAGACCCTATGACCGTTCCGTGGTGAGCAACACCTTCATGATTGACCAAGGCATCCTAGAAAAGACGTTAGAGTTTGCACCGGGCGAATGGTTGCTGTCCAGTTACATAGCCACTAGAATAGAAAACGTCCCCATCTTCATACGAGCGGACAACGCAGAAAACGAACTAGAAAAGTTCCTGAGTCGAAGTATTATTAGCTAGGACCTTAAATGACTGGGTCAGGCAGCTTGAAACGGTGGGGCAGAAGGACGCGGCTTAGGGTGAGGTTCGCCTCCTCCAAAAGCTCCTCGCCCTTAATGGCCTCCTCATTGTTGATGACTTTGTCCAGGGACGGGTCAAAAGACCTGAGAGAAACCTCGCCACCGATATTGTCTAGGCTCTCCTTAAGGAAGGTTAGGGACTCGCTCAATAAATCGCTACTGAGACTCACATGACTCAACGAAGCACATCCTTAAGAGCGCTGGTCATTGCCTCGCGCCAAACCAATTAATGTAGTTAAAAGCGCGTGTATATCCACATGATTTTTCAGTCCGGCGCAGACCATTTTGCCTGAGCTGAACAACAGGATTGTTGCCCTGGCGCTTTCAGGTAGACGGATAATCATGCCTGGGAATTGTTCAGGTTCATATATTGCTTTAGCTCCCTCCACTAAATGGACGGCTTTTATCGTCGCCTCTAGGTCAGGTTTAAACCCTAGGTCCGCAATCATGACTACGTTCTGAATCTCTGGTTTACTCTTCAGTTTGGCTATGCCTTCCCTACTAAGAATGTTGGCTACGGAGGTCAACTCGCGTCTGGCTTCTTCCTCGCTTCTGGTCCCTACACTAATCATTTTTCCCGATTGGAAGATTGAAACTTTTCCCTTCATCTCCCTCGATTTGAAATAGGCTGCAAAGTACACTTTAGGGTCATATGAAACGATCGCGGGGAAATGTATGGCTAAAGATTTCAGGTCTATCGAATGGTCAAGGGTTGCCGTGGCAACAACGTTAACGACTTCAATCCGCGTAGGCAACGAGACCACCTTAATCCTACCAATTCCCTTATTTGAGGTAAGCCCTCTTCACGTAGGACTAGGCGTTTTTTATCTTTAACGCCTCACTAGGGGATTTCACAGTTTGTAACTATTTAAACGCATCTTCATCAGCCCAGTAGATACCTAAGTCGAACAGGACATGCTCTGGGCTATATTCCTCTTTTGACCTTATTGAGGCCTCTTCTACGTAGAACCTTATCGCGAGCCTTAAGGCGTATGGGTCTATGGGTATCATGTCCTTGTCTTTGGGGGTTCTGAAGTAGCTTATTAGAGACATGGCGCTGGCGAGCTGCAGGGCTCTCCACTCAAGCCTGGGGCTGAAGGGTATATCTTTTTCGTATTTCAAGTGTTCCAGTATTGCTTGTCTTGCCTCGATCATCTTATCATAGTCCTTCTCCGTTAGTAAAACGGGCTTGTAGGGGTATTCGTCCTTAATAAGTGGGTGTTGCATCTCGATTGCACACATCAATGTTGCATGATCCTTTATTTGTTCCGCTATATCGAACTTGGCTTTTCCGAGCTTGATTCTTTGCTGTGCGTCGGCTATTTCCTTAAACCTGTCGATGGTGAGCCTATGAAGTCTACAGAGCATACGATCCTCGATGGCGTTAAAGTTTGGGTCACTAACCGTAGTTCTATATCCAGCCTCCTTCACCGAGACGTTGTAGTTGACGCTGAAGTATGATGTGAATTTGTAGGGGCCGACAGTTCCATGCATTGTTTCCTTCCTTATCTCGCGTCCTTCCATCGCCAGCTTCAGAGGCTCAACCATGCCCTTATACTTAAACCAGTCGTTGAACTCGGTGACTATGAAAACGTATTTCTTTCCCTCGTAAGCCTGTCCTACGTCTATGAACTTGGCTGGAGTGAAGCCGCCGCAATATCGGTTTCTACCTGGGACGCCATGAGGAGGCACGCCAGCCTTCAGATTGCCACAGATCATGTCGTGGGCCGCGAAGGTCTTTCCTGTGCCAGGATGACCGAACAAGGATAGATTAAGGCCTGTTTTTCCAGATAAGGCGCCGATTTCGCTTTTGATTTCGGCATCCACCATTGAGTACTGCTGGGTTATGGTCAGGAGGCTGTCAAAGAAGAGAGTTTTTCCGAAGAGCTTCCTTAGGTAGATAGCCAAGCTGAGCACTGAGAAGTTTTTACCAAAATCAATAGTTCTCTCAAGCCTGTTATGAATGAGGTCGTCCAGGTATTGTTCAAACTCGGCTTCGAGTCTGACAACCTCTCCTAGCTCCTCCTTGGCTGCCTTACCCCTTACTGCGGGAAGCTTAATAGCCTTTAATGTGGCGGGAACCTCAAGTCCCTCGATTTCGCTGACGGCAGGGGTCGCTTTACAGTCATGAAGTTGTGGCTGTATGTGAGCCGCGCAGTAAGACCCCCCGCAATGCTTACACTTAAACCATGCTTGAGGGCTGCCGCAAAAGTCGCATGCGGACATTAGGCACCAAGCCTCCTCCAAACCTCAGCCTTAACCCTCTCCCTGAGCTTTCTATCAGGGATGGAGGAATCAACAAAGTCACTAACAAGCTTCTTAGCATCCTTCAATAGCTTGCCGTACTCCTTGACTAATCTCTTAATTACAGCTTCGTTTGTGGGTATCTTGATTGATGTACACCCATTTAACACCGCATACTCTATGTATTTTGCCTCATGAGGGGACCCGCATCTAATCTCCTTTCCTCCAATTCGAATGTAAAAACCTTGAAGATCGGAGCCAGCTTCGGCTGGACCTCTGGGAACATTAATGACTTTACATTCAAAAGAACCAATGTAAGCATCAGGGAATCGCCTGAGTTTGCCACTAGCCTCCTCAAGGACGGACTCCACTAGTGAGCCCACATCAATACCTCGGGGCTTCCTACCTTTTTTAACACTCTGTGCCCTTTCGATCCGAGACTTAACGAGATCAACAACCCCCTTATAGACTTCAAGTCTTTCTTCCACACTCAGACCCAAGATATCAAAGATAATGTTGTCTAGTTCAAGCCTATCGTACTCAACTTTATCAAGGCTCACCTCATCAGGGGATTCAGCTCCTAATTCCTGAAGTATGTGTTTTATAGGTCTTTCGGAGAGTTTCATAAGTTTATCTTCCAGCTCCCTTAGTTGCTTGTTATCGAGCTTTCCTAAATTAAGCACAAGTAATTCTCTGTAATCATCGGTCGAAATGTCTAGTGCACCTTGACCTAAAGGCGTTCGTCCTAAGATCTCCTTAATTAAAACCGCAAAAGTAGAGTTAAGGAATGAACATAGAGCTTTATCCAGTTTTTGGTTATGTGGTTGTATCCCTATTAGTTTCTTATCAATAACGCATAAGGGTTCATTATAGAATATTCCATGTCTTTTCCAGTACAAATTAGGGGCAAGGATTATAGGTATTTCTTTAACACCTGTGAGCTTGTACCACGTTTTCATCTTCGCTTTGAAGAATGGTCTCTTTGGAATACCTTGATTCTCGCCCCACATTATATATTTTAAAGCATTTGTTCCCAGAATATCCTCTTTATCTTTATCTATTATAAAGACATTAAGCTTCAGCTTCTTTTTATCTACAAAGATATTTTTGAACTCTCTCGGTGACTTAATTAGCGGTTTAAGGAACTGAGACTCAATTCCCCATTTTTTGATTTCATCATCGGCAAGATAGAAAAACTCATTTAATCCAGTTGTAAGTCCCAAACTTACCTTAGCAAGCTCCCCTAAAGGTATCAATTTGTCGTTACACTTTCTAAGTATCTCGAACGCCACATTTGGCGCCCTTAGATACTTTCCCCAGTTAGAGCCTTCGTACCTCTTTTTTACCTCATTGAACCCCTCCGTCCAAAGGCTACTCTGCATTTGGGGGTGAACTTTTATATTTTCATCTTCATACAATTCATTAATATCTTCTATGTAAGCAACCAGTTTATCTATGGACTTCCATCTTTCAATTTCATCAGTCACAGCGGGTATATAACACGAAAGGGGCTTCTTTAACTGAATGAACTTGACTAGGTTACTTTCTCTTTCCTCTTTAACATCACATCTCTCTAAGATTGTTATTGCCGTAATAATGTCAGCATCTTCAAACCATCTTTCGACCTTTGATTCTATAACAGCTATTATTTTAAAGTTCTGAAGAAAGAAGGTCTGAAGGTCTCTACCATAATCTACGTTAAGCCAAGAATTGGAAGTTATGAGACCCATTTTTCCATGTTTCTTTAGGAATTTACCGCCATGCATAAAGAAATAAGCATAGATACTGAACCATCCACCCAGAGGTATTTTCCATTCCTTTTCGACCAGCCCCCTCAAGCGTTGCGTATACCCCTCTGGAAATGCTAACTCCATCTCCCCCCGCCTCGTGTAGGGAGGGTTCATTGCGACTGAATCAAAAAGTGGTATCTTAACCTTGATCTTCTCAAGGCTTAGGCCCTCAGTCAAATATTCCACCGGTATGAGCGTCGATTCTTTGCCGGGTCTTATATCGAAGAAATCTTTACATAGAACTTTAGGATAATTTTCAGTTTCTGATAGGTCTCTAATTGCTAGGTTTATCGTTGTTAAGTGAGCTGGAAACTTCGCTATGTCGATACCATATAACTCTTCCAAAAGCTCCTTATGTGTCTTGGACGGCTTTAGTTGCTTTTTTCTTATATAAGATCTTACTAAGAATGTGCCTGCCCCGCAGCCTCCATCAATGACCTTATCGTCTGGGTCCTTAACGCAAAAGCCCACTATCAAGTCAACAACGTCTGGCCTCGTGAAATATTGGCCCAGCTTATGCCTTTCTTCGTCTGGTATGAGTCTCTCAAAGATCCTGCCTAGGATCTCATACCCTATTTTGGCGAAGTCATGTTCGCCAATCTTATGTGTGAAGTCTTTTAACTGGCCGGCTGCCACGTCAGGTGGCGTTATTGAGTCCAGAAAGTTGGTTGAAAATACGGTTTCGTAATCTTCCCTCAGACACTCTTTGAAGTAGGATTGAAGCATGTCCTTAAACTGTTCGCCACTAACCCCAATGGGCATTTCAATCTTGGGCAGCTTACGTTTCATGCTGAGGACGTTGTAGAACATGATTTTGTCTATGAGCAGGAGAACGTATTGTCTAGCCACCTTCTCAAAGTCCTCATCTGAGGCCGAAAAGGTCCACCCTTGCTCAAGGAACCACTTCCTTAGTCCCTCCCTAAACCTCTCATCCGCTGCGTATCTATTCTTTAATGCGTCAAAGACCGGTATTGACAGCGCATCCATAGCAGCTCTTAGCCGGTAAATAAACCTCTCATCTATAGCCAGTGGCGGCTTTGCCTTAACCTGATAATAAATATCTGCAAATTCCTTGAGAAAATCCCTCAGGAACTTCTTAATAGGGTCTTCATACCTATCTATTTCATCAAGGCTCTTAACTGGAGCCACAACCTCGCTAGCGCCCGAGTGAGGAAACCAAAGTTTGTCAATGACGTCGCCGCTTTCAAAGGTCTCCCATGAGAAGAACCTGTTCACGTTCCAAGTAGCAAAGTAGGGTATGTTATTTCTCCAAGCTTTACTCAAGGCGTCATCTAAAACCTCACCCCAAGGATCTGCATCTGGACGCTTAACCTCTAAAAGGAAGGCCTTCTTAATCATCCTCTTATGCCAAAGGATTATGTCAGGCCTTTTCTTTGTCGGGTCCATAATCTCGACATCTGCTCTATCAAACGGTAACCTCTCCCGCTCAATGATCTCATTCATCCATTCGACGACTCGGGACGCAAAAGTCATCTCCGTATAGTGCATGGACACGCACTTTACTCCCCTTTGATAGCATTGAAAATCATATCATAATCTTCTTTTGGAATAGTTCTCATCGCTCTCCTTAGATGTACACTCCACCTTTTCTTATATGTTATGAACCTCAACTTTTGTATTAGATCCTTAAATTGAAGCCCCTTTTCAAGTATGACCATTGGCTCTATCTTAACACGATGCGGAAAGAGCTCATACCTGCCAAACTCCCCCCAACTAAATATCTTCTCATCACTTTCAAAAGGTTCCGAGGCCGCCTTAAAAATACCTGCGATCGTTTGAGGCATCACATAAAATACAAGATAGTCTCCCGTTTTCACGCCTTCGATTTGACGCCTATCTCGCTTAGGAACACCCCAAACTTTTCGCTCCTTCACGACTTTCCAATTTTCCTCATTCGTCACACATAACCAATAATTCACCATAATATCACCCTCCTACTTTCCAGAATAGGTGTATTCTTCCCGAGTTCTTATATCTCACGTTATCCTTCGTTAAGGCTAAATACATAAGAGCGCTCTTTGCGGTTTTATGGGACACCCCGAGCTTGATCGCGACTTCGTTGGGCGTGACGGGCTCGCTTGACAACATCCCATAGATTGTTTCTTCATACCTGCTCGGCAATCTCATACCCCTTAAAAGTTAATTTATAGTCCAATAAATATAAGAGTTCCTTAACGATGAAACTTGGAGCGCACGCTAAAAGGATGAGGTGAATAGTTGATGCCGACCCTTGAGGCATGCAAAGAGATGATAGCTCAATTAAGTGAAGCAAAGAAATGGAGCAAAGACCCAAACATCAAGTTCCTCTACGCCTTTGTGGAGTTAGGCGAGGCCGTCGACGCCTGGAAGAAAAGAAAGCCCCCATCCAAGGTTATAGAGGAAATCATCGACGCAATCTACTACCTTATCCATTGCGCTTGGTGTATCAACCCGCACATCGACCTTGACCAACTCTTCATAAATAAGCACAGAATCAACTACAAACGAAGCCGCAAGTATCCAAACGACACAATAGAAAGAAACTATAGATAGCACACGCATGTATGCTCCATTCTATTGTAGGCGTTGTACTTTTATTTTTTTAGTTAATTGGTTTTGCCGTTCAAATTTGTTTAAAAACATGCGTGGGCTCGCTTATCTCGGTCATGTATCTTGATGGTCTGGGAAACCATTAATTCGTTACGATTCGGGGACCTGGTTGAGATTGAGTGGTTGGAATGCTAGTGAGGCGACTGGCAGGCTTGAGCGTGCCCGCTTCGACACCCCTGTTAGATCCGTAGGCTTTTACTTGGGCGTGAAGGGGAAGCGGACCAAGCATGTGGTGATCGCGAAAGAGGTGATAGACGCTGCGAAGGCCTACCATTATAATGTGATTCCGGTGGGGATGATCTAGAACGTGACCGTGCACAGCCGAGACGTGTTAGACCCTGAAACCAAGCGGATTCTGAAGAAGTTTGTTCACGCGAGCATTGGGAAGTTGAGGGGAAAGGACGGATGGGTCTATGCTGAGGGAGGAGTGGATGCGTGAGGTTGAAGCCATCTGGGTTGAGATCGCCCAATCCTTCTTCCCCATGGACTTGCTCGTGAGCTGTGTGGCCCGCTCCAAGTATGGAAACCGGCTGATCACCTCGTCTTGAGTGAGGGTTTTGCCGTGCATATCCCGACAGAAGTCGCAGGTTCGGTCGTCAATCTCCGACTCCCTCCTCTGCCTTGACGGGTTGATCAGCCACAAACTCTGAACGTTGAATCTCCTCAATTTGCTTTAAATGCAATAGGTCCCGCATAATCTTCCGGTATTCACTGGGCTTAATCAAACGGTTTAGACAGGCTTCGGTCAATGTGGGCAAGATTCCCATCAATGTCTCCATATCCAACGATTGTGGGATGCCCCAGTTTAATCGACAATCCACTTGCTTCGGATCAAAACCCCCTTGCTCTAAAACAGGTGTGAAGACTTCCTGCTCAACAATTCTTTTAATAAACCTCTGTAAAGCCATAACCTTGCGTTCCGCAATTTCAATCGCCGCCTTTGCACTTGCCTCGGTAAACCCAGGAGTCGTAAAGAGCTTCGGGAGGGGTGTTTGTCCTCCGAGGTAGACCTGGTTTAGAATGTGCTCTATGTAGGCTTCGTATCGAGCCCGTGGATCCACCTGCACCGTCTTGATGTCCGCATCCGCCTTATCATACACAAAACGAGCTCCAGCCTTAGGCTTATTTTTGATCAGCGCCTGATACTTAGACAGCTGGTCCGGAGAGACCCCGGGGAAGAGCCAAAGCTCATCGGGACCCGCGTACTTCTCGAAGACATCGATCATGCGGGCTTCAATCCGCGCCTTCATCTCCAGGATGCTCATGCGTTTCTCTCCGTTGAAGCTGAGCTCCTGCAATAAGACCTGCAAGACGCCGGTTCCGAAGGCGCTAAAGTTGACGGCTCCCCACTTCCAGTGAATGATTTGTTCGGGTTTAAACTCTTTTTGGACGCCATTGAACTTGTATTTGTATCCTTCTACGTCGCCGGCAGCGTCTCGGGTAACAGCCTTAGGGTCATCAAAGCCGGTGAGCGGTAAAATCTTGAGGCCGAAAGGCTTCGCATCGTTTGTTTTAAGCCAGAAGCTGTTCCCAGACGCCACGATC
>Ga0315314_1002639_pt1 | contig 14670 bp, 3 predicted proteins | sample TDP9_MG_FD_203631 | JGI IMG/M metagenome (GOLD analysis project Ga0315314, IMG submission 203631) | Freshwater sediment microbial communities from Lake Towuti, South Sulawesi, Indonesia - TDP9 | ecosystem: Environmental > Aquatic > Freshwater > Lake > Sediment | place: Indonesia: South Sulawesi...
GCGATGGTAGTGGGGTAAGTAAGATGAGGTTCAGTAATAATGGAGTGAGCTGGAGTAGTGAAGAGGATTATGCTACCAGTAAGTCCTGGGCGCTAACAGCTGGCGATGGGGCAAAGACAGTATATGTACAATATAAAGATAATGCTAATAACTGGAGTGGTTCTATAAGTGATACGATAATTCTGGATACGACTGGGCCAACAGGGACAATATTGATAAATAATGGAGATGAATATACGGGCTCTACCTCAGTTACCTTGACTCTTTCAGCAAGTAGCGGGGTAACCAAGATGAGGTTCAGTAATGATGGAGTGGTCTGGAGTATTGAGGAGAATTATGCTACCAGTAAGTCCTGGACACTGACAGCTGGTGATGGGACAAAGACAGTATATGTGCAATACAAGGATAGTGCCGGTAACTGGAGTGCTTCTATAAGTGATACAATAGTTTTAGATGCGACTGGCCCAACCGGGACAATAACGATAAATAATGGGGATGGATATACGAATTCTAACTTAGTTACCTTGACTCTTTTAGCAAGCGATAGTAATGGAGTAAGCAAGATGAGGTTCAGCAATGATGGAGTGAACTGGGGTGCTGAGGAGAATTATGCTACCAGTAAATCCTGGACGCTGACAGCTGGCGATGGGACAAAGACAGTATATGTGCAATACAGGGATAGTGCTGGTAACTGGAGTGCTTCTATAAGTGATACAATAGTTTTAGATGCGACTGGCCCAACAGGGACAATATTGATAAATAATGGAGATGAATATACGGGTTATACCTCAGTCACCCTGACTCTTTCTGCAAGCGATAGTAATGGAGTAAGCAAGATGAGGTTCAGTAATAATGGAGTGAGCTGGAGTAGTGAAGAGGATTATGGTGCCAGTAAGTCCTGGGCACTAACAGCTGGCGATGGGACAAAGACAGTATATGTGCAATATAAGGATAATGCTAATAACTGGAGTGGTTCTATAAGTGATACGATAATTCTGGACACGAGCGGCCCAACCGGGACAATATTAATAAATAATGGAGATGGATATACGAATTCTACCTCAGTTACCTTGACTCTTTCGGCAAGCATTGAAGTAATTAAGATGAGATTCAGTAATGATGGAGTGGTCTGGAGTAGCGAGGAGGATTATGCTACCAGTAAGTCCTGGACGCTAACAGCTGGCGATGGGATAAAGAGAGTATATGTGCAATACAGGGATAGTGCTGGTAACTGGAGCCCTTCTATAAGTGATACGATAATTCTGGATACAACTGGGCCAACCGGGACAATATCGATAAATAGTGGGGCTCAATATACGAACTCCACCTCAGTAACATTGACTCTTTCAGCAAGCGATTCCGGTAGTGGAGTAAGCAAGATGAGGTTCAGTAATGATGGAGCGAGCTGGAGCGCTGAAGAAGATTATGATATGACCAGGCCCTGGACACTAACAGCTGGGGATGGGACAAAGACAGTATATGTGTGCTACAAGGATAATACTGGTAACTGGAGTGGTTCTATAAGTGATACGATAATTCTGGACACGACACCGCCAACCGGGACAATATTGATAAATAATGGAAATGAATATACGAATTCTACCTCAGTTACCTTGACTCTTTCGGCAAGTGATGGTAGTGGTGCAAGCAAGATGAGGTTCAGTAATAATGGAGTGAGCTGGAGTAGTGAGGAGGATTATGCTACCAGTAAGTCCTGGGCGCTAACAGCTGGGGATGGGACAAAGACAGTATATGTGTGTTACAAGGATAATGCTAATAACTGGAGCCCTTCTATAAGTGATACGATAATTCTGGATACGACTGGGCCAACAGGGACAATATTCATAAATAACGGAGATGAATATACGGGCTCTGCCTCAGTTACTTTGACTCTTTCGGCAAGCGGTGAAGTAATTAAGATGAGATTCAGTAACGATGGAGTGGTCTGGAGTGGTGAAGAGGATTATGGTGTCAGTAAGTCCTGGGCGCTAACAGCTGGTGATGGGACAAGAACAGTATATGTGCAGTATAAGGATAATGCAGGTAACTGGAGTGGTTCTATAAGTGATACGATAATCTTGGACACAACACCGCCAACCGGGACAATATCAATAAATAATGGAAACGAATATACGAATTCTACCTCAGTTACTTTGACTCTTTCAGCAAGCGATAGTAATGGAGTAAGCAAGATGAGGTTCAGTAATGATGGAGTGGGCTGGGGTAGTGAAGAGAATTATGCTACCAGTAAGTTCTGGGCACTAACAGGTAGTGATGGGCCAAAGACAGTATATGTGAGATATAAGGATAGCGCTGGTAACTGGAGTGACCCTGTAAGTGATACCATAACTCTGGATACTGTTTTGCCGATGGTAAAGCTTTTAGTGGATAAGGCAAGGATACTTCCTGATGGAGAGATAGTGGGCGTTCTTCCTGATAAGGGGATGGAAGCTAAATTCAGTAAGGTGATGGACAAGGAAGCAGTAAAAGAGGGGCTTGAACTTATAGCAGGGAAGGATAACCTCAATAATACAATAAATGAGAAAGTTGTCCTTAACTTTGACTGGGATAGCTCTTCAGAGACAGTAAGGGTGACTTCAAAGGCGGGAAATCTGGATAAGAATTTCCTGTATAATTTAAAGGTGACTGATAAGGTCAAGGACCTTGCGGGTAACACCATTACGGGTGAGAAAGAGCTTATTTTCAGGACAATAATGGACCACACAAAGAAGAATGTTGTAGTCAAGGCGACTAATGAGAGACTTACGCTGACTCTGGAGGCCAATGCGCTCAAAGAGGATGGATATCTAATTATTAATACAGAACCTCTAACCTATCAGTTTGAGGTCAGTCCTGAAACCATAAATGTAGCTTGTGAGAAGAGTATAACTAATGGATGGTACCCGATCGAGGGATACCTGTGGGAAATCAAAGTATGTAAGGAGAATGGGGATTGGATTGAAGATAAGTTTGGCTCTGAGGTAAAGATTATGTTCCCCTATGAAGAGGCTAATGGAATCGTGGGGAATGGTCCAATTGCTTTAAATGAAAAGACCTTACTGGCATTCTGGCTGAATGAGGAACATTCTAATTGGGTGAGGGTGCCTGGTTCGGAATTGGATAAAGAGAATAACGTGGTGGTTACAGGTGAAGTTCCAAACTTCTCAGTATTTGCTCTGATGGGTTCAGCGCTACACGATTTGAGTGATGCCCATGCCTATCCAGTTCCCTGGAAGCCAAATGATGGCAAGGATGAGACAGGCACAGAACAGGAGGGGATTACCTTCACCAACTTATCTGCTCAGGGTATAATCAGGATTTACACCGTAAGTGGTGAACTGGTAAGGGAATATGATTACGAGCCGGCAGATAAAGGGAAGTGGAGATGGGATGTGAAAACATCTAATGGGGAGAAAGTGTTCAGTGGTGTCTACATATACTATATTGAGAACGAGCAGGAGCAAAAGACAGGAAGACTGATAATAATTAGATAAGAAGTATTACTCTCCATATACATCGAATCTGGTCAGGTATGCCAATATGGCTTCCTGACTTTTTTATTTGGTGGAAAATTGAGCCGCAGAGTGGTAGCTCCGCGTTATAATCGCGAAGTTTTGCTTCGCTACTCCGGTTTTGGAAAGGAGTAGCAGAGCGATAGCTCTGCGTCGTAATCCCTGCCTTAGGATCTCGCTCTAAAAACAAAAACATGAAATCCCCCCCCAAAAATTTACAAAAATTTTACAATTTATTTACACAATTGTGATATTGTTATGGTACATTATTATCAGAATCTCGACGGTGGCTCGTCGAGGAAATAAAATCCGAAAAGGCAAACTCCGAGTAATCGGAGGGCGTCCCGAGGAAGCGGGACACGTCAGCTCCAGGGGAGGAGCTGGTGGGCAAAACCACGGATCTTATTTATTAAGATGGCCGGGTTGCCGATCACTTAATAGGGGAAATAAGATGGCCGGGTTGCCGAAGATTGAAATTTTTGGCGACTCGGTTTTTTTTATGAAGAGGGGTTAAAAATTAGACGAAAGAGTGAAGGATCGTCCGGTAGAAAAGATTTCAAAACCCCGCCGATGGGGAAAGGGGGAAATCTATGTTTTTAGCATGGAAAAAAGGACTATTTTTGTTGCTATTTGCTGGCATGGTGGCAGGAATGTTCTTCGCAGCTAAGGGTGCAATAATAGAGAGGAAGCCAGAAATCGGCAGGCTGACCCGTCCCGAAAGCCGAAGGGTATCGGGAAAGGCTGCCCAAGCAGTTGAGGAAGGGGACAGGAACAGGGATGGTAAAACCGATATCTGGAGATACTTCGAATATGGCGTATTGACGAGGTCTGAAGTGGATAGTGACTATGACGGTAAGGTAGATTTCTGGGCATACTACAAGAATGGTAAGACTGAGAGACAGGAGATGGATAGAAATAATGATGGCAGAAGGGATGCCTGGGCCTATTTTGAAGACGGAGTAAAAGTCAGGCAGGAGATCGATTCCAATTGCGATGGTAAAGGAGATGCATGGTTCCATTATAAACTGGGAAAGCTATGTGGCAGAGCAGAGGATAGTGACTTTGACGGAAAGATGGATAAGGTGTTGGGAGAAGTTCCAATCAATAAGGATGGCGGATGATAGCTGAATCTCAAAAGCCAAAGTATAGAGGAATAGTCAGAGTAATTGCCGTCACAACGGCAATAGTGCAGGTCTGGACTCAGGTCTGTTTCTCTGCGAACTTCAGTTTTGCTCCTCGCTTGAAGGAATTCCAGAAGGACCGTGAGGAATCCGGATACTTTTCCTTAAACGAGCTGGAAAAGAGGCAAACAAGGCAAGAGAAGATAATCAAACAGCAGCGGGAGATTCAGAAGTTCCAGGAGCGGCGGGAAAGGGTAGAGAAGGTAGAGAAGTTGGAAAGGGCTCTATTTGAAGGGGCCTTAGATAGGGCTATTGCTATTGGCTCAATAAGGGAGCAGGTCTTCACCAGCCATAGAAGGGTGCTTGATGTCGCCTCGCAGAAATGCGAGTTTAAATATATCAAATATGATGATGGTCGCACAGTATATTTCAAGGATGGACTTGCTTCAAGAATCGAGAATGAGAAAGTTCCTGATGCTTTTGGATATGAGAGTATTCGCCGCGTCTATAATATGACCTATAATAAGAAGTGGCTCCTGGAGTCGTATGAGGCAGAGACAGCTGACCAGTTTGGCAAGTTAACCAGGGAACACTGGCAGGCAGAGGGATATACCGAGGATTCTGTCTTCTACGCTACAGATGAGACCAATGCTAATCAGTTTCTTACCGATTGGGTTGTCACCATAACTGACCCTTACAATTCCACTCTCACGGTTGAGTATTCCGATGCCCAACATACGGGCAAACGCCTCACTTCCTACCATAAAAAGATTACAGATTGTTGTAGCCATACTACTAACATTGAATGGTCCTGTGATGAAAAAGATTATGACGCCAATAAGAATCTAACTGAATATCATGAGGAAATTACCGATCCTTTCAATAATTTTACAGTAAGGGACTGGAAGGGGACCTACGATGGTGAGCGGCTAACCAGTTCAACAGAAGAGAGCTGGACTACTAAGTTGGATGGTTCCCAAAGCCACACCATGAGTGAGACCCTTTATATCTATGACATTAAGAAGAAACCGAGCGGAGCAAGTGGCACCACAAGGACAGAAGGAGAGGATGCATTTGGGAATACCTTTACTGACGAAGCTGAATTAAGGTATGGAATTGTAAACGGACATTTGGAACTTACTGTCATTACTGGAACTATCCATAACAATGATGTAGACGGTTCATTCAGCGTAAGCCACTATAATATAAGGTACAAGTTTGACGATAAGAACTTCCTTGTCGATGCTTCGGGCGAGACGACCACCACTGGCGAGGACATCTTTGGAAGCAGGTTTAATTCCCGGGCCACCGACACTTATATTATTATAGGTGGTGAGGCTAAAAGAAAGACTTCGCTCACGGATACCAAGACAGTAAACTTCGATTCTTCAGAAACCCGCACACAAACCACTGTGGAGTACGAATATGACCTATCTGGCTACTTAATCGATGCCAGAAGTTTTAGCAAGACAACGGGATTGGATGTTTTCGGGAATAGGTATGAAACTCACAGCCACAATATCTACGCAATAATAAATGGAGAGGGAAGAGTAATAAGTTCCACGAGCATCATCGATTCCTATGATGCAGGATGGTTTGCAGAAGCCTCCTCGGGAAATGAAAGGGAATTACAATCAATAATAGATGAGATTGAAGAGTTTCTGAATATATTTGTCGACTCCACATCCCAGGAGAGGAAAGAAATTTTAGACAGTTTAGGAATTGGCAACTTCCCCCTGATAGAACTCACCACTGCGGGAATATCTGCAATAATTGAGTGGCTGAGAGATACTGGAACGAAAATTTTGAACTGCGCAGTAAACGCCCTCCATAACATCTTAACCAACCTGGGGATAGAAGTAACTAGAGGGGAGATAACTTCAAAGACCATTCTTATCGATATTCTCACTGGAATAGTCACTCCCGAGAGCGCTTACGGAGAACTTATGACTTCAATGTTTGCTCTGGTTAAGCAGGCGGCGTTAAAGGGAGTCAATCTTTCCGGCGCCCATCTAAGTTTAGAAGAGCTTCAAAGTTTATCCGCCCCTGTAATTGCCCACATTGATGGAGACCATTTTGTAGTAGTAGAAAGGATTGGTGAGGGGAAGGTCTTTTTCTCTGGCATTAATGGGGAGAGTATGATTTCCGTAGAGGATTTCTCTTCCCGCTGGGATGGCGATGTATTGATGACTACGACACCTCGGGAAGGGACAGCCCTCAGAGAACAGCGGATGAAGGAGATAAAAGGTGCCGCAGGAAGCGATACCGATAGCGACCCGGAATTTGATGATAAGCCGTGGCTTAAATATTTCAGGAAAATAGAAGATGGAAATATTACATATATGTATTACTATAACGTGGAAGATGACGAACGGACAGGCGGCTATAACGGGACGGGGATAATTCAATATATCAAAGCGGTCAGGGATGCAAATGGACGGATTGTAAGCATCCATCGAGAAAGTTATAACAAAGACGGAGTATTGATGGAACTCCTTGATGTAGAGAAAGACGGCAATGGCAACATCACTCAAGCTTCCCGGCAGTATCACAGTATGGGAAGCCGCATAACGCTTAAACTCACACCGAATGGGGACGGTTCTCAAAATCTAAGGGCCATATTCACCTCCAGCGATGGGATGGTTACCAAAATATTGGCTATTCCCCGCCGGGTAAGTGGTAATAGTGTTGTTTCTTTAGATGACCCGCACGCCAGGGATTCTGATACAGATGTCCGCTATATGCTGGAAATTGTGAACCTGGAAGATGCAGGCATAGACAATGGCGATGGGACCTATACCCAATATGGAATTCCGTCCTGGGACCACTGGGAAGTAACTGTCTACTGGCGAGATGAGGCGGACTCCGGTTATGTAACCAATGGAAATGGAAGATGGGTTAAAGTTGTTCGGCAGGATACGAATGGGAATGAGATTGCGGTTGATTGGAACATTCTCACTGATAGAGAAAGAGAATCAATCTGGCAGCAGGTTTATGGCGCCAATGAGAACGAGCAAGGCAACACAGTCTCAGCCCAGATATTTAAAAGAGATGGGCAAGGTAGTATCGTTCCTCTGTATAAGAAAGATAGCCAAGGGAACCCCACAACTGAACAGAAATTTTTTGGCCAGGGAGTTACCTATACCCAGGACAGTGAGGGCAGGCGAACTTATGTTCTGGAAGACATCAATGGTAATATGATTGCTACAATTACTCAGGAGGTGTCTGATTTTGCCCCTGCCTGGCAGAACGACCAGAATGCAAATGTCAGCTGGAGTGGTGATCCCTGGGGTAGTGGAGTGACCATAACTGTTACTGACAATCAGGGAGAAGAAGTAATGGTAGCCGCAGGCTTTAGCCTGCGTGATGCTGACTGGAATACCATCTATAACACAATATACAGAATTGAAGCCAATGAAACATTTACTGCAGGTGTGAAGTTGGAGGATGGAAGTGAAGTAATGGCAAGATGGGATGGGAACAGGATTACGGTAGATGGCATTTCTCTCTGGAACTCAACCTATTCGGAGGGGGACAAAAAGAAAATTGAGAGCGCCATACTGGCTAAGGAGGTGGTGTGCAGGGTAAATTTGGGGAGTTCAGATAACCCTGATTATGTTTATGTGACCCGCGATGGTAATGGCAGAATTCAAGTGCGGAATATGGACGGAGGTCTCAGGAGCATATCTAATAGCGAGGATAGAGAAAAGATTGAAGATTCTGTATTCAGAATAGGAGAAGGGGAGATTGGCAGGGGTCAACTCACTATTGCAGTGAGGTCAAGCTATGTGAGGGACGATAATGATATTGATAGGGACGGAGACCGTGAACAGCAATTGCTTCTTGCTCGCAGTATCCATACCTGGACAGGGCCAGAAAACAATAAGGACCTGGAAGATGATATGAGCCTCTCTTTCCTAAATGAGGGGGAAGTATTCGGGACGAATAATGGTTTTTCTGGCGGCATGCTTGGCGCCTCTCCCGCAGGAATTTCTGGTGCTGCAGAGGCAATATTTACTCCCGGGATAGATTTAAATCCTCCAGTTACCAAGGAGGTTATAGATGGGGTTATTAATAAGTTTACCGAGATTGTAAACAGCCTCTCTTCACAAGCCAGAGGATTCTTCGATAAGGTTAGTGGTGGGCTGGAGAAGGCGGTAAGCTGGCTTAGAACTAAAGGAGAATTTATCATAAGTTGTGCAGTGTATGCTTTAAATAGAATCCTGGAATCCAGGGGAGTAATTTCCTCAAGGGAGGAACTTGCTGCAGAGACTATCTTCACCGACATCATCACCCAACAACAACAGGTGGCAGGTACTTTTTCTCAGGTTATCACTCTTGATTCGGAAGAGAAAGTCTACACTTCAGCCTATGCGCTGGAGACAGCGGCAAAGAAGAGGGGATTGGACCTCGTGACTGTGAGGACAAATCTGGAAAATCTATCCCGGATGGACAGTCCGGTAATTGCCCATGTGGGTAGTAACCATTTCGTTGTGGTGTCAAAAGTTGAAGGTGGTAAAGTTTCAGGTATTGAGGCTACAGGTGAAGAATTTACCATCACCCAGGAAGAATTTGCTTCCAGGTGGGATGGGATTATTATCGCTCCCAGGTCTTCGCCTCAAGGAGAAATAGTGTTTACCCCACCGAAGATAGACCTCAATAGTCCCACTACGAAGAAATCATACATTGATGAGAATGGCAACACAGTGATTGAAATTACAGTCTACAATGAACGGAATAAGCCCATAAAGGTTACCAAGACGATAAGTATGCCCGATGGTTCCACTTCCCGCACCCAGAGCTGGACAAATTATGAGTACGATGATAAGGGAATCCTGATTTCTGCCTCAGGAATGAGCGTGGCCATTGGAGAAGATATTTTTGGCAATACATATACTACCAATACCCGTAACTTCTACACGATAATAAATGGTGAAGCAAAAGTTGACAGGTCCATTTTCACAACTTCTTCTTCCAACATAGATGGTTCCACTTCTGTAACTAAGGGTGAGCTAATTTATGAATACGACTCCACAAGGGGAGTTCTTTCCCAAGCAAAAGGAGACGAGGTAGCCGAAGGGAAAGATATATTCGGTAACCGATACTTAACCACTACCGATGATACTTATACTGTTATCAAGGGAGAGGCAAAATTACTCTATAGCGAAAGTGAGACCGAAACCTGGAATATTGATGATTCCCATTCAAAGACAACGAGCTGGATAAGATACGAATATACTAATGGAAAGGAACAGCCTTCCCAACTTCCCGCCAACTACTCCCTAAAAGGAAAAGTTATAGAGGGCTTACGCAAGGGAGCCTCAAGCGAAAGCCACACCGAAGGTGAAGATATTTTCGGTAATAGCTTTACTCAGAATGTAGTTACAAGTTACAAAAGCTTGATTAACGGCCAACCTAAGACAACCAACCTATTTACCAGGACCAGCAACACAGCCATTGATGGCTCGACCAGCCAGACAGTAAGTTCACTGAATTACATCTATGATGAGAATACAGGTAATCTGAGGGGAGTAGAGATAGATAGAGGTGAGGTGGAGGCAAGTATAACCCTTGCTGATGGGAGTAGCTGGTCTCATAGGGCAAAAGGAAAAGTAGTTACTGTAGGAGCCGATATATTCGGGAACAGCTACTATACAGAGACCGTCAATAAATATAGCCGAGAGATGATTAAATTAACTGGACAGCCTAAGGTGGGAGAGAGTATCTCCCTAAATGTAACTATGAATATCGATGGCTCAACTTCCACCACAAATAGCAGGGTATGTTATGAATACACCGGGGGAGAAGAGAAAGAGGAGGAATTACCCGATAAGATAGTCAATAAAGAAAGTTACATAAATCCTGTTACTGGCCTGGCTTATGTTGGCTTAGTGAAGGAAGTGGCGGATGGTTCGGTAGTAGCTAAGTTTGACATAAACGGAGACGGAGACACGGATGATTCAGGTGAGAATAATCCTTCAGGCACGCTCACCCTGGGGAAGGACATATTTGGAAATGAGTCACAGAGCCTGAGTCAGGCTGACTTTATTATCATAAACGGGCAGACGCGAGAGAATCTGGCAAAGACAGTCTCCTATGGCAGGAATATGGATGGCTCACTAACTTATACAATAAGGAAGTTAAGTTACTCATATTCAGAAAAGGGTCAGCTTGAGGTAATAAAAAATGTGGCCGTAGGTGAGGGTAAGGTAAAACTAAATGGAACTGAAATAAATTACATTGGAGAAGATAATGAAGTGGTAAGTGTAGGGGTGGATAGTTTTTGTAATTACTATGTTAGCAAAACAGAAAGCCATTATCTTAATCCAGAGGAATGGAAAGGCAAGGTCTTAGTAGACTGGGCTTTGACCAGAACAGATGCTACCAATCCGGATGGTTCGCAGAGTGAGACTGTAAGTTATCTCCATTATACCTATAATCCTGAGAACGGACTAGTCAATGAAGAGAATCCTGTGGACAACATTGACCCCAGGACAGGCAGATCGTTCCTTTTGAGCGCGGAAGTTATGGTAACTGGAAATGTATATTCTCATACAGTAGATACCAAAAGGAGTGGGAACGTAAATTCACTCACCGTGGGAGGAGACATATTTGGCAATGGTTACTACACAGAGACAGAAAATGTCTACAGCAATCTATTTGGGCAGACAAAGTTGATTCTGGTAAATTCTTTTACTGAAACTTTGAATGCTGATGGCTCAGAGTCCAGGACCAGAAGTAGTATTGGATATGAGTATACAAGTGGTCAAGAAAGAGACTTATCGTCTACCCAAATTGATGAAAGAGACGTTGACCTCATTTTGGGGGATGGTCGGTCACCCTTCAGGGTGACGGAAGGCGGCACTCTAAAGAGTGCCCGACCAGGACTCCTTAAAACTGTGACACAAGGCATAGTAACTTTAACCGATTACTCTGGGATTGAAAGGAGGTTTGTAGGCGACTTGACAGTGGGCAAGGACCTTTTCGGAAATACCTTCTATACTGAGGTTGAGAATCAGTACACTATCCTTAAAGGTCAAGCCAGATTAGTTCAAGCCTGTAAGTCTACAGAATCAACATCTATAGATGGCTCCCGGAGTAAGTCGAGAGGCATAACAGGTTACTTGTACTACGATAGTGGTCGGCTTAAGAGAGCGTTCGATGAACATGTATATGTTCTAATAGATAAGAGTAATGGGCAGTTCCTGAAACAAGTAGATAGTGGATACCAGGCTAACAGCAATGAAAGGGTCATTTCTGGTCAAGGGACAATTACCATTGGTCGGGACTTCTTTGGGAACTACTACGATAGTTTAACCCATAATGAATATCTCGACCCGGAGGAGTGGGGCGGAAAGGCAAAGGTGGACTGGGTGGAGACTATTACCAATGCCACCAACATTGATGGTTCAAGAAGCCAGACTGTAGAGTATCTCCATTATAACTATGATCGCAAGACAGGACTACTTAAGGAAGAGAATCCAGTAGATAACATCGATCCTTCCACAGGTAGACCACGTCAGCTCTCTGCCAGTATTAGTGTAAATGGAGTTATGGCTACCCACAAAGTAGATATTAACAACAGCCACAAAGTAGACTCCCTCACTGTGGGTTGCGATGTCTTCGGGAACACCGACTGGGCTGAGGCTGAAAAAATCTACAGGTATGAGGCGGGTGGAATTAAGTTAAATACTGCAACTACCTTGACCTCCTCGATAGGGATAGATGGTTCAGAAGAAAATATATGGAGCAGCCTTAAATATGAATATACAGATGGCAGCGAGTCGGCTTCAGATTTGAGAGATACAAATTATGTAATCAAAAGCAGAAATGGCGAGGCTACCGGAATCAGGTCGCAATTCCTGGATAAGGACGGAAATATTTATAAAGGATTACTGAAGGGTGTTACTGTATTAGGAGTTGATGGCAGTATCGATTGGAACGGAGACGGGACTTTTTGGAGTGTAAGGCAAAAACTTTACGGGATATATACAGAAGGTAGAGACCCCTTTGGCAACACATACAGGAGCTTGGTTAAGAATAAATATATCGTAGTAGCGAATGGTCAAATCAAAGTCTCTGAGGCGACTACTGTAAGTAACGGCACTAATCTGGATGGCTCGAGGACCTGGTCCAAGACGAGGGTCAATTACCTTTACGATGAGGATAAAGGCAGGCTTTCCCGGGTTATGAATCTTCCAGTAGAGACCGGCTCAGTAACTCTCAATGGAGTAACTGTGGATTATCGTGGTGGGGAAAGAGCAGTAAATATAGGGGTGGATAGTTTTGGTAACAATTATGTAAGTTATGTAGAGAACCACTATCTAAATCCCGAAGATTGGAAAGGGAAAGCACTGGTTGGTAAATCGCAAACCACTACAGAGGCTATGAACATTGATGGCTCAGAAACCTGGACAGTAAATAGAATGGAATATACTTATGATACATATACGACCAGACTTAGGAAGGTAGGAAATTTAGATATAGACTCAGGGGAAGTGACTGTTAATGGCGTAAAAATAGCTTATGAGAGGGTAAGCGGGAAAGTGCTCACTGTGGGTATAGATTCTTATGGCAACTACTCTATAAGTCTCGGAGATAATCAGTATCTTGACCCGGAGGAATGGGGTGGAAAGGTTAAACCAGGTGTTGTTACTACTACTACAGATGTCTTCAATATAGACGGCTCACAGAGTCAATCAAAGACATCTGTTGAGTACCACTATAATCCGGCCACGACCCTTTTGGAGAAGGCAACTATACCTTCGTGTATCTTGAGTGTTACTCTCACAGGCAGCCGCGGGCTTCAGCCTGCGTCGGTCACATATGAAGGCAAGGGCTCAGTCGCTGTGGGAGTGGATATATTTGGAAATACATATCGTACTCAAACAGCCAACACCTACGGTGAGATTATTAATGGGCAGGCTAAGATAACCAACGCTTTCAGCACCACAGAAAACCGTAACCTTGACGGATCTTTCAGCTGGACAGTAAGTTCCATAGATTACGGATACGATAGGAAGACAGGATTATCCGGGTGGAGCCGACTCAGTCCTGGGGAAATTTCTGCGCGGATAGTCTTAGAAGATGGAACTCTCTGGGAACATAAGGCTTCTGGCAGAGTGGTTACTGTGGGAGCAGACCTTTTTGGAAATAGGTACTGGAGTGAGAGTTTGAATCAATATGAAATCATCAAAGGAGAGACGAAACTTGATAAAGTTACTACAGCGACCAATTCGATTAGCATAGATGGTTCGACAAGCAAGACAATAGGAGGCTGTGAGGAAATCCTCAAGTATAGTTATGATAATACTGGCAGACTATCAGGAATTACCAACACACAGGATAGCATAGTTCTGAATAACGATGGGTTTGGGAATAAGACAATAAGTACAACCCATAAGGAGTTTGCTGCCACTAATAGCGGACAGGTAAAGATGATAACTTCTTCATCCTGGACAGAGACGAGCGAGGGTTATGGAGCGACCAGTCTCGATGGGACAGAGATAAAGAGTATCCAGGCCAGCGTAGTAACCTACAGTTATGGTGAGGAGAATGGTTATAAAGACTTACTTAAAGGGGTAACTGCCACTGATAGCATAGTCAAGACCACTGACTATTATGGCAATGTAAGCCGAACCACGACTTCTTATGAGTATGGTGTGATAAATGGACAGGCAAAAACAATTAGCACAAAGACAAGTACAGATAGCCAGAACATAGATGGCTCAACAAGCAAGACAATAGGAGGCTGTGAGGAAGTCCTCAAGTATAGTTATGATAGTACGGGCAGGCTATCAGGAATCACCAACACACAGGATAGCATAGTTCTGAATAACGATGGGTTTGGAAATAAGACAATAAGTACAACCCATAAGGAGTTTGCTGCCACCAGGACTGGGCAGATAAAGTTGATAACTTCTTCATCCTGGACAGAGACGAGCGAGGGTTATGGAGCGACCAGTCTCGATGGGACAGAGATAAAGAGTATCCAGGCCAGCGTAGTAACCTACAGTTATGGTGAGGAGAATGGTTAT